>Ga0302266_10003375_pt1 | contig 12925 bp, 10 predicted proteins | sample III_Bog_E1_2_FD_194559 | JGI IMG/M metagenome (GOLD analysis project Ga0302266, IMG submission 194559) | Peat permafrost microbial communities from Stordalen Mire near Abisko, Sweden - III_Bog_E1_2 | ecosystem: Environmental > Terrestrial > Soil > Wetlands > Peat | place: Sweden: Abisko... | reverse complement strand
TTCCCGATCACCACGCTTTACATGACCGTATGCGGTTTCAATCAATGCGAGCCAGCGTTTTGAACTGCCCTTAAAATCTTCAACTACATCCACAGATTTACAGAATTGATCGCCGTCTAGTTTTGGCTGCTCAAGAAAATATCGTGCTAATCGCAATGCCTCCTTTTTCAATTTGAGACCATGGAGTCCCTGCATTTCTTGCAATTTCAGTGCGTCGTTTGCCGTGGTTTGATTCTCATTACCCATAGCATTTTATATCAAATCAACTTCCCTTGAACTGGTTTCGCCGGCCCTTCACTTCCCCACAATTTTGAAATCATCTCGCGCTGCGGCGTGAACGGACATTTCGCCTTGGGCTGCTTTTGTGATTCGTCGATGTGCTGGAGCGCTAATTGGGCGCCGGTCATCAGCGCGGTTTTGCCGAGTTTTTGATTCAGTTCGTGCGTGGCGTCGTCGAGGGCGCCCCAGCGTTCTTCGTTCGTTCGGCCCCAGAGCGTGGGATGCGTGTCCAAGTGCTCCAGATTGTACATGGCGATGCGGATCTGGCGCACCGGACGCTGCGCGTCGGCCACCAAGTCGCGGAACATCGCCTCCAAGACGGTGTTGATGACGGAATTCAGGAATTGCGGGTGCTTGAACCGGTGGCTGATGCCGACTTCGGTGAAATCATTGAATCGCACGGCCAGACTGAATTCGCGCGCCTGCATCAATTCCCGGCGCAACTGGCCGGTGAGGCGCGTGGCTTCGCTGAGCATGAAGGTTAGAGTGGCTTCGTAATCGTGCTCGTCCTGCGGCAAGGTGGTGCTGCTGGAGATGGTGGTGCGGTCCTTGATCTCCAACACGAGCGGTTCGTTCCACTGGCCGTTTGAGAACAGCCACAATTGCTGGCCCCAGATGCCGAATTTCTGTTTGAGCAACATCGAGGGCAACGCGGCGACGTGGCCGAAGGTAAAAGCACCGAGTGCGGCGAGGGAGCACTGGCGGTTTTTGCCGATGCCGGACATTTCGGACACGGGCCGGTCTTTCAGGAACGCTTTTTCCTGGCCGGCGGGTACTTCGAGAAAACCGACTCCCTTGGCGGCGTCGGTGGCGAGCTTGGCGAGTTTGGCGGAGTTGCCCAGGCCGGCGGTCACGGGGAGGCGCGTCTCGCGCTTGATGCGGGCGCGGATGCCTTGGACGTAGTCGGCGGCGGTGGTGTTGTGCCAGACGTGTTCATCCATGCTGGTGAAATCCAGAAAGCCCTCGTCAATGGAATACGGAACGAGGGTGGGCGCGTATTCCTCCAGGATCAGGAACATCTGGCGCGACAATTCGCGGTAGGCGTCGTAGTGGGGTTTGCAGAGGACGCCGCTGGGACACAGGCGCTTGGCCTCAAAGCAGGCGGTGCCGGTCTTGATGCCGTATTTCTTGGCGAGGCGGTTGGCGGCGATGACGATGCCGTCGCCGCGCCGGCCGCCGCCGACCCAGACGGGGCGGCCCTCCAGCTTGGAATCGAGCGCGATTTCGCAACTGGCGAAGAAGGAATCTCCGTCGATGTGCAAGATGCGGTTGGCGTGTTTCATGTCGCATTCCGAGGCTAGACCGATTTTGCACCAGCCCAAGAAAACTATTTGGAAATAGTTATTCACAGGGACAGCCAATGTCCCACCCTCCCGATTACGCTGGCGGCTATGAAACTAAAAAACCTCGGAAAACGCATCGTCAACACCGCCCGGATCGTCAACCGGTTTGGGAATGCCTGGCTGATCCGCCGGGCGAATGGCCGGCATGAATTGATCGGCGGGACGGACGCTGATATCACGGAGGCCAAGGAATGGACTTCGTTGTTCGCCCATGAGGTGGTTTTCAGCCGGCCGACGAAGCGGTTGGAGCGCCATCGGCAAGCTGTACCTTCCGCTTGAAGTCTCGGGTGCATGGGAGCACAATCGCGGGACACATACGCTGGCGGGCATGGCCGGTATCCCATCAGTTTCACCTTGCCGTGAGCCCGGGCAAAGCGCGAGTATCAACCTCAACACCGTTCACAACCGAAGCCTATGACCCTGACCAAACGCAAAATAGTAATGCGCATCAGCGATGAAACCGGGCTGATCCAAGCCCAGGCTTTCGACGTGGTGCAGAAAACCTTGGACTACATCACCGAAGCACTGGCGAAGGGTGACAAGGTGGAACTGCGCAACTTCGGTGTATTCGAGGTGAAGATCCGCAAGGCGCGAGTGGGCCGCAACCCGAACAAGCCAGAGAAAGACGTGCCAATTCCCGACCGCGCCATGGTGAAGTTCAAGGCCGGCAAGGAAATGCACGCGGAGGTTCTGAAACTGACGCCAAAGCGGTGATACGCTTCGCTGGGGGGTACCCCGGCGACAGCAAATGGCCACCAAACCTTGATGGAATATTGTACGAGGCCGAGCGATGAAACATCTTCCGTTCAAGTCAAACTTGCTGCCCAAATTTCATGTTGTGGAACAGCGAGTGGGTGATTTCAGTTTTTTCCCCCGCAGTGACCAATTGCGGCAATTGTTGCGTGCCTTGAATATTACTTTTCATGCAGGATTGCCAGACCGAATTGCCCGCGTGGATCACCGGGCAACGGATTTTCAAAAGATCGAAAAACATGATGCAGCATTAATGTTTTGTAATCAGTTTAATGCGGCGAGGGAGGACGACTTGCGATTGCAGGTGCTAACGGATAAGGATTTGGTGGCGAGGATTTCCATCGTCCAGCAGATTATCGAGCATACACCCAAGGGCCAACTTCACAGGTTCAAGTTTTATGGCGGAGACGATTTTTTCACAGATATCTATCTTAACGGAAAGGGCATTGCCTTTTCAGGCCACGCAGTGGCGCGGTTTTTCGAACGCGTGCCGAATCCAGTTGGCACAAATCTGACATGCTTGTTTGAAGTGATTTTCGGTTCGCCAGCAGTAGCAATGCATTGCGGTTCTAGCCTTGCATTCGTATATGACTATGAAAGATCCGTTATTGCTTTGCCCGTAAGAGAGCAGGAAAAGGAATTTATATTCGCCACCTGTCTCAGCATAAATGAGATCAACAGATTGGAACCGATCCTTCCGCCGCCGGTATTCAATATGCATTATGATCCAGAATACACAGAACCAGTGATTAGAAACTGGGATGTCATCGAACAGGTAAAGCTGTTGTTTAAAAGTTGGCAACGTAAAGTGCAGCTGCCCCCACCTGAAAAAACTGAGATTGATGAAATGTCATGGCATAAGTTTGCGCATAAAATCAGTGACTTACTGAAGCGTTGCGGATATGGAGAGGGCTCGCGGTTTCAATTCTTGGATAATATTCCAGGGCCTTGCACTATGAGACTACCATCCGGAAAGTAGGAGCCGCGTCACATCATTATGGAAGATCTAACACGATTACATCCTGATGATTGGGAGCGCGTCAAAGCGGAACACCAAAAAGACAGCCAAATGATTTATAAGGAGCATTGACGAAATCGGCTAGTCAATGCGGCATCAGATTGTCATGCTGCCTGTGGAAACCACTATGCATCATGGGAAGACGCAGAAAAAATGACGATGACTGGATCGAGCCAGTCATCAAGGTGGGTGCCTTATTAATCCTGGGCGCTGTAATTACGCCGCAGGGGCGTCAACTGATCAGCACCATCGGGGTCATTGCCATTTGATTGGCTGGGGTGGCACTGACCTGTTTTGTTGGCTTCGTCATTCTCCGTTTAGCCACCCGCTCCAAAAGGACAGCCGCAGTTGATTCGCTTTATCAATGTGCCGAGAATGGGCTTGCAAATCTGTAGAGCAGGCTGAAAATCACGATAAAGGTCCACGCGAGTCGTGGGCCAGAAACCAAATGGGAAATTTCTGTTGAATTGATTTATGAACCCGAGGCGTTTTTTCTCCAAACATTCTGGATTGTTCACCGGCTGTCTGATTGCGGCCCTCGCGGGCCGCGTGGCGGCGGGAGTCTTCCCGATCGCCACGAACCCGGCAGTGGCGCAATTTTCCGGCGGCGCGGTAGTGGCGGGCACAAATTATCTGGCGCTTTATGTCTCTGGCACGAACCTCGCAGCGCAGGCGTTCACCACCAATGGTATGCTGCTGGGCAGCCCGCTCACGTGGCCAGCCAACGCCGGTTTTCCGCCGCTCGCGATCCTCGCCGGCGCCAAGTTGAACAGCCTCGCGGTATGGTCGGACAATACCCTCACTTTGGGGGCGACGGCGTTCGGACAATTGCTCTCAGCCAGCGGCAGCGCAGTGGGCGGCAAATTTCAACTGGTCGCCTCGCCCGGCAGCTATGGATTTCAGGCCGTGCAGGCGGCGGCCTCGGACGGCACGAATTATCTCGTGATTTGGCAGGATATGAACACCGGCAATTTTTACGCGCAACGCATCTCGGGCGCGGGCGCGCTCACGGGTTCGCCGCTGCTGTTGGCAAATGAACTCAACGGCATCGGTCAACGGAATGTGGCGCTGGCTTTTGGCGCGACGAATTATCTGTTCGCGTGGCAGACCGGCAACAACAACAGCAACCAGGTTTTTGGTGTGCTCATTTCGCCCGGCGGTACTGCGGGCGGCGTGTTCCAGATCAGCACCACGGCGTCGCTGGACAACAACCCAACGGCCCTCGCGTTTGACGGTACGAACTATCTGGTGACTTGGAGCACGGACACTCAATACGCCAGCGCCGGCTGGCCGCAATGGGAGCTGTATGGCCGGTTCGTATCACAAAATGGGACATTATCGGGTAATGAGTTGGTGCTGATCACGGAACTGGCAGCGCTGCCAGGAATGGCTTTTGACGGAAATAATTATTTGTTGCTCTGGGGCTACGACACCATGACCACAAACAACGACAACACCATCCATGGCGCCTGGGTGGATCGCAACGGCAACCAACAAGGCGCCATCTTCACGCCCTTTCCCGCACAAGGCACCAACCCGCCGCTGCTCCCCATCAATTGTGTCCTGTATGATGGCAAGCGCATGGTCCTGACGCCCACGTTCGGCACGTTCAGCACGGACGGCAGCGGAAACGTGACTGGACCTACGGGCGGACAGATTTATGGAATGTTTCTGCCCAACAGCCAACAACGCCCTTCGTTCACGCCACCGGCACTCGTCGGCGGCAAGATACAACTGACGCTTTCGGTGGTTCCCGGCCAGACCTACACGGTTGAGACTTCGTCCAATCTGACCACCTGGACGCCGGCCGGCTCGGTCAGTAGCACCGGCACCAATCTCCTGACGGTCACCGACCATCGGGGCGTGACCTATTCGCCGCAACTATTTTATCGCATTGCCATCGGGAACTTGATTGGGGCGACCTTCAACTTCAATTTTCATTTGTACGCAAATGCTGGCGGCTTTGGCAGTGGGACCACACCAGTGGTCAGCTTTCCCGTGCCGTTAAACAGTTATAGCGCGAATCTGGAAGTGAACAATGACAACAACCTGCCGGCGGCCACAAATGTCTTTTTCACGGGACCGGGCGGGTCGGGTCTGAGCAACACGCCAGCCGACCCGAATAATTCGAGTATCGCCGGCCAGTTGTATCAGTCGCCGTTCGTCAGCAGTCCGGCTTCGCCGCCCGGCGGCGCGTGGATGGTGAATTACAAAGGCACCAACATTAACTTTACCGCGCCGAATCCACAGACCGGCACCGACCTCGTGGTGCCGGTGCCGACCACGACCGTCAACAATGGCGTGTTGCAGAGCGTCAGCTGGGTCTACCAAAACGCCGCCACCGGCTCAACCATCAGCGGCACGCCGGCTTTCATCACCGATATTCAGGTGCAGGTGGAAGGCGTGGTGGGCGGGCGCATCTACAATTCACCCCAGCTCACCGGCGGCGCCCTGAACCACACGCTGACTTCCACGGTGAACTGGACCAACGTGTCGGAAATCTTCATGGCGTACGACGACACGCTGGGCAACAGCTACATCGTGTCGTTTTCAAAACCCTGAATGGCACCGCTCGCCCACAAGAACCGTTGAAGTTTTTACGCTTTCGTTGCGATGTTGATTACTTTGGAATCCTCGCTGGAAAGTGGTCTTTGTAAAGTGATAAGCTAACCGTCGAACGATGTCACGCAGCGCGCCCAGACAACCGACCATTAGCCACCCCATTTCCAAAGCCCCTGCGGCCAACCGTTGCCGCGCGATCGTGCGGGTGGATGGCTCTGCCATCCGGAAAAAGATCAAGAAAGACTACGAGAAGGCATTGCGCGATCTGGCCAATTCGCGCCGTGTGCTCGAGCAATTTCACCAGACGGATCTGCCGGAGTTCACGCGCTGGTTGAACAGTCACTTCGGGGCGTTGCTCACGGAACTCCGGGAACTCAATCTGAAGATGGCGGCGGATGAGGCCATCGTTTTCATGGTGCAGAACGAGGTGATGTTTTGCGGTGGCTCCTACGCCCGCGCCTATAAGCGGGTGATGGAACTGCGGGATAGTCCTGAACCACCGCCCCCGCACGGCGAACAGGCCGAGAAGCAGAATCCATTGGGGTCGGGGCCGCACTGGGGAAATCTGGACGACGAGGAGGACCCGATGAAAGAGTTTTTTGATGCACTCCACGACCGATTCGGGCCGGGCGTGGGTCCAGGTGGCAACGGTGAATCCCAGTCGGGACTTCATACTGACCCGGTGGTGCCGGCCCCCGCGTCCAAACGGCTCAAGGAACTGTATCGCGCAGTGGTTCGGCGATTGCATCCCGACAGCCAACGGGAAATGACGGCGCAAAAGACGGAATGGTGGCATCAGGCACAAGCGGCTTACGAGGCGGGCGATGCCGAGCAACTGGAGGTCATCCTGACGCTCTGCGAGATCGGCGAGAGCGGCACGACGGCACACACCAGCGCCTCGCTGCTGCAACGCATCACGGCGCAGCTGAAAAGCTCGCTTCGTGAGATCAAACGGCAATTGACGTCCAAGCGGCGCGAACCGGCGTGGAATTTTTCCGGACGCACCGACCACGCGGTGATGGCGGATCAGGTGAGTCGGGGGTTGATGGGCGAGTTGATGTTAATGCGCCGACGGTGGATGAACACCCAGGAGTTGATTGCGAAGTGGAAGGCTGCGGCGGAACGGCTTAAGCCGCCACGGCGGCGGAAATCACCACCGCGGGACCCGGAGTTTTGCTTTTAAATTGAATTTCGAACAGAACGGCAGCGGCGCCGTTTGATATTGCGTTGGGTTATCATACTGTGATCGATTGGGTTTAAGCGTCTGGCTAGTGGTTTGGCCAGACTCTTTTTTGTTTGGAAATGGCTCGCGGGGATGCTCGCCCCCTCGGTCGTCGCGGCGGGCCTGACAGATGGCCAGTGCGAGCTGCACGGGCCGAGAAGCCACGTAGCGCGAGTTTTCTCAACAGGGCTGGAACCTGGCTTATTTTTTAATTAGGCGATCAATCATGGCTGAAATGGTTTCAGCTTCCGGATACCCGGCCCAAATAATTTTGCCCTGCTGGTCAATGACGTAGCTCGTAGGCACGGCCGTCACGCGGAATGCCTTGGCGGGCGCGGAATGCCAACCGCCGTCCCCGGCCCACGCATTGAAGGTGTTGGTCCAGCCACGCTGGTCCACATGCTTGCGGACGAGGTCGAGGGTATCGTCAATGCTCACCGGAACAATCGCCACCTTGTCCTGCCAGTCAGGATGACCGTTCCGAATCTTTTGCAAATCCGCCATCGGCTGCTGGCATGGTCCGCACCAAGTGGCCCAGAAATCCAGCACGACGACTTTGCCTCGAAGCATGGAGAGGCTCATTTTCTTTTCGCCGACCAGCGTGGTGAATTCAATTTCTGGCGCCATCGTCCCCCCCGGAAGCGCCCTATATTTAGCCACATAATTTTCAAATTCAATGTTCGCTGCCGTCTGGGCGTCAACCACTCCGGCAGGCAGTTTTTCCCACTGAACATCCTGCTCCACTTTCCAGACATCGCCAATCTTCATGATTTCTTTCACGGCCAGAATGTAGTCGCCAGTCAGGGAAGTCCCATTTTTAGCTTTTTCATCGGTTTTTACCGCGAGCTTGAGTTTGAATTGGGAGCCAATCAATTGGTCCAGTGATCCGGAACCGCCTTCGTTCTGACAATGTTCCATGCTGGCCTCCTTGATCTGGATGTCGGCCGATTTCAGGTCGATGCCCGCTGCATCCATCTGCTTGAGCATTTTATCCGCAACGGCAACTTGTTCCTGAACCTGTTTGCCAACCTCCTCATCCATCTCCTGCCGTGTGGGACCTTTTCGACCGCTCTTTTCAAAGATGGCCCATATCGTGTCGCTGTTCAGGAGCAATTCCTTCTGATAAATGGCCGTGTCGCGTTCACGTACAAAACGAACCAGCGACTCGCCGAATTTCAATAGCGACGGATCATCCTCGCTGGTGATGCTTTTGAACGAAGCGATCTTTTCAGCCAATGCCAGTTCGCGCAGGGTTTTGGCGTCCACCACGTTGGTTGGAAAGCCGGTCCATAGAATGCCGCTTCTGCCCCCATTGATTCGCCAGCCAGCTGGGTATTTTTCCACCCCGCGCAGAGTCAGCTTAAAACCATTGCTGGCGGATTGATTGGGTTCGGCACTGCGAATTACGAGGAGATCCAGTTTCTCAAGGTACGGCAGAGTCAATCCGCCTGGCGGCCGGTTGAATAGATAGATTTTCCCGACATGTTGTGGCGTCACGATTTGACAATGCAGATCATCATTGGAAAAATCCAGGTGAAGCGAATCCGCCCGGCTTAAGATGGTTTTGGCGTCAGCCTGCAACCGCTGCACATTGTAACTCGCGCCCCCGGCGTAACTTTTTAATCGGTTTAATTCCTCACCGGTCAGATTGGTGGTGATGATTGATTGCCAGTCTTCCGCCGATACCGACAGATTGGTTGAAAAACCAGCCGTATCACGGGATTTCAACAGTGCTTCAACCGCTTTGCCCAAGGCGTCAAATTCGCCCTTCGCTGGTTGGTATTCTTTTTCCGGATTGGCCGGCAAATCCGCCCGCGTCTGTGGTGAAAGCAGGCAGAAGATCAATCCGGCCAGAAAAAACGCAAGGTGACGCGCTGGTTGAAAAGTGAATGTCAGGTTCATGGAAGAAATGCTTCTACGGTCGCAGCCCCAAAGCAAGGGGAAAACAGGCGTGCCGGCTCGCCCACGCCACCACCAAGAAGGTGACCCCGATTTTATGAGGGATTAGTGTCGTGTTCACTTGTCCAATTTTACCTCCCTGTAGAGGCGCGAGACCTTAAACACGTTTGTGCTTTGGGTATAGCGTGTCTGGCCAAAAGCTGAATATTCGAAATGCTGAATCTGGTTGCCGTTCTGGTCGGTTTGGAGTGATGTCGAGCCGAGATAATCCGGGTGCTCGCCTGCCTCCCGGACGTCGCGGCGGTCTTGGCAGATTTTTTGCCACAAAGACACAAAGACGCAGAGATCAGCTAATTCAAGCCGAGGTCTTTGACGAAATTGGCATCTTCACTGAAATCGGGTTTCACCCCGAGTTGTTCCACGATGATCTCGCGCACGCGGGCGGCAATCTGTTCGCGGGTCCAACCGGTTGGCTTGGCGTCGGCAAGATCGGATTTATGGGTCATCACCCAACGCGCCAGGCCGCCGATGGTTTTAAGTTCCTTTGGAAATTCAGTGCGGAGTGGTTTGGTCAATCGGTTGCAAATCCCAGCGGTCAATATGGCAACACCAATAAAAATCCAGATGCCAAGACTGCCAAACCTGACAACCATTGGAAGGCCGACCAAACTTCCCAACATCAGCGATATCACAACCATTCCTATTTCCAGCCAGCCCGGCCTGACGAGTCCCGGCGGTTTCTTGATGCCCAATTCCATCGTGATTTGCTCCAGCAGTGCGCGCCGCTGTTGTTTTGGCATCAAGTTTGGCAGAGAAGCGGCCGGGGCAATATCCCGTCGTTTCCATTCGCCGTGCCGCAAAAGGGATTTCCGTAGGAGGTTGAATGCACGCTGCGTAAGGCAGGCGTTGAAAGTGGCACCCGCGACTTTGCCCTGAACGCAATCAATCAATAGTCGAGGCGTGATGAGATTTGCCGCCTCGGCATCTTCAATGTGGATGTCAAAAGCATCTTCAACGGACATTACGATTTCGACGGCGTCCAGTCCCATGTCGCCGGTTTTAACCGTGTCGACGACGAAGGTCAAGGAGGTGTTGAGCGAGCGAGCAAAAAGACATCGACATGGATCTCGACGCGGAACCGCTGCCGCCGCCAGACATTTGTTATTTGAGGCTACAACCGCTGTCTTCACATCCGAACCAGAGCCGAAAGGTTAAGGTGTTGTCGAATCAGGATAACGGCAGTCCAGCACAACTGCGACGACACGTTCTGGATTGGCTTTACCATCATATGCTGCAGCGAGCTGAACGACTTCCTTTTGCGCATCGGCAAAAGTCTGGCTGGCCAGTTTGTTTTGGGAGTTGTCCCATTTGTCGCACACAAACCACCCGACAAGGTAGATTCCATGCGTCAGACCATTGAGGCGTAGATAATCGCCTACCAATTGACCATCTACCGCGGTGCGGACTTCGACATTCCAACAGCCTTTGACTTCGATAACCACCGTTACATTTTGTAAAGATGAAGATGCGTCTCTGCGCGGCATGGCCGTAACGTGTATGTCGGTACGTTGTCCCAGACGCGGTTGCACTTCGCGGCCAATTACTATTCCGCGGTGGTCCAAGTCGTCACGCAACCAGCGAGCAATGTAGTTTGATAAAAATGCCTCGTCGCGGTGGCGAAAATTACGCCGTCGCGTATCCGCTCCGTCCCAATTCCACAATTCTTCACTTCGGGGTAGTGTGCTTTGCGTGAGTTGAACTTGGAGTCGGCCAAGCGATTCCAAGACAACTTCCATGAGATCATTTGCATCGCTGACGAGGCGTGCTTCACCATGTGCGGCCAGGACAAGGACGGTTTGAGGCGTGGGCGGCGTCCACAACCTGCGTCGCTTGCTCGTCCGGGCGCTGTAATATCGCCAGCGCAACCACAAGCTTTCTAGTGGTAAAGCATTAGCGAGTTGCAAAAGTTCTTGGCACGCCGCCTCTGTTCCACGCGCTTCAAGCGCCACGATGGTGTCTCCACGAAAATGCACCACACTTTGACGGGGTGTGACAAATCCACCGCGAGAAAAATCAGGGTCGGTTTCAGGAGGGAAAAACCCATGCACTTTAAGATAAAGGTCAGCCAGTTGCTTTTCGGTTAACAACGGTAGAAATTTATTTCGGTCGTAATCCACCCTGTTACCAACCCGCATCAAAACTTTCTCTGCGAGAGTCGGGTTGGCCTCAATAATCGGCCAGGCAAAATCCCATGCCGCTGCTGGCATTCCGCCAATGCACGCAGCCAAAATAGCTACGGTTCGTTCTTCATTTGCAGAATTTGCGAGTGAATCAGAGTCGAGAAAGAGTTGGGCACAAGCGGCGGCTTCGACGGGTGCGATTGGTGCGACGAAATGAAAAATGGATTCGATGCTGCCGGTTTTGAGTTCGCCATTGCGAACTAGATCCAACACAGCCGCAGTGAAACGATTGTCCCAGCATTTACGAAACCCGTATAGGGCAAGAATTTGTCCGTGTTGTTTGTCATCTTCTTTCAACTCCCGGGTGAATCCGCGCAGTGTTGCATCTGGGTTCAATTCATACGCTAGTGCAGCCGTTTCTTGGTAATGTTCACTTCCGCCGTTAAATTGCCCAATCAGCGCATCAATCCATTTCTCCGCAACGATAGTCCGCAACGTCTCATCGTTGCGAATTTCATCGCGAAGCAGCCAAACCGCGATGTATCCAGGGTCGGAAAAATTGGTGCGAGCGCCAATCTCCGCATAACCATCACTTTGATTTAAGAGAAAATTTCTAGCGGCAATGCGGATTATGTTTCGCCGGGCTTCATCAGCACATTCCCAACCGGGATATTCAGTCAAATCATGATCCAACGGATGAGTAATGTATGGTTGATCCCTTTTGACCGAGAGGTGATCGCAAAGCTCAATCCAGCGGAAGGTTTTCCCGGCGGCGATATCCGCAAAATCTAGTTTGAGCCACGCCTCGATGTCTGGCGCGGGTTCTCGCTTTTTAAGCCGTTTTTCCCATCGTTTTTGTTTTAGGCAAACTGCTTTTGCCTTCCGGGTGTCTGGTTCGTCCAAATTCCAGACCCGCAGCCAGGAGAATCGGCTCGCCAGTTCTGGGACTTCACTGATGCGCTGCAAAAGCAAATCCCAGCATTTGCAAGCCGACTCTGGATGACTTAAAAAACTTATCACAAACGCCCATGCCGGTCGGCGTTCGACCGATGACTGTGAGATTTGGTTCAAGGCCCATTCAAGGTCGCCTTGTAAAATCAAAGAGACCTCTCCGCGAAGATGCGCCAGATCATTAGCGGCGACATAGGCATCGTTGATGATTGCCGCAATGAATTCGCGACGTAAATCCTCACGCCCTTCAAAAAGTTTTACGACGGGCGAATCTTTTCCGCGCGGCAATGGCTGAAATGCTTTTGCCTTTGTCATCCAAACTTTAACTGCCAGTTGGCGAATGTCCGGCTTTGAAAGATTCTGGAGCGCATTTACAAAAGCTGCTTCAGCCAATTCTTCAAAGGCATTGACTGTGTCAAAGCAATGGGTTTTGGCGACGAGTTGCTCCAGCACCGGGATCACATCCTCAACTTTGAGATGACGAGGCAGGTGGTATTTGAGCAGAAAATGATATGTGCCAAAGAAATGATCATTGCGCGGTGCATGGAGATATGGTGCGGCTTGTGAAACCGACCAAACTTCCGGGACGAGCCGCCGGATGGCGCTTCCGCGTATGGTGTCATCCGGGTCGGGTTTGATTTGTCCGGTTGCCAGAGGAATTAAATCGGCAAGTCGGCCGGTCGGAATCAAGTGTTCCAATGTCTGTGCCGCTTGATCG
>Ga0302266_10003373_pt1 | contig 12929 bp, 11 predicted proteins | sample III_Bog_E1_2_FD_194559 | JGI IMG/M metagenome (GOLD analysis project Ga0302266, IMG submission 194559) | Peat permafrost microbial communities from Stordalen Mire near Abisko, Sweden - III_Bog_E1_2 | ecosystem: Environmental > Terrestrial > Soil > Wetlands > Peat | place: Sweden: Abisko... | reverse complement strand
GCTGTCGGGCGTCAAACCGGGCGATCCGGTACCCATGGACATGACGCCAGTGATTGCCATGACCGGAGACAAGCCCACACTGGCCCTTGCAAGCATAGGCGAATCGCTGGGTCCTGAGACGGTTCGGCTGCTGGTGACCACACTTGCCAACCATCTCGATCCGCTGGTTGCAATGGCAGCGCCGCCCATGCTGATGAACGCGGGGCCGTTGAAAGAAGGAGAGACATTTATGACTGCGCCCGAAGCCATTCCCGAAGGCGCCTATGATCCAGGGTTCCTTCAACTCCTCCAGGAGTCCGGGGTCCATGTAGTGGAGAAACCGAAGCAGGAGGTCTCCGCAATCAAAGGAACCGCCGTGCTTGCAATGATCGACCTCAAGAGTGGCGCTTTACGAAGTGTTGAAACCCCCGGCGTCTTTGGCTTTGCAGCCGCATATTGAACCCAAAATGATTGAGGGCGTGCGGAGAGTGGGAGATAAGAAGGAGCGAGATTACTTCAACCCCCTGTCTGCGGGCTTTTCCGCACACGTTCCATGATTCCCAGGTAATAAGCGAGGTTGTGGATGGTGTTGAGCGTTGCCGAGAGCGCCTCGCCGGAATGCATGAGATGGCGCAGGTAGGCGCGGGTGTAGCGGCGGCAGACCATGCAGTTGCACGCTGGGTCAGGCGGGCTCTGGTCCTCGGCGTAGCGTTTCCCCTTGATATTGATTCGACCCTCGCTGGTGAAGAGCAGGCCATGACGCGCGGCGCGGGTGGGCAGCACGCAGTCCATCATGTCCACGCCCATGCGGGCATACTGCTCAATCTCATCGGGGTAGCCAACGCCCATCAGGTAGCGGGGCTTATCGGCGGGCAGCAGGGGCAGCACCTCGGCGATGGTTTCCATCGTCAGCTCGCGCGGCTCGCCCACGCTGAGGCCGCCGATGGCGTAGCCGTCGAAGTCCATCTCGACGAGGCGCTCCGCGCTTTCGCGGCGCAGATCGCGATAGGTTCCGCCTTGGACGATGCCGAAGAGAGACTGGGTGGGGGATTCGTTCCCTGGTCCCCAAGTGCCAGGGACCTGGGGCACCCCAAGGTTGTCGCGCCATACCACTTCGTCGCGATGGGCGCGAAAGTGATCGAGCGACCGCCGCGCCCAGGCCATTGTCAGGCGCAGGCTCTCCTCAGCTCGATTGCGGTCGGCCGGGTACTCGGTGCATTCGTCAAATGCCATGGCGATGTCCGCGCCGAGGGCAATCTGCACGTCCATGGAATGTTCGGGCGTAAAGAAATGGCTGCTCCCGTCCAGATGCGACCGGAAGCGCACGCCCTCGTCGCTCACCTTGCGCAGTTGGCTCAGGCTGAATACCTGAAAGCCACCCGAGTCCGTCAGCATGGCGCGCGGCCAACTGATGAACTTGTGAAGCCCACCCATGCGCCGAACAGCCTCGTGGCCGGGCCTCAAGTACAGGTGGTAGGTGTTGCCCAGAATGATTTCCGCGCCCAGGGTTTCCAGCACATCCTGAGGAACTGCCTTGACCGTGCCGAGGGTGCCCACCGGCATAAACACAGGTGTCTGTACGGTGCGGTGAGGCAGGCGCATCTCGCCCCGCCGTCCGCCGGCTTCGCTTGTCGCAAGTACATTGAATTCGAGGGCCACCCCAACGATTCTACCCGGCAGGGCAATCGCATTGGGACCATAGGCCCGCCTGCGTCGTCAATTGTGCTCTGGCAGCGCCTCTTCCGAGCAGTTGCGCGGGCGCGTCGCTTCGTCCTTTGCATAAAATTGATTCAAATCGGCGCACAATCATTTCATGGCATCCCTCGACGCTCGCCAACCCGATATCCCCAATCTTCCCGCTGCCCGGGCGCTGTTTACTAGAAATGAATAGCCGGGCGGAAGTCCGACATTTCAGACCGGGCACATCTCCGACGTTTTTTGTTTATTAGGCATGTTTTTGCTTTTGCTTTTGTCGTTGTCTTTCGGCCAGTCCGGGTGCTTCAACGGAACCAGCTTATCGCGTTTGGCGTCGAAGCCGACTAACGGCCTGCCGGCGAAGTAGATGTTGAACAGATTGTCGCCGATCGGCATCAGCCCGACCGGTTCTCCCCACAGCACCTCGGTAAGGAAGATGTCCTTCTTCTTCCATCGGAAGTGGCCATGCGCCTTGATCATGCGCACCTCCATCCAGTCCGGATAGGCGATCTCCGGCAGCCGCTGCGGATAGGGCCGCGGCGACGGCTCATAGACGCTTGCCGGCGTGTTCATATCGAGCGCCTCATGCGGGCGCACCTGGTTAAAGTCATAACGAAAACGATCCAACTCGCGTTGCTGGCCGCGCCAGTCCGCAGCCGGTCGCAGGTCCTGCTTGAGCGTGCGATGCATGCGCTCGTGGCGTCCGTTCTGCTCCGGATGTCCAGCCTGGATGCGTTCGTGCTCGATACCGAGCCGCGTCCACCACACCGCCAGCCGGCTCAGCCCGCCTACGGCCGAGCTGGCGAACGGCGGCCCGTTGTCGGTGCGGATCGCCTCCGGCATCCCATGTTCGCGGAAAGCGGCTTCGAAGATGGCCCGCACCCGCTCGGTGTCTGTCTTCTCCACCGCCTGTGCGCGCAGCAGGTAGCGGCTCCAGGCGTCGGTGATGGTCAGCGGATCGACACGCGCACCGTCGCCGGCCTTAAACCAGCCCTTGAAGTCGGCGCACCACACCCGGTTGGACTCGCCGGCGTGTGCCAGCGGCTGCGTGTAGGGCTCGGTCCGGCGCCGCTTCTTGCGCGCAACCACCAGCCCGGCGCGCTTGACGATCTCGCCGATCGTGCTGGCCGCAGGCCATGTGCGTCCGGGCTGATCCCGCTCCAGAATCCGCTTCAACTTGCGTGGCCCCCAGCGCATGTGCGCCTCGCGCAAATCAAGCACCGCCCGCTCCACCTCGGCAGCTGCCTGGTTGGGATGCTGCTTCGCAGCCCGGTTCAGTTCCGCCAGGCCCTTGATCCCGTGCAAACGGAAACGCCGAAGCCACTCATAGCCTGTGTCCCGGCAAATCCCATACCGCGAACAAAGCTCCACCATCGAATGCTCATCGCGCTCATAATCAAACACAAAGCGCAGCTTCTCTTCCATAACACCGCTCGTTTTCCAAGGCATAATGACGGTTGTAACGCCATCACCCTTCGCTGCAGTGTCGGAGATCTGCCCGGTCTATTCTGTCGGAGGTCCGCCCGGTCCGTACCCTTAATTAATACCCCTCCCCCCCCTATATTTATTTTCAAAACCTTGCAGATAATTAATTCGATCTGGGCAGGCGGGTCCGGGATCTCGCCTTTGAGACCCGGGATGTTGAGATGCTGGCAGGCCGTACGCGATAGACCGAGGATTCATCCCCGGCAATACAATTCAACGCTTCCGGGTTTTCTCGGGAGTTTTCTCCGGAGCCGCATTAGGGTCCGCGCTCCACGGCATAACGATAGAGGGCAGGCAGCCGGGGCCTTCCGCGGCCGCCTTGAACGTCCCCTGCGCCTTGCCCTGCACCGACGGAATACCTGCCATCACAGCGTGGCCATTCGCGTCAGTCACCAGCATCTCGCTGGCTACCGATCCCTCCGACTGCAGCACCAATGGAATCCTGGCTTTTGCCGGGAACCCGTGGGCAATGATCAGGAAGGTTGCCGGCTCGGACTGCGCGATCCTCACTTCAAGCCCGCACCCATGATCGTCCGCCGTCACAGGATGGGGAACGAGTGTGCCGAAGATCATTAGCTGCCCATCCTTGCTGGATAGAAGATAGCGGATTGGCTCAGCGCTTTGGGCCGCGGGGGCGATCTCGAACTCATCACCAGGGGCTTTGAAGCTCAATTCCTGCTCGGGCTTCGGCCTGTGAATCATCAACAGGCCCTGTCCATTCAAGTAAATATCGGTCGGATCGACGATGACTTTCTTGTCCACCGGCCAGGTCTCAAGTGCAAAGACCTTGTCTTCAGGAGCGCCGGGGGCAGACACGCGAAATCGCGACGCCACGCGCCCATCCGGCGTCGCCTGCTCGCCGATCTTCTCAAAGACCAAATGCAATCCCGACGGATTCAGGAAATCCTGCCCCGAATCGTCCCACATAACCTCATGTTGCAAAAGGAGGCGCAGCTCCTTTGAGGGGGGCTGTTGGCCGTCAAAGTGGAAGAAATGAATGGCATCCGATCTCCGGGAGTCTTGTCCGTTGCAAAAAAACGCCGGGTTGAGCAAAACACACAGCGATAGGCAGACAATGCGGCGACTGGGGAGGGCCATCATGTGTCTAGTGTCCACCATGTCCTTTGCAAACGCAACCAGCTTCCAGGAACCCCCTCCAGGCAAGTCCAATGCGACAGACTGCCTCACAGCCCTGTCAGGGCGCCTTCAGGGCCCGGAGCCGGCGGGATGGCCAAACGCATCTCAACAAGAGCAGCTTCGATCTCACTGTTGATCTCAGCGCCCACAAGAAGCATCAGACCCGTGATATAGAACCAGGTGAGAAGAATAATCACCGCGCCAAGGGATCCATACGTCAGGGAATAGTTATCAAAGAAATGAAGGTAGAGACGGAAGCCGAGAGAGGCCAGGAACCATCCCAGCAGGCCCAATAGGCCTCCAGGCGTGAGCCAGTGCCAGCGGCGCTTTTTTAATTCTGGAGCCCAATAGTAGACGGCCGAAAACGATAACTCAACCAATGCAGCTGCCATCGCCCAGCCGACAACTCTCGCGGCAAAGGTTACTTTCGTGGCCAGAATGGGATCATCGAAGCCGAGCCGAGCTAGCGCGGCAACATAGTCCCCACCCAAAAGACAGGCAAGGCCTAAGCTGACTATGACCGCGAGAACGATAGTGAGTCCAATGGCGTGGAGGCGCGCGACGAAATAGGAGCGTGAGTCCTCGATCTTGTAAACGACATTGAGCGTGTCCTGGATAGCGGAAACGCCGACGGATGCTGCCCAAACCGCGGCAATGAGTCCAAGGGTCACTTTGCCAGAGGAGGCGGCAGCCGTGGTCTCGTTAAAGGTGTCGAGGACAGTGCCGAGGGCTGAGGTGGGAATCACGAGCGCGAGATGATCGAGCAGACTGTCGTAAACCTGGTGCCCAGATCGAGCTACAAGCCCGAGAATCGAACTGGCGCAAAACAGAGCGGGAAACAGAGCGAACAGGAAGTAAAAGCCCAGCTCCGCGGCATGACCGAAGAGACGATCGGCGTATACAGCATTCCAGACGCGCGAGGCCACCACGCGGACGGGAACACCGTGCAGATTCCAAAGCGAATCAAGAGGAGATTGTGAGACAATCTCCCAGATGCGCCGCTGGTGGCTGTCCAATCGCTGGTCCCCGTTGGAACTCAATCCCGTCATGAAGCTCCTTGACTCCGGCATCTTCCGCGGCCCGATCGCAGACGGGCCCGATCCGCGGAGCTCCAGCCTGCCTGGCTCACGGCAGCCTGACCCAGCTCTCGGTTCGCCCCAGCAATGAAATGCCGACATACCCGCGCATCTTCAATGTGTCTTTCCCGACGGCCCAGATCTTGCCCTTGTATTCCTTCCCATTCTCCGGGTCAACCACAGTTCCATCCACCCAGTCGTCCCCCTCGGCGTGAAAGCCCCGCATGTTCACCATGCCCTGGATGAGCTGGTTCTTGTACTCGCCCGAACACTTGTCGCACACATCCTGCGAAGTGCGCCCTGGGCGAACCTCCGTCACGCGGCCAAAGAGCTTTCCGTCCACCAGGTAGGTATCCACACGGCCTCCGGGGCTGCCGTCACTGTTGACCACTTGCCAGTGGCCGATCGCATTTTGCAGCTTCGGCGTGAGCTGCTGAGCGCCTGCTCCGGCAAGGCAAACCACCCCAAGCAACGCCACGGCAAAGGCACCGATGTATTTGTGTCGAAACGCATTCATAGCGTCACCTCCTGCGCGGATTATAGAGCCGGCAGCTGGCAAGTGAATGCCGCGCCGAGATGACTGCTCTATTCTGAAGTGGGGAGAGATGCATTGCAGAAATACCTGCTCATCGCCATCGGAGGCGCGCTCGGTTCGGTAGCCCGGTTCTGGGTTGGCTCAACGGTCGCCGGCCGCATGGGGATCAAATTCCCCTACGGCACCCTGATCGTCAACCTCACGGCCTGCCTGGTTATCGGTTTTACGCTTACCTACCTCGGCAAGCGGGCAGACCTTAGCCCGGCATGGCGCTACCTGGTTGCGGTGGGCTTCATCGGCGCCTACAGCACCTTCTCCACCTACGAGTGGGAGACACTCTCCACCTTGCGCTCTGGAGCATTTCTTCTAGGAGCGCTCTACGCGGGCGGCAGCCTCGTCCTCGGCCTCATCGCCGTATGGGGCGGATCTTCGCTGGCAGAACTTCTCTGAACCCGGTGGTCTGGTCAGTGCAAGCTTGCCAACCCTGCCCTTGTGGTGGTTCAATCCTACGTTGCAAGGTCAGCGCACGGTTGAGCGCCGGCACATTGGTGGGTGCCTCGATATGTTAACTTCAGGAAAAGCCGTAAAGGTCTCGATATATCTCAGCGATGGAGCCAAGCATCACGGCATTCCCGTCTATACCAGCCTTCTCGACTTCCTCTTTCGCAGCGGTGTCTATGGCGCCACGGCATTGAAGGGCGTTGCTGGCTTCGGCTCTACTCACCGCATCCACTCCGCCCACATCCTGGAAATCTCAGACCATCTTCCCGTCAAGATCGAGTTCATTGAGACCCGCGAAAAGGTCGATTCGCTTATGCCTGAGCTGGAAAAGCGAACCAGCGGCGGACTTATCGAACAGCAGGAGACGACGATTATCATCCCGGCCAAGGGCTGACGCTCTTCGCCCGGAGTTTCCCCAGCGTCTATTTCTCCGAGGTGAATGGAGAAGCGGGCAATCCCTCCCCGTTGAACAGGTTGCACTGCGGGCTGTTGGCCCATCCGTAGCGCACCAAGACCGGTTCGGCCACTGACGGGCTTGTGACCACAATGGTGCTGCCGTCAATGGTTGCGGTGGCTGGCACAAACTTCGCGTCGTTCCCTGCAACCTCGAAGCCAGTCGGCGCGCCGCCGTTGGCCTGCAACCCCTTGGCGTGGTCAAACCAGACTCGAATTGCGCTTCCCTCCTGGGTTGTCTGGCGGTAAGTCGGCCCCGAGTACTCGATAGCTTCTCCATAGCTGAGAGCCCGCGCCGCTCGCGCCAACCGCAGGCCTACGTCCACCTTGTTAGTGGGGTGGACGTTGTCCGGGTCGCCGATGTCAATGGTCACTGCCATTGCGGTATTGCGCAGCGACAGAGTCTTTGACTGCTGCTGGCGCAATGTAGCCCAATCCTCCACGGGCGTAGACGTGAAATTGGAAATCTGCACAAAGAGGAACGGAAAGTCGCCCACGCCCCACTGCCGCCGCCAATCCTCGATCAGCGTGCTGAATACGTGATGATACAAACTCGGGTAGTTCCGGATAATGCTGTTGCTCTCGCCCTGGTACCAGATCGCTCCGCGGATCGGGAACGGTGTCAGAGGCGCGATCATGCCGTTGTAAAGCATCCCCGGGCCCCAGGTCGCCAATTGCGGGTGCCATGGAAACTTCGGCTCCGGCTTGCCCTCGGCTTTGGCTTCCTCGCGCTGCCGCTGTTCGTCCTTGTCTTCCAAAAGAGCGTCGGACTCGCGCTCAGTCATCCGCCCCCAAGACACAAACACCGGCGCCAAAGCCGCGTCCTCGCCCAGAGCCGCCATACGCGTCCATGCCTCGGCCACCGTCCCGCCCCAGGTCGAGTCGATCACACCCACCGGCACATGCTCCCGCTGCTCAATGTCGCGCGCAAAGTACCAGGCAACGGCGGAGAAATCCATGGCGCTTTCCGGGGTCGAAGCCGCCCAGCCATCTGTACTTATGTCATCCTGCGGATACTCCACGGCCCGCCGCCTAACAATCAGCAGCCGGATGTTCCCGTTGGCCGCATGAGGCAAGTCCTGGTCAGCCGTGGCAGCCTGACGCATGGCAAACTCCATGTTCGACTGCCCCGATGCCACCCACACATCCCCCACCAGAACATCGTCCAACGTGATGGTCTGTGCCGGCGCCGAATCTGGACTTGTAGCGACCGGCACACCCTTGACGATGAGTTCAAACGGACCTCCCGCCGCCCCAGGTGGAAGATAAACGCTCCAGCGGCCAAGTGCACCGGCCTTAGTTGACCGGGTCGCCCCCCGGAAGGTCACGCTCACGTCTTCACTCGGAGCTGCCCAGCCCCAAACGTGTACGGGCAAGTCTCGTTGGACCACCATGTGGCTGGCAAGAATCTTCGGTAGGGTCACTTCGGCCGAAACAGCGGCGCTCGGGAGCAGCGCAAGCAAGAGCAGGTTTCGCAAGTTCAAGAGGAGCCTCACTTGGAACAGAATTCCTGAGAATCCAAATGCCTTTATAGCCGACAAAGGCTTCAGAGAGTCGTACGTAACAGAGTAAATGGTCTCGCAACATTCTCAATGCATGCCCTCTGTAAATCCCAAGAGCGTCAATATTCATCTCATTACAATTGACAGTCCCATCCCGCGCCGCGCAGAATCCGAACAGCGTGGGATCCCAATCTCTCGCAGGCGCTGTCAGTGCTTCTGTAGCAACACGCACGACCGAACTAGCCGATTCAGGCCAAATTGAAATGAGGGAAACAAATGAGTAAATCGACCCCACAAAGTTTCAAGAGCCACGCCCGCTTCGATCCGCCGTTCCACATGGTTCTGTTCGCCGTTCTTCTAGCCAACCTCGTCATGGCTATCACGTATGCAGTTGGCCATTTCACCATCTTTACCGGATGGGCGGTGGCGCTCTCGATTGCAGTCTTCATCCCGTTTTTGAAGTTGCGCACCTATCCCCTCAAAGTGCAGGACCGCGTCATCCGGCTCGAAGAACGGCTGCGCCTGCAGGCCCTGGCTCCCGCCGAGTGGCACACCCAGATCTATCGCCTCACCGAGGATCAGTTGATCGGCCTCCGTTTTGCGGGTGACGATGAAGTTGTCGAGTTGGCAAAGCAGGCGCTTGAGGGGAATTTGAACCGCAAGCAGATCAAGGAACGGATTCAGAACTGGCGCGCAGACGACTGGAGAATCTGAACTGGAACCCGGCTGGAATGGTTGCCGGCGGCAAGATCAACCCACACTCCGGATCGATATACCGGCACGGCGTATTCCATGATGCAAAAAAGATGCGGCCGGAATCCTTGATTCCGGCCGCATCTTTGCTTTCTCCGCCTTACTGCACGTCGCTCACCTTTCCGTCTTTGAAGGTGACCTTCATGCCGTTGTAGTAGTAGATGGTCTTGGACCCCAGGTTAGCCATCTTCGTCGGCGCGCCCATAGCCGCTTGCACCTGATCCGTGGTTTGGCCTAGCTCAACAGATGCCGGTGCAGCCGGAGCCGCGCTTGCCGCACCGCCGCCGTCTGGAGCCGCGGCTTCAGTGGTTACATCCTTCTCAGCCTGGGCGCTCTGCTGGTCCGCCCCTTGAATATCGGCGGCCAGGTTAGCCTCCGGCGGCGGCGCGACAGCTGCGTACTGCGCTGTATCCGGCGCACCCTGAGCCGATGGCGGAGCCGCTGGCAGCCCACCGGTACCCTGCTTGGACTGCAGATCCTGGAGACCCTGGTCGATGGTCTCCCGCATGTGATTCTGCATCTCCTGCAGGTCGGTCAACTGGACCTGCACGGTAAGAGAAATCTGGCACTCCGGATTGCCCTTGCTGGAGAGAACCACCAGATTCGCCGTGGTTGCATCCGAGGGAGGCGGCTGCCTCAACTGGAGCGTATCGCCGTCGCTGACCACGCACTCCTGTCCGGATGCATCCGTCACGTCAAGGTTGCCGCCTGCCACGAACACATGCGGATGGCCGTCGCTCAGCAGGCGGGCAATCCCGCTCGAACCGGGATCGACATCCTGTCCTTGAGAGTTTTGCTGCGCTTCGGCGTTCTCAAGCGCCAACTGGCTCTTCACTTCGTCGGCGATCATCTGCTTCACTTCGGGGGTCAGCACTGGCTGTCCACCGCTTCCGCCGTCAGGTGCAGGCGCTGCTTCCCCTGCGTCCGCCTGGGCCGCATAAGCAGCTTGCAGGTTCTGCGAGATGATATAGTCGGTCAGCCAGAATGCGGCCGAGGGATACACAGGATACGGCTGGAAGTAGTAGCCGTAACGCCCGTACCACGGGCTGCCGCCCCATCCCCAACCAAAGGCAATCGGTGCCGCCCACGGGTTATAAGCCCATCCGTAAAAGCCCGGATGGAAGTAGAATCCCGGCGCATAGACGTTCAGCATCAACCCGCGATATCCGTATCCGCGATAGAAGCGGTTGTATTCGTGGCCGTGATAGAAATACGAGCGCCGCGCATAATCGTGGCCATGGAAGCCATAGCCGCGCTGCACGTACCCCGGACGGCCCCGCTCGGAAAAGACGCGGCTGCCATCGTGACGCTCCATCGAGACTCTGCGGCCACCATTGAGGCCGTGATGAACGTCCATTCCCCTCCGGGCATCGTGCACGTCGCTCACCCTGCCGTTAGCACGGGTGCGAACCGCGCTGCCGCCATGAGTGACGCGCTCATTGCTGCCACGTGGGGCTGAGCCGCCATGGATTGCTGAGGGGCGGGAGCCGCCCGCACCGTGCGAACCTGCACCCATTCCGCCGGGGTGACTCCCGCCAGCCATTCCGCCCGAATGCGACCCTGCGCTCGGTCCACCGGTCGTGTGCATGCCGCCAGCAGTTGTGGTGTGAGACCCGGTAGTGGTTGTTGTGCGGGTAGTAGTGGTTGTTGTGTGCGAGGTCGTCGTCGTATGAGAACCGCCCATGGTCGTGCTGTGTGAAGCGCCGCCTGCGGTCGACCCATGCGAAGCGCCGCCAGTTGACGCGTGGGAAGCTGCGCCACCAGCTGCGGGGTGAGAGCCCCCGCCCGAGGGCGCCTTGGGGGCTGGAGCAGCGGGCTTAGTGGAATTGCCTGCCGCGCTAACCAGGCTGGCCGCACCCAGAAGTCCGGCTAGAATCACTGCTGCTGAACCATTTCTCATGGTTTTGCGAAGAAGTTGCATGGTCATCGTATCCTCATTCCTGTTTCAGGCCGCGCTCCATTCAGGATGCGCGAGTGCTTAATCAACGTCGCTGACCTTCCCATTGGTGAAAGTCACTTTCATGTCTGGATATGTGTAGACTTCCTTTGTTCCCACTTTCGCTGTTTTGGCCGGCTGACCAAAAGCCGCCGTTACTTGCGCCTTGGTCTGCCCGATAGCAATGGTCGGCGGAGGAGGAGCGTCCGACGGTGGCGGTGGCGGCGCTATTGCCTGCATCGGCGCCTGCGGAGGTGCTGGAGGCGCGGCAGGCTGTGCCTGCTGGCCACCTTGATCACCCTGACCACCTTGTCCTGCTTGTCCACCTTGTCCACCTTGATCGTCCCCCGGCTGCACAGTCATCACCTCTGCAATCGTCCTTGCGAAGTCGTCCGGCGAAGGCACGGGGCCCTTCGGGAATGCGAATTTGATCTCTCCGTAATAGTGAACCTGATTCCCCTGCGGGTCCGGGTACGGATCGCTGTACGCGCTCACGAGTATGCCGTCCTTTTGCGCGGCGATCCCGGAGACCCAGAATTTTTCTCCTGCTACGAACTTTCTCGATGGGCAGCCGTTGTTGGCCGCGTCGCCAGCGCTCACTCCGCTGCCAAACACAGGGATGTGGCCAAACCCGAAGGACTTCACGGCATCCTTGACGCGATTCTTGTAGTTGGCCGCCAGAACGCCGTTGCTATACGTGTTTGAGAACGCATAGGAGCCGTAGACAGCACACATCATCAGCCCATCTTTGTGCAGAACAACTACATCGCCGGCAGTCACGATGTCTGAACGGTCTGCCATGGTCTTCGTCACCTTGATCTGAGACACCAGCTTTTGCTGAATCAACATCGACGGGTCTTGCGCTTGAGCCATCAGCCCAATGCTTAGAATTGCCGCCATCGTGGTGAATCCCAATGCGCCAAGCCTCTGCACCTTAGCCATACGCCTCTTTCATTTCATTCTTTTTGGGGAAGTATCCTGCAAGCCCTTAAAACGTACAACACAGCCGCGAAACTGTCAAGAAAATCATGGTGAAACCGACGCCTCGACAGCCCCTTGTTGAGGCAAACACAGTCCTTGGCCGGAAGTTCCGCGTTCCCTGAAAATAATTTCGTCGAATCGGCGATTTCCTCCAGCAGATCGCCTCTAACGGCAAGCCTCGTAAAGCCACCGCTAACGGAACCCCTCCGCCTTCGCCTTTCTTCCCCGCGTTATTCCACCTTCGATTCGGCCTCCGGCTTACCTGCGCTAATCTCTCCACTGCCATGGCCGGCCACCGCCGCCGAATGCCCCTCGTACTCGGCTATCGATTCCGTGTCCAAGCCATGCTCCTTGCGATAGTGCTCGACCGGCATCTTGCCATCCCACCAGGCCCAGTTCATCGGGTACACATCGGGATCGAAGAACACCTGGTAGAAGTGCCAAACCACGATGGCCAGCGTGGCAAGGATCGCCTCATAGAAATGTACTGCGGTGGCTGCGTCGATCCACCAGCGCGCCAGCAGGTTGCCGACCCAGACCCGAGCCCACAGCATGACCCCGGTAACGCCCATCAGTGCCGTGCCCCAAACCAACGCCCAGTACTCGGCCTTTTCCGCGTAATTGAACCGCCCGAACTTCGGCTTTTCGTGGCTCAGGCCAAGATAGTAGCGCATGGTCCCCAAAGCATCGAAGGCGTCTTTCGGCCTTGGCGCGAAATCGCAAATCAAGCGCCGTCCTTCGCGAGTCGCAGCCAGGTAGAAGATGTGATAAATGCCTGCCCCGATCAGAATGACACCCGCCACGCGATGGATGATGCTCCGCAGGCTCTCTGCCATGGGCAGCACCCCGGCAATCCACGAATTCGGGAAACGGAGTGCAAAACCGGTGATTACCAG
>Ga0302266_10003370_pt1 | contig 12932 bp, 10 predicted proteins | sample III_Bog_E1_2_FD_194559 | JGI IMG/M metagenome (GOLD analysis project Ga0302266, IMG submission 194559) | Peat permafrost microbial communities from Stordalen Mire near Abisko, Sweden - III_Bog_E1_2 | ecosystem: Environmental > Terrestrial > Soil > Wetlands > Peat | place: Sweden: Abisko... | reverse complement strand
CCTCGTCGGCACCGGCACCACGCGCCAGCGCAGCCTTCTCCTCGGTCGATACGGTAGTAATCACGCGTGCACCCAGTCGCTTCGCCATCTGGATCAGCAGCAGCCCCACTCCACCCGCGCCAGCGTGGATCAGCACCGCGTCCCCCAACTGAATCGTGTAGGTCGAGTGGGCCAGATAGTGCGCCGTCATTCCCTGCAACATCGCCGCCGCGGCCTGCTGCGAACTTACGCCGTCGGGGATCGCCACCAGCCGATTGACCGGCGCAACCGCAAACTCCGCGTAGGTTCCGGGAACGCCGCACCAGGCCACGCGGTCGCCAACCTTCAAGCCAGTCACCTGCGGCCCGAGGGCGGCAACCACTCCCGCTGCCTCCTGTCCGGGAATAAACGGCAGCGCCGCCGCGTAGCGCCCCTCGCGGAAGTAGACGTCGATGAAGTTAACTCCGCAGGCCTCAATCTGGATCAGCGCTTCGCCGGTGCCTGGTTTTGGGGTGGAAAGCTCGCGGAGAGTAAGAACTTCAGCTCCGCCGGTCTGGGAAATCTGAATGGCTCGCATAGTACTTCGATGCTACCGCGCACGAAGCGTTGCCGTAGAGCATTTTAGTAATAGCTGTATACCAACCTGTTTGTCATTCCGCAGCGAAGCGGAGGAATCTGCTTTTTGCTCGCTCGATAACAGCCGGATGCCCCATTCATGCGCGGTCGTATCACGCTGGGTGGGATGAATACAGTTCGCACCACGAGCCGTTGCTGTTGCCTTCACCTTTGCCACTGCCTTTGTCTGGCAAGGGCCAATGGCCCGTCCTATATTTAGCCTAGGCCGAAGGCCTAGGAAATCATCCCGCCAATCCCCTGAGGGCTGAAGGCCCGCGCTATAGCCTTCGCGCAAACGTAATACGCCCAAGCCAGCTATAGGTCGATGTGACCTACGCTTCGTGTGAGAAGAGAATTTCCTCTTCTCATACGTTGTTCAATCAGCAGCCATCTGGCCTATACTGTCCTACATGGCATCCGATAACAGCTTCGATGTAGTCAGCAAAGTGGACCTCGCAGAGGTCAAAAACGCAGTCGATCAGGCGACCAAGGAAGTAAACGCGCGCTTCGACCTGAAAGACTCGAAGTCCAAGATCACCATTGAGGGCACAGACACCATCCAACTCGCCTCGCAAGACGAGTACAAGCTGGAGGCGGTCGTCGAGATTCTCTCGCAGAAGCTGGTCAAGCGCGGCGTCTCGCTGAAGAATCTGGAGTTCGAGAAGATTGAACCGGCCAGCAACTCCAGCATTCGCCAGAAGATCAAGCTGGTGCAGGGCATTCCCTCGGACAAGGCCAAGATCATCGTCGCGGCGATCAAGGACTCCAAGCTGAAGGCGCAGGCCAGCATTCAGGGCGACACCGTGCGCGTCGTCAGCAAGGATCGCGACGTGCTACAGCAGATCATCGCGCTGCTCCGCGGCAAGGACATCGGCGTAGACCTACAGTTCACTAACATGCGCTCCAACTAGAGCTGGCAACGCATGGCGCCACCGATGCGCGCGCATCGGTGGCTATTTTGCCTCAGCGGCAACGTGAGCCGGAACCGACGTCTGCGCGGCGATCCATAGATCGACCTGCTTTTCCAGAACGTCAAGCGGCAACGCCCCGGAGCTTAGCACCACGTCGTGAAATCCCTTGAGGTCGAACTTCGGCCCGAGAGCGGTCTTGGCGCGCTCGCGCAGCTCCAGAATCTTGAGCTGGCCCATCTTGTAGCCCAGCGCCTGCGCGGGCCACGCAATGTAGCGATCCACCTCAGCCTGCGTGTTGGTCTCGTCCAGCCCCGAATACTGGTGGAAGTAGTCGACCATCTGCTGGCGCGTCCAGTGCTGCGAGTGGACGCCAGTGTCTACCACTAGCCGAATCGCCCGCCACATGTCGGCCTCCAGCCGCCCGTAGTCGGAATAGGGATTCTGATAGAAGCCGATCTCCTTGCCCAGCCGTTCGCTGTAGAGAGCCCAGCCTTCGGTGTAGGCGGTGTAGTAGGACTGCTTCTGGAACTCCGGCAGCCCGGTCAACTCCTGCTGGATGGAGATCTGCAAGTGGTGTCCGGGAATGCCCTCGTGGTACGCAACGGCCTCAACGTCAGTCAGTGAGCGATCCGCAAAGTGGTAGGTGTTGATGTTGACCTGACCGGGCCGCTTGCCGTCGGGAGTTCCCTGATCGTAGTAGGCCTCTGCCTGCGTCGGGGCCAGATAGTCGGGAATGGCTACGACCTCCAGTTTAGCCTTGGGCAATGTGCCGAACAGCTCGGGCAAACGCGGCTGCATCTGCGAGATGTAGTGCCGATAGGCATCGAGCAGAGCCTCGGCGGATGCGGGATGCTGTTTGGGATCGGCCTTCAGCGCGGCGTTGAAGGCCTTCTGATCGGTAAAGCCCAGCTTGTGTACGATGGCCAGCATTTCGTCCTGATCGCGAGCCACCTCGGCCAGTCCGATCTGGTGAATCTCTGCGGCGGACTTGGTCAGCGTGGTCGACTGGCGGATGCGGAAGGCGTAGTAAGCCGCGCCGTCGGGCAGAGCCCACAGTCCGGGCTCGGTGCGGCAGTTTGGAATGTAGGCTACTGCCAGAAACTTGGCAAAGCGCTGGTAAGTCGGCAGCACATCGTTGGCGATGGCTTCCAGCACAGCCGCGCGAATGCGCTTCTGATCCTCCGGCGAGACGCTTGCCGGAAAGTGCTTCAGCGGAAGCGCGAAGGGAGTGTCTTCCGGCTTCTGCGCGGCGATGGCCTGCGTCTGTTCCAGCGCCTTCTGCATCAGCATCTGCGGCGGCGTGCGATGGTCGTCCAGCCCGGATTGCAGGTTGGTCATCGTCTGCGCAAAGGCACGCGGAACCTTGCTCAGGCGAGAGATGTAGTGGTCGTAGTCGTCCGTGTTGTCGAAGCTGGTGTGCGCAGCAAGCTGCGGCAGATCAAGATGAATGCCGTCGTACTGATTCACCGCCAGCTCCCACTCCTTGAACGGAGCGGCCTCCTGATCCTCGATCAGCGAGCGCAGCATCAACTCCGCCGAGAGCTGCTCGCGATGCGAGAGCCCGCTGGTGTCGATCGCCGAGAGTCGCTCAATGAAGGCGCGCCCGCGAGTCAGCGAATCGTTGACCGCGCGCGGAGAGAGATCGGCGAGCTGATCGTCGTATCGCTTGTCGCCGAGGTAGGTCGCGTACTCGGGCTGATGACGCAGCTTGTCCTGCCATATCTCGTCGAACAACCGCGCCAGCTCTCGCGAACGAGCAGCGCGATCCTGATTCAAATCCTGCGCGGGAACAGCAGCGCTCGCGGCTGGAGTGCCGGCATGAATCTGGGCGCGCAGCGGAGCGGTAACGGAGGCGCAGAGCAAAAATACGGCAGAGAGCTTCTTCATTGGACTTGATCCTCTAGATAAACCTGCATTACTTTCCCATCCCTAACGCGTGCAGCACGTTCTGGTCGACCACGATTCCATCGCGTCCTTTGGTAGCCAGCCCGAAGTTCTCATCGTAGTCCCACATAGCCCAGCCGATCTGTTTCGACTCCAGTGCCGTGCGCATATCACTGATCCAGGTCGCCCGCGACTGCGCATCGGAGTAGGCCCTGTACACACCAAACTCTCCGCAGTAGACCGGAACTCCACGCCTCTGGGCCCAATCAGCCACTGTAGCAATCTCGGCTCCAATCCGCGACGCATCCCACCGCTCTAACCCGTATCGTTCCACCTGCAACCGAGTCCGCTCGTCCGGCTCCTGAGCCAAAACGGACTGAATGTTCTCTGGCGTCGCAGGATAAGGAACACCATGGAGAAACGCCCAGCCATCAGTTCCCCAAGTCGCGCCCTGATGGGTAAACCACATCGGCGCGTAGTCGTGAAACGAATAGATAACATTCTCGTCGCGGACAGGCTCAGTCAACATCAACCCGTCCTGCCCACCCCATTGCGCCGCCGTCGCAATCACTGTATGCCTTGGCGCAACGCGCCGAATAGCTGCCACAACATGCGTCTGAATTCCCTGCCAGCGATACAGGTCGTTCATCGATGGTTCGTTCATTACCTCGAAGACAACTCGCTCTGGATCACTTTTGGCGAAGTACCCTGCAAATTGCCCCCAGAATGCGCACAGTCGCGACGGGCCATCGTCTCCACGCGTCATCGCAGCCTTCCAGTCCTCCTCCGCGTGGATGTCGAGAATCACATTCAGCCCCGCTTCGGTCAACTGCGCCACCGTCTTATCCAACCGCGCCATCGGCTCTGCCCGCAACGCTCCCGTCTGCGCATTGGCAATCAGTGGAGCCGGATCAATGCTCAGCCGAACGTGGTCGAATCCCATTGTCTTCAGCGCCTGCATATCAGCCGTAGACATATAGCCATCCAGCCGAGCCTCCGAAAAATCCTGCGTTTGCGCATAGAACCCGCTCAGGTTGATACCCCGCCGCAGATGCTGAGCGCGATGATACGCCAAGCTCGTACCCATCTGCGCCTGCGCCCCGCAAACCATTCCCAACAACACCAATCCCGCAACTAAACGTTGCATCCAGATCATCATCCGTCCGCTCCATTACTCCTCAAACCCGCGATTCCACCGGCGAATCAAGCGCGTCTCCTTCTCAAATCCCAACACGCTCACGCTTCCCGTCCCCAGCGCAAAGCGACGTCCCTCGCTCGCCTCCAGCCCAATCCACCGAGCCGCCAGAATCCGCAGAATATGTCCGTGCGCAAACAGCGCCACTCGCGCCACCTCATCGGTCTCCGGCCCAGCCGCCGCCAACGCCCGCGCAATCACGCCATCGGCGCGCTCGCCCACCTGCTCCACCGATTCGCCCCCAACGATCACGGCCTCCCACACCGACCAGCCCGGAATCTCCGCTCGAATCTCCGGCCCCGTGCGTCCCTCAAAAACCCCGTAGTCCCACTCGTGCAGCCCCTCGTCTACCACGGCCACATCGCCAAATCCAGCGATCTCGCAGGTCTCCCGCGCCCGCCGCATCGGACTGCGCAGCACCGTCTGAAACTTCGTCTCCGCCAGAAACTTCCCAAGTTCCGCCGCATGCCCGCGCCCAGCTTCAGTCAGCGGAATGTCGGTCCGTCCCGTGTGCTGCCCGCTCATGCTCCATTCCGTCTGTCCATGTCGCACCAACCAAAGCTCCGTCACACATCCTCCAGTACTGCTTACCCGAATACCTTATCCTATAAGAATGGACTTTCAGCTAGCCACGACCTACACGCCGCAAGGCGACCAGCCCCGAGCCATCAGCGAGTTGGTCGCTGGCCTTGCCGCTGGCGAGAAGGATCAGGTCCTGCTCGGCGTCACCGGTTCCGGTAAGACCTTCACCATGGCCAAGGTCATCGAAGAGGTGCAGCGCCCGGCACTCATTCTGGCGCATAACAAGACCCTTGCCGCCCAGCTCTACCACGAGTTCAAATCCTTTTTCCCTAACAATGCCGTCGAATACTTCGTCTCCTACTACGACTATTATCAGCCCGAAGCTTATATTCCTGCTGGCGATCTATTCATAGAAAAAGAAGCCACCATTAATGAGGAATTAGATAAGCTTCGCCTATCCGCCACTCGCAGTCTATTCGAGCGACGAGATTGCATCATCGTCTCCTCGGTAAGCTGCATCTACGGACTAGGTTCGCCTGAGGCCTACTTCGGCATGCTTCTTCTGCTGGAACGCGGCCAGAAGATTAAGCGCGAAGACATCACCCGCCGCCTGGTCGAAATTCTCTACGACCGCAACGACGTAGACTTTCGCCGAGGCACATTTCGCGTTCGCGGAGACATCATTGAGGTCTATCCAACCTACGACGAAAACGCCTACCGCATTGAGTTATTCGGCGACGAGATCGACTCGCTCTCCCAGATCGATCCACTCTTCGGAACCGTTCGGCAAAAGTATTCGCGCCTACCCATCTATCCCAAGTCCCACTATGTAGTCCAACCCGAACGCAAGCGCGCCGCCAGCGATTCCATTCTGGCGGAACTGGAAGTATGGGAAAAAGAATTAGAACAGCAAGGTCGCTTAGTCGAATCGCAAAGAATTCATCAGCGAACTAGATTCGATCTTGAAATGATTAAATCCGTAGGCTACTGTCATGGCATCGAGAACTACTCGCGCCACTTCTCCGGTAGGCTGGCAGGCGAGCCGCCACCGACACTGCTGGATTACTTTCCCCGAGACTTCCTACTTTTTATTGATGAGTCTCACGTCACCGTCCCGCAGATTCATGGCATGTGGCATGGCGACCGTTCGCGCAAGCAGAATCTGGTAGACTACGGCTTCCGCCTACCATCGGCAATGGACAATCGCCCACTGAAGTTCGACGAATTCGAAGGGCGCACCGGGCAGATTATCTACGTCTCAGCCACTCCCGGTCCCTACGAACTGACAAAATCCGGCGGCGTAGTCGTAGAACAAATCATCCGTCCAACCGGATTAATTGATCCGCAGGTAGAGATTCGCCCGGTCAAAGGACAAATCGACGACTTATTAGCAGAAATTCGCGATCGAACAAAATTGAATCAGCGTGTATTAGTAACTACCCTGACCAAACGCATGTCCGAGGACTTAGCCAACTACTACACCGAAGTTGGCGTTCGCTGCCGCTACATGCACTCCGAGATAGAGACTCTGGAGCGAATTAAACTACTTCGCGATCTGCGCAAGGGAGAGTACGACGTACTGATCGGAATTAATTTATTGCGCGAGGGATTAGATCTGCCCGAAGTCTCGCTGGTAGCCATCCTCGACGCCGACAAGGAAGGCTTCCTCCGCTCACAGGGATCGCTGATCCAGACCATTGGCCGCGCCGCGCGCCACGTTGAAGGTCGTGCCATTCTTTACGCCGACAAGATGACTGACTCCATGCGCCGCGCCATCGACGAGACCGACCGTCGTCGCGTGAAGCAGGTCGCCTACAACGAGGAACACGACATTACGCCAATGTCCATCCTGCGTCCGCTGGAGATGGGCCTTGCTGGAATTCTCAAGGCCGACTATGCCGACCTCACCGACGAGGCCGAAGGCATCCCCGACTTCGCCACTCAAGACGAACTGGAAACCTACATTGGCAAGCTGGAATCCGACATGCGCGAGGCCGCCAAGAAATTCGAGTTCGAAAAGGCCGCCAAACTACGCGACACAGTAAAAGAACTTCGCACAAAAGAATTCTTATTCAGCTAGTAGCGTGACCAAATAAAAAGGTTGTTAGAAAAACAAAAGCAGATCCCCTTCGGGGATGACAAACTAAATGAGCGCGGAGTACATCATTATGCGGTCACGGTACTAGCCTTATTTAATTTTTTTATTTAATAATATCCGCAATGATTACCGACCAAGATATTGCTTGTATTCGGTTTCGACTACGCCGGTGTTACGAGCCAGCGTGAGTTTGGCCTGATTGAAACGGAACTCGTTGGCAACCAGACGGCTCTGCGCGGCGGCCAGCGTGGCCTGCGCCTCAACCACCGGAAGATCGTCAGCCACTCCAGCAGTAAAGCGTTCGCGCGTATCGGCGAGCGCCTCAGTGGCCAGATCCACGTTGCTCCGCGCCACCTTGACCAGTTCGGCGGAGGACTCGACGTCCAGACGGCTAGCGCGAATCTGAGCGTCGATGCTGACTCGCAGGGACACGATCTGCCGCCGCAGCGAGAGTTCCTGTGCGGCGGCTATCTCGCTCTCGCCACGCAAGCGACCCTCTTCAAAGAGCGGAATCTTCAGTGTTCCCTCAGCGGTAAAGACGCCGTGGTAGAGGCCGCGGGTCACACCCATCACACCGTAGTCACTGTTGAAGGCGAGTGAGGGCAGCCGCTCGTACTTCACCGCCTTCTGCGCCCGTTCGGCGACCTCAAGCTGCGCCTCCAGCGCAAGCAGATCCTTGCGTCGCTCGAACGCCAGAGCCTTGGTCTGATCGAGCGGCATCTGCACTAGATCCGCATAGGGAACCGCATCCACCAGCGTCAACTCCTGCTCGGCGGGCAGACCGATCAGCCGATTCAGCGCGATCTTGTCCTTGGCGAAGGCGTCTTCGGCGCGCACCAGAGCCTGCAGCTCAACCTGCAACTGCACCTGCGAACGCAGTACGTCGAGGTTGATGGCAACACCCGCCTCGCGCGACAACATAGCCTGCCGCAACACCTCTTGATCGGCGGTCACGCGGGCGCGGGTGTTGGCGATCTGCGCCTGATCGGCCAGTGCAGCCAGATACTGCGTCCCGACCGCATCGACCACGCCGCCACGCACGTTCAGACGATTCATCTCCACCACGTTGCCCGCCTTGCGCGCCGCCGCATAGAGATATACGTCCGTCAGATTGAACAGAACCTGGTCGGCGCTGAGCTGTACGCCGGTTGTATCGACCTTTGTAATCTCGTGGATCGATCCGGGCGCAAATCCGAAGGCTGCAAACGACGCTGGCTTGAAGCCCATCGCCGCCAGATTGATCTCGGACGCACCGGTATAAGCGGTCGCGCGCACGTTTGGCAGCAGCGCAAAGTAGACCGTTGAGATCTCTCCTTGCACCGAACGCTCGCTCTGGTTCGCCAGCAGAATCTGTAGATTATGCTTCAACCCGCGATCGATGGCGTCGTCGAGGCCAAGCGGCAGAGCCTCTGCCGTAGCCTTCTCGACCGTAACGCCTCCTGCAAAATGAATCGTCGAGCCAGCCACTGTCGGGCTGTCGTATGGCCGCACCAACCTATTGACCGCGGGCAGCGTAGCTAACTGCGCACCGGGTGCCATCGGCAGAACCGCGCTCTCCTGTGCCTGCGCCGTGGCGAAGCAGACCAGCGCCAGCAGCAACACTCCCGCGCCTTGCAGATCGCGTCGGCGCACTTGCTTTCCAGCCCGTAGAGAATTCGATTGGGGAAATATTTCCACTGTCATTCTTCAGTTTAGTGCCTATTGTGCTCTTGTGGGGTACCCAGTTCGCCGATATCTAGCGAATAATTAAGATTGCTTGAGAAAGGATGCGGGTATATGCTCACTATGCTTCACGAATCTCGATCCTCTCAGGAGACTAAATGTCCGTTATGCATAACCCGGCCGTAAGCTTTTATGGCGTCAGTGTTTTTTTTGTCTTTGTTATCTGGTTCCTCTGGAAGTACTACAAGTCTTTTGCCTGTATCGCTACGAGCCTCAAAGAGATTGCAAAGAATTCAGAGAAGTCACAGAGCTAACAAAAACCTTCGTGCTGCCTTGACCGCTTTGTAGGGCATGAGCTGGGATCAGCGAATCTGCACCAACCTCGCAGGGGACTCCGGGCTGGCGTTATGGGTGTCGCCCGGAGTGATCTGCGCGGTCTGCGGAGCTCGCCAGTGGTCGATATAACTCACCTGATGCACGCAACTGATGGTGCAGTTGGGTGCACAGGTTTTTGCGGTCAAAAACTCCCGTTTTACGTCCGCCTTGCCGTACTCGGCCAGAGGAACTCCGGGATATCCCCGCTGCTGCGAACAGTAGTGCACCAGCCCAAACTCGCAAATGTAGAGGTAACGCGCGCCCGCGCGGCATCGCCAGTCGTTCGGCTGACCGTTTGCAATCGCCTCTTGAAAGTGGTTGAAACGCGAGTAATTCCGCCGCGTTAGTCGCCGCACCTTGTCCCAAACCGTGCGTTCCGCCTCGCCCAGCGGCTTCAATTGCCCGCCGCCGTCGTGAATAATCCCGATGGTCGAAGAGAATCCCAGTTCCAACGCCCGCTCACTCACCGTCAGCGCGTCGGTCGGATTGGCAATTCCCCCACCGACCACCGAGTTGATGTTCACATGGAAGTCGGCGTGTTCGGCCAGCATGCGCAGCTTCGCGTCCAGCACCTTTAGACTCTTCTTCGAGACCGCATCCGGCATCACGTTGTCGATGGAGATCTGCATGTGGTCGAGTCCGGCGCGGTTCAGCCGCTCGATCCTCTCCGGCATCAACAGATAGCCATTGGTAATCATTCCGGCAATCGCGCCCGTCTTGCGAATGCGCGCGATGATGCGATCCAGTTCCGGGTGCAGCAGTGGTTCGCCGCCAGAGATGGTGATGACCGAGGTTCCCAGCCGTCCTAACTCGTCGATGCGTCGCTCCATCTCCTGGATGACCACCGGCTGCGAGTGGTCGTCGAACTCGTTGCAGTAGGTGCAGGCGAGGTTGCATCGCCGCATCGGCACAATGTGCGCCATATACGGGTGCGCCGTGTCGACCAAAGCCGAGGCAATCGACAGCAACTCGCGCACCTTGCGCGTCGACGCCTTCCAACGGCGCCTCAAACTCATCGGACGAACTATCTTCTCACCGGCCATCATCACTCTCTCTATTGAACCACACCCCGGCGCGGTATTATCGAAGATATGACCTTATCCGCTGAAGACCGCGCCCGCCGCATCCAAGTCCTCGTATTTGACGTCGATGGCGTCCTCACCGACGGCCAGCTCTTTTTCCTGCCAGAGAACGGCGGCCAGCCCGGCACCGACGGTCGCTGGCGTGGCCTAGAGTTCAAGGGATTCACCGCGCACGACGGCCTCGGCATCACGCTGGCTCGCCTCGGCGGCCTGCGCGTCGGCCTCATCACTAAGCGCGAGTCGGCCACCGTCGCCATCCGCGCTCAGGATCTGAAGCTGGAGTTCGTCTATCAGGGACAGGCGCACAAACTGGCCGCCGCCCAGAAGATCGTCGCCGAGGCGGGCTGCACCCTCGCCGAGTTGGCCTTCGTCGGAGACGACATCGTCGACCTGCCCGTGATGCGCGCCTGCGGTCTGGCCATCGCCACCGCCAACGCCCGCCCGCAGACCAAGGCCGCCGCGCACTACATCACAACCAACCCCGGCGGACAGGGCGCAGGACGCGACGCAATCGAGTTCATCCTCGCCGCGCAGGGCAAGCTCGAAGCCGCTATTGATGCCTTTCTCGACGCAGACAACCCAGCCGCTGCAGCCGCCGACATCGGCACCGGAAAGATGTAGCTGTCACCCTGTGCGCAGAGGCTCTGAGCGTATAATGAAGCTAGTTCTTTGAGTGCCAACAGCAAGTTTCAGCCAGCCCACATATGGGGGCGTCACGGCTTCGACGGGATTGCTAGCGGCAGAGAGGCATGCCGGGGTGTGGACACCCGTAATCGCTCACAAAATCATAAGTGCCGAACCTCAGTTCGCTCTTGCTGCCTAATTAGTTAGACAGCCGATCGCCTCCGCTTCGCCTACGGGCGGAGTCCGATCGTCGCACAGTAGGCTGGCCCGAACTGCTCCGTCTGAGCGGAACGGGCGAGATCGATCAGACTGGTCGTCAACGTTTCTTCGCCCGTTCCTAGCGTCGATGACGAGACAAAGATGAACGCGGAAAAGCATGAAAGCTCTCTGTTGAAGGTAGTTTCGGACGTGGGTTCGACTCCCACCGCCTCCACCATAACCAAGTCCTTTTTTATGAATACGTTAACGTAGAGGGGTAAAATCGGAGCGGTTTTTTGTACGTGATTTGTACGTTGCCGCCCTGGTGTTTGACCCACTTCAGCGATCCCAGCACAATTTGAGCTGAAGTGGGAGGCCCTATGCTGCTTTCCGTTTTTTCCCGCCACTCCAGTGACTGCAAGTACGCCGCCGACCGGACGTTCCGCCGCTGCAACTGCCCGAAATGGATCGGCGGACAGGTCAACCGCGAGTACTTCCGCAAAAGCGCGGGGACGCGTCAGTGGAATGAGGCTGAAGAGTACCGACTCAAGCTGGAAGATGCCCTGGTAAAAGGCTTGCCACCCTTCGGCCCGGAGCCGGATTCTGGGTTGACGCCTGTGGGTGTCTCCGCCCCGGCAGCCCCGCCGACGCTGCCGGTCGCGTTGCCGCCAGAAGAGATCAACGCAGCCAAGCCAGAGAAGGCGAGGGTGACGGTCGAAGCGGCCGTTGAAGCATACCTGGCCGATGCCCGCAGCCGGGAACTCGAATCCTCCACGCTTTCAAAGCTCGATACCATCTTCCGCAAGCAGCTTCTCGCCTGGACCAAGGTCCAAGGACTCGACTATCTGGATCAGATCGACCTCGATGTCCTGCTCTCCTTCCGCAGCACCTGGGCGGACGGTAGGCTGGCCAAGCAGAAGAAGCAAAGCCGCCTGATCGGCTTCTTCTGGGCCTGTGTCCGCCGCGGCTACATCGCTCAGAATCCCAGCATGGGACTGGGCAAGATCAAGGTCATTCAGATCCCGACCGACTACTTCCCTCGCGACGAGTTCCAGAAAATTCTCGACGCGACGTACATCTATGGGGATCCTCGGGGAGGTGTGATCGACGTCCAAGCCATCCGGAGTCGGCTCCGCACCATGACCCTGCTGATGCGCTGGAGCGGACTCCGCATCCGCGACGCGGTCACTCTTGAGCGGGATAGGCTGCACGGCGATAGCCTGATGCTCTATCAGGCCAAGACCGGAACTCCGGTTTATGTCCCGCTTCCGCCCCATGTCGTTGAGGCCCTTGAGAACGTGCCTTCCGGTCCGAAGCCAAACCCGCGGTATTTTTTCTGGAGCGGCAACGGGCAACCGAAGAGCGTAGTGGCTGACTGGCAGCGCAGCTACCGTCGCCTCTTCAAACTGGTGAACCTCACCTTGCCCGACGGCTCTCTCAAACGCTGCCATCCCCATATGTTTCGGGACACCTTCGCGGTAGAAATGCTGCTCGCCGGCGTTCCCATCGATCAGGTCTCACTTCTGCTGGGCCATGCTTCGGTGAAGATCACAGAGAAGAGCTATTCCCCTTTTGTGAAGGCGAGACAAGTCCAACTTCAAGAGAGCGTCCGCAATGCATGGCCGGTTGGACAGCCTCCGCATCCAGGTCCGGAGAACAGCCCGCCGAATACTACCAACTCCAACCAGACGAAAGCAGGCTGGCAACTCATCCGCTCGACAAATCGACCGAAGGCCGATGGAGTGCGAACTACTGTAGACGGGGACCGGAATACCTTGCCATATGAC
>Ga0302266_10003368_pt1 | contig 12940 bp, 9 predicted proteins | sample III_Bog_E1_2_FD_194559 | JGI IMG/M metagenome (GOLD analysis project Ga0302266, IMG submission 194559) | Peat permafrost microbial communities from Stordalen Mire near Abisko, Sweden - III_Bog_E1_2 | ecosystem: Environmental > Terrestrial > Soil > Wetlands > Peat | place: Sweden: Abisko... | reverse complement strand
ATCGCGCCACCAGTCCATCCACCAGCTTCTTTACAGGTGGAAAGACCGGGACGAACACCTATGACTTTACTTACAACCAGGGTTTCGTGACAGGTACAGCATTCCAGTTTGCCTTCAACAATATCGACGCCACGAATACCAACGGCACCACGCTCTTCAGCCCGCAGTTGAGCTCCAGCTTCAATGCCAAGGTGACGCAACACCTGCTCTACGGAGCCGGCATATGGGTGAATAAGCGCTTCATGTACGAGGCGCAGAACAACCGGCGCATTACGGACTCTTCGTTCCGCCAGCAGATCATGTACACCGTCACTCAGGTGGAATCGATCTATTGGGGACTCGTGCAGGCGTATGAAGATGTGCAAGCCAAGGAGCGCGCCGTCGAGCAGAGCAGCAAGGTAGCCAGCGACAACCGCAAGCAGTTGGAGATTGGCACCATGGCGCCGCTCGATGTGCTCAATGCCGACCAGTCCGTGGCATTGGACAAGCAGTCCCTCATCAGCTCGCAACTCGCCCTGAATTATCAACAGCAGATCATCAAGCAGGCCATTGCACGCAACCTCAACGATCCAGCGCTGGTGGCGGCGGCCATTATCCCCACCGACCGCGTGAGCATCGAGCAGATTCCCGAGGAGACGCAGCCCGTCGAGGCGCTGGTGCAGGAAGCCTTTCAGCAGAGGCCGGAGTTGGAGCAGGCTGTGCTGACGCTTCGGAACGACGAGATCACGCTGAAGGGCGCGCGCAATGGCCTGCTGCCGCAAGTCGATGTCTTCGCGTATTTGACCGGAACGGGCATCGCTGGATCGATCAATCCGAACTGCAGTTCGCAGTTCTACGGGACGGAATGTACATCGGGCCTATCCACCGGTTATGGAACGGCGCTTCAAAACGCCTTCAACAGCTCAGCGCCCGACAAAGGTGTTGGCTTCACCATTAACATTCCTATCGGCAACAAGTTCGCGCAATCGGTGCAGGCGCGGTCGCTGATGGAGTACCGCCAGGCGGAGTTGCGGCTTGAGCAGCTTTACACGCAGATTCGCATGCAGGTCGTGAATGCGCAGTTCGCGCTGACCAACGACCGGGCGCAGGTTCAGGCCTCGATCGCAGCCCGCGATTACAACCAGCAGAGTCTCGATGACGAACAGAAGAAACTGCGTCTCGGCGCTTCCACCACGGCTCTCGTTCTGGCGCAGCAGCGCAGCGTTGCCTCAGCGGAAAACAACCTGATTTCGGCCAAGGCGGCCTACGCCAAGGATCGCGCCAGCCTCTATCAGATCCTCGCTTCGACCTTGCAGCATTACGGCATCAACCTGAGCGAGGCCGCGACTGGGAATGTGAACACTGTCCCGGTGGTGCCAGGTCTCGCGCCCGCCGAGCCAGGCAAGGTGCCTTCCACAACCCCTCCGGCAATCAAATAGCAGTACCGAATCAGACCAACGAAGAAGGCCCGTCCAGCATTCAATAGCTGGACGGGCCTTTTGTTTCTATCGGAATCGAGCTGGGTGCTCCACCTTCATTGTCGTCCTGAGCGAAGCGCGGCGATGTCGAAGGACCTGCATTTCGTTCTGTTGCGGCTAGGGTGGGATGGCTGGAAGCTTGCACCGTGACCGCATGAATAAGCAATGACTGGAATGTAGCGCCGACCTCCCGGTCGGCTGTAGCGTGGACGTCATCGTCCACGCTTGTCCATCATTCATTGCCAATTCATGAGATCTAAAGGCTACGACCATAGCAGTCACAAGAATCCTCTACCGCTCCGCGACCAAGTCGAGCAGATCGAAGAACTCCGGAAAGCTGATGGCTGCTGACTCCGCGCCTTGAATCAGCGTTTCGCCCTCAGCGCGCAATGCCGCCACGGCGAATGCCATGGCAATGCGGTGGTCGCCGCCCGAGTCAATCGTCGCGCCGTGCAGGGTCTGGCCGCCGGGAACATCGAGGCCGTCTTCAAACTCCTCTACCTCGGCGCCCATGGCGCGCAGGTTTTTTACCACCAGCGCGATGCGGTCCGATTCCTTGACGCGCAGTTCCTTTGCGTCGCGGATGCGGATGCCGCCGCTGGTATACGGGGCAATGGCTGCCAGCACCGGCAACTCGTCGATCAGTTGGGCGGCAAGAGCGCCGCTCACCTCCGCCGTTCCCAGGCCTTCAGGCGGGGCGGAAACCTGCACCGTCCCCACCAGCTCCGCATTCTTCTCTTCGAGGTTGAGAACCCGGATGCGCGCGCCAAGCGCGGTAAGCACATCGAGAAGCGTGGCGCGCGTGGGGTTGAGCCCCAGCGAATCAAGCACCAGGCTTGAACCCGGAAACAGCGCCGCGGCGCACAGAAAGAATGCGGCCGAAGACATATCGCCGGGAACGGCCGCGTCGATGGCGTGGAGCGTCTGCGGGCCGCTGATCGACACCCAATCGATGGTGCGGCTCACTGTCGCCCCAAAGGCGCGCAGCGCCAGTTCGCTGTGGTCGCGCGTGCGCAGCGCTTCTCTCACCGTCGTGGTTCCCGCGGTTTGCAGGCCGGCAAGCAAAACGCAGGTCTTTACCTGGGCGCTGGGAACCGGCGTCGCGTACTCGATGGCATGAAGCGTCGAGCCGTCGATGGTCAGCGGGGCGTGCCCATCCGTGAGGCTAAGCCTTGCTCCCATCTCTTCCAGCGGCTTGCGGATCCGCTCCATGGGCCGCCGCGAGAGCGATGCGTCGCCAACCAGCGTAAAGCTGCCCTCTTGTGGCGCCAGCAGCCCCGAGATCATCCGCATCGTAGATCCCGAGTTGCCGCAATCGAGAGGATGACCGGCGGGCGTCACGCAGCCCGAAACGCCGGTGACTGCCACCGAATTGTCGCTCGTTCTGTTGACCTTGGCGCCAAGCGCTTCCATGCAGGCCAGGGTCGAGGCGCAGTCCGCACCCGTGGAGAAGTTGGTGAAGCGCGACGTGCCTTCGGCAAAGGCCCCCAGCATGGCGTAGCGATGGCTGATGGATTTGTCGCCGGGAAGGCGCAGGCTTCCGCGGATGGCGCGGGCGGGGCGGATGAGGCGTTCTTCGGATTGGTTGTGCAAGCAGGCTCCGGTGTGGGCGATCGTCTCTTTGAGTCTATCGAACCGGAGAGCAGCGAACCGCAAATCTGTGCAGGGATCGGGGCAATCGAATGAATGTTCATTGCTGTCGAAGCCGTCTCCTTCCTTTGACGAAACGGAGAAGCTCCGGCTCTCTTCCCGGAAGGAAGATGCGAAAATAGCCCCAAATGAAGCGAAGCGGAATCCGGGGACTGCGTCCCAATCGCATTTCCGCAGCCCGCAAGGCCGCGGCGAACCTCTTTTGCCCCGCCGGCCATCTTCATGCGATTGCTTTGCTCGAATCCCCGCCTGCCCGGTTCCCATGGATGTCTGCGGTGTACACTTTTCCTTCGCGCGAAAGTGATCGATTTCCGGCGCGGATAGGAAACCCCATGCGCAAATACCCGCTCATCCTCTCGCTTGCATTCCTCGTCGCCGTCGTTCCGTTTTGCTTTGCCCAGGCGGCCCAGACCGCCCCGCCCAAGCGCCCCATGACCTTTGAGGACATGATGAAGATGAAGCGGCTGGGCGAGACCGCTGTGTCGCCGGACGGCAAGTGGCTGGCCTATTCCGTGACCACCGTAAACCTGGGGCAGAACACCAAGACGGCGGAGCTGTTCATTCAGGGTATTGCAGGCGGAGAGGCAAGACCGCTCGCGGTGGCCCAGCCAGGTGACAGCGGCCCGCAGTTCAGCGCCGACGGGCACTCCGTGCTCTTCCTTTCCGGTCGAGAGAGTGGCCGGCAGATCTGGCTGGCGGACTTTGACACGGCAACCGGCATGGCCAGCAACCCCAAGAAGCTGACCAATATCGATACCGGAGCCGACAACGCCCTCTGGTCCCCCGACGGCCACTCCGTGGTTTTCACTTCTTCGGTATTTCCGGATTGCCCGGCGATCACCCCGAACGACGGCGGAGTGGGGAACCAATGCAACTCTGACCGTGACGAGGCCCTGGCGGACAGCAAGGTGAAGGCGCAGATTTTTACCCATCTGCTCTATCGCCATTGGAACCTGTACACCGGCGACAAGCGGTCGCACCTCTTTTTGGCTTCGGTCGAGGGGGGTGGGATACGCGACCTGACGCCCAACGATCCGCACGACGTTCCGCCGTTTTCGCTCGAGGGGGGCGGTTGCGGATGCGCCTTTGCGCCGGACTCGAAGGAGCTGGCCTTTACTGAAAACATCGATCCAGAGCCGGCCACCAGCGTGAGCGCAAAGATTTTTACGCTCGACCTGACCAATCCGGCGGCCAAGCCGGTGGCAGTCAGCAATTCGGAGGGCGGCAACTTCAACCCCGCCTACTCGCCCGACGGGAAGTACATCGCGTGGCGATCGCAGGCGCGGGCTGGATATGAGGCTGACAAGTTCCGGCTGATGGTCTACGACCGCGCAGCGAAGACGATCAAGGACTTACCCACTAGCGGCGACCTGCCTGACTTTGACAACTGGGTAGAGGAGTTCATTTGGAGCGTGGATTCCAAACGTCTCTTCTTCACGCTCGCGAGTAGTCTTAACGGCCGAGGCGAGACGGATATCTACAATGTTGACATCCAATCAGGATACGGGTGGCTAACTGGGTACGGCGGAAGCTTTAGTGATCTGCATCAAGTCAAAATGCCTCCGAATAGCGCTAACCGAGGAAGTGACCCTGCGAACCAGGACAATGATAAAGCACGAAGTAACGAAAGGTTTATCTTGCTCGCGTCTCAAATGCGAGTTGACAGTCCTGCCGAAGCGGGATTTGTCGCATTCTATCCTCCAAAGGGGACCACAGGGATTTGTGCGGGACTCTGTACCTGGTTCAACCCCGTCACTCACCTCAACGACGCCCTCCTCGCCCAACTCGACCTCCCCAAGATGGAGTCTTTCTGGTTTGAAGCCGCCGACAAGGCCAAGCTGCAGGGATTCATCATCCGCCCACCGGGCTTTGATGCTTCAAAGAAATACCCGGTGAAGTTTTTGATCCACGGCGGCCCGCAAGGCGCATGGGGAGACTCCTGGAGCTACCGCTGGAACGCGGAACTCTTCGCCGCCAACGGCTACGTGGTCATCATGATCAACCCCCGCGGCTCAACCGGCTACGGCCAGGCCATCGTTGACGGCGTCAACGGCGACTGGGGCGGCAAGCCCTTCACCGATCTGATGACCGGCCTCGACTACGCCGAGCAGCATTACCCGTTTATCGACAAGACGCGCGAGTGCGCCCTCGGCGCGAGCTACGGCGGCTACATGGCCAACTGGGTGCTGGGCCACTCCGACCGCTTCAAGTGCATCGTGAGCCACGACGGCATGTTCAACCCCGAGTCCGCCTACGGGACGACCGAGGAGCTATGGTTCAACGAGTGGGAGTTCAAAGGCAAGCCCTGGGACTATTACGGCAAGCCGGATAGCGAAAACCCCTACCGCAAGTGGTCGCCGATGATGTCGGCCAAAAACTTCAAGACGCCCACGCTGGTGATCCACGGGCAGCTCGACTATCGGCTCGATGTCAGCGAAGGCTTCCAGCTCTTCACCACCCTCCAGCGCCTCAAGGTGCCCAGCAAGATGCTCTACTTCCCCGACGAAGGCCACTGGGTGCTCAAGCCGCAGAACTCGCAACTGTGGTGGAAGACGGTGAACGAGTGGGTGGATCAGTGGACGAAATCAGGGAACATGGAATAGCGTGTAGTACAGGATCTGAATTTGTACTACAATCGGCTTATGGGCGCAACGGTGCAGGTTCGGTTAGATAAAGAGTCGGCGGCGGCGCTGAAGCTGCTGGTGCGTGCAAACGGCTGGACTGCATCGCAGGCTGTTCGCGCGTCTTTGCTGCATACCGCCGAGCAGAAGAAACCCAAACCGCGCCCACGATTGGTTGGAATTGGCTGCGTGGATTTTGGTCCCGGTGATTTAGCAACCAACAAAGAGCACATGAAGAACTTTGGCGTGAAGAGCATGGGCAAAGGGTGGCGCCGGCCTGAAGAACGAAAACAATGACGCCAGTCCTCGCCGACTCGAGCTTCTTTGTTGCTCTGTTCAACCAACGCGAGCGAGAGCACAATAGCTGCCGTTCTGCCTACGAGGCGATCGACGGCCCGCTTGTTACCACAGAAGCGTGCATAACGGAGGCTCTTCATCTTCTTGACCACGCCGATGCGGCCGTTCGATCCCTTTTGACGAATGTGCAGCGAGGAGCACTGAAAATTCCTTTGCGGCTTGGCGATTGCGCTTCAGAGATTGCGTACCTTATGGCAAAGTACGCCGATACGCCCTGTGACTTTGCCGACGCCTGCATCATTCATCTGGCCGACCAAGTCGGCGTCGGCGACATTCTTACCCTCGATGGCGATTTCAAGCACTATCGCTGGCGGCGCACACGACGATTCAACCTGCTGATCCCGCTGGACTGAAATCATGCCATTCGCCCGTAAATCGTCAAAGCCGCGCGCCTTCCTCAACGAAGCCGGCCTCTTCGACTACGCCGTCAAGGCGCTGGGCCGCCAGATGCGCTCCGAGGCCGAGTTGCGGCGGCTGATGCAGAAGCGCGTGGAGCCGGGCGCGCGCGGCGAGGCGGCCATCCACACCGTAGTTGCCCGCCTCAAAGAATATGGCTACCTGGACGATAAGTCGTTTGCCGAGACCTATGCCCGCCTGCGCCAGCAAAACGAAAGGCTGGGCGAGCGGCGGGTGCGGCAGGATCTGAAGCAAAAAGGCGTCCACGACGCCGTGATTGCCGAGACTCTCGAAACCCGCTACGGCCAGACCGACGAAGAGGCTCTGGCGCGCGAGCATCTTGCCCGCAAGCGCCTGGGCAAGCCGGCGAACGAGAAAGAGACTGCGCGCGTGATGCGCCGCCTGGTGGCGGCGGGGTTTTCGACGGGCACAATCTACAAGATTCTGCGCCAGTGGGATTTACCGGACGAGGCGCTGGCGGTGTTGGACAATCTGAACGAAGAGCCGAACGAGGAGTGAGCGTCTAGGGCAGTGGGAAGAGTGTCAGACCTGGAATCTGAAAGTCTTTGCGGTTGTCGGTGGCGACAGGGAACCCGTTTTCTATTGCAGTGGCAGCAACGATCATGTCAGCAATGCTACAGGTTTGCCCGACGCGGCGAAAGGACGCCTTCAACTGCCCTGCGCGCTCCGCAATTGCAGCGGAAACCGGAAACAAGTCAAGTGCCGAAAGGAAAGTGCGCGTTGCCTGTTCCTCTCCCGGACGCAGCCCGCCATATACCTCGGCAACGTTGAGAGTCGAAGTTGCCAGCGTCTGCCCGGATGCAACCAGACCGGCAAGCAGTCGCCGCCGGTTATTGCGATTCCTGAGCGCATCGATCAGGACTGTCGTATCCAGAAGAAGGGTCGTCGCCTGGCTCATAGCGGATCGAGGTTCTCATCTCGCCCGGTGAGCCGTGTGCTGGGCTCGCTGCGAAGGGAACGTACCCATTCCGCTGTGCCCATCTCCACGAGTTCGGGATGATCCGCATCGCGCCAGGCCGGCTCGTCGCTTTCGAGGAATGCAAGCAGTCTTCGCCTCTTGATCTCTTTCGCAGTCGTCTCCACGATAAAGGCACTACGTCCCCGAGGCCCGACAAGGTTGTCAAGATCCTTTGCCAGTTCTTGCGGCAAATTGATGTGGGTTCTCACTGTGGCCATACGGATGGCCCACTCCAAATGGGCCTAATAGAGTATAGCGCTGTTGCAGATTGCAGATCAAGACGCCACGACACCGAGCTTCGTCCACGGTGTCCGCAGCGACAAGTATTTGTCACTACGGTTGCGGGAATTACACTGGAAGAGCCATGCAAACCCGCACAGGGAACGAGATCCGCGAAGCATTTCTGCGCTTTTTTGAGTCGAAGGGGCACCGCCGGGTGCACTCTTCTTCGCTGGTGCCTGCCAACGACCCCACGCTGCTGTTTACCAACGCCGGCATGAACCAGTTCAAAGATCTATTTCTGGGCGCCGAGCGGAGGGAGTACTCGCGGGCGACCACCTCGCAGAAGTGCGTCCGCGCCGGCGGCAAGCACAACGACCTTGAAAACGTGGGCTTTACCCGCCGCCACCACACCTTTTTTGAGATGCTGGGCAACTTCTCGTTTGGCGACTACTTCAAGCGCGATGCCATCGCCTACGCGTGGGAGCTGATCACCAGCGAGGAGTGGTTCGGCATTCCCAAGGACCGGCTCTACGTGACCATTTTCGAGGGCGCGGACGGCGTGCCGCGCGACGACGAGGCCGAGGGCTACTGGATCGAGGCGGGAGTCGCGAAAGAGCGCATCAAGGAGTACGGCCTCAAGGACAACTTCTGGCAGATGGGCGAGACCGGCCCCTGCGGTCCTTGCTCCGAGATCTTCTACGACATGGGCATCGAAGCCGCGCAGACTCCCGGCGTTGACAGGCCGTTTGGCCAGGACGACGCCCGCTACGTCGAAATCTGGAACCTCGTCTTCATGCAGTTCGACCGCTCGGCTGTTGTGGACCCAGCGACCAAGGCCACCAGCTACACACTGACCCCGCTCCCCAAACCCTCCATCGACACCGGCATGGGCCTGGAGCGCGTAGCCGCCGTGCTGCAAGGCAAAGTCTCCAACTTCGAGACAGATTTGTTTACACCGCTGATCGCTCGCGCCGCCGAACTCACCGGTGTCCAGGCAAGCAGGCCTGCGAATCAGCAGGTCAGCGAGTCAGCGGGCCTTGTAACAGGGCACGACTTCAGTCGTGCCGAAAAAGCCCCCAATACGGACCGGGCTTTAGCCCCTGCCGCCGAAGGCGAAGCTTTGAAAGGGCACGACTTCAGTCGTGCCGAAGCAGCCGATAAAAACGACCGGGCTTTAGCCCCTGAGGGGAAGTCTGCTTCAGCCCAAGACCTAGTCGCCAACGCCAGCCTCCGCATCATAGCCGACCACGCCCGTGCGGCTACGTTCCTTATCAATGACGGTGTAATTCCCGCGAACGAAGGCCGTGGCTACGTCCTGCGTAAGATCCTTCGTCGCGGTATCCGCCACGGTCGCCTGCTCAATCCTGCCGTCGATCACCTACAACCATTCCTTTACGAAATGGTCTACGCTGTCCGCGATCTGATGAGTGGCGCATATCCCGAACTGATCGAATCAGCTGATCGCGTTGCTAAAGTCGTCAATGCCGAAGAAAAGCAGTTTGACCGCGTGCTTGAGATTGGCTCGATGAACTTGGATTCTGCGATTGCGAATGCCAAGCTCCGCTACGAAGCTTTCCCACATGACTCGAAATACCAAGGCAACGGAAGGGCCAAGCTGCCTGGGGATGAAGCATTTCGACTCTATGAGACATTCGGTCTGCCCTTGGATTTCATGCTTGACGCGACGCGGGACGCCGCAGTCGAGTTTGACGTTGAAGGGTTCGAGAACTCGAAAGCACAAGAGCAAGCCCGCGCCCGCGCCAGTTGGAAAGGCGGCAGCCAAAAATCCGCCAGCCCCGCCTATCGCGAACTCCAGAAAACGGAGTTTCTCGGCTACAAACAGCTCACCGCAAACAACGCTGAAGTCCTCGCCATCGTCAAAGACGGCGTTGGCGTTCCCGCCGCCGCCGCAGGCGACCAGGTCGATGTCGTCCTCAACCAGACCAGCTTTTACGGCGACTCCGGCGGCCAGGTCGGCGACGCGGGCTGGTTCACCTCAGCCGATGGCAACACGACTGTCGCCGAAATTACCGGCTGCGTCCTCCCCGTCCAGGGTGTCCGCGCCCACAAGGCTCTGCTCAAGCAACCGCTGGCCCTCGGCGACCACGTCAACACCGTCGTCGATGCCGACCGCCGCAACTCCATCCGCCGCAACCACACCGGCACGCACCTGCTGCACGCCGCGCTGCGCCAGGTGCTGGGCACGCACGTAAAGCAGGCCGGTTCCGCGGTCGATCCCACGCGGCTGCGCTTCGACTTCTCGCACTTTGCCCAGGTGGCCGATGAGGAGCTTGAAGAGATCGAGAGCATCGTCAACCGCGAGGTGCTGGCCAACGCCCGCGTCGAGACGCTCGAAGATGTGCCCATTGACGTGGCCGTGAACGAGTACCACGCCATGGCGCTCTTCGGCGAGAAGTACGGCGACAAGGTGAGGGTGGTCAAACTCTCCGACGGCTTTTCGACGGAGTTGTGCGGCGGCACGCACACCGCTGCGACAGGCGAAATCGGCCTCATCAAGATCGTCAGCGAGGGTTCCGTCTCCTCAGGCGTTCGGCGTCTTGAAGCCATCAGCGGCTTCGGCTCCCTGATCGCTTTCCGGCAAGACTACGCCGTAGCACAGATCGCCTCGCAACTCGCGCCCGCGCCAGCCGGCAGCAGCCCTTCTGAGGCATTCCGCGCCAAGCTGGCCGCCACGGAAGACGAGCTCAAGCGCCTGCGCCGCGAGCTGGAAGAAGCGCGCATGAAGTCCGCCGCCGGGGCTCTCGATGAAGCTCTCAGTCGCGCGGTCGAGGTGAAGGGTGTGCGCCTGGTTACGCTGCGCGCCGACTCGCTGGAACGCGGCCAGTTGCGCACCCTGGTAGACAATTTGAAGCAGAAGCTGGGCGAAGGCGTGGTGGTGTTGGCGTCTGCGCAACCTGAAGGCAAAGTCGCCCTTATCGCCGGAGTTACGCCGGGACTGACGAAGCGCATCCAAGCCGGTAAGCTGGTGGGCGCGGTAGCCAGGCTGGTGGGCGGCTCCGGCGGCGGCAAACCAGAGATCGCCGAAGCCGGCGGCAAGGATCAGGCGCAGATCGATGCGGCGCTCAAAGCTGCGGCGGGGCTTCTGGCCGAGTTGCTGGGCTAACGAAGCCTTGCAGTAGCTCGCCTTGTAACAGGGCACGACTTTAGTCGAGCAGAAGAGACAACAAGAAGATGTCGGGCTTTAGCCCCTGCGGTATTCGTTTTCAGCTATTTGCACTTCCGCAACGGCTAAAGCCGGTATCTAAAGTGGCCACTTGCGGCACGACTGAAGTCGTGCCCTGACACAGTGCTGGCTGATTTTGGAGTTTTTCCGCAGCCTCTTTAGCCCTTGAGGAGATGCTGAATTTTCGATAGGCCCTCATATAGAGCTGATTCCATGCCCAGACAAAACAGCAAATCCGAGAAGATCGTTAGCCTGCGGCGTCAGTTGCTCGAGTGGTATGGGCGCAGCGCCCGCGACCTGCCCTGGCGGCGCACCGCCGATCCGTATGCAATCTGGGTTTCTGAGATCATGCTCCAGCAGACCCGCGTGGCTGCCGTGGTGGAGCGCTATCTGGCATTTATGGCGCGCTTTCCCACCATTGCCTCGCTGGCCGTGGCGCCGGAGCAGGATGTGCTGGCACTGTGGAGCGGCCTCGGCTACTATCGCCGCCCGCGCATGTTGCACAAGGCCGCGCAGCAAGTGGCCCAAGATCACCAGGGCAAGCTGCCGGCCACATCCGCAGCCCTCCGCCTGCTGCCCGGCATCGGCGCGTATACAGCCGCGGCCATCGCCAGCATCGCCTTTGGCGAACCGGTAGCCGTGGTTGACGGCAACGTGGAGCGGGTTTTGTGCCGGCTGGAAGGCTGGGAGGGAGGCGGCCTGGCTGGCGAATCTGCGCTCAAACGCAAGATCGACGCTCTGGCGGCGCAGCTTGTGGACCCCGCCCACCCCGGCGACTTCAACCAGTCGCTCATGGAGCTGGGAGCGACCGTATGCCTGCCGCGCAATCCGCAGTGCCTGGCGTGCCCGGTGGCGGCAGGCTGCAAGACCCAGGGCGAACACAAAACGGTTCCCCGCGCCCGGATGCAGAGCTGCGAGGTGGCCCACGCGCTTTCCTTGCGCGCCAGCCGGCGGAAGAACCGAACCATCCATGAGGTGCTGCTGGAACAGCGCCCCGCGGCGCTTACGGTCATGCCTGGCCTGTGGGAGCTGCCCGCTTTGCAAAGCACTTCCGTATCTGAGAAGGAACTTATGATGACCGTGCGCCACGCCATCATGCAGGTGAACTACCTGGTGCGCATCGGGATGATCGCTGAGGGCAATGTGAAGTCGAGGACGGTGGCAGGTGGAGAGCGGCGCTGGGTTCCGCTGGGCGAGGCTGCTGCCATGCCGCTCACGGGCCTGGCCCGCAAGGTGCTAATCCGCGCTAATCTTTTGCCTACTGCGCCGGCAGAAGCACCGGCTTTTTCTCCCGGAGGGAGTATCGATGTTAGCCCAGGACAAGCGTAGCGCAGTCCTGGGTAAGCAAGGATCTATTGACTCATAGTCCCAGAGCGACGGCGCGAGATCCCTACACGGATTTTTCATAGCTGCTGGAAGACGGCCTGAATGTTACTCCAGTCGCCTTTTCAGTAGTAATCGGCGCAGCTCAGGTAGTAGCCGCAGTGCGTGCATACCAACTTGCAGTGGTTGCCCATGAGCCGGTGGCCGCAATTGGGGCACACCTGGCAATGGTGATCGACGGGCGCCACGTCCCCCTCTGCCGAACCGGGATGTGAGACATCTGCTGTGAAATCGGAATCGAATGCGCTTGGGCGCTGCGGCAACATGCAGAAAAGATTAGCATAGGAGCAAGCGCATTGGGCGACGCTGCATCCCCGCCTGCGCCCCATGCATCAACACTGTAGCGCCGACTGTACTTCCCCTGGAGCCGGCGCGCCAGTCGAATTCCAATCAAGTCTGGTTACAATAAACTCTGAAATCTTCAACATCCGGAATCCGGAACCCCCAAGGAGGGAAAATGGCAAGCAAGGCAAATGCGGTTTGGACAGGTTCACTGAAAGAAGGCAAAGGCACTATCTCGACGGCGACGGGCGTGCTGAGCAACGCGAAGTACTCTTTCGCCACACGGTTTGAGGGCGCAGACTCGGGCACCACCCCTGAGGAACTGATTGCGGCGGCCCACGCCAGTTGCTTCTCAATGGCCCTGGGCGCGCAGTTGGGCGGCGCTGGCCTGACTCCCGAAAAGATTGAG
>Ga0302266_10003365_pt1 | contig 12950 bp, 10 predicted proteins | sample III_Bog_E1_2_FD_194559 | JGI IMG/M metagenome (GOLD analysis project Ga0302266, IMG submission 194559) | Peat permafrost microbial communities from Stordalen Mire near Abisko, Sweden - III_Bog_E1_2 | ecosystem: Environmental > Terrestrial > Soil > Wetlands > Peat | place: Sweden: Abisko... | reverse complement strand
CGTTAGTCCAGGATATCCGACGGTCGTGTAGCCCTCGCTATACTGCTTGCCATTGCTCTCTGCAATCGCGGCGATGGAATAGACTTGCGCGGTGAGATGGACAGGCGTGACAGTGAAGTCAACTGTGGTCTCTTCCCCGCGATGAGTGAAGTGAAATGGCGCGCTTGCTGGTACGGAGTTCCAGCCTTCGGGCAGGTTGAGATGTACGGTGCCGCTACCGCCATCGGGCGCATTCCCGCGAACACGTGCAGTGAGATAAACAGTCTTTGCATCTAAAGGAATAATCCCGGCTGCAGGGGACAGTGCAATGGAGATTGCGGGTACGACAATCAACGGTTGATATACGACGCCCTGACCGACAATGCGGTGGGTGGTCTGGACGACTTCGCCGAGGGTAATGGGAACGCCGTTGTATTTAACGGTTGCCCACGCGGTCAGCGGATAAGGAGAGATGGATTGTCCGCGGAGTTTTGTGTCCACGATGTCGTAGTGCGGTTGCTCGAGGCTGGGACGGGTAAAGTAAGGCGCGGTTGGCGGCGCGTCATTAGGAATTGTTACCTGCGCATTGTGAATGAAAGGCTTGTTCTCTTCCAGACTGCAATCGGTACATCCGTGTCCGCTGGTATATAGCGGAGATGTGAGCCCGACGTTGATCGCTCCAGTGAGGATCGGTGAAGGAGCATTGACCTGAATATTTATATCGAGCTTCTCTTCCGGTATTACCGCAAGTTGAGTGTCGGTAGTCGATTGCAGGAGTGTGATTCCGCTTGTCGTGCCAGTAGCACTTACCACCTGTGCCCGGATGGAAAGTCCCAGCGCCTCGACAGCAGCATCGTTAAATTGAGCCTGCTTGCGCAGCAACTCCTCGCGAACACCATACTTTTGAGTTGTCGGCAATGACGACTTTTCGACCTGCGCGAGCAACTCATTTGTCTTCTTCAGCCCATTTGCCAGCAGCGGGGCGATTTTCGCAGTATCGCCCACGCTGTACTGCGCCATTGCCTCTGTTACATCCGTGTCGATGGCAGCGAGAGCCTGCGGCAATTTCTTATCCTGTGGCGCAAGTGATGCAATCCCCGCTAGCGATGTGTCGATTCCATCGAAGAAGCTATCTTCCTTGTCTTTTGTTTCCACCTTCGAACCGTACCGGTGATACGGCATATCAAACGCACCTGCCGGCGGCACTGCTCCGCCACCGTTCTGCGTCTTTTGCTCGCCTAGCCCGATGCGTGCAAACTGCAGATAACTCATGCCAAGCAGGGGACTATATGTGCCTTCAGGAATCACCACATTGGTTGCAGGTGCCTGCTTGCTCCACGTTTTGTCTATGTAGCTGTAGAACTTCGCCGGCGCATATTTCCCAGTTGCGTAGTCATAGATTCCCTTGGGCGAAATGGAGTATGTGGGCACACGTTCGTAAATCTTCAGCGGCTGCCAAGGTTGCAATCCTTCGGTCATTTGATCCGGACACACACTGGCATCGCCCGCTGCATTGAATACTTCTTGTGCCAGTCGTCCCGCCACCTGATGGTGGCCATGCCCATCCGTTACGCCGCCAATGAACACTGATGTCACGACCATCGGACGGTATATGCGGACGGCGCGTACCGCCTCGCAAAGCACGCGTTGGTAGCCCCAGTTCGCGAGCGTTTCGTCCATTGTCTTGGAGAAGCCGAAGTCTGCGACTGAACCCCACATCTGGTCTACGCCCAGGTATTGATCAGCGGAGAGTAATTCCTGTGTGCGGATTAGGCCGAGCGCATCGTTGAAGTCGCCGGTCATCACATTCTGTCCGCCCTCGCCGCGCGTCAGCGTCAGCATACCGGTGCGAACTCCCAGCCCGCGCGATTCGTACGTCAACATGCCGCCATCTTCGTCGTCCGGATGGGCCACAATCATCAGCAGGCTGGCGCGCGTATGTAGCCGCTGCAACGTTTGCCACAGCGCGGCCGCCCCTTGGTTGACCGGCAGTTGGCGGACCGTCTGCTGCGGCTGGATATAGGGGTTTTCAGCAGCCGTGTCTTGGGCATGAGCGTTCCAGCACAGAGCCGCCAATGCCACTACCGCCAGATATTGCAACCGTATAGAAATACGAACCATTGCAACCACTTTCTCATATTCTCATCCAGATGCGTGCGGCGAGCGTATACCAATAGATGGCCTTGGCTTCGCATCCAAACTGCGAAAACTGGTGTCATACAGTGTTAAGGAGTTTGCACATGTCGCAATTTCGGATTCCCCAGATTGCTTCCTCTGAAATTACACCCCGCGATGTTTTCGCCAATCGCCGTCAATTCATGGCCAGCGCGGCTGCTATTGGAGCAGGTACCGCCATGGCAGGCGGTCTCGCCCAGTTTGCGGCACCAGCGGTGCAGGCAGCGCAGAAACTGCAGACCGTTCCCGGCAAACTTACGACCACCGGAGAGGCGCTGACGCCCTACGGCAAAGTCACCACATACAATAATTTTTACGAGTTCGGCACGGACAAGAGCGAACCTGCGAAAAATGCACACACTCTGCAGACGCGCCCATGGACGGTTGCAATTGAAGGACTGGTGAAGCAGCCGCGCATCTTTGATATCGACAGCCTTCTGAAATACCGCCCTCTAGAGGAGCGCGTTTATCGCTTTCGTTGTGTGGAGGCATGGAGCATGGTGGTGCCATGGGATGGCTATCCGCTCTCGGAGTTCATCAATGCGTGTAATCCTCTGCCTGACGCGAAATATGTTCAGTTTCTTTCGCTACGAGACGAGAAGCAGATGCCGGAGCTCGGCAGCAGTGGATTCCGCGGAGCCTATTCGGAAGGCTTACGGATGGATGAGGCTATGCACCCGCTGACTCTGCTTACCTTTGGGTTATATGGGGAAGTGCTGCCTAATCAGGATGGTGCGCCGATTCGCCTAATTGTGCCATGGAAGTATGGCTTCAAGAGCGCCAAGAGCATTGTGAAAGTGCGCTTTCTTGCCAAGCAGCCATCCACCACATGGAATGATATGGGGCCGGAGGAGTATGGATTTTACTCCAACGTGAACCCGTCTGTAGATCATCCGCGCTGGTCGCAGAAGACGGAACGACGACTGACGGGTGGCTTCTTCCCGCAGATCAAACAGACACTGCCGTTCAATGGCTATGCTGACCAGGTCGCCAGCCTCTACAATGGAATGGACTTACGCAAGTACTACTGACTTTTTCCATGTCCAATCGCGCTATTGTTCTACTGAAGTGGATTGTCTTCCCACTGTGCCTGCTTCCTGCAGCACTCCTGGTGTGGTTCGGTGTGCATCAGGATCTTGGTGCGGATCCCGTAGCCGAAATTACGCACGTTACCGGTCACTGGACTCTGTACTTCCTGCTGCTCACTCTGGCTATTACCCCGGTCCGCCGCTTGTATCCCCGTTTGAGTTGGCTCATCCGCTTCCGCCGCATGCTCGGACTGTACGCATTTTTTTATGCTACGCTGCATCTCTGCACATACGTCTTTCTGTTCTCCGATCTTGATGTGCCAGGAGCCATTGCGAATTTGCAGGCACATGATTGGGCTGGCTTTCGCACACAATGGGTGGTGCCGATTGCGACTATGAAAGACGATGTTGCCCGTCGCAAGTTCATCCAGGTGGGGCTTTTTTCGTGGATTCTGCTACTCCTGTTGGCTCTGACCTCGCCCACCTGGGTCATGCGCAAGCTGGGCGGCAAGAATTGGCGGTGGGTGCACTCGCTGGTCTACCTTGCTGCCATAGGGGGAGTGACTCACTTCTGGTGGCTAGTCAAGCCAGGCGTTCTCCGTCCTATGAAGGTGACCGTGGCGCTGGCAGTTTTGCTGTTGGCGCGCTTTGCGTGGTGGCTGCAGAAGAAGCACCGCAATCGAATGGCCTAAACTGCGCGGGCGGGAGCCACTTTCGCTTCCTGGCAAGAAGAGTGCAGTTTCACCGCGACTTTGTGTTTTGAAAAGGCGTCTAAGCAGGGCAGGGAGTATTCCATGCGCATTCTCCAAAGCTTTCATCTGGCAGTCGTTGTTGCCTTCGGCGTTGTTTCAGTCGTGCATGCGCAGATGAACCAAATGGCTTCTGAACCGGACGGCAACGCTCCGGTCATGCAATCAAGCGACAGTACTGCCCCTGCCAACCAGCAGCAGGCCTCACCAGCTACCAGGGCGGCGGCGCAAAGGCTCGCAGCTCGCGCGAAAGCTGCACCCGCTCACGTGACGGACACGCCGCTCAATGCAACCGAGCGAGCCCAGCAGATGCTGAACCGGTTTACCTTTGGCGCTCGTCCCGGAGAAGTGGAGAAGGTAATCGCGGGGGGGGTGCAAAGCTGGTTCGAGAAGCAGCTGCACCCCGATCAAATACCCGATGGCATATTGCAGAAACGCATCACCACTGAGTTTCCAGCGCTTGCATTGAAACCAGCCGACCTGCTCAGGCAGTTTCCCAATCGTTACCTTATTGACCAGGTAGCGCAGGGCAAGCAGCCCTATCCCACTGATCCCATAGAAGCTGGACTGTATGAAGTGCAGGTCTACAAATGGAATGAAGAGCGCGATCAACGGAACGCCGCCGGTCAGACCGTGCCACCACCCGTGTTGACCGACGAACAAATTGCGCAAAAGAAGAAAGACGATCAGGCAACCGCTGCGCGTATTGCTGGGCAACTCTTTGCATTGCCGAAGCAGGAGCGTCTGCTTGCTCTGATGAAAGTGCCAGTCGCAGACCGTATTGCCTTCGTGGACAATGTCGGCGGCGATCAGAAGCGGCTTCTGCTGGCGGATTTCACGCCGCATGAACGTGAAATTGTTGGGGGATTAGGCGCACATCTGGATTGCAGTGGCGTTGCGGTGCAGGAACTGCAACAGGCCAAACTGGAGCGTGCCATTCTGAGCGAGCGCCAGTTGCAGGAGGTGATGACCGACTTCTGGTTCAATCACTTCAATATCTACATCTACAAAGACCAGGACAAGATCTACACGCCCACGTATGAGCGCGATGCAATTCGCCCACATGCGCTGGGCAAGTTTCGCGACCTGTTACTAGCCACTGCAGAGTCGCCCGCCATGATGGTTTACCTGGATAACTTCACAAGCATCGGACCGGATTCCATCGTTAACGGAGGCAATAACACAAACGGAAAACGCGGCAATCGCGGACTGAATGAGAACTATGCGCGCGAAGTGATGGAACTGCATACCATCGGTGTGAACGGTGGCTACACGCAAACAGACGTTACCCAGCTAGCCCGCATCCTGACCGGCTGGGGTGTCGATCATCAGGAGTTGGGCGGCGATTTTCTGTTCAATCCGAAGGCGCATCAGCCCGGCAGCAAGCAGTGGCTAGGTCAACTGGTGAAAGAAGACGGCATGAACGAAGGATTGGATGCGCTCAAGACACTTGCCGCCAGCCCGAAAACAGCCCACTTCATCTCTACGCTGATTGCGCAACGCTTCGTAACGGATACGCCGCCGCCTGCGCTGGTTGACCGGATGGTCAAGACCTACTTGGGTAGCGACGGTGACATTAGTGCGGTACTGCGCACTATGGTGCAATCCCCGGATTTCAATTCACATCGATACTTCCGCAACAAGGTAAAAACTCCGGTGGAGTTTGTGGCTTCTACCTTCCGCTCTACTGCGACCGATCCGGCCAATCCTGGTGCATTGGTTGGCACACTCAGCCGGATGGGTATGCCGCTGTATGCTGCATTGCCGCCAACTGGCTATTACATCACTGCGGAGCAGTGGATGAACACCGCAGCACTAGTTGACCGGCTGAACTTCGCCGTTTCGCTGACGCGCAATGGTGTTGGCGGCATCAGGTTTGACGCGCCGCGTTTACTCGCACTAGAACTCATGGCGGAGCCTGCTCCTGCGGATGCTAAGCAGGGAAGAGTGGTGGCGACGGCGGCGTCTGTCACTCCGGAAATTCGCCGCAATGGTGCAGATCTGGCCCTCAGTGTGCTGGAGAATGCACTAATTGCCGGTAGCGTTTCCGATCGTACTCAGCAGTTCATGCATCAGCAGGCAGATCAGGTGCAGGCCAATCCGGCGAATCCGGCGAATCCGGCGGACCAACTGAATCAGCTTACCGCGCTGGTGCTCGGCTCGCCAGAATTTCAGATGCGCTAGATGAGGAGTAAGAATTGGCCCAACTTTGCGTTGTAGGCAAGAGCTGAACAACCCACTGCACAGGTCAATGCTCTCTGCATACATGTGCTCTCAGCACTATCTACATGCGTTTCTCGCCGGCTGCATCACTGCTCGCTGGTATTATTCAGCCCATCGAACAGGTCAGTTGTCACAGCCACGGCCTGTGGATCAGACGCAGCAGCCAGTACATAATGTTCCGTCTTGCCATTTTTCTCGAATGCGATCTTCGTTGTTTCTACCAGCGGCGCCTGCGAAGTATGCAGTCGGAATGCTGCAAGCTTGGTGTCCAGTACGTTACTGATATCAAGCTTCACGCTGTAAGGTGCGGGCAGCAGTGGCGGACGTCCTGGCAGAAAGAAATCTGTTGTCAGAAAATAGAGCCGTCGCGGCTGATGCAATTTCAGCCCACGCGAAAGCTGTTCAGAATAGCGTTTTGCCCGCCCAGCCCAATGGAACGCAGCCGTAGTGAAGAACGAAACCATGGTGTGATCAGGATGGGTATTGAGCGCGCCGTCGCCGCCAAAGGTCAGTACAACATCAGGCCGCCAGGCGCGGATGCGCTCCACTAACTGGCCCACAATCGTGGCAAATTCAGCGTGCTCCAACTGGGCGTCCTGGTAATCCAGCAACTCATGGCTGGTCACACCCAGCAATTCACATGACGCAACAAATTCGCGGCGGCGCATCGCCCCTAGCTCGGCCGGAGTCTTCGCTTCTCCGCGGTGGGTTGCTGCTTGTCCGTCGGTCAGGCAAATCACGCTGGTCTCTACGCCGCGTGCAGCAGCCAGAGCCAGCGCTCCACCAAATGCAAAACACTCATCATCCGGATGAGCGGTGACACACATTAGTCGAAGCGGCAAGGATTCTCCTTCGTGTTGAGTGTCACTGGTTCGGTAGGTTCATTGAGCGCGTCACTTTCAGTAAACTCCAGCGCCATCACCGATCCTCTGTCATCTACAGCAGCCACTGGCGCGAAGGTCTTGCGATGAAGAGGCGTCGGGCCGAACTGCGCCAGGGCGCGGCGATGAAATGGGGTACCGTACCCTTTGTGTGCGGCCAGTCCATACGCAGGGAACTGCTCATCCATAGTGCGCATCATCGCATCGCGATAAACCTTGGCCACTACCGATGCGGCTGCGATGGAAAGTGAAAGCGAATCGCCATAGATCAGCTTCGTCTGCGCGCAGGAATGGTCGATGCGCATGGCGTCAATGAGAAGATGGTCCGGCTCAATAGGCAAATGCTGTACTGCCAGCAGCATGGCCAGCCGCGAAGCCTGGTAGATATTGATGCGGTCGATGGTTTCTGCATTCACTTCGGCCACGGCCACGGCCACGGCCATCTCGCGGATCATACTGTCTAGGCGCTCGCGGTCTTCACGTTGCATCTGCTTGGAGTCTTTCAATCCAGCTTCAGCCAGAAGGTGCATATCTTCGGGCAGAATAACCGCTGCTGCCACCACCGGGCCAAAGAGTGCACCGCGGCCCACCTCATCCACCCCGGCAATTCGCTTGGCTCCGTGATATCGAAGTGCCTGTTCCGGAGCATCGGTGCAGACCAACATGCGCAGCATCTGCTGCTTGGTGGTCTGGGCGGAGACAGTCTTTGCCCGGCCACACACAGCCTTGCCTGGGGTCGCATTGCTGCGATGCGGCGGCTGTCGTGGGGCGCTGGAAATGGGGCTCTGCATAGGTTCCGTGCCCGGCACAAGGCCCGACGTAGCTGAGTTTATATCTCTTTTCAGTGAAAATTTATTTTCTGCAGGCAAACAGCCGTCGTATTCTGTGCTGACACCCCCCTGTCGCTTCCCCAGCCTCCGCCCGCGGTTTCTCGGATGGAAGGTCCCGATGCGCAGGGTCATGGGAGCACTTCATGACCGCTCGCTCTGTTCTACGTCACATCTGCACGGCCGGCTTTACCGCGAGTTTGTTGCTTACATTTTTACCGCTGAACGCTCAGCAGGCCGACCCTCCGCCAACCTCGGCTGCGCCAGCGGCAGAGGCGACTGCTACGTCGGCCACCTCCGTTCCTCCGCCGTGTAAGGGCAAGAAGTGCCCTAAGACTCCGAAGAAAAAGAAGACCAAGAAGGAGAAGCCGCCCAAGGTGACTCCCGCTACCATCACCCGTGGCACCTTCACGGTAGACGGCATTATTGGCAAGGCCGCGCTAAACTACAACATCCCTGACCTGAAGTTCATCTACTTCTACGCGCCGGGCATCGGCGTGGTCGTCGTCTCGGATAACAAGTTTCCGGGGGGCGTTGAGCAGAAGAATGCCTTTGACCGGCAGACCTTGACCATCAAGGCGGATGGTCACGATATGCAGCTTTACTCTGACGACGTATTGCTGGGAAAAAAAGCCATTGTGGGCAAGGGCGGCCAGAACAAGAAGCCGGAGTCTGCATGGGTTGCGTTGGATAAGAATTTTAGCCTGCCATCGCGCTTTCCCGTTGTTGGCTATGGCGACAAGCCCACTGCCCCCTACTCTTGGCCAGGTTCCAAGCTGAACGTGACGGTGAAAGGAATTGACGCTGATGCGCCTCCTGTTCCGGCACGGCTGACGCCCACACTAGCAGAGAACCCGTGTCCCAAAGGACAGGTTCTGATTAATGCGCCTGCGAAGGCAGCCACGGCCGCGGTGGCTACCTCATCCCCCGCGCCGAAGGGGCCGCCGAAGTGTGTGCTGGCGAAGGACGTTCCCGCTACCCCCACCCCCTATGTTCCGCTGGAGAAGCGCGCGCGCGAGTAATGCACTAGAGGGAGTGCTGCAGCATCTTCTGCCAGCACTACCAGTTGCGCCAGCCTGCCATTGCCCCCCCCGGTCCGGCCTGGCAGGGGATAAACGGGGTAGTGGTTGCGAAAAGGGCGTAAATCCGCGATACTTAGGTGTTGGGAATCGTAGCGTTTGCCGCGCACTCTGCGCGGGAGTTCAAGTGTATGCGCCTTCCCCGAATCCAAAGGTTTTATTGAGAGGACTTACCCTGTGTTGATGATCCGCCTGGCGCGCTTCGGCGCCCGCAAGCAGCCTTACTATCGCGTTGTTGTCATCGAGAAGGATCGCGCCCGCAATGGCCGTTCCATCGAAGTGGTAGGAACGTACAATCCGCGCACCAGCCCTGCAACTGTAGACCTGAAGCGTGAGCGCATCGAGTACTGGACCAAGAACGGCGCACAGCTCTCAGAGCGAGTGGGCAAGCTCCTGGCCCAGGCCCCGGCTGCACTTGCCGAGCCGGCTGCAACCGTCGCGTAACTTCGCGCGGTTGTTCTCCTGCCCCGGCGCAGATTTTCTCCCTCTAGAGCATTGCCCGTCCTTACGGGTACACATGGAGATTCCTGATGACCCAAGCAACGGAACCTGTTGAGAGCACCACGACCGGCGCACCTGCGCCCGACATGGTTGCGCTCTTTACGGCTATCGCCCGCACGCTCGTGAATGAGCCGGACGAGGTTGAGGTAGAGGCGTTCGATGAGGACGACGCTACCGTGATCGAGGTGGTAGTGGCGCCGGACGATGTGACCCGGCTGATCGGCAAGGGCGGGCGTACGGCCCGCGCCCTGCGCACCATTCTGGCCGCTGCCAGCGCCAAGCTGAATCAGCGCTTCGAACTCGACATCGTGGAAGACGACGATGAGGATGAGGACGAAGTGCTTGAAGAAGACGACGACAACCGCGGTAACCGCGCGTAAACGCCGCGGTGATTGCGCGGCATAACCGCGACAGCCGTGGGTAACAAATTTGCCCTGCGGGGCACTCAATTCCTGAGCCCGGCGAATCTGCCGGGCTTCTTACTTCCTCCTTATGCCGAATACGAAACGCATCACGCTTGCCCACCTTCTCCGCCCGCAGGGGCGCAAGGGAGAGTTGCTGGCGGAGTTGCTGACGGATTTTCACGATCGGTTTACCGGCCGTGAGGTGAAGGTTGGCGACGTGGACTATGTGGTGGAGAGCTACTTTCTACCCGTTGGCCGCAACGCCGGGCGGGTGGTGCTGAAGTTTGCCAATGTGGACTCCATCAACGACGCGGAGAAGCTGGAAGGGCTGGACGTAACCATTCCTGAGGAAGAGCGCGCACCGCTGGAAGAGGACGAAGCCTACGTCAGCGACCTGGTCGGTTGTACGGTGTTTGATGGCGACCGCATGGTTGGAGTCGTGGACGATGTGGAGGCTCCCTTAGATAGCGCTGGACTCGACCTGGCATCTACCCTGGTGGTGAAGAGCGACGACGGCGGCGAACACCTGGTGCCGTTCGTGAAGGCTTACATCACGAGCATCGACATCGAACACAAGAAGATCCAGATGAAGCTGCCGGAAGGCCTGATCGGTCTGAATCAGTAGCTTTCTGTCGTTGAGCCCCCTACCCCTCCCCCTCTCATACGCTAAATATCCTGTTTGCAGGTACTTAGCCTGCGCGATTTCCGCTAAATATTTGCAAACAAGATATTTACGGGTAAATATTTCATTCTAAAGACGATAGCGGCATCTCCGCGAGGTAAGCAGGGATGCCGCTATTTCAATTGTAGTGATTGGGAGAGGAAAGTACGCCAAATTTCGCTGAAATTTGCGGGCAACTGGCGGAATTGCGCAGTTTTTCGTGGATAGATTGCGGAGCAATCGCGGATGGAGCGTGGACCGATACGGACTGCAAATGGGGAGTATTGGGGTGAACGGGGTGATTTTGGGATAAAGCAAAAACTGAACCACGGATTTGCGCGGGTTTTCACGGATAAGAACAAGGCAAAAAGCAAATGAGGGTTAGAGGCAAAAGCAAACGCAACGACAAAGGCAGAAGCAGATTCTTCGCTGCGCTGGGGAATGACAAAATTATCAGGATGACAAATTGAGAATTATGCCCTTGGCGTTGGTGCAGCGGGAGCTTGCGAGTGTATGGGTGGCGCGTGCGGCTGCACATGCAGGTTCCTCCACTGCGCATCGCAAGGTGCCGCGATGCTTCGGTCGGAATGACGGCAGTTAAAAACAAAAACAACAGCAACAGCAACAGCAAGAACAACAGCAAGAGCAAGAACAACAGCAAGAGCAAGAGCAAGAGCAAGAGCAAGAACAACAGCAAGAACAACAGCAAGAGCAAGAACAACAGCAAGAGCAAGAACAACAGCAAGAACAACAGCAAGAGCAAGAACAACAGCAAGAGCAAGAACAACAGCAAGAGCAAGAACAACAGCAAGAGCAAGAACAACAGCAGAAGCAGATTCTTCGCTGCGCTGGGGAATGACAAAATGATCAGGATGACAAATTGAGGATTATGCCATTGGCGTTGGTGCAGCGGGAGGGTTGGACTGTAAAGGTGGAGCGGGCGGCTGCACATGCAGGTTCTACCACTGCGTATCGCAAGGTGCCGCGATGCTTCGGTCGGAATGACGGCAGTGGAGGTGGTAATTACGGGGAAATGCGCGGGAGCATTCGCGCGGGGCGCGAATGGGCTACGGAGTTTGTGCGGCGGAAGCCTGGGGCGGTATGGGTGGCGTCAGGAGCGTCGGGATCCTTCGCGCAAGTGCGCGCTCAGGATGACACGGTCAAGATGGTTGGTAGTAAGGAAGATGAGCGGGAGCGGTTCGCGCGTGGCGCGAATGCCCACTCATCGCATGAAGCCGCGACGAAGGGGCACCTGCCAAGGGAGTGTGTGTGTGCAATATAGACCTGACAGACACGGAAATAAAGGTGCGAGGAATTGCTTTCTGTCACATGTGGGGTAACTACCCGGCATCAGATAGAGTTGCGTACCGTACATCCGGAGATGGTCAACAGGAGACGACTGACCGTATACCGAGGCGGGATTGGATGCTACTGAGGGTAGCGAATATGCCTCATAACCGAATTGACGATCATCCTGATGTCGAACTGCAGGGGCTTGAATTTGCGCTTATTTCAGAGCAGATTCGCAACATCACACAGAACCGGCTCGACCTGCTAGGCAACGAGGTCAACGCCTGCATTGTAAGTGCCGTGCTGTGGAGGCTCTACCCAGAGTGGCTGGCGCTGTCATGGCTCGGGCTGTTCTCCGTGGTGATCCTGGCGCGTTTTGTACTGCGCCGTCACTATCAGCATGTGGCGACTGATCCAGAGACCATGTTGCGGTGGGGGCGTGTCTTCACGGTGAATGCCTTTGCGACTGGGTGCCTGTGGAGCCTTACCGGCTCCGTGGTGCTGGTAACGACGGAGCCGCTGTATATCCTCTTCACCCTATTCGTGCTGGGCGGGATGATGGCGGGCTGCATTGTCAGGAACTCCGCCTATATGCCGGTACTGTACGCATTCACCCTGCCGGCGGTGTTGCCGGTGATTGCAGTGCTGCTCACGCGGCACAATTCTATTCAAATCTGGATGGGCGTTCTGCTCGCGGTCTTTACCGCGGTTCTGTTGAATGCGGGCTATGGTTTCAACCGGTCCGTGATCGAGAACTTCCGGCTGCGTAGCAACCAGGGTCTTTTAGTAGAGAAGCTGCGCGAGAGCGAGGCGGTGATGGCCAAGGCGCAGGAGATAGCGCACGTGGGAAGCTGGGACATTGACCTGATTGACAAAACATACAGATGTTCGCTGGAAGCGTATCGCATCTTCGGCGTTGATCCGACGAAGTCGAAGCCCTCTTACCTCGAGATGGTGGCGCGCATTCACCCTGACGACCGGGAGATGGTTAACCGGAAGATGCAAGAGATGATCGTAAGCGGGATAGGGTACGGGACAGAGCACCGACTGGTGATGGACGACGGAGCGATCCGGTATGTCCACGAGCAGGCGCGGGTGGAACACGGACCGGATGGCCGGGCCACGCGCGCCGTGGGAACTATTTCTCTGCATG
>Ga0302266_10003332_pt1 | contig 13028 bp, 7 predicted proteins | sample III_Bog_E1_2_FD_194559 | JGI IMG/M metagenome (GOLD analysis project Ga0302266, IMG submission 194559) | Peat permafrost microbial communities from Stordalen Mire near Abisko, Sweden - III_Bog_E1_2 | ecosystem: Environmental > Terrestrial > Soil > Wetlands > Peat | place: Sweden: Abisko... | reverse complement strand
GCGGCGGTGAGCGGGAGCAAGAGCGCCAGCCAGCACCAGCCTTTTCTGATTGACCGCATGGCGAAGTCATAAAGTAATCGCCGTGCGGCGGCAAGCGCGTTTGCACCATACTTTCTGGACACGCGGAAAAAATTCCGGCTTACTGTTGCGAATTTAATTTTGCCGAATGCCACCACTCAACGCTGAAAAACTCGCCCAAGCCAAGTCGCTCGGATTTTCCGACCGGCAGATCGCCCACCTCGTCGGCCAGACCGAGGACGAAATCCGCGCGTGGCGCAAAAAAATCGGCCTCGTGCCGAGCTATCGGCTCGTGGACACCTGTGCCGCCGAGTTCGAGGCCTACACGCCGTATTATTATTCCACCTATGATCGCGGCGACGACGAAGTGAAAGGCAACACGGCGAAGAAAGTCATGATTCTCGGCGGCGGACCCAATCGCATCGGGCAAGGAATTGAATTTGATTATTGCTGCGTTCACGCGGCCTTCGCGCTCAAGGAAGACGGGTTTGAAACCATCATGGTGAACTCGAATCCCGAAACCGTTTCGACGGATTACGACACCAGCGACAAATTATTTTTTGAGCCGCTCACGCTGGAAGACGTGCTGCATATTTACGAACGCGAAAAATGCTGGGGCGCCATCGCGCAATTTGGCGGCCAGACGCCGCTCAATCTTGCGCTCGGCTTGCAGAAGAACGGCGTGAACATCATCGGCACCTCGCCGCAGAGCATCGAAATCGCCGAAGACCGCAAACTCTTCGCGGCGATGCTGAACAAGCTCAACATTCCCCAGCCGCCGAACGGCCTCGCCACCAATGGCGAAGAGGCGCTCGTCATTTCCAAGCGATTGACGTATCCCGTGCTCGTCCGTCCGTCGTTCGTGCTGGGCGGTCGCGCGATGCAGATTGTTTATTCCGACGCCGAGCTGGCGCATTACATGAAGTTCGCGGTGGAAGCATCGCCGGAACGCCCGGTGCTTGTGGACAAATTTCTCGAGGACGCGACGGAAGTTGACGTGGATTGCATCGCCGACGTCGGCCTGCCGAACGGCGGCACGATTGTCATCGGCGGAATGTTGGAGCACATCGAGTTCGCCGGCGTGCATTCTGGCGACGCCGCGATGGTGCTGCCGCCGCACACGCTTTCCAAGAGTGTGATGGAAACCATTCGCACCTACACGCACGCGATGGCGCGCGAACTGAAAGTCGTCGGCCTGATGAATGTGCAATACGCGGTCAAAGGCGAAATGGTTTACGTCCTCGAAGTGAATCCGCGCGCCTCGCGCACCGTGCCGTTCGTGAGCAAGGCCATCGGCAAGCCGCTGGCAAAAATCGCCGCGCGCGTGATGGCCGGGAAAACTTTGAAGGAGCTGAATTTCACGGAAGAAATCTGGACGAAGTATTGGGCGGTGAAGGAATCGGTTTTCCCGTTCAACAAGTTTGTCGGCCAGGACATTTTGCTCTCGCCCGAAATGCGTTCCACCGGCGAAGTCATGGGGCTTGACGCCGACCTCGGCACGGCCTACGCCAAATCGCAGATGGCCGCGAACTCCGCGCTGCCGCTCGCGGGCAAAGTTTTCATCAGCGTCAGCGACGCGCATAAAAAGGAAGTCGCGGCCGTGGCCAAATCGTTTGCCGACCTCGGCTTCGAGCTGATTTCCACCGGCGGCACGGCGGCGGTTTTGGAAAAGTCCGGCCTGAAAGTGCAACGCATTCTCAAGTTGCAGGAAGGCCGGCCCAACGTGATTGACCTGCTCAAGAACAAGGAAATCCAGCTCGTCATCAACACGCCCAGCGGCGCGTCACCGCGCGCGGACGAGGTGAAAATCCGCACCACCGCCGTTTACACAGGCACACCCATCATGACGACGCTCTCTGGTGCCAAAGCCGCCGCGCTCGGCATCGCCGCGCTGAAAAAATCCGGCTACGCGGTGAAGACCGTGCAGGAGTATCACTGACGGAGTGCGGGGCATTGCTCCGCAAGTTGTATCGGCCGCGAGCCGGATTACGTCCAAACCCTGATGAAATTTCCCGCCCTCATTGCCGCCGTCGTCCTGTCCGTCGTTCAGCTTGCTTCCGCGCAGACCAATCTGGCTTTTTCCGGCGCGGAAGGTTTTGGCCGGTTCGCCACCGGCGGCACCGGCGGTGAAACTTTTCACGTCACCACGCTCGCTGATTCCGGCTCCGGCTCGTTCCGCGACGCCGTCAACCAGCCGCATCGCACCATCGTCTTCGATGTCGGCGGCATCATCCGCCTGAAATCAAACGTCGCCGTTAGCAGCAACCTTACGCTCGACGGAACCAGCGCACCCGGCGAAGGCATCACGTTTTACGGCCGCTCCGTTTCGTTCAGCGGACAAAAAAACTGCGTCGTCCGCTACCTGCGTTTCCGCGAAGGCATCGCCGGCGACAAGGGCAAATGCTCCGTGAACCTTTCCAGCGGCGCGAACATGATTTTCGACCATTGCAGCATCGAATGGGGGCGCTGGGACTGCCTCGGCCTCACGGGCGGCAGCCACGACATCACGTTCCAAAACTGCATCATCGGCGAGGGTGTGGCTCCGCAGCGCTTCGGCTCACTCTCCGATTCCGTGACCAACATCACCTACACGCACAACCTCTGGATCAACAACCAGAGCCGCAACCCCAAGGCGAAAGGGAAAATCCAATACGTCAATAATGTCGTTTATAATTGGGGCGTCTGCGGCCTCGTCGGCGGCCATTCGGCGGGCGACCACTTTCAAGATGTCGTCGGCAATTATTTCATCGCCGGGCCGGATTCTAGTTCGCATTTCGTCGGCGAATTCACGGCCACCGACCACGTTTTTCAAAAAGGAAATTTGGCCGCCACTAGCAAAGACGGGAAGCTGGACGGACGCGAAGTTGTCCGCGCCGATTTCGGCAAGGGCGAAGATGCACCGACCTTTGTGTCCGCCCCGTCCGTCGGGCCGTTGACGGATATGACGGTCGAATCCGCGCCGGCTGCGGTTTCCAACGTCCTTGCCCAAGCCGGCTGCTCGCTGCACCGCGATGCCGTGGACGCGCGGCTGGTTGACGCCGTGCGGTCGTTCGGCACACGCGGCAAAATCATCCGCAGCGAGGTGGAAGCCGGCGGCCTCTGACTTGGCGGCGTCTCGGCAGAACACCGCAATTTTTGGATGGCGGCTTTCTGCCGAAAGGCGCTACTTTGTCCGCCTGTGAAATCCGCCGCGCCCGAACTGCTCCCGCTGCTGAAGCAATACTTCGGTTTCACTTCCTTCCGCCCGTTGCAGGAAGAAATCATCCGCGATTCGCTGGCGGGCAAAGATGTCTTCGCGCTACTGCCGACCGGCGGCGGCAAATCGCTTTGCTTCCAGCTTCCCGCGCTCGCGCGCGACGGCCTCACCGTCGTCGTTTCACCCTTGATAGCGTTGATGAAAGACCAGGTGGACGCGCTGCAAGCCAGCGGCATCGCGGCAACATTTTTGAACTCCTCGCTCGCCGCCGAGGAATCACGGAAGCGCCTGCGCGGCCTGCACAACGGCGAATTCCGCCTGCTCTACGTCGCGCCGGAGCGGCTGATGCTTTCGGGATTCTTGTCCGATTTGCAGCGGTGGAACGTCCGGCTCATCGCCATTGACGAGGCGCATTGCATCAGCGAATGGGGCCACGATTTTCGCCCGGAATACCGCCAGATTTCGCAACTGCGGAAACATTTTCCGGAGGTTCCGTTCATGGCGCTCACCGCCACCGCCACCGGCCGCGTGCGCGAGGACATCGTCACGCACCTGCAATTGCGCGAGCCGAAGTGTTACGTCGCCAGCTTCAATCGTCCGAATCTTACCTACCGCGTCATCGCCAAGAACAAGCCGTTCGACCAGCTCTTTGAATTTTTGCGCGCCCGCCCGAAAGAAAGCGGGATTGTGTATTGCCTGTCGCGCAAGGCGACCGAGAGCGTGGCCGAGCGGCTGAATGAAAACGGCATCAAAGCCAAACCCTATCACGCCGGCCTCACGCCAAAGGAACGCAGCGAGCATCAGGAGCTTTTTCTGCGCGACAACATCCGCGTTGTCTGCGCGACCATCGCCTTCGGCATGGGCATCAACAAGCCGAACGTCCGCTTCGTCATCCACTACGACCTGCCGAAAAACATTGAGGGCTATTATCAGGAAACGGGCCGCGCGGGACGCGATGGTTTGCCGGGCGAATGCGTCTTGCTGTTCAGCCCCGGCGACGCGGTCAAACAGACGACGTTCATTGACGAAAAACCAAATCCGCAGGAACGGCAGATCGCGCGCGAGCAGTTGCAGCAGATGGTGCATTACGCCGAATGCGGCAACTGCCGTCGCAGCGAACTGCTCGCGTATTTCGGCGAGGAATTTTCCACCGACGGCTGCGGCGCGTGCGACAACTGTCTTTCGCCGCGCGCCACGTTCGACGGCACGCTGGCCGCGCAGAAATTTCTCTCCTGCGTCTATCGCATCCGCGAGAAAAACGGTTTTGGCGTCGGACTGAACCACGTTGTCGAAGTTCTCACCGGCGCGGACACGGAAAAAATCCGCAAGTGGGGCGACGCGCAACTTTCAACTTACGGCATCGGCAAGGAACACAGTCGTCCCGAGTGGGCGGCGATTGGCCGTGAACTCATCCGCCTCGGCTTTCTCCGCCAGACGGCGGAAAAATTCAGCGTGCTGGAAATCACCAACGAAGGCCGCGCCGCGCTCAAGGAGCGTAAAAAAATAACGCTGACCAAACCCGTCGCCGCGCCGGAAACAAAAGTCCGCCACGTCGGTGAAATCACCTGCGACGAAGGGTTGTTCGAGCGGTTGCGCGAGCTGCGCAAGCGGCTCGCCGACGAACGCGACGTGCCCGCCTACATCGTTTTTTCCGACGTGGCGCTGCGGCAGATGGCGCGGAATTATCCCGAAAGCGAGCGCGACTTCGCCCGCATCAACGGCGTGGGCGAAAAGAAGCTGCGCGAATACGGCGAAGTTTTTCTGAATGAAATTGCCCGGCACCTGGCCATGAATCCGCGCCAGATTTTTGCGGAAGATTCCTTCGTCGTGCCGGTGGCACAGCGTTCAAGCCTGGGCGACACCGCGCGCGAAACGCTCCGCCGTTTTCGCACAGGCGATTCACCGGCGCATATCGCCGAGACTCGCGGGTTGGTGGTCGGCACAATCTACGGCCACCTCGGCACCGCGATTGAAGCGGGCGAGGCAATTGACTTGGCGCAGCTTCTCACCGCCGAGGCGCAGGCGGAAATCGCCGCCGCGTTCAAGCGCACCGGCTGGGGCAACATTGTGGGCGCGCGCGAACTGCTTGGCGAAAAATACGATTACGGCCTGCTGCGGATTTTCCGCGCGGCGGCGAATGCCCGGCGCGTCTAGGGGAAATTATTTCTTTTCGCCGGTTTTCCACGCCGGCGTGTTGGTGTCGCCAAAGTCAATCGAGGCGGAATTGATGCAGTAGCGCAGGCCGGTCGGCGCGGGGCCGTCGTCAAAAACGTGGCCAAGATGGCTGCCGCAATTGGCGCACAGAACTTCCGTGCGATGCATCCCTAGGCTGTCGTCCTCGCGCTCGACCACCGTGCCTTTTGCCGCGAGATCGGAAAAGCTCGGCCAGCCGCAGCCGGAATCAAACTTGTCGTTGGAGGTGAACAGCACCGCGCCGCAAGCCGCGCAGCGATAGACGCCCGGTTCCTTGGTGTTCCAATATTTGCCGGTGAACGGCGCTTCCGTGCCGGCCTCGCGGAGGACATGATATTGTTCGGGCGTCAGAAGTTTGCGCCATTCGGCCTCGGTGTGTTGGAGCGGGAATTTCATGGTGGTATTGGTTGAATTGTTCATGGCCGCCGGGCTGTTGGTCGGCGCGGCGTTGCAGCCGGTGGCGAACAGCATTGCGCCCAGCGCGAGCAGAATTAAAGTCGGTTTCATGTTCATGTTTGCCGCGTCCAACCTATCTCACCGAAGCGCCCGTCCGTCAAATGCGCGGAACAAATTTCAGCGGCTTCGGCAAAAATTATTTCTTCGGGTTTGGAGATGCGCTAACCTCATTCCGTTCAACTTAAAACCGCATGAATATCTCCATCCAAGAATTAATGACCAAGAGCGGCGTGGCCTTCGGCACCAGCGGCGCGCGCGGGCTGGCCACGGCAATGACCGACCAAGTTTGTTACGCCTACGCCAAAGGTTTTCTCCAATACCTTGAATCCATTGGCGAAATCAAGCGCGCCGGCGAACGCGTCGCGGTCGGCGGCGATTTTCGCCCCAGCACCAGCCGCGTGATGGAGGCGGTCTGCCGCGCCGCCGAAGACATGGGTTATCGCGCTGAGAACTGCGGCAAAGTGCCGTCGCCCGCCGTCGCGCTCTTCGGGTTTGAAAACAAGATTCCGTCCATCATGGTCACCGGTAGCCACATTCCCGACGACCGCAACGGCATCAAGTTCAACAAGTGTGCCGGCGAAGTTTTGAAGTCCGACGAAAAAGGCATGAGCAGCCAGATCGTCGAGCTGGATGACATGCTGTATGGTGCGGATGGAAATTTTGCGCAGATAAAAGCGCCGCATGAAGTTTCTCCCGAAGTCGGTGAAAATTACGCGATGCGCTACCTGAATTTTTTCAGCCACGACGCGTTGAAAGACTTGCGCGTTGGCGTCTATCAACATTCCGCTGTCGGACGCGATGTGCTGGTAAAAATCCTTTCGCACCTTGGCGCGGAGGTGACGCCATTGGGCCGCTCCGACAAATTTATTCCCGTGGACACCGAGGCCATCCGCCCCGAAGACGTGCAACTCGCGCACGACTGGGCGGCGACCGGAAAATTTGACGCGCTCGTCTCCGCCGACGGCGACAGCGACCGGCCGCTGGTCAGCGACGAACACGGCAACTGGCTGCGCGGTGACATCGCGGGAATTCTCTGCGCGAAATATCTGGCGGCCGATTCCGTCAGCACGCCGGTGAGCTGCAACACCGCCGTGGAAAAATGCGGTTGGTTCCGTGAAATCCGCCGCACGCGCATCGGTTCGCCGTTCGTGGTGACTTCGATGATGGAAGCCACGGCTGGCGGCGCGAAACGCGTGGTCGGCTATGAAGCCAACGGCGGTTTCCTGCTCAATTCTGAAATCGAAGCCGGCGGCAAATTTCTGCGCGCGCTGCCGACGCGCGACGCCGGGATTGTGATGCTCGGCATTTTGCTGCTGGCCAAGGCGCAGGGCAAAACTATTTCGCAACTCGCGGCGAGTTTGCCCGCACGGTTCACGGCGAGCGACCGACTGGAGAATTTCGCAACCGAGAAAAGCGCGGCGATTCTGGCGAAGTTCAATTCCGAATCCGAAGCCGCCGACCAAGTGGCGATTGAAAAGATGTTCGGAGAAATTTGCGGAAAGGTTGTTTCATTGAACCGCACGGATGGTTTGCGCATCACGTTTGCCAACGAGGAGATCATCCACCTGCGTCCGTCCGGCAACGCGCCGGAGTTCCGCTGCTATACGGAAGCCGCCACCGACGAACGCGCCCGCGAAATAACCTCACTCGCATTGGCTCGAATTGCCGGTTGAATTTTTAATGCGCCGCGGCGGCCGGCCTTTTGGCGTATTGCACGCGCTTGAACAGAAAAATCAAGGGGATGCCGGCGAGCGCGAGCAGGCTGAACAAAAAGAAATTGTCCACGAACGCCCACAGGTGCGCCTGCTGGTCGAGCAGCGAATAAACGGCGGCGTAGGCCTGCTGGGTCGCGGTCGCGGGATCGGCGTGATGCGACAGCAGATTTTTGGCGGCGGCAAAACGCTGGGCAAAGGCCGGGTCGATGGGCGTGAGGTGGCCGACCATCAGCGCCTGATGCGCCTGCGCGCCGCGCGCGAGCATCGTGGTGACGAACGCGATGCCGATGCTGCCGCCGAGGTTGCGCATGAGATTGTAGAGGCCGCTGGCGTTGCCGATCTGCGCCTGGCCGAGCTGGCTCATCGTGGTGGTGGTGAGCGGCACAAAGATGAAGCTGATGGCGATGCCGTTGACGACGCTCGGCCAGATGACGCTGCTCATGCCGACCTGGAGGTTGATGCTCGCGAGCAGCCAGGACGAATACGCCAGCGTCGAAAAGCCAAACAGCAGCATCCAGCGCATCCGGAGTTTTCCGACCAGCCGCCCGACCACGAAGGTGGTGAAGAACGCCGCCACGCCGCGCGGCGCCAGCGCGTAACCGGCCTGCAACGCCGGATAGCCCATCAAGGTTTGCAGGAACAGCGGCAACTGCGCCGTCGTGCCGTAAAGAATCGCCGCCAGCGACGTCATTAAAATCAAACCGATGGTGAAATTGCGGTTCTTGAACACGCGCAAATCCACGAGCGGGTGCTCCGCCTTGAATTCCCACCAGATGAAGCTGATGAACGAAACGACGGACGCCGCCACGAACCAGCGCACCCATTCCGCCCCGAACCAGTCGGCTTCCTGGCCTTTGTCTAGGACGATTTGCATCGTCGCCAGCCACACAGCCAGCAGGCCGAAACCGATGTAGTCAATCGTCGCCTCGACATTGCGCTTGATATACGGCGGATCTTCGACCACCCATTTCGCCATCAGCACCGCAAAAATTCCGACCGGCACGTTGATGTAAAAAATCCAGCGCCACGAATAGCTGTCCGTGATCCAACCGCCGATCACCGGACCGAGAATCGGCGCGACCACGACGCCCTGCGCGAACGCCGCCATCGCCAGGCCGCGTTTTTGCGGCGGAAAACTTTCAAGCATGATGGATTGGGCGATTGGCACCATCGCGCCGCCGCCGACGCCCTGAAAAATCCGCGCCACAATCAGCGCCGGCAGGCTCCACGCCAGGCCGCAAAGCACCGACGCGAAGGTGAACAACACGATGCAGGTCAGCAACACGCGTTTGCGGCCGAAATAATTTCCCAGCCAGCCGGTCATCGGCAGCACGATGGCGTTGGCCACAAGATAGCTCGTCAGCACCCACGTCGCCTCCTCCGGCGTGGCCGACAAACTGCCCGCGATGTGCGGCAGCGCGATGTTGGCGATGGACGTGTCCAGCACCTCCATGAACACCGCCATCATCACCGTGAGCGTGATGAGCCACGGATTGTGGCGCGGCTGCCATTCGTGTTTCGGCGCGTCGGACATTAGGTGGAAAAGTTAAGATTGCCAAATGCCGGCAACAACGAACTGACTATGCCGCGGTGGCTTTTACCGATTCCTTCGAAAAGAATTTAAAAATCAAGACGCCAGCCACCGCCAATAAAATCGCGGCCAGAATCTCGATCCATTGGGGAATGTGAAACTCGCTGACCTGCACGTCCGGCGTCACGGACAGGCCGGGGCCGATGACGTGGTCGGCGGGCAGCACCTCGTCGAAAACGATTTTCACCGGCACGCGCTGGACGACTTTCACAAAATTGCCGGTCGCATTTTCCGGCGGCAGCAAACTGAACGCCGCGCCGCTGCCGGCCTGCACGCTGTCCACATGCGCGCGAAATTCGCGTCCGCCGAGCGCGTCAATTTCCACCAGCACCGGCTGGCCAGGCGCCATTTTTTTCAACTGCGATTCCTTGAAGTTCGCGACGACCCAAACTTCGTCCGGCACAATCGAGAGCAACTGCTGGCCGGCTTCCACGTAATCGCCGGTCTCCACGGCCTTGCGCGTGACGCGGCCGTCGGCGGTCGCAAAAATATTCGCGTAGGACAAATTGATTTTGGCGGCGGCGATGTTGGTCTGCGCCTCGCGCCATTGCGCCTCCACGGTGCCGACCTGCGCCCACGCGGCGGCGAGTGTGCGTTTGGCCTCATCCACTTTGGAGATGGCCGAGGCCACGTTGTCCTGGGCGGACTTGAAATCCGCCTGCGCCTTGATGTTCGCGGCCTGCATGGCGTCAAATTCCTGCTGCGAGACGGTATTTTGTTTCAGCAAATCCTGGGCGCGCGCGAAATCGGCCTGCGCCTTTTTGGCGGTGGATTCGGCGGCATCCGCGTCGGCCTGCGCCTTCCGCGCGTCCGCTTCGGCGGTGGTCACTTTCGCCTGCATCAATTGCCAGCCGGCCAGCATGGTTTGGTAGCTGGCCTGCTGCGCGTCCGCCGCCGACTGCTTTTGCGCGACGGTCATGGCGTAATCCGCCGGGTCAATTTCGACGAGCAAATCGTTTGAGTGAACCAGTTGGTTGTCGAGCACATGAACCGACGCAACTTGTCCGGCGATGCGCGGCGCAACGGAAACGACATGGCCAGCAATGAACGCGTCGTCGGTGGATTCGTGCGTGAAAATCTCAACGAGCGCCGCGATGCCGAAATATAAGAGCACCGCGAGCGCAAGGGCGGCGGGCCAGAGAAATTTTGGCTGGTTGAATTTTGACGGCGAGCCGTTCCCGTTTTTTACGGGCGGCGGGGTAGGGTTTTCATTCATGGCTCAATTCCATTTCTCCCGTGCTTTTTGGCGTTTCCCCGCCGTGATCCTTCGCGATTAAAATATAAATAGACGGCACGACGAGCAGCGTGAAAAACGTGCCGATGGTCATGCCGCTGACCAACACGATGCCGATGGAATTCCGCGCCGCTGCGCCCGCGCCGGTGACCAGCGTGAGCGGGAAGTTGCCGGCGATGGTCGCCACGGTGGTCATCAGCACCGGGCGTAACCGCAGCATGGCGGACTCGCGAATGGCCTGCGGTTTCGTGCGGCCGCGACGCTGGAGCTGGTTGGCAAACTCGACTATGAGAATGCCGTTTTTCGCAATGAGGCCGACGAGTGTGATCAAACCGACCTCGGAATAAATGTTCATCGAAGTCGTCCAACCGTCCGTCCAGAAATGCATGTTCGGGTTGGGCATTTTCAGGAAACAAAAAATCGTCGCGCCGAAAATCGCCAGCGGCACCGAGCCGAGAATGATGATGAACGGATCGCGGAAGCTGTTGAACTGCGCGGCCAGCACCAAAATGATCAGCACGACGGCAAGCGTGAAGGCCGGCAGAAATTTGTCGCCTTCCGTGCGCTGGAACCGCGAGTCGCCGGTGTAATCCAGCTTGTAGCCGGTCGGCAGAATCCGCGCGCATTCGCCTTCCAAAAATTTCAGCGCGGTCTCCAGCGGCACGATGGCGACGCCGCTGAGCTTGACGGAGTTCAACTGCTGGAACCGGTTCAGCGCGCGCGGCGTCGTGTGTTTTTCCAGCCGCGCGAGGGTGCTGACGGGAATGAGCTGCGCGCTCGGCCCCTTGACGTAGGTGTTTTGCAACTGCTCGGCGTTCATCCGCGCGCCGCGTTCGAGCTGCGGAATGACCTTGTAGCTGCGGCCGGCAAGGTCGAAGCGGTTCACGTAATTGCCGCCGACGAGCGCGCCCAAATCCGAACCGACGGTCTCCATGTTGAGGCCGAGCGCGGCGACTTTGTCGCGGTCAATGACCAGCTCGACTTCCGGCTGATCCACCTTGGTGTCAATCATCGGCGGGAAGGCGAACATACCGTTGGTCGCGCATTCCTGCTGCAACTGCTGGGCGTATTTCAAAATTTCCTCCGGCTCGCCGGTGCCGGAAAGCACGAGGTTCACCGGAAAATTTTCCCCGCCGGTCGGCAGCGGCGGCGGCGTGACCATGAACATACGAATGCCCGGCAGCCCGTTCACCATCGCCTGCACTTGCGGCGTAATCTGGAAAACAGTGCGCTTGCGCTCGCCCCACGGCTTGAGCACCAGGCCGCCGAAACCGCCGTCCGGCTGGGTCAGTTGAAACACCTGTTCCTTCTCCGGCACCTTGGCAAATGAGCTGCCGGCCAGGTCGGCGTAGAACGAAGTTTGGTCAATGGTTGAATCCGGTGGCGTTTCGACGACGCCGAAAATGACGCCTTGGTCTTCCGCCGGCGCCGGCTCTTTCGCCTGCCAGGCCATCATGAACATCGGCAGCGTCAGCAACGACAGGCCGATCCACACGGTGTAAACCAGCGGCCGCCGCGCCAGCGTCCAATCCAGCACACGACCGTAGAAATTTTTCAGCCGGTCGAAATTGCGGTTGATGTTTCCGACCAAACCGTGTTCCTCGCGGTCATGGTTCAACAGCCGCGACGCCATCACCGGCGACAGCGTCAGCGCAACGATGCCGGAAATAAAAACCGCGCCCGCGAGCGTCAGGGCAAATTCGCGGAACAACGAACCGGTCAACCCGCCTTGAAACGCGATGGGCGCATAGACCGCCGCCAGCGTGATGGTCATCGCGATAATTGGCCCGACGAGTTCGCGCGCGCCGAGCAGCGCCGAGTCAACGGGCGTTTTGCCTTCGCGGATATGGCGTTCCACGTTTTCAACGATGACGATGGCGTCGTCCACCACCAGTCCGACGGCCAGCACGATAGCCAGGAGCGTCAGCAGATTCAGCGTGAAGCCGAACACCTGCATCAGGAACACCGCGCCGATGAGCGAAAGCGGAATTGCTACCAGCGGAATCAGCACCGAGCGGAACGAGCCGAGGAACAGGAAAATCACGACCGACACGATGATGAGCGTGATGATCAGCGTCTTCACCACTTCGTGCAGCGCGTCGGAAATATATTTGGTCGCGTCATACGCCACCCGCGCCGTGAGGCCGGTGGGCAAATCTTTTTCAATCAGCGCCAGCTCGGCGCGGACGCGCTTGACGACGTCGAGCGAGTTGGCGTTCGGCAGCGCCCAGATGCCCATGAACACCGCGCGCTCGCTGCTGAAACGCACTTCGGAATTGTAATCCTCCGCGCCTAGCTCCACGTCGGCCACGTCGCTCAGCCGCACGAGCTGGTCGCCATTCCGGCGCACGACGAGGTTTTTGAATTCGTCCACGGAGCGCAAATCTGTGTTCGCCGTCAGGTTGACTTGGACGAGCGAGCCTTTGGTCTGGCCGACGGCGGAAAGAAAATTATTCGCCGCCAGCGCCACGCGGACTTCATTCGGGCTGATGTTGAACGCCGCGAGCCGCTCGGGCTTCAGCCAGATGCGCATCGCGAAGGTGCGGCCGCCGAGAATGTCCGCCTTTTGCACGCCTTCGATCGCGGTCAGGCGCGGCTGCACGACGCGCATGAGATAATCCGTAA
>Ga0302266_10003329_pt1 | contig 13038 bp, 9 predicted proteins | sample III_Bog_E1_2_FD_194559 | JGI IMG/M metagenome (GOLD analysis project Ga0302266, IMG submission 194559) | Peat permafrost microbial communities from Stordalen Mire near Abisko, Sweden - III_Bog_E1_2 | ecosystem: Environmental > Terrestrial > Soil > Wetlands > Peat | place: Sweden: Abisko... | reverse complement strand
TATATAAATTCTATTCCACAAAAAGTACAAAGATTTCCTAATATAAAAACGGGTGTTTTAGGTATTAAATTTGATTTAGAAACTATTGATGAATTTTTAGTTGCACCTGATTCAAATAATAATAACTTTCCTATACTAAGTTATCAACATTCTGATAATACATATAAATTAAATTTTAATGGTTTCTATATTATAGAACCAAGTTCTATTAAGTGTGATACCATTACTTTACATTATACTATATATAATAACATAGATGGTACAGTATATGCAACAACAGAACCTAGTTCTCCTTTAATTGTTCAAAATTCAACAGTAACTAGTACTCCTTTAACAGTTGGAACTACTACCCCAGTTACTAATATAATTGATACAGATCTTTCAAGAACTGGCATTACTGGAAATTATGTATTATCTTCTATAACATTACCTAACAATAATTATACTATTGTTTATGAAATAATTCCATCTAATACGTATTATGATTTAACTTTTTCTAAATTAATTATTAATGATAGATTAGATTTATCAAAAGATCCTATAACTTGAGAATTACATCCTTATTTAGATGTTATTGACACTTTACCAGAAGCATATGATCCAACTATTACTCTTGGATCTCCTCCGCATATAGGATATGAATATGCATTTATTCATCCTATGTCTTATACAGGAGGACTTCTTACTATGGAAGGTGGAGCATATCCTGAATTATATTTTGATACTTTACCTTTAAATAGTACTGATTTAGATTCAATTCATAATACAGATTTAAATGTTAGTAGAAACAAACCATTATTAATACCATCATCAACTATTACAATTACTATACCTTCAGGTTTATCAATTATTGTAGCATTTTCATATGAATTAATGGTTAATGGAGTTTTATATTCACAAGGAACAATAAATCCTGATGGATCAGCTACTGTATATTCAACTTATACAACTTATAATTTCTTACCATTAAGTGTACCATTTACTTATGAAAATACTTCAGCATATACAGTTAGTGTAAATCTTAAATTAGAAGTTACAGGAACTAATTCTGGATCAGTAACACATACAAAAATAGCAATGAGTGATATAATTAATTTATATTGTTTAAATGCAACAGGTTATAATTTATCACCAATAGTTGGTAGATTTGGATATTTAAATGGTATTATATCCCCTTTAGATATAAATGATAAAGTAGTAGTAAGTCCAGCTAAACAAGTAGTATATGAATTATCAAATTATACTGATTATGCTACATATTTATCTTCTCCTATAGATTGGAGTATATATCAAGTCATTGGAACATTTACTATAGATAGTAATAATGAAGCAGTATTTACATCAACAATAGGAATTACTGAATTAGAACATCCAGTTGTAAGAACATTAGCCCCATAATATAATGAAGAATTTACCAAATTTAACAATATCAAAACAATTATATCTTGAACAAATTTCTCAAACAGGAGATTTAGTTAATAGATATAACCCATTTCAAAATCTACTAGTTGGTGGTAAACTTCAATCATTCACTACTAATTATTTAGAATTAGATTTAAATTCACCTGTTAATATTGAAATACAACCTTCTTTTGATGGTAGTATTAATCTAATATTAAATAATGACTCTATGAGTCCTAGATTAATTAATTCTAAATTTTCGGTACAAGAAGGAAATACTTTTGCAGTTATAAATCAGAATGGAAATAAAGATACAAATATATATGATGATACGCAATTAGATTTAGATACAAGATTATATAAAACAATTAATAAAATACCTACATTAGAATTTGAAGGATTATCTTTAAATGGTAAAATGAAATGTGGAAGTTATAACTTCTATTTTAAATTTTCAGATAATGATGGAAATGAAACTGATTTTATATCTGAATCAGGAGTTGTAGTTTGCCATATTGGAAATATTAATGATCCTCAATCTATAAGAATGGGAATGAGTGATGAAGATTCTAAGAAATCAATTAAGTTTAAGTTATCTAATTTAGATACAGCATATGATTATATTAGAGTTTATTATACAAGAACTACATCAGATTCTACACAACAAAAAGTAGTAACAGCACATTATATTGATGATAAATTTCAAATAGATAATGATTATTGCGAACTATTAATTACAGGATTTGAAAATCATGTTGATATAGATACTACACAAATTAATCCTTTATATGAAATAGCTGATTCAGTAAAAGCACAAGCACAATGTCAAGATATGCTATTCTTTGGAAATATAAATAGACCAACTATTCCATATCAAGAATTAGCAGATTTAAGTCTACATTTTATACCATCTATTATTAATGGTGAATCTATAGGAAATTTAAGTGGTAGTTATTATGATGCATCAGGAAAAGGTCTTTATGAATATTACGATGTTAAAAATATCTATTATAATTTAGGATTATGACCAGAAGAATATTATAGATTAGGAATTGTGTATTTATTAAATGATTTTACTTTATCACCTGTATTTAATGTAAGAGGATTAGATTTTGATTCAGGATCAGGTTATCAAAATTATCCTATTTATAAGACTGTGGATAGTGTACAATTTAGAAATTATATAGGAATTGATGAGAATAACTATCTTATTAATAAAGTAAATCCTTATGAAAATTCTGATGGAGTTATAAAAGTAAATCAACAACAAGTAATATTTAATAATACTACAAATGATGGTGTAAAACCACTAGGAATTCAATTCTCTGTACAAGATGTTAGATATTTATCTGATGGTGTTACAGTTGATACTACATATACAACTCCTGGAGCTGATACATTATTTGAACTTAAAAAATATACAAAAGGATTCTTTATTGTTAGACAAGAGAGAGTACCTACAATATATGCTCAAGGAGTTATTATTAGTAAAACTAATGATGGATATGGAAATCTTCCTTTATTAAAAGCTAATGATAATTGAATTATGGAATCTTTCTTATCATTATCAGGAACTACTCCTCCTGTTAATATACTTGAACCAAATATATTATCATTAACTAATTTTAATTTATCTCAAAAAGCAGCGTTAATTCCTGAAGCTGAAATAAGATCTAATATATTTAATCAATTATTTACTTCTTCTAATTATGTATTAACTTCAGCATGTGAACAATCATCAGATGGACAGTTTAGAAATTATGGAAGTAATAATTATTGTTTATTAAGAGATATAACAAGTAGTCAAACATCTGTACAATCACTTCTTACATTAGTAATGGCTGGATTAAAGTTAACAACTAATGGTAGTGATTATTTCTCATCAAAAGCTGGTGATGAAACAGAAGCTTGACAAACTGAAGATGTTGTAAATTTATGGACATCATTAGGAACAGATAGCCTTATAAATACAACTCTTAACAATAGTACTTCATTAATTAGAGGAGCATTTGGATCTTATGTAGGATTATCAAATGGAAGTTTACCTTTTGGAACTATTTTTAACGTTAGAGATAGTGATTATAACACTTCTGACGCATATAAATTAGATATGTTTAAGTTAAGGATGGATTCATCAGAACCTTATTCAGCAGTAAGTGATAGAGTTGCTTGAAGTAATTTTGATAATTCTTTAGGATTACAAGTATTTAGAGGTGACTGTTATGTATGTAATTTTAGTCATAGGATGCATTATAATTTTATAGATCCTGACTTACCATCTAATACTAAGATTATAGATGTAAATACATGAAATAAAAATTATGCAGTTTATCAGGATGCTCATATTGGATCATTAGCAACTAATAGATGTTTAATAACATATAAAGAAAAAAATTTAGATGCTACAAGTATTATAGAGCCAACAGCTGCTTCTTATGCTACAGCAGGAACTAGTATATTAACTGGTCTAGGAGCATTATTTGGAGGTTCTGATACTCCATATACGGTTAGAGGTTGTGATAAAATAAATAGAGCTGATGTTAATGCAGTTCCACTTGGTCATTGAGCTACATTTAAAGTAATGTCAAATATTAATCTTTCAATGAGAGATATTGACTTTGATAATTCTGATGAAGAAGCTAAAATGGGACATAAAAGAAGTTTTTATCCATTACAGTCTACATCAAATCAAGGTACATTTAAATTACCTGATTCTAATAATATTAATGGTGGAAATAATGTAACATTATCTCAAAAGAAATATTTTGAAGTTCCTGACGTGCCGTTTATTAAAAATAATTTTGATACACGAATTATTTATTCTGATACTCATATTACTGATGCATTTAGAAATGGATATAGAGTATTTGAAGGTGGTCATTATCAAGATTATACTAAAATATACGGTAGTATTGTAGATTTAAAAGAGTGGATGGGTAATTTATTCTGTACAATGGAGCATGGTTGTTTATTGATACCAGTAAATGAACGTGCTATTGCAGCAGAAGGAAAAGGAGGATTAGCTTATATTAATACTTCCAATGTTCTCCCACAAAATCCTAGAGTTATTTCAGATTTATTTGGAACTACTTGGCAAGAATCAGTTATTAAAACTAAATCAGGAATTTATGGAATTGATACAGTTGCTAAAAAGATATGGCATAGTGATGGGCAGAAAGTAGATACTATATCTGATTTAAAAGTCCAACAATTTTTAAATGATAATATTACATTAAAAGAATCTGATAAACTTCCTACAATGGGATTACGTAATGTTAAATCACATTATAATAAATATAAAGGTGATATAATGTTTACATTCTATGATGGAACTACACAATGAAATCTTTGTTATAATGAAAATCTTAAAAAGTTTATTACATACTATTCGTGAATCCCTAGTCATTCTGCTAATATTGACAATATATTCTTTAGTTTTGATGTTAATGCTTCTACTGTAATTTCTAATAGTGTAAATTTAATTAATAATTCTAATTTTATAAATGGAATAAGTAATTGAAATCTAAATTATGATCCTTCAACAGAAACCATACCTACAATATCAATTGAAACAAGTAGTTTACCTACCGGTGCTATAAATGCAATATGTTGTGTTACTAATGGATTTTATGAAGGATTATGATATCAGTGGAATTTTCCAAAAGGGCAAACTTATACTTTATCATTCTGAGTTAAAGCTAGTAGTGCAATAGTGTTAGAATATGGTTATGAAGATTTCGCTCAGACAATGAATGTATTATCTTCTACATGAACATATGTTACTCAAACATTTTCTACTACTAATTCAGATTTACATTCTGATTTAGTATTCTATCCTACTACAGCATGTACATATTATCTAACTAATGTTAAATTAGAAATAGGTACTTCTGCAACAGATTATACTCCTAACTTAGCTGTAGATTTCTGAAAACATGGTGAAGCTGGAATTTATGATTATGCAGGAGTTATTCAACCTACAAATTGGTATGGTAATTTACAACCTTTTGAATTTGAATTTATAGTTGCTGACTTACCAATAGTTCAAAAAATTTTTAATAATTTAAAAATTATAAGTAATAAAGCAGAACCAAGTTCATTTGAATTTGAAATTGTTGGAGAAAGTTATGATTGAAGAGAATATAAAGATATAATTGTTTGAATTTCAAATAATGCTCAACAAATTAATAGTGATTTACATTTACCATCAACAGATAATTATATTCAGGACGCATATATATACGTTTTAAGTAATAATTTATCTACTATTAGTACAAGTTATCCAAGTTTTCCATCACTACCTTGAAAACAAGGAAGTTATATAATTCCTAAATTACCTTATTTACCAAGGTATAGAAGTACTTATTCAATATCTACTGGACTAGATACAATAGTAATTGATCAAAATAACTATGAATTAAATACGAGTAATACTACTTTATTAGTAAATAGTCAATTAACTGAGGATAGAATTCATACTGAACAACTTGGAAATAATATTAAAAAATGTGGAAGAGTTAGAGGAAATATGGAGTATTTAGAAGATGAATGAGATGTAGAAATAAAGCCTTTTAATTTTAAATATGCTTATATTTCAAATGGAGTTTTAGCATTTACGAATGCAAAAGAAGCAAGACTAAGAGATAAATATTTAAAAATTAGAGTAAAATACTCTGGGAAGGATCTAGCGATCATTCAGGCAATAAAAACTTTTTTTAATGTATCTTATAGCTAATGGGAAGTAATAAAACAGATTTATTTGTAGAAAAGGCTAAGAATATTCATGGTGATAGATATGATTATTCTTTAACAGAATATGTTGATTCTAAAACTAAAGTTAAAATAATATGTTCTGAGCATGGGGAGTTTTTACAGAATCCAGGTAATCATTTAAATAACCACGGATGTCAAAAGTGTGGAAAAAGTTATAAATATACAACAGATGAATGAGTAGAGATGGTTTCTAAATGTCATAACAATAAATATGATTATTCATTAGTTAACTATATTAATGTAAAAACTAAAGTTAAGATTATCTGTCCTATTCATGGAGAGTTTGAGCAAACACCTCATGACCATTTAAGAGGTTCAAATTGTCCTAAATGTAGTAATGTATATTCTCCAACTAATGATGAATGAATTGAACAGGCACGAAATATTCATGGTGATAAATATATTTATGATAAAGTAGAATATATTAAAACACATAATAAAGTAATTATAACATGTCCAATACATGGGGATTTTGAGCAAGATGCTGCATCACACTTACAGGGTAGAGGATGTCCAAAATGTGGGTATGAATCTAGTAGTATTTGTCAACAAATGAGTACTTCTGAATTTATAGAAAGAAGTATAAAATTACATGGTGATACTTATGATTATAGTTTTGTAAAATACACTGGAATTTTTAATCCTGTAAAGATAATATGTAAAGAGCATGGAATGTTTGAGCAACAACCTGTAGTTCATTTACGAGGAGGATGTAGTAAATGTTTATTAAAAGGTCAAACTTTATTATTTCAAAAATTGAAAGCTGAATTTCCCTCTCAAATTATTGAATGAGAATATTCTCCAGAATGATTAGGTAGACAAAGATTTGATATATGTTTTTTAGAATTAAATTTAGCAATTGAATATAATGGTAGACAACATTATGAATCTGTAGATTTCTTTGGAGGAGAAGAAGGATTCGCTAAAATTATAGAACGAGATCTAAGAAAAAGAGATAAATGTAAAGAAAATGATTGAATTATTATAGATATTAAATATAATTATAATCAATTCAGTTATGATGACTTAGTGAATTCTATTAATAATATAATTGAAGAAAAATATGCCTAAAAAATTAATAAAAAAATATCAATTTGGTAGTTCTATAGATCAAGATTGGACTTCTACATCTTTTGGTGATGTATCTCAATATAATAATTGACTTAATAAGAAAACAAATATGGATATAGGTCAACCAAAAGGATTATCAAGTTTACCTGGATTAAAACCATTAATGCAACCATTAGATAAATATAATTCTGTAACTAATACTATTGATCCATCTGCATCTACAATAGGTGCAGGTGTATCACAACCTGTTACAAATAAGGAAGGGAATGTTACACAATCTAATGGAACAACTGATTTTTTAAAAGGAATGGGTAAGAATTTTGGTTTAGTTCAAGGAGCTGGAAATATAATTGGTGGTTTAGGTGGTTATCAACAGAAAGCAGGAGATCAATTAGTTGATACTATTGCTTCTACTGCATCACAATTTGGACCAGTTGGTGCAGGAATAGGTGCAGGATTAGAAGTAGTTAAAACTTTGGGTCAATTAACATCTAAAAATTATAAAGGATTTGACCAGACAGTAAGTTCCTCTTCATATGGTAATACTACTTCAGTAGCTGATAATCAATCATGATTAATGTTTGGAGATAGTAGTTCTCATAAAAATCAAGTTAATGCTGCTAAGACAGATTATGCATCTAAACAAATAAATGTAGATGCACAACGTAAGAAATCTAATGCTGCATTAAATTATGGTAATCAAATGAATGTTAAGAATCAATATTCATTAGCCGGAGGATATAATCCTGATTCATTATTAGCTAAAAATGGTGCTAAATTAAAGACTATTAAGAATAAAGTTCATAATGAATTAACTAAATCTTATCAGAAAAAGATTGTAGCAGAAGAAAAAGTATCACCAGTTATTTCACAGAAACCAGTAACTATTAAACAAGGATTTTCAATATTAAAGAATGAATCTAAAAAACTTGAAGATGGTGGAACTATTCCTAATTTAATCCCTAGTGGTGCATTACATGCAAGATTGAATCATTATGAAGGAGAGTTAGGAGATGCAGTTACAAGTAAAGGTATTCCAGTAGTAACAATGGATGAAGGTGGAGAGATCACTCAGCATGCAGAGGTGGAAAGGGAAGAAATTATTTTTAATAAGGATGTAACTTCTAAATTAGAAGAAATGCACAAACTTTATAAATCTGGAGACGAATCAGTATTAATAGAAGCTGGTAAATTATTAGCTCACGAAATTCTGGAGAATACTACTGATAATACCGGATTATTAAATGAAATTAATGCTTAATTCATGTATTTAAAAAATTATTTACTTTATAGATATTATATGAAAATAATTTACTATTTTTGTAGTATCAAATAAAGTAAATAATTTAATACAATTTAATACAAATTAATAATATGAAGAATATAACAAAAGAATCAATAGAAACAGTTAATAATCTGGTTCAATCCTTTAAAAAAGGTGGTATACATATTAATCCTGCTAATAAGGGCAAATTCAATGCTTTAAAAGCTAAATCTGGAAAATCTACAGAGGAATTAAAACATTCTAAGAATCCTCTAACTCGGAGGAGGGCAACCTTTGCTGCAAATAGTAAGAAATGAAAACATAAAGAAGGTGGTAGCATTGAATTTCTACAACCTTTAATTGATAAGTATCAACAGGGTGGAAATATACATCAAAAGTGAGATGGGGATATTGAACATCTTAATCGTACAAATAGTGATGTTAATGTTGATAGTTTAAATAATATTATAAAGCAGCAACAAATAAAAGAAGCTAATAATGTTAGTCCAGAATATAAAAAGCAACTTCAACAAGAGGCTGAATGAAGGAAAAAAAATAAACCAACATATACTACAGCTACTGGATTTAAAGTTTATGACAGTACACCAAATAATCAATTACATAAGTTTGAAAATGATTATATAGAAAAGCCATTGCATAGTATATATGATGGTTATATGAAAAATATTCATCCATTAATACAAGATCTTGGTGAAAAAATAAGGAATCTACTTCCTATACGAAGATATGGTGAACGTTGGTAAATTATTAAAAAATAATGATTAAAACAGAAATAAAATCCACATATAAAGAAGGACAGAGATATGACACACTTGGTGACTATTACTTTGAAGATGGTAAAAGAATTTTCTCTATAACTAAAACTGGTAATCAATTATTTGATGACTTGATTTTCATCCATGAATTTGTTGAAGAGGTTTTAACTAGAAATAAAGGAATTACTGAGGAAGAAATCTATGAATATGATTTAAAGTTTGAAGAGAAAGTAAAAAATGGAGAAGTAGATGAAAGTGCTGAACCTGGAGAACAATCAGATTCTCCATATAAGGTACAACACAGTATTGCAGAGAGTGTAGAAAGAATCATGCTAAATCATTTAGGAATTAGTTTTGGTGAATATAATGAAACAATAATGAAAATATTTGAAAATGCCAACAATTAAAGACATACCACAGGAACTAATAGTAGATTTAAAAGATAAAGTAGCCATTGTTTACGATAACGGTCTCTTCCTTGAATTTGCCCGTGTTCTAGCTAAATCCTTTAAGAAAGTATATTATTATATGCCTTGAAAGAATGGATTTCCAAAATCTAATCAGTATATAGTAGGTGAAGGTATTACAGGAATTGAGAGAATTCATAATTTCTTTGACTATGTAGACGAAAGTGACATTTTCGTGTTCCCGGACGTATATGATGGAGATTTACAATTATATCTTGAATCACAAGGAAAATTAGTTTGGGGAAGTAGAAAAGGTGAGGAATTAGAATTAGAACGTGCTGCAATGAATGAACATATGAAATCCCTTGGATTATATGTAGCTCCTTATGTAGTACTAATTGGAATAGCTGCTTTAAGAGAATACTTGAAAGAACATGATAATGTTTATGTTAAATGTAGTATCCTAAGAGGGGATTTTGAAAGTTTCCATTCCTTAAATTACAAATTTGTAGAGCCTAAGCTTGATGAATTAGAATATAGATTGGGCGCTATGAAAAGTATTAAAGAGTTTGTAGTAGAAGATGCTTATGATAATGCAGTTGAAACTGGCTGTGATTTATATACGGTAGATGGTGAATACCCTACTGCAACTCTTGCTGGTATAGAAGTTAAAGATTTAGGATATATTGGTAAAATCAATAAATACTCTGATTTATCTCCAAAAGTAACAGACTTTAATGAGAAAATAGCTAATACACTTAAGAACTATGGATATAGAGGGTTTTTTAGTACTGAAGTAAGAATTAGTAAATCTAAGCCTCCCTATATGCTTGATTTCTGTGCAAGACTAGGTTCTCCACCTAATGAACTATATCAGATGATGTACAAAAACTTAGCTGAGATTATGTGATATGGAAGTCAAGGATATTTAATTGATCCTACATATGAACATAAATATGGAGTTGAAGTATTTATACATTCTACATGGGCTGATCAAAACTGGCAAGAAATTGAATTCCCTAAAAAATATAGAGATAATATTAAATTAAGAAATGCTTGTTGCATTGATGGTAAATTTTATGCAGTTCCACAATCTGTAGGTCTCCCAGAAGTAGGAGCTATTGTTGCAGAAGGAGATTCTATTAAAGAAACAATTGATAAAGTTAAGGAAATTGCTGATACTATTCAAGGTTTTTATTTAGAAATTAAAATGGAAGCAGTTGATACAGCATTAAAACAATTCAAAGAACTTGAAGAGTTTGGAGTAAAAATATTATAATATGAAAGAAATTAATATAAGTATTGCAAACAAACAATATAAAGTTCAATTAGCTGAAACAGATGAAGAGAAAGAAAAAGGTTTACAAGGAATTGAAAACTTACCTGAAGGAACTGGAATGCTTTTTACATTTGATGAAGTTGGAGAAGTGAGTTTCTGAATGAAAGAAACTGACATAAAATTAGATATTGTCTTTATTAATGAAGAATTAGAAGTAATAGCAGTTCATCAAGGAATTCCTCACTCAGAGGAATTAATTACTGAACAGGATGTTGCATATGTATTAGAAGTTAATGTGAATTCAGATATTAAAAAGGGAGATGAATTAGAATTCTCTCCTGAAAAAAAAGTTAATTCTGCTAAGATGCATGTTTTGGATGAAAATGGTAATTCACAGATGCAGTTAAATGGAGGGGAAAGAATTGTAAGTAGATATGAAACTAAGACTCTAATTAAGAAAGCAAAAAGAGCTTCAGCTATGCAAACAGATAATGGTTATAAGTCTTTAGGTAAATATATCTTTAAAGTGCTTGATGGTCAAGCAAGTCGAGATCCTGAATTTGTAAAAGGTAAAGAATAAAAATAGATGAATGTATGGAAAATAATTGTAGATTATTTGAAATGAAATACAATTATAATGAAGATGACTATGCAAAATTAGTGAATGATATAGAATTAATTATTAAAAGTAAAACAAATGAAAATTAAGAAATTTCAACAAGGAGGGTCAGCAGACACTTCTCAGGGTCAAGGACAAGATCCAAATGCACAACAAGGTGGTCAACCAGCTCAAGGAGCTCAACAGGGACAAGATCCTCAGGCTCAAATTCAGCAAATGAGTCAACAGATCATCCAACAGCTCGGTCCGCAAGCCTCTATGATTTTAGCGCAAACTATCATGCAGATGTTGCAAGGTGCTCAAGGTCAAGGTGGTGGACAACCACAGGGTCAACCACAGTATCAGCGTCGTGGAGGCAAATTAGTCCTTATTGGACGTAAGTAATTGATGTAATTGATTTAAGGGAGGATGGTAATACTTAATCCTCCCTTAATTGTTTAATTAACAAATTTATAAATATGTCATTAGTAAAGAAACTACAGAAGGGAGATGCACTCCCAACCCAACCTATACAAAAAGACGTTTCAGGATTTCAAGATTTCTTAGCTAAAGAAATGGATAATCTTCCTTCTAAACAACGAAGAAGATTAGAGGAATCAGGAAAAGCTCAACAATTCTTAAATTTATATAAAAGTCAAGATTTTGATAAAGCTTATACTGCTGATCCAATCTCTCACACTTACTCTATTGATACAAATAAAATTACTGATCCAAATCTTAAATCACAAGATTGGAGTGGGCATCAAGGAGATTTAAAACAGGATATTTTTGGTAGGTATATAACAGGAAACGATACAAATAAGCAGGCTATGACATGGGTTACAGATGCTTATAGAAGATATAAACAAACTACTCCACAAGTTACACAACCCGCAACAACTCCTACAGAGAGTAGATCATTAACACCAGATTTTGGTAAATGAATAATTGATAATCATTATAAAGGGAGTGAATCAAATTTTGGACAAACATTTGTTAATAGTAATTTAACTAATGAAGCACGTAAAGCTCAAGCGATGAATTGGGCTAAAGAAGCTGTAAATAGTTATATAGGTGATGCACAAAAACATCCTGGTGTTTCATTTGAAAATATTGATAAAGTAAAAGATTTAAAAACAGAATTAGATAATAATCAGTGAGATAATGCTTCTAAAAAAGCTTTAGAGTTAGGTTGGAACTTTAATGGCTTTTTAATGACTGATGCTACTAAAAAGCAATTTGACGATCAAAAATCTGGAGAAAATATAAATCATACTTTTGAACTATATAAAAAACATGGAGTAAATCCAGATTTAGCACAAGATCTTATTTCTAAAGGATATACTGATTTATATGAGAAAGGAATAGCCGATCCTAGAGTAAATAATTACTTGAAACAGAATAAAGCTTTAGTATTTAATGATCCTACATCAGGTAGAAAAATATTTATTAAAGATAATCAATTATTT
>Ga0302266_10003321_pt1 | contig 13061 bp, 15 predicted proteins | sample III_Bog_E1_2_FD_194559 | JGI IMG/M metagenome (GOLD analysis project Ga0302266, IMG submission 194559) | Peat permafrost microbial communities from Stordalen Mire near Abisko, Sweden - III_Bog_E1_2 | ecosystem: Environmental > Terrestrial > Soil > Wetlands > Peat | place: Sweden: Abisko... | reverse complement strand
GGTTGGTGCGCATTGGTCAGTTTGGGGTTGCGGGTAACTCAAGCAGGAGCACGGATGTTATGCTTCCGGCCAAGCCGAAGACGGTGGTTCTGAACGCTTATAAGGATGTTCTGGAGCGTTGAGGGCGTGCCGCAAAGCCTCCGACAATTTTTTGTTTACTTCGACATCAGTAACGACTCGATTGTCGGGATTATTGAATTGAGCCTTTTGGCGCGGCTCCCGGAAACCTTCATCCACGGCAGTTTTCGCTGACTGAGCTCATCTTCAAAGCGACTCGTCATCCATTTGCGGATGTTCTCGCCGTCTCTGAGACCATCTTGTACAAACGGGATGTCATGGTCGGTGAGGATGTAGAGGCACGGATAATGTGCGGCAGCAATGGCATCAATCTCAGGCGATGGCGTCCCCAAGTACCGCTCATGCCAAATACCGGTTGCAAACGCATCCGTGTCGCAGATGAGAAGTCGGTTTGCCTCGCGAGCCATTCTTAGTTCGCGTTTGATCTGGGTATTGGCGATGAGCTTGAATTCTTCGCTCTTCCAGGTGTAATTCCAGAGATCAACACCTGCAGTAGCCAAATTCTGGCAATACTCACGCCCGTATTCAGGCACCCAGACCGTCTCAAAGTGTGCTGCCAAATCCTGAGCAAGCGTTGTGGTGCCGGTTGACTCCGCGCCGACAATGCAGACACGTTTCACGAAGTACGCCCTGACGCATGGCTCCAGGAAATCCCAATAAGTAAATGGATTGGAGCGAATTCTACTTGCGGAAATGGGCACATGATTTCGTTCGCGATCGACGAGGACGTGTTGGCATCCGAGAAACCGAGCGTACGAGTCGCCATATCCTTCTGAGGTGAAAACAACATCTGGAGCTTGCCCGAGAATCCTCTTCGTGTATGCGGCCCAGACTTCGGAGTTGTCGTCTTCGCCGATGTCTTCGATTTGTATTACGTTGGCTTCTGGATGGATTTCCTGAAGCCAGCGTTGGCGCAAGTCGCCGGAGATGGTCTGACTGGGAAGAACGCAAATCAGCACGTCAAGATGATCCACAGAACGCAAGGCAGTTTCGATGAGAAACCTGTGGCCGCGGTGGGGAGGATAGAACTTGCCAATGACCAGTCCGCGGGTCATGGCATTGCCTCAGCCTTTTGCCTGAGTTCAATAATCGACTTGCGCCAACCTGTGTAGCCGACAATACACATGGCAAAGAACACAGCGTATAGAAGCCCCGTGAGGTAAAGCGCTTTGTAGCAATACAAAATAATATAGATAACGTCGGCTGTCATCCACACCCACCAGTTCTCAAGCAATTTTCGACTCAGCATGTATTGAGCTGTGAGGCTGAGTGCGGTTGTTACACCATCTCCGAACGGTACTTGACTGTCTGTGAATCTATGGAGGACGTATGCCATGACAGCGGTGGAGATCGCCGTGACGAGGAAGAGCAACAGCCCGGTCCGCAGTCGCGTTTTTGTGATGGGGAGTTTCGAACGGCCGATACCACCTCGAAGCCAGTTCCACCAGCCGTAGATTGAGATGATTACATAGACGACTTGAAGCAGCGCGTCTGCGTACAATTTCGCTTTCCAGAAGAGGATAAAGAAGAAAACGTTGTTCGCGATGCCGACAGGCCAATTCCACGCACTTTCGCGGACAGCGAATGCCACGGAGACGGCGCCGGTTACAAAGCCAAGAACTTCAATCCAAGTCATTGATCTTTCAGTGTAAGGGAATTGTTAGTTGAGAGAAACTCACAATGAGCCCGAACGAAGGGCGGATTGTCGGGCATGCAGTGCGAGGACCCGGGGCGCTCTGCCGCGCAATCTGCGATGGCCCAATCAACAAAGGTTTTCATGGGGACGAGTGTTGGCGGGATGGATTGTTGACAATCTTTTCTGCAACTCCGCCACAAATGTATTCGGCGTATACTCTCTGGCAGTTGGTTATCCCCCCTCGTCTGTAGAAGACGAACGACTGGCTACAGACGGAAACCTCTAACGCACGACCAAAGCGAAGGATTGGAGACAGTCATGATCTTTGGCAAAAAATCCGATTTGAAGAGTCACCTCTCCGCGAAGAGACCGACATACACTCACAAAGTGGTGGCGCACAGTCCACTGGAACACAACATGGAAATGGAACGCCGGGAGGAGTTGCCTCCGGAGCGGGATCCTCCGCCTAGAATGGAGCGGCCGGAGGGCATTCGGTCCCAGTACTAGAAGCACAAATCCCCGGCATGCTCTCAACATGCCGGGGAGTGTCGCTCTGAGTCAACTTGTTTACACAAAGATGGTCAGCTGCGCAGGGGCGACGATCTTGGTCTCGTTCACTGCGCCAGCGCGGGCTTGGAAGAAAGCCTCGCATTCTCTGTTAGTCGATAAAGTAGCCAATGCGGGTGAGGACGCTCTCACTCAGGTCCACATCGAGGAGGCGCGCACCGATTGGGGCTTTCAACTTGTCTTCAAACCTTTCGAGAACAGCAGCCCGCAGACTGGTTTCTTTCCGGAGCAAGCGCATGAGTGACTCGCTATCGGTAGGGAACTCGTAATCGCCGGGTAGGCCGCCAGCGGGACGAATGGTGAGCGAGAGCGGAATCTTTCCTTTGCTCGAATTGGGTTGACCGAAAGGTTGGGTGATGAGGTTGACTCGCATGCGGGAATATTCCCACCATATTGAGCCGTAAGATGTGATGCGAATCACTCGACCACCTGGATGAGGCAGACGATTCCCAAAAGGGATACACGGGGTACCCGGCTGCTGACAGCATTCTGTCTGGAGCGATGAAACGGGCTCCTCAAAAATTGAGAAGAGTCGTGAGGGTTCACGGCGCATCTTCTCCCTGGATGGGCAGGAGTGAGAGCCCAAGGGGAGAGCACTATGAGCGAAGAGACACCGAAGTATCCGCCTGTTCCTGCGGACGATCTGACACGCGCGCTGGTGATTGCGCAACCCGACTCGGCGAAGGCGGTGCATATTGGGCTGGTGGGCGACACGTATACCGTGACGGTGAGCGGGGAAGACACCGGCGGGAGGTTCTGTGTGATCGATATGCACATTCCGCCGGGCGGCGGGCCCCCACCGCACCGGCATGACTTTGAGGAGACATTCATCGTGCTCGATGGCGAGATTGAGGCTACCTTGCGCGGCAACAAAACCACGGCGCACGGGGGAGAGACGGTACATGTTCCCGCCAACGCGCCGCACCAGTTTCACAACGTTTCAGCGCAGCCGGCTCGGATGATCTGCATATGTGCACCATCCGGGCAGGAGAAGTTTTTTAGAGAGGTGGGTGTGCTGGTGGCTTCGCGCACTGCGGCGCCGCCTCCGCTGAGTGCGGATGAGCAGGCGGAGTTCATCAAGAGGGTCGTTGCGCTGGCTCCCAAATATGGGACCGAGTTGCTGCGGGAAGCATAACGCGGCGCGAGGATTGCAGCGGAGTGGGAGCGGAAAAGAGTGAATGACTGATGGCGTTGGCGCTCTGACTAAATTTGCGCGTCACGAGGCATGGATGCATTCTGATATGCTGCCTGCCTATGCCTTCCACTGTCATCGGTCACTTCCGCAGGCTGACTCGGCCGCAGCGCCATACGTTTGTGGCCGCGTTTCTTGGCTGGACGATGGATTCGCTGGACTTCTTCATACTGATCTTTTGTGTGCCGGCTATCGCGGCGGAGTTCCATACCAAGCCGTCGGCGGTGCTGGGCGCGGTGTTTCTGACGCAGGCGTTCAGGCCGGTGGGTGCAATTGTTTTTGGCATGCTGGCCGATCGGTATGGACGGCGTCCGGTGTTGATGGCGAACATTCTCAGCTTCTCAGTGATTGAGCTTTCGTGTGCGTTTGCGCCTTCGCTCGGGGCCCTGCTGGCGTTGCGGGCGCTGTTTGGGTTGGCCATGGGAGGGGAGTGGGGCGTGGGGGCGGCGCTGGTGTTTGAGACGCTTCCGAAAGAAGGCCGCGGGACGTTCAGCGGCATTTTGCAGGAGGGATACGCAATGGGGTCGATTCTGGCTTCGGCGGCGTTCGCTGTGTTCTTCCATGGATTTGCGATTGCGGGCCTGGTGGTTCCGGGGATTGGGTGGCGCGGGCTGTTTATTCTGGGCGCCATGCCGGCGCTGCTGGTGTTCTATGTGCAGGCGAGGGTGGAGGAGTCGCCAGTTTGGTTGGCGGGATGGGAGAAGCGGCGTTCAGGGATTGTGGAAGCTGTGAGACCAGGTGGGCAGAAGCCGGCGAAGCTCCTCGATTTTCTGCCGACGTTTCTATTTTTGATTTTGCTGATGACGGCGTTCATGAGCTTTTCGCACGGCACGCAGGATTTGTATCCGACGTTTCTGACCGTGTTTGCGAAGCTGCCTCCGTCGACCGTGGGTCTGATTGGTGTGCTGTACGGATTCGGGTCGATCGCCGGCGGATTTGTGTTTGGGACATTATCTGAAAAGTGGGGACGCAAGCGGGCTATTGTGACGGCGGCGTTGCTGGCAATTCCGGTGATCCCGCTCTATGCGTATGGGCACAACGCGTGGACGCTGGGGGCGGGCGCGGTGCTGATGCAATTTATGGTGCAGGGCGCATGGGGCGTGGTTCCGGCTTATCTCACGGAGCTATCACCGGCGCCGGTGCGGGCCACTGCGCCGGGATTGGCGTATCAGTTGGGCGGGCTGGTTACCTCATGGAATGGCAAGGGGCAGGCGCTGGCTGCGGAACGCTGGGGCAACTATCCAGCGGTGCTGGCGGTGACGGTGGTTGTGGTGGCGCTGTTGCTGTCTGGACTGGCGTTGCTGGGGCGTGAGGCAAAGGGGCAGGATATGACGGCGATTTAAGCGCATGTTGAAAAGGGTGAGATTTAGCGTAACCTTTGAGCGTGAGGTGGGATGATGGCAAATCTCGACTGGTCAAAATGCAATGCTGTCGAAAGTATTCCTGGCAAGGTAAGCGGCGCTTGGGTGTTCAAGGGAACGCGGATGCCTGTTCAAACGGTGTTTGCGAATCTTGAGGCCGGGATGTCGGTGAAGGAGATTACAGAGGTGTTTGATGTGAAGGCGGAGGAGATCGAGGCCGTTGTGCACTTTGTCACGAAGAGCCTCGAAAAGGAACCAGCATTCGCCTGATGAAGATTTTGTTCGATAACGGCACTCCCAATCCGATCGCTCGCAGTCTCATCGAGCACGAAGGGACATTTGCGCGGAAGATCGGATGGCATGAATTGGAGAACGGCGAGTTGATTCGGAAAGCCGAAAAGGCCGGTTACCAACTCCTCCTTAGCACAGACAAGAATATTCGGTATCAACAGAATCTAAGTAGCCGGAAGATTGCTTTAGTCGTGCTCGGCAACTCGCAGTGGCCGATGGTCCAACTGCACTTGGATAAGATTGTGGCCGCCGTGAATGCTTGTACGCCGGGAAGCTACTCCGAAGTGGAAATACCTTTGAAATAGATTTCCGATCTCTGTTGGTCGTCATGCAAGGGCAGGTGGGTGGCCGGATCGGTGAGTGGGCCACCTGCCATCGAGTTGTCCGGACTGACGATGCTGGGGCGAGAGGCCCTGCCGCGCGATTACCTCAAGGGCCACATGGTTCGTATTGCGGCGGAACAAGGCTGGGACAGGCTCAAGAATTTGTTCGCCTAATCAGGGGTCACAGTCAGGCTCGCTCCGGCGGGCTCCTGATTGTTGCCATTGCTGGTCTGTAATGCTCCTGCCGGCAAATTGTTGAAGTAGGTGTCGCATGGAGCGGTAACTTGAACGGTCAATTTGCAGGAACCCATCGCCGGAATTGCGCCGCCTGTAAGAGTCAGGATTGAAGTTCCCGGGCTCGCCTTGACCGTTCCGCCGCAGGTGTTACTTGCGCTGCCGTAGATCACCATTCCGGCGGGCATGTAATCATCCAGCGGCGCTTTGAGCGTTGCGGCCTTGGGGTCTGGGTTGCTGAGGGTAATGGTCAGGGTCGAGATGCCGTTATTGTCGATTGTGGTTGGAGAAAAAGTCTTGAGCAGTTTGGGGCCCGTGCCAGCCGACTCGCTGACGACGAGGGACGCATTGGCTTGGGATTTGTTGCTGCCGTTGCTGGTCTTGAGTGCGCCGATATGCAACGAGTTGACATAGGTCCCGGCGTTCTTGACGGCGACAAGTACAGTGAGCCTGCAAGAGGCGTTGGCCGGTATCTCACCGCCCGTAAGGGTGACTTGCGCGCTGCCTTTGATTGCGCTGAGCGTTCCGCCGCAGGTGTCGGGAGGGACGCTGGTTGGCAGGCCGTAGACGACCATACCGGTGGGCAGGGTGTCGGTGAACGGCGCCGTGAGCGTAGCGGGCGCCGCATCGGTGTTGGTCAGGATGATGGTGAGCGTGGTGCCTCCGCCCGGTTTGATCTCATCCGGGTAGAAGAACTTGCTTAGAGCGGGGGGGCCCCCCAGGACGGCTTTGGTGACCATGAGCGTGGCCACGGCAGGGGCAGCGTTATTGCCGTTGTCAGTTTTCAGTGCGCCGGCACTGATGGAATTGTAGTAGGGGCACTCACAGTCGGGAGAAACCGCGACGGAGATTGTGCACGAGCCTCGGGCAGGTATGGTGCCTCCGGTGAGGGTGACAGACGTGCTTCCTATGAGGGCATCGACTGTGCCGCCGCAGGTAGTGCTGGCCGCGCCGTGGACTGTGAGACCGGCGGGGAATGTATCTTTGAGCGGAGCCGACATGGTATCGATGACGGGGTTGCTGTTGCTCAGAGTAAGGACAAGAGTGGAAACGCCGCCGACAGAGATCGTCTCGGGGCTGAATGATTTTCCAAGTGTGGGAGGAACCAGAACGGGAGCGACGACGGGAGTAACGGTCAACGTGGCGACGGCCGGCGACGCACTGTTGCCAATGCTGGTCTTCAATGCGCCTGCCGGCAGCGAGTTGATGTAACTCCCTGCGGAAGGTGCGGTCACTTCGGTAGTAACGGTGCAGGAACCATCGGCTGGAATGGTGGCTCCGGTCAACGACACGACAGACTGGCCGATTGTGGCGCTGACAGTTCCGCCGCAAGTGGTGGTCGCATTCCCTGCGACGAATGTACCGGCCGGGAACGTATCCGTCAACGCAGAGGTGAGCTTGGCGGCGGTGCTGTTTGGATTGCTCAAGGTCAAGGTAAGCGTCGAATGGCCACCGGCTCGAATTGAGGGAGCGCTGTAGGACTTACTAAGCACGGGGGGAGCATTGACCGGCGGTGCAGCGCACGAGGATACGGACACGGTGTTTGAATCGAGCGTGACCGCGCCAGTGAGTGCGAGCAAGCTTCCGGACGATTTTGCGCTGGTATCAAGAGTGATGCTTGCATGGGCGATTACAGAACCAATGAGATCAGTTCCCGTCCCGAGAGTCGCGGAGCTGCCAACCCGCCAGAAGACCTTGCAACGCTGCGCGCCATTGATCAGCACTACGGATGCGTCGCTCGCTGTGATGAGTGTGCTGCTCACATTGAAAATAAAGACGGCGTCGGGGTTGCCGTTGGCGTTGAGGGTGAGCGTTCCGGTGATAGCTGCGGAGGATGCGAAGCAATAGACACCTGGAACCAGCGTCTTTCCGCCCATGTTGGTGGGTACGCCATAGGTGGTATTACAAGTTTCGCCTGCGAGAACAATGTAGACGGCAGTTGCATCTGCCTGAGCCTGTTTTGCTTGAGTGTTTGCCGCGAGGATTGAGCCCCCAACGACGGTACCGGGCGGGAAACCTACGACTGCGGTGCCCGGGCTGACACCGAGGTCGCCCGTGATGACGGACGAGCCTGTATTAGTCACCGTTGAAGAACCTAATACAGCAAAGTTTTGTGCGGTTCCCAGCGATGGCGCGGTTTGTGCGTATAGCGGTTCGAATAAGCCAATCGTGAACAGCAAAGCAAAGAGCGCAGCCAGTCGAGTGTTCACGCAGTTCCATTGAAGGAGAGATTTCGGTGTTACGGGAGAAGTCATGGGGGTTCCTCTCATCTTCCCGTGTGACCTAGCGCTCACTGCGTTGACCCTTTTGCGCCAACGCACACTTTGCGGCACGGTTAACTTGCTATTGGAGCGAATCCAGAGTAAGTATGCCCCTGCAAATGGTGTGCGAGGTGGCTTTGTCTTAAGGAAAAAGCCACTAGGCGGCATGCTTCCGGGGTACAGCAACTCTGGTTTCGCTATTAGTCGCTCGGCAGAAGGTGAAAGGTCCGGTGTAATCTGTTCTTCCTGCTTCTTAGTCGGTCGTTCCCTCCGCAACCTGGAGATATGCCTTCCTCGTCAAGGTATCGAATGAATTGCACGCCTGTCTGATCTAAACCGCACAAGCTCACTTAATCCGCGTTCTGATGCGCATCGTGTATGGGCGCAGCCGCAAGTATCGTGACTGTCCAGCTTTGTATCGAAGAACGTCACTTTGAAGGGCAAGTCCGTGGTGAGAGGTGGGAAGCGTTGGTGCGGTGCCCGACGTTTCATCCCTCCGACAGCGGACCGAATAAAACCGTGTCACAAAATGCGAAGACTCGCCACTAACAGTTGACGATTGTCCTGCGAATGCAAGCGCTGCGGTCGGCGTGGCTCAAGAACTCGGCGGGACAAATAAGCGCAAAGTGAGGAGTGCTTCCCTTGAGTTACAGCCTACATATTGTTCGTACACTCGATTGGATGGATGCGGCGAAGTTGCCAATTGTGAGAAGAGAAGTGGCCAACCTTGTTGAGGCGGACCCTGAGCTGAGCTGGTCGACCACAGAGTATGTGGACTTGCGGCAGAAGAACGGCACCATCGTCCGGTTGCCCTACATTAAATGGCGCGGCACGTCGTGCTTTCTCTGGAGGTTGGATCAGATTCTCTGCAGGAATCCCGATGATGCGCAGACGGCCAAGATGGTCCGCATCGCGGAAGCACTGCAAGCAGTGGTGGTGGGCGACGATGGAGAACGGTACACGCTGCGCCGCACGCTTTTTGGACGCCGCAGATTGCACACGATCCAGCCTGAACCGGAGACTCTGTCCTTATTGTCCGCGTCATAAAAGCGCGCGGGCATTCGCTCTCCAAAATGGAAGATAGAGCAGCAGAAAAACGCCGCAGGCTACGAACTCGGTGGCTGCGAGATACCACGGCCATGGTCCCAGAACATCCAGCAGGGAAGGGTTTGGGGGCTTGGCCCGCAGGTACATGTAATCGGTCTTGAATGCGTAATCGAACGTGCCCACGCAGGCGGCGAACAGGTTGACGGCCACCATGGCGCGGAGCACAGAACGCGGCCGCGGACGCGCCAGGCCTGACCACGCAAGGAAGAGCACGCCGACTACGATGAGCCCGTGATCGATGAAGAATTGAACTGTAGTGAAGGACGGAAACGCCTCCCATAGATTGGGCGTGAGCAGTGCCATGGTGGCGCCGGCGAGCGCGCCGTAATAGGCCAGATCGAAGACGGTTTTGTTCAGCGTGAATAGGGCAAGGATGACTAGACAGAGGGACGCGTCGCAGAGCTCGAGGGGCAGATGGTCTGGAAACGTAAGCTGGCCGCGGGCGATCAGGACGCCGTAATAGACGGCCGAATCGAGCAGGATGATGCAGGCGAGGCAGATGCGGAGTGTGCGCGATGCTGGCGCAAGTTTTCTCTGTGCGTAAGCAAGCAGGCCGGCGAGCAGTGGCACTGAGCCGAGAATGGCGAGATGCGTGGGGCCGAAAAGCTTGAAGTTGGTCGTCATGCAGGGTTCAGGGTTGTTGCGACAGCATAGGCTGCGGGTGTGTCTCGGAGAATACGGTTGTAAGTGATCCAAGTTGGAAAGCTTAATACACTTTTGCGAGTGTCTTAATGGGGCAAGGTGTTGGGATTTCGGGGACGCAATAAAAATCAGATTCAGGAGTGCAACTTTGAACTAATATTCAGCAGGTGGAGATCTGCCGGAGAAGACGGGACGGATTCCGCCAACAAATCAATCTGAATGAGGGGTGGGTTGCTTGGGTTACGACTTGCATATTGTTCGAACACCGGATTGGACCGATGCGGCTGATTCGCCGATTTTGAAGGCCGAAGTGGCCAGCCTGGTTGAGGCAGACCCTGAGTTGAAGTGGTCGTCAACAGAATATGTAGACTCGGTGGGCGATGATGGCGAAGCTGTTCGATTGCCATTCATCAAGTGGCAGGGCACCTCGTGTTTTCTTTGGGACCGCAATCAGATTATCTGTAAAAATCCCGATGAAACACACATGGCGAAAATGATCCGCATGGCCGGCATTCTCGATGCCAAGGTGATCGGCGACGATGGAGAGCGGTATACATTGGGTCGCGGTCTATTTGGAAAGGCGAAGATTAAAACGACCAAGCCGTGAGCGGGAGCTGGATTGGCCGCCTCTCAATCCAGGATGCTGAGGTACGACCGCCAACTGCCCACAGCTTCCCGATATTCGCCTGCCATGGTCTTCACGATCTGTGCGATGTGGCCGAGGTCGTGAACTACCCACGCGGCAAGCAGTTCGCGCATGGTGACGCGGCCCTGCTCCGGATGGACCCCGTATAGCCCAAGCTCTGTTTCCCCCACGCCAAGGTCGCTGAGACCCTGCAGGCACTCTCGGCGCGAGGCCGCAAACAAATCGAGGAGCTGGCCCACGTCCTTGTTGTCGGTTAACTCGTGAAAACCAAACCGGTCGAAGGGCTCGAAGGCGCGCGAATCGCCGTGTTCCAAAATGATGCGCACGCGCGGAATCCAGTCCGTTTTTTCGGCGTGGATCAGGTGGCCCAGAACGTCCAGCGGACTGAAGGCGCCAGGCGCTTTGCGCGCGTTGAGCCATGCGGGAGATTGATTCCGCAGCAGCGCATCCAGTGTGCCGGGCGTCGCCGCAAGCATTGCCGTTGCCTGGTTTAATTCAAACTGCACTGCGCTGCCTCCTGGCTCACCCAAAACAGCCGCTGTATTTTGGGGCTTCTCCAGCTTAATGCGTCGCGGTCGCGTTGGCTCAATTCATCGCCTGTTCACGATGTTTACCACAAATTCGCCATTGTGTTCCACGCTGCGGGGCGTATGCTTCATCGTGTTGGCAAATCTGTGGAGACGCCTGGGGCGCGGACCGTGGGGCAAGAGATAACGGTCTGCGGATTCGAACCCACTCCCGCAAAACCTGAACAATTTCACACTGGCTGCGCTACTACGATGGCGGACATTCTTGTGCCGGCACGTCTAATCCTGCATGGGGACGGGGCAGGGCTGGTTGGGGTTGACCCTGGCCGACCGGTAACAAGTGTGATGCATATTACGAAATTTGCACGCTGGTAACATGCAATGATGCATTATCAGGAATACGGGAGAATTGGCTGTGCCGCGGATACACTTTCAACAACAACTCGCTGAACTGAAGGACAAGCTGCTGGCGATGGCTGCACTGGCGCAGCAGGCGGTTGAGTCCGCAGTGGACGCGTATCTGCAGCGCGACAAGGGCCTTTGCCAGTATGTGAAGCAGAATGAGACAGCTATCAACAGTGCCCAACGCGAACTGGACGAGATGGCCTATGAACTGCTGGCCAAAGAACAGCCGATGGCTATCGATTTGCGCTTCATTCTGGCGGTGATCAAGATCAATGGGGATCTCGAGCGCATTGGCGACCAATCGATGGGCGTGGTGAGGCGCACCAAGGAAATTCTGAACGCCGAGGAAGTGGATCTGCCGGTGGACTTTGCTGCAATGGGTGAGTTTGCGGGACGCATGATCCGGTCTGCTGTGCAGGCACTGCTGGAAGGCGATGCCCGCCTGGCCGACACTGTGCGCGAGATGGACGACGAAATCGACCGCATGAATCGGCGCGCCCATAATGACCTGCTGAAGCTTATCCAAGAGAATCCGCGGTTTACGCAGCAGGCCATGAACGGGATCCTGGTGTCGCGGAATCTGGAGCGGATTGCCGACCACGCTTCAAACATCGCTACAGATGTGATTTTCTGGGTGCGCGGCGCGGATGTGCGCCACCAGCTCAGCATGTCGATGGACTGATCAGCGATCTCAACTCATCCCCATTTGCTGTGTCACCGGCATTGCTCAACGAAACCTTAGCGGACACCAGTGCGATCACTTCGGCCGGAGTGGTCGCGATTGCGTCCGCTTGGGAATACTCCTCTTGCGTACCATAGCCCCAGGCGGCGGCCAGGCAGCGGACGCCGTTGGCGCGGCCTGCGCGAATATCGAAGATGCGGTCGCCGATCATCCAGGCGTTTTCTGGAGCCAGGGAGTGGTCTAGAAGCAAGCGGGCCAGCAGGTCTTCCTTGCTGTGGCTGGCGTACTCGGATTTGTCGCCGTAGATGGCCGTGAATTGGCCAGAAAGGCCGAATAGATCGAGAATGCGCACGGCGAAATGCTGTTGTTTCGAGGTGCAGACGTAGAGGGGGAATCCGCGCTGTTGCAGCTCGGTGAGCATCTCGTTTACCCCGGCGTAGACGGAGTTGTTCTTCCAGCCCTCGCGGTCGTAGCAGCCGCGGTAATCGCGTGCGAGCGCGGCTCGGTCTTCATCGGTTCCCTCGGGGAGCAGATCCTCGGTCCACTGTTCCACCGGCGGACCGACAAAACGCTCCAGCGGGCCGCGAGAATCGATATGCCACGCGTCCAGCACCCTGCGAAGGCAGCTGAGGATGCCCGGCATGGAGTCGGTCAGCGTTCCATCCAGGTCGAAGATGAGGGCAGGTGGGGTTTGAGGCATGGGTTAAGTTTCGCAGGAGGAACCGTGGCAGGCCAAATGTCAACGTGCGATGGGCGGCGTCAGGGGCTGAAGCCCGATCATTCTTAGGGGGCTCAATTGGCACGACTGAAGTCGTGCCCCTTCACACATTTTCTCGAGGTTCCAGTCCTTCGGCAAAAAGCGGGCGCCCACCGGTGAGGGTAAGCGCCCGTTTGCTTTCCCATTCCGGAGGGAGGGCTAGACCTTCAAGGCGGGGTGCGTTGCATAGTGCAGCAGAACCGCAACGGCGCAGCTGGTGAGGCGCGTTTCGGCCGAATCCGCACGGCTGGTGAGGATGGTGGGTACGCGCGCGCCGAGAACGATTCCGGCGAGTTGCGCGCCGCCCAGGTATTCGAGCTGCTTGGCGAGCATGTTGCCGCTTTCGAGATCG
>Ga0302266_10003319_pt1 | contig 13068 bp, 9 predicted proteins | sample III_Bog_E1_2_FD_194559 | JGI IMG/M metagenome (GOLD analysis project Ga0302266, IMG submission 194559) | Peat permafrost microbial communities from Stordalen Mire near Abisko, Sweden - III_Bog_E1_2 | ecosystem: Environmental > Terrestrial > Soil > Wetlands > Peat | place: Sweden: Abisko... | reverse complement strand
GATTCCGCCCTGGGCCGAAACGGAGAAAAGCTGGGTATAGCGGCTGACAGACTGGCGCGCGGAGCGGAACAGAATCCGATTGCCGTCTGGAGACCAGGCAACGGCGAAGTCGGCGGCGGGATCGTAAGTAATGCGAAACGGAATGCCACCGGTAGCGGGAATGGTGAAGACATCGGTGTTGCCGTCGTATTCTCCGGTGAAGGCGATTGTGCTTCCATCGGGGGAAAAGACCGGGGCAGTCTCAATGCCCACGCCGGTGGTGAGGCGGGTCGCGCGCCCGCCTTCGCGGGGCACGGTCCACAAATCGCCCGCGTAGCCAAAGGCGATCAAGTCCTTGCTCAGCGCGGGATGCTGAAAGATGTGGGGCTTTGCGGCTGCCTGCATTGTGCTGGGGCTAATCGCCAGGGTGGACAGAACAACTAGAGCAACTGCCGAATGTCGAATGGAGCGCACTGAAACCTCCAAGTGTGTTGCTGGCTTGCCAATGGATATCACTTCTGGAACGTGGGAGGCCGCGCAAAAAGACGTTGTTCGTTGCGAAAAGCATCCCGCAGGGGCTAAAGCCCGATTCATTTTATTGGCTTTATCGGCACGACTGAAGTCGTGCCCTGTTACAAAGCCTTTGAAATTGGTGAATGAATTAGTTTTTCCGCAGCCTCTGAAGTCGTGCCCTGTTACAAAGCCCGTCCGAAATGAGTTTTCCCGCAGCGTGCCAGGAGAGACGGGAGCTGAAGGCTGGAAGCCGAGCGGTTCTTCACTTCTTCGCTCTTTCAGTACTTCACTCGTTCACTTCTTCGCTGCCCCACTACTCCTTCAGCGTCACCGTAATTTTCCTTGCATCGCCGCCCGCGGAGCTGATGGCAATCTCTCCCGTAGCCTTCTTGCGGATGCTCTTGAACTTCTCGCCCCACTCCACCAGCACCAGCGCATCCGGGGTGAGCAACTCGTCCAGTCCCAGGGTCTCCAGTTGGCGCTCACCCTCCAGGCGATAGACATCCAGGTGAAACAGCTTCACCGGCTTGCCGTCGAGCGCGCCGTCATACTCGTGAATCAAGGTGAAGGTCGGGCTGGTCACTTCGTCGGGCTCCGCCGCATCCAGGGCCTGCGCAATCCCTTTTACGAGCGTGGTTTTGCCGGTGCCCAGTTCGCCGCGCAACAGCAGCAGTTGCGGCGGCTTCAAAATGCGCGCCAGCTTGCGCCCCAACTCGACTGTGTCGGCGCCACTCTGTGTGGTGAACTCGTGAATCCGGCCTTCGGTTGCGGGTGCGGCGTTGCTCATTGGGTGCCCTCGAGCGGAACTGCGGCCGGAAGCGGCTTCGGCGGTAGCCCCTGCAACCAAACATACCCTTTCGAGCCGCTGTTGCGAAAGCGAAAAGCCCTGGAAAACTGCGCAATACTGTCCGTAGCCAGCAAGGTGTGCTCGTCGGCCTCTCGTACAGTCAGATCGGCAGCCAGTCCGTGCAGATAGACCGCTGCCTCCACCGCTCGCACAGGCTCGTCAGGATGCTGCGCCAGCATTCCCGCCACAATCCCGGTTAGCAGATCGCCGCTACCCCCCTTGGCCATGCCGGGATTTCCGGTCGTGTTCACACTTACGCGCCCGTCGGGATGCGCAATCAGCGTCCGCGCGCCCTTCAGCACCACGATGAATCCACTGCGTTGCGCAAATCCGCGCGCAACCTCCAGCCGCTTCGCCTGCACTTCGGCTATGGTCGTCTCGGCCAGGCGCGCCATTTCGCCGGGGTGCGGAGTAAGCACCACCGTGCGGCCTCTCTTGGCAACCGCCATCAACTCTCCGAGCATTCCCGCTTTCCGCGATAGAATATTCAGCGCATCCGCGTCGATCACAACCGGAATCCGCGTGACCATCAGGAGCCTGGAAACATACTGGATCGTCTCCATGGCCTGTCCGAGTCCCGGCCCGACGGCGAGCACCGTTTTGCCTTTGGTAAGCGCTGCCATAATTTCGGGAGCCTGGTTTTCCGCCGCTATTTCTCCCGCCACGGTTGCCACCAGCGGCCAGGTCATCAGCTCCGGCGCAACCCCCGATACCAGCGCCAATGCCGGTGCTGGAACCGCCGCCGTCACCAGTCCCGCGCCGGCACGCAGCGCTCCCAGGGCCGTCATGGACGGAGCGCCCGCTTTGCCCCCGGCGGTTCCAAACGTCCCGCCGACCACCAGCACATGCCCAAAGTTGCCCTTGTTGGCTCCAGTCCCACGCGGCGCCTGCGCCAATTCCATTGCCGAACCAGCCCAATGCAATCCCAGCTCGGAGGCAATGGCCTCCGCCGGCGAACCGATGGGCGCAACCACCACCGGCTGGTCCCACCGCCGCGTTAGATGACCAAATACATGGGCCGGCTTGGGCGCGGTAAAGGTAATCACCGCGTCGGCCGGGAATACCGGCGCATCGACAGTCGCGCTGGTCTCGTCGGCTGCCCAACCGGAAGGCAGATCGATTGCAAGAATTGGAATTTGCACCGCGCCGCTGGTCTTCAACCAGTCAAGCGCCGCAAGCGCCAATCCCCTGAGCGGCGGCTTGAATCCCGTGCCCACCAGGGCATCCACAATTAAATCGGCCTCAAGCGCCCCATCGTGCCGCGCCAACTCTTCGGGGGTCTTCACAGCGGCTATCGTTCCCCGGCCCGCACCGACCAGTTCGCACCAAGCGTCGGCGGCGTCTCCGGCCAGAGTCTCCGGCTCACCCAGCAGCAGGGTTGTAACCTCAAGCCCCGCGGAGGAAAGCAACCGCGCGGCCATCATGCCGTCGCCGCCGTTGTTGCCCCTGCCGCAAAGCACCGTCACCCGCCGCGCCCGCGGAAACCGTTCCAGGGCAAATGCCGCCACGGCCTTTGCCGCTGCCCGCATCAGCTGAAGCGACGGCACCCCGTACTGCTCTGTCGTCAAGCGGTCGCAGGTTTGCATCTCGGTTGCGGAAAGAATTTTCACCGCAACCATGGTACGACAGCGGGCAGGGGCAGACGCCAGTTGTTAGTTTTAAGTGGTCAGTTGTCAGTTGTCAGTTGTGGGTTGTAAGTTGTCAGTTGACTGGCCCCACACGTGAGTGCGTGAGGTAAATGGGGAGGTGTTGCACCTCGCTTACAACTTGGAACTGACAACTGCCTTACCGAAACATCAGCACCAGGAACCACGCATTCAGCCCCGCAATCAGGGCAGCCACAAACCACGACAGCCCTTGCAGCCAGCGCCCATTCACAAACTCGCCCATCTTCTTCCGGCTGCTGGTAAACAGCACCAGCGGAATCACCGCAAAGCTTAATTGCAGCGAAAGAATCACCTGGCTCAGAAGCAGCAGTTTCTCGGTTCCGCGCTCGCCGGTAATGGCAACCACAATGATGGTTGGAATGATGGCGATGGACCGTGTGATCATTCGCCGCAGCCACGGCGATACGTGGATGTGGACAAAACCCTCCATCACCACCTGCCCGGCCAGCGTGCCAGTGATGGACGAGTTCTGCCCGCTTGCCAACAGCGCAATGGCAAACACTGTGCTGGCCCCGGCCGCGCCCACCAGCGGGCTCAGCAGCTTGTATGCGTCCTGAATGGCTGCAACCTCAAAGTGTCCGCTGCGATGGAAGACCGCCGCCGCCACCACGACAATGGCCGCATTCACAAACAGCGCCACTGTCAGCGCCAGCGCCGAATCCACGTTGGCCATGAAGATGGCTTCGCGCTTGCCCTTCGGCGTTCGCTCGTACTTGCGGCTCTGCACAATGGAGGAATGCAGGTAAAGGTTATGCGGCATCACCGTCGCGCCCAGCATTCCAATGGCGATGTAGAGCATGTCAGGATTGGTAATGATGGAAGGCGAGGGAATGAGCAGATTCTTCAGCGCCGGCCAGTACTCCGGCTTGGACAGAAACAGTTGCACTCCGAACATGGCAATAATTGTGCCGATCAGCGTAATGACCAGCGCCTCGACCACCCGGAATCCCCAGCGCTGCAGCAGCAGAATCAGCAATACGTCAAGGCCTGTAATCAGCACGCCATAGAAGAGCGGTATGTGAAACAGGAGATTCAGCGCAATGGCCGAGCCGATCACTTCCGCCAGGTCGCAGGCGGCAATCGCTATTTCGGCGCCGATCCAGAGGCCAAAGCTGACCCAGCGGCCGTAGCTCTCGCGGCAAAGCTGCGCCAGGTCCCGCTCTGTGGCCACGCCCAGCTTCAGGCTCAGGCTTTGGAGCAGAATCGCCATGAGGTTTGAAATCATGATGACCGACAGCAGCGTATAGCCGAACTGCGAGCCGCCGGCGATGTCGGTGGCCCAGTTGCCGGGGTCCATGTAGCCTACCGAGATGAGAAATCCCGGGCCCAGAAAGCCCAGCAACCGCCGCCAGCGAATGGGAGAGCGGGAGATGCCGACACTCGAATGCACCTCCGGTAAAGAGGGCTCTGGCAGCGCGACGGACGATAGAGAATTTGTGGACATGGTTTCCTGGGGGAAGAGACCGCGTTTGTCCTTCAACCCAAGTATGCCACAATTTGTTAATTATGGTTAATAATTTTTCTTATGTTTAATTACGATGAATTTCCCGACCGCAGCCAAACCGCCTCCGCGGCCGGACGCCCCAAGATCGAGTTGCGTGCCGAATCGCTCCCAGGCAGCTCAATCGAAACGGTTTCATCGTAGTTCTGGCTTACCACTCTGAGGTTTTGGCCAGGGCCAATCCCGGTTTTGTGCAGGAAAAGCAGCAGCTTGGGATCGCGTTCGTGCAGGCTGGTCACCGTGTAGTTCTCGCCCTCCACGGCTTCCGAGAGCGGTACCTCGCCTCGCCGCTTCCGCACCGCCGGGCTCTCTGGGAGGACCGCATTGCCGTGGGGACAAGCGCCGGTCTCGCCCAGTTTCTCCTTGAGCTTGGCCTCGAACGCCGGTGAAACCGCGTGCTCCAACCGCTCGGCCTCCTCGTGGATCTCGTACCACTCCATGCCGAAGACCTCGCTCAGCATGCGCTCAATCAGGTGGTGCCGCAGCGCGGTGTGGTAAGCCGTCTCGCGCCCCGCCGCAGTCAGGCGGACAATCCCATCGCCGCCCACCAGCACGAATCCATCGCGCTTCAGCCGCTTCAGCGCCATGGTGACTGCCGGCGCGGAAACCTCAAGCCAATGCGCCAGCAGCGCCGGGATCACCTCGCGCCCCTCCGCCTCAGCCTCGAGAATGGCCTTGAGGTAATTCTCTTTCGAAACGTGGATCGAGTCTTTCATCGTGGTATTGCAATTAGTTTAATTCGTTGGAGCAGGTTTCAGTCCGCATCGCTATGGCGAGGACGATTTGTGGTATTGCGCACATCGAAACGAAGTGGCAGAATGATCGCGCTCTGAAATTCAATGAACCAAGGAAGCCCAAATGAATCACGACTTACCGGGCGAAACGGGCTGTTCCGACAAACGAACCGACTTTCCTCCCCTTGTCTGCTCCATCCGCCCGCTTGAATGGAAATTTTCTCCACCGACTTATCGGTGTCGGATAGCCGGGCACCAGGGCGCGGGTTCCGGCGTGCCCAACACAGGCACGAGAGCGCGGAAACGAACGCCAAGCGGAGTCTGGGCCGCATCCGTTGCTTTGCTGACGGTGGCGGGACTGACCACAATGCAACAGCTTACGCAGCCAGTGCTGGCCCAGGCCGCGAGTGATCGACCGGGCCAACCTGCCGTCGCTCGCTTGGATGGCGGAGTGCGAATCCTGCCCCCCCAGAACGGGAGTGTTTACTCCGTAGCCTTCAGCCCCGATGGCCGAACGCTAGCCGCTGGGATTTGGGGCGCCGAGGCGATCAACCTCTGGGATGTGACCGGTGGAAGCGTGGTGCGAGCCTTTTTGGGGCACACCTCCAGCGTCCGGTCCGTTGCTTTCAGTCCCGATGGGCGAACGCTGGCATCGGGGAGCGACGACAATACGATCAAACTCTGGGATGTTGCTGCCGGAACCGAGTTGCGCACCCTCACCGGCCATACCAAATTTGTCGAATCGGTAGCCTTCAGCCCCGACGGCCGCACTCTGGCTTCGGGGAGCGACGACGAGAGCATCATGCTTTGGGATGTGGCCAGCGGACGGGCGGTGCGCACCCTGCAGCCCGGCGCCGGGGTTGTGCAATGCGTTGCCTTCAGCCCCAATGGCCTTTCCCTCGCATCGGGCAGCGGCACCAGCCTCAAGCTGTGGCATGTGGCCACCGGAATGCTGTTGCGCACCTTCCAGAACCAGGGCGAGGAAGTGATGTCCATCGCCTTCAGTCCCGACGGCAGCATACTGGCGGCGGGAAACGGCAATGGGATCAGGCTGTGGGATGCGGCCCGGGGAAAGGTGCTGCGGACTTTGGAAGGACATACCGATCGTGTGAATGCAATCGTCTTCAGCGCCGATGGCCGAACGCTGGCTTCAGGGAGCAACGACCACGCCGTCAAGCTATGGGATGTGGCGGGCGGAAAGGCGATCCGCACCCTGCAAGGCCACACGGATCTGGTATCGTCCGTGGCCTTCAGCCCGGATGGCCGCATCCTGGCCTCCGGGAGCCGCGACCGCACCCTCCGGCTGTGGAATTTGGGCGGCGAAACGAAGTAGCGGGGGCGGCCAGGCGCACAATCCCGAACCGCCCACCAGTTCGCAGCCGTCGCGTTTGAGGCGCTTCAGCGCCATGGTCACGGCAGGCGCCGACACTTCGAGCCAATGCGCCAGCAGCGCCGGGATAACCTCGCGCCCCTCGGCTTCAGTCTCGAGAATGGGCTTGAGGTAATTCTCTTTCGAAACGTGAATCGAGGCTAACGATCTTCGGTGACCATGGGGTGATGAGTTTCACCGCCAATGGTGCAAATCCCCCATTTCCAGAGAAATGGCATGCCGAGTGCCCCATGCCTTGATCTTGAGACCTGAGAAGCCATTTCAATGCGAATCGACAAATCGGCAAAGGTTGCTAATCGTGGTACGCTTGCTTCCAGTTCCGTTCTCATGGAAGTGCCGGAAGAGGAGTTTCATGCCGAACCAGTCTCCACAACCCATCACCGGACCGACCTGGACCGACCCCGCGACGGGCCTGATGTGGGCAAGGAAGGATAGCGGCAGCGATGTGAGCTGGCAGCAGGCGGATGTGACCTGGCAGCAGGCGACGGATTATGCCCGGAATCTGCGATTGGCCCTCTCCTCCAACTGGCGCTTGCCGACGATTGACGAGTTGCGGGGCATCTACGACCCAAACGCCAATGTTCACGGCTATCATGTGAAGGGCAACATGCAACTGTCCGGTTGGCAATGGAGCAGTTCTCTGGGGTTGGGTTCCGGGGCGGCGTGGAACTTCGACTTCATCACTGGGACGCGGTACACCAACCTATTCGGCTTCAACACCTTCAAACGCGCGCTGTGCGTGCGCCGTTCCGGAAAATGATTTCAGTCAACCGGATCTTTGGTATTTTTGAGACGTTCGATCTTCCTGGAATCCGTCCTGCTATTTCACCCGCACCGTAGGCTCAACCGACAACCCAGGGCGCAGCAGATGGTTCGGGTCTTCGTCCTTCAGATTCGTAAAGTCGATGCGCACCGGAACCCGCTGCACCACTTTTACGTAGTTACCCGTCGCGTTCTCTGGCGGAAAGAGACTTAGCACCGACCCGGTAGCTCCCCCTATCTGAGTTACCTTGCCGCTATAAGTCTTGCCGGTAGCATCCACTGCTATTTCCACCGACTCGCCGGCAGACATGTGCTTCAATTGCGTCTCTTTGAAGTTAGCGGTAATCCATAAGTCATCCAGCGAGACCAGAGTCAGCAGATTCTGCCCCACGCCTATGTTCTGATTTACTTCGACGCTTTTGCGAGTTATGATGCCCGCCACCGGAGCGACGATTTTGGTATAACTCAAATTCAGCTCGGCCTGGTCCAGCTGCGCTTGGGCCTGCGCCACCTGGGCCTGCGCCTGCTTGGCGCGCGCGGCCTGCGCCTCAACCTGCTGCGGCCCCGTCTGCGCGTTCTTGAAACTCGCCTGAGCCTGCGCCTCGTGATCATGCGCAACCTTCACTCCATCGGCGGCACCCTGTTCACTGGCGCGCGAGTCAGCAAGCGCGGCTTTGGCCGAGTCGGCCGCCGCCACTGCAGCATCGAATTGCTGCTTGCTGATTACATCCTTCTCGACCAGCGGCCTGTATCGCTTCAAATCGGCCTGCGCCTTCACGTTGTTTGCCAAGGACTCGCCGACGCGCGCGTGTGCCGCCTCCAACTGCTTCTCCGCCTGCGCCACGCCGGCTTGCGTGCCGCTCAAATCCGCGCCGGCCGAAGTCAAAGTGCTGCCGGTGTTGATTGAAGTGATGGGCACATTGACGTTGGCCGCCGCCGCATTGGCCTGCGCGCTGGCCAGCGCGGCCTGCGCGCTCTCCACGGCGACATTGAAGTCCTTGGGATCAAGCTCCGCAATCGTATCGCCGGCCTTCACCACCTGGTTTTCATCTACGTCAACCTTCAGCACCTGCCCGCCGATCCGCGAGCTTACTTGAATCAGGTGCCCGTTCACCTGCGCGTCGTCGGTGTCCTCGCTAAACGTGGAGTGCCACCAAATGGCGACCGCGACCGCCACGAGCACCGCGACAACAACCACAACAATACCCGTGCGCCGCGACTTCGGCTGTTCGATCTCAGTCCCCGCTGCCGCGCCAGGGTTAGCCTGTCCCGTTGATGGTGTTGAATCCGCCACAGTTACTTTCCTCCCACATAGTTCTTGTAACTCTGCCCTGCTCCCAGAGCCCGCGCCAAACTCAGCTTGGCCACATTGTGCCGGTAGAGGCTGGTCACATATTGATTGTTGGCCTGCGCAACGGACTGCTCCGCCTGGCTGACAGCCAGGTTGTCGCTCACTCCGTTGGCATACCTCTGCTGCGCCTCGCTCAGCGCCTCGCCGGCCAAATCCACGCTGGACCGCGCAACTTCAACCTGCTTCTGGGTCGAGGCGATATCCAACAGCGCATCGCGCACATCGGCATCCACCTGCGCATTTTTATCGCTTAACTGGGCCCGCTGGGTATCCAACTGCGCCTGCGCCGTTTCCGCTTCGCCGCGCAACGCAAACTCCTTGAAGAGGGGCACGCTCAAGGTTCCCGATGCGTCCTCGGTCCCGTGCGAATGCGCCAGGTTTACACCGATATCGCCATAATCGCCGTTGAACTTCAGCGTCGGAAACCGGTCCGCGGTGGCTGCCTTGCGCTGCTCCTCGGCCGCCTTGGTCTGCTCCACCATCGCCGCCAAATCTTTGCGATTCAAATGAGCCTGACGAATGGTCGCATCCACATCCAACTGATCAAACGCGGCATAGGGCGCTTTGTCGGTCAAATTGAATTTCTGCCCCAGCGGCAAGCCTATGGTCCGCGCCAGCGCCAGCTTGTCTTTTTCCAGCGCATTTTTGGCCACAATCGACTGCTGCTCGAGCGATTGATAATCCACCTTCGATCGAAGCTCATCCAGCAGCGGCGCGGTTCCCGCCTGGTGATTGGCTACCGCCTGATCCAGCGAGACCTTTGACGTGGCGACCTGCGCGTCCACGCTGCTGACCAGGGCCTCGTCCGCGAGCGCCAGCATGTACGCATTGCCCACCGTGAGCACCACCATTTCCCGCGCATCTTCGGCGCTCAACTGGGCTGCGGCGAAGTTGTGGCGCGCGGCCAGGTAGTTGTGCAGCGACGCAATGTCCACCAGCGACCAGCTCAGCGAAGCCCGCAAATCGGTAAAGCCGAACGGCCCGATAATCGTGGGAAACCCAGGAATCCGCAACCCTTCCGCCGGCAGGTCCACCTGCATGTCGGCTTCCTTGAGGCTGGCATCCACCGACGGCAGCAGCGATTGCAACTGGCTGAGCCGCTGTCCGCGCGCAGACATGGTCTGCGTACCGCTCAGCAGGATGCCCAGGTTGGTCTTCAGTCCTCGCTGGATGGCGTCGTCGAGCGAAAGATCGATGGGCTGATCGGACGCTTCCCCCGTGGCTACGCTGCCCTGAAAGCTCGACGCTGTCGGTCCGGTTGACTGAGTTGGGATCTGCGCCGTCTGCGCGGCAAGCCTGGGAGAGGCAGCCGCAAACACGCCCAGCAACGCCAGCACGGCCAGCGGTCCGCGGGCAAATCGACAGATCGAACTTTTTACCGGATGATTCGACAAAATCAAGATCGTTCCACTCACAGCGAAGGGCTTCCGCTAAAAAATGTCTGCCTCTAATGGATGCAAACAACGGCGTCAAAGGTTCTTAAATGGATTGTATCGGACCAGGTGCCGAGCAAGACGTGCGACCCGACACAGGCCCCCCGGACGACCACACCGGTCCAGGGGCCGCAAAAAGACTAGACCGGATCAGCCTCAAGGCATCAAAAGGCTTGCGACCAGCCGGCATCCCGGTACCAATCTGCCGTCGACGAGTGACTCGGCGGAGATAACCGGCCAATATCCTGATTCGCACCCTACGTCCTGTAGGTAAGAAGTTATATTTTCTTTCAGTTGAGTTTTCTTCAGGAGGAGGGACTCCACCGCCGGCCCATTGCGGTTTGCGAAAGCGGTTCATGAAGAAGCTGATGCGGGAGCGGGTGGTGCCGGCCATCTCTGCCACCCACCCGCCCCGTAGAGCCGGGCCGAATCTCTTTCGCTCCCGAGAACGATGCAGAACGGTGCCGCCGGCGTTCCAGCCAGCTCAATGCCGATTCAGGGCTGACATAACCAGACGCTTTTCGCGGAACAGCGCCGCGCAGATCCGAACGGCCTCTGCGTCCAGTTTGGTGCCGGCCTCCTTTTCAATCTGCTCCAATACGATCGTCAGCTTGACTGCCGGTCGATACGGCCGATGGGAGCCCATTGCTTCCACAAAATCCGCCACCGCCAGGACCTTGGCTTCGGGCAGAATCGCATCTCCCTTGAGGCCCAGTGGATAGCCCGAGCCGTCCAGCCTTTCGTGATGCTGGCGCACGATATCGGCAATAGGCCACGCAAAGGGAATGTTTTTCAGAATGATGTAGCCAGTCTCCGGGTGCTCGTGAATCAAGCCCAATTCTCCCGCGGTTAGCTTGGTTGGCTTGGTCAGGATCTCGGCCGGAATTGAAATCTTCCCGATATCGTGGACCTGTGCCGCCACATACAATCCATGCAATCGCTCCTCTGGCCAACCCATTTCCTTGCCGATTGCGACAGCGATATCCGCTACTCTGCTCTCGTGACCCGCCGTGTAAGGGTCCCGCATTTCCATCGCGGCCACCATGGGCTTCACCATCGCGGACATTGCATCGGTTAACTTCCTTTGTAGATTGGCCAAGTCGATCTTCCCGGCCTGCAGAGCAAACCCCTGATCGAGCGCATGCACAGCGCGGACAGCCTGTTCCGCAAGGTGCTGGAGCACCTCGATCGCCGGCGCTTCAAATGCGTAGGGGGTTGCGGCATACACAATCAACGCGCCATGCCAGCCATCCTCAACACGAAGGGGAATTGAAACTGAGGACCGTACCACGAACTGCCTCGCCCGCTCACGCCACAAGACAAAGGCCGGCGATGTCTGGGTATCGTCTGTAATTTGCACTGTGTTGGTGCGAATACAGATGCCCGTCGGGTTTTTCGACCACGTTCCATCCTCTGACCAGCTCAAATCCAGCCCGTGCAGGTAATCGATGGCCTTTCCCGCCGACGCGGCAATCCGAATCTTCTTCCCCGGACCCTCTCCCGCAATCCCTACCCAGGCGAGTACATAGATGGATTCGCGCGTGATGGCCTCACAGATTGCCTCTAACAACAGGCTTTCGGAGGAATGAACCCGGCCCAGCGCCAAAGCCACAAGCGCATAAGCAGACAGCGCCGAAGTCTGCGCCGTAAGCCGATGTTCTCTCTCTTTTTTCAGAGTGATGTCGCGGATGGCCGCGGTTACCAGTATTCCTTCGTCGTTTTCCAGCGGGCTCAGCATGATCTCGATGGGGAACTCGGTCTGATCTTTGCGACGGCCGCTAAGCTCAATCCCGGTGCCAATCTGCTGCGCCAGTGCCTCGGCCGCACTTCGGGCTCCGTCGGCAATCAGCCGCTCCGCAAAACCCTCGGGAATGATGTTTGTTACCTTCTGGCCAATGAGTTCATCGCGGCGGTAGCCGAACTGACTCTCCGCCCGAGCGTTAAGCAGGATGATCTCTCCGACCTCGTTCACCACTACTATTCCATCCGGAGCCGCCTCAAGAAGGCCGCGATATCTGGCTTCCATCCGCGCCAGATGCTTCACCTCCTCCTCACGCATCGTCGAGTCGAAGTACACGTAAATTGCCACAGGCCGGCCGTCGAGTTCAACCGTCTCGGAGGATGAAATCATCACCGGCACGCATTGGCCGTCTTTACGCTGCATGTGAAAGCCGGAGCGGCCCGACGGTCGCTGCTCGCCAATCAGGAATTCAGCCTTCAACCGCTCACGCTCGGCCTGCGGGTGCAGTTCAATCAAACGGCTACCGATCAGCTCAACGCGGGAACAGCCGCTCAGCGCTTCTGCTGCGGGGTTGACGTCTATAAGTCGTCCTGTGCCTGTGTCAAGCGCAAACATGCCCTTCGGCGCATAGGTCCAGCTCAACTCAAATAGGCTCTTTGGTCGGGTGAGATCGAGGACGTCTGTCATGAACGGCCGCCTGTTCGGTTCGTTTGCCTTGGCCCGATTGCGGCTCCGCGCGGAAAAACCAAGTACCATACGGGACCGTTGACTCAACGGTCCACAATGAGGAGAGTTCACCTCGCCCCAAGCGTAAACAGCACGTAAAAGGTCTTTCTGTTCAGTTTTATACAGTTCTATTGAACTAATTTGAGTGCACCAGCGCGTTGCCTTGGAGATCGTTCACTTTGAGGAACCTTCTCGCAGTCTCTCCGGCAGCCCCCGCCTGGCGTCAACAGCCCATTGCGCTCAATGGAAGCGCTATCGGACTTTTCCCTCAGATTTCGGACGTGTGGCGTGCTATCCGATTCCCTCTTGAACAGAGGAATTGTTCCCGTCAGGCCGCGTCATCCAGTTCTTCGGCCTCTTCGATTGGTTCGTCATCGTCGATTTCTGCAAATCCGGGATCATCTTCCGGTTCGACTGGCGCGGC
>Ga0302266_10003314_pt1 | contig 13079 bp, 11 predicted proteins | sample III_Bog_E1_2_FD_194559 | JGI IMG/M metagenome (GOLD analysis project Ga0302266, IMG submission 194559) | Peat permafrost microbial communities from Stordalen Mire near Abisko, Sweden - III_Bog_E1_2 | ecosystem: Environmental > Terrestrial > Soil > Wetlands > Peat | place: Sweden: Abisko... | reverse complement strand
GTCCACGCCGGCGGGCAAATTGAGCTTCTTCAATTCGTCCACGGTCTTGGCGGTCGGTTCGAGAATGTCGATGAGCCGCTTGTGGGTGCGTTGTTCGAAAGTTTCCTGCGACTTCTTGTCGGAGTGGGGCGAGCGCTGCACGGTGTAGCGTTCGATGCGGGTCGGGAGCGGGATGGGGCCGGCCACGCGGGCGCCGGTGCGCTTAACGGTGTCGGCGATTTCCTTGGCCGACTGGTCTATGACGCGATAGTCATAAGCCTTGAGGCGGATGCGAATACGTTGTGCCATATAAAGAACGATTGTCTGTTTTTGGTTTAACTGTTGCCGCCCTCGTCCAACGAAAAGCGGACGCGGATAATAGCAACTAGTACTTCCCGTGCAATATCTTTTTTAAAAAATGTTGGTTGTGCTGCCGGGTCCCGGACGGCGCGCAAAGCCGCCGGCGCCACCCCGTTATGGCCGTCAATGGCAGCCGGGGATTGCCGAACAGATCATTTCGCCGCTGCCAACCGCGCCCAAGCGTCGGCGGCCAAAATCTGTTCCAGCGTGGGATGCTCGATAACGGCATGGGCGTCCATTGTCCGCCGAACGGTTTCGGTGATCTGCGGGAAGTTTATTTTGTGGTTCACAAAGGCTTCCACCGCCACTTCGTTCGCGGCGTTGAACACGGCGGGCAGCGTTCCGGAAGTTTCCCCGGCCCGCCGCGCCAACAAAATGGACGGAAACCGGTCCGGGTCGGGTTCCTCAAAAGTCAGGGTGCCGAGCCTGGGAAAATTGGTCTGGACGCGGTCGCTCGCGGCGCGGCCGGGATAGGTCAGGGCGTATTGGATGGGCAGACACATGTCCGGCGTGGAAAGCTGTGCGATGATCGAGCCATCCACAAACTCGACCATTGAATGCACGATGCTCTGCGGATGCACCACCACGCCGACGCGCGCCATCTCGATGTCGAACAGCCAGCGGGCCTCGATCATTTCCAGGCCCTTGTTGAAGAGCGTGGCGGAATCCAGGGTGACTTTGCGGCCCATGACCCACGACGGATGTTTCAGCGCCCGTTCGAGGGTGATCTCGGAAAATTTTTCCTTAGGCCAAAGGGTTTTGTCGCGGAACGGGCCGCCGCTGGCGGTGAGCCAAAGCTTGCGAACGGAAGCCGCGGGCTTGCCATCAAGGCACTGGAAGATGGCAGAATGCTCGCTGTCCACGGCGAGAACTTTTACGCCGTGCTTGCGCGCCTCGTGCATGACGATCTCGCCGGCCATCACCAGAATCTCCTTGGACGCGACGGCGATGTCCTTGCCCGCGCGAATCGCCGCCAACGCCGGTTGCAACCCCGCCGTGCCGACAATCGCAATCAATACGATGTCCGCCGCGGGCAGCGTGGCGAGCTTGAGCAGACCTTCATTGCCGCAATAAACTTGCGTGGCGGTGCCCAACGTGTTCTGCAATTCCTTCGCCTTGGCCGGGTCACTGAGGGAAATGACGGCCGGCTGATGCTTACGGGTCTGCTCCAGGAGCAGGTCCGAATTGCCCCCGGCGGCGAGACCGATGAGCCGAATTTGATCCGGCAAATCTTCCGCGACCTTGACGGTGCTGGTGCCGATGCTGCCGGTGCTACCGAGGAGGACGACGTTTTTCATGGGTGCGTCAAGATGTGCCGCAAATATAAATACATGATGGGGGCGTTGAACAACAGGCTGTCGAGCAAATCCAGAATGCCGCCGATGCCGGGAAACAGGCTGCCGGAATCTTTCACGCCGGCTTCGCGCTTGAAGGTTGATTCAATCAGATCGCCCATGACGGCCGTGAGGCTCAAAATGACGCCCAGAATCGCGGCGTGCAAATAGTTCATTCCAACCATTTTGGAACCGAAGAATTGCACGAACGCCAGGCTCGCGCCCGTCGAAACCAGAATTGCGCCACCAAAACCTTCCCAGGTCTTGCCAGGGCTGATGCGCGGAATCAGCTTGTGACGACCGATGAGCGAGCCGACGAGATAGGCGCCCATGTCGCTGAATTTGGTGATCAGGATAAAGTAGAGCAGGAAGTATTTGCCGTCGACCCCGGGGAAGAAGTTGATTTTCTGTATGAAGTTCAACAGCCACGGCACATACATCAGGCCGAAGAGCGTCGTGGCGATGGCGGTGAAACCGGCGGCATTGCTCCGGGAGAAAAGCTGCCGCACACACAGGCCCAGCACGAACAGGATCAAAAAGCCCGTTTCAAAATCATTCACCCGCGCGGGCGAGCCCGATGTGCCCAGGAGGCCATTCAAGTTCAAAAAAGTGCCCACCATCAGCAGCAACCCCCCAATTACGCCGGAAATCTTGAAGCAGGCCAATCCGCGTTTTTCGATCAGACCGTAGAATTCTGCCAACCCGGTCAGCGCCAAAAACGCGATCAGCAGTAAAAAGATGCCGTCGGAAACCAGTCGGCTGCCGGAAAACATCGCCGTGAGAATCACCGACCAAAGCAGCAGGGTGGACAACAACCGGCGCAGAAAGACCTGGGCCTTGGACGTTGCCGGCGGGGCGCTGGTGGGTTCGGACATGAGCGCGGAAATTAGCAGGCGAGCCGGAAAAAGCCAACGGCGATTTGGTCAAAAGGTGAAGGGCAAATGAAAAGCGGTCGGATTCGCTCACCGTTGCAGGAATTTCGCCACCGCCTCGGTCCGGGTGCGTACCTGAAGTTTTTCATAAATGCGGCGGATGTAGGTATGCACCGTCTCGTAGCTGATGGCGAGTTTCTCGGCAATTTCCTTGTAAATCAGCCCCTGCGCCAGCAAATCCAGCACCTGCTGCTCCCGCTCGGAAAGTTCGGCCAACTCTTTGCTGGTGGCCGTCGGGGCGGCGGCGGGCTTCTGAAACGACTGCACGACCAGGCGCGCGATATGCGTGGTCATGGGCGATCCCCCCCGCTGCATCTCGCGGATGGCCTCAACGAGCTCCTTAGTCGGCGTGCGCTTGAGCATATAGCCGCTGGCTCCGGCGGCCAGCGCGTTGAAGATGTTTTCCGTGTCCTCATAGACCGTCAACATCATCACTTGCGTGTGCGGGAGCAGCGGCTTGAGCTTGCGCACGCATTCCACGCCATTCAGGCCGGGCAGATTGATATCCATGAGGACGACGTCCGGCTTCACCTGCGGCAAATCGGCCAGCGCGTCCTCGGCGCTGGCGTAGTCGGTGGCGAAGCGAAAGCCTTCCGTGCGACCAATCACCTTGGCCAGCGTGCCGCGCAGCTTATCGTTGTCCTCGACGATGGAAATGGAAATGGGCATGCCTTAAAGAAAGAATGAAGAAGGAAGAATGCAGAAACAAGCCTTGAGCGCCCGATAAAAATGAGTTTCATTGCGCTCCATTTAAAGTCCTTATTCCGTTTTTACCGGCACGTTAAACTTCACCACCGTTCCGCCGTCCGCGACAGGCAAGATCTCAAATTCACCCTGCACATCGGCCAACCGCTTATGCATGTTTTTCAGTCCGTTTCGCAGTTTCTTCCCCGAAAGATCGCCGAGGCCTCGCCCATTGTCGGTGACGCTCAAAATAAATCTACCCGGCTCCAACTGCAGCTTCACCCGCGCCTCGGTGGCCTGAGCGTGCTTAACCACATTGTTCACAGCCTCCTTGAAGGCGAGGAAAACATGGTGGCGCACTTCCGGCGGAATCGGCATGGCCGGCAGTTGGGTGGGCAGTTCGGAACGGAACCGCACGCCGGCCAGCGCGAAATAATCCTGCGCATATTTGCAGGCGTAATTGGCCAGCCCTTCGAGCGTGTCGTTCGAGGGATTCACCGCCCAGACGATTTCATCGAGCGAACGCGTCGTGTCCCGCGCGGTGGCGCAAATCTGCTGCGCATGCTGTTCAATTTCTTCCGGCAGATGTTTGTCCGCCTCGGCCATCTCGCCGAGCAGCGTGACCTGCGTGAGATTGGCCCCGAGCTGGTCATGCAGATCGCGGGCGATGCGGGCGCGCTCCTGCTCGATCAATTCCTTCTGCCGGGCGGCGCGCAACTGGCGTTTCAGCTTGGCGGTGGACACCAGATAAATCGTTCCCGCCAGCGCGCCCAGTAACACCAGCAGAGCCGCGACCATGAACGCCGGCCGTCGCCAGAATGGAGGCTCAACCGTAATGGCAATCGTCGCGCCGGCCTCATTCCAAACGCCGTCCTCATTGCACGCGATGACACGGAAGACATAATTCCCCGGCTGCAATTTTGGAAAATGGGCAACGCGTTCGCCGCCAATATAAATCCAGCTGTTGGTGCGGTTTTCATCACGCGCTTCGAGCCGGTATGCGAACCGGGCGCCGCCGGTGTTGTTTTTCGGCGCGGAAAAATTCAAGGTGGCAAACTGAATTTCCAACTGCTCGGTTTCGGGGCGCAGCGTCAGGCTGCCATTCCACGTCGCACTCAAGGCGTTGGTCTTTTGTTCCACACCGTCCACCTGCACGGATTCAATGAACACTGACGGTGGATTGGTGTCCCGCTTCAAGTCGGCCGGATTAACCCCGACCAAGCCGGTAATGGTCGGGAAAAATAATTGTCCATCGCTAGCGCGGAGGGCGGCGGGCTGCGCCCCGGCAGAACACTCCCGCGTAAGAAACGTGCGGCAGGAGACCGTATTAACCGCCCCGGCGGCAAAATCGGAAAGGGATTGCTTGCCGACCCGCATCAACCCCTCGTAAGAGCCAATCCACAGGTTGCCAGCGGCATCATCGATCAAGTAGCCAATACTGTCCGTGGCCAGACCGCCGTTAAGCGTGGAGGACACTTTCGGTGACCATACCCCATTCTGAAAGCGGGCCAGACCATGACCCGCCGTGCCAACCCAGAGCACTCCGTCCGCATCGGCGAGCAGACAGGAAATATCACCAACCGGCGCAGAGGCAGGATGAATTTTTCCATCCTGAAGCTGGAATAATCCATCGCGTTCAGTGCCAATCCAGAGTTGTCCCTGCCCGTCCTCGGCCAAGGCGCGAACGGCGCTGGCCGGCAGGCCGTCGCCCGTGGTGAAAAATTTCCAGTTCGTGCCGTCAAAATTGCCGAGTCCATTTTCGCCGCCCGCCCAGACTTTTCCGGCGCGATCCTCGAACAGAACAAAGGTTTGACTGCCGATATTGTTTTTGACCTGATCCGCCCCAGGCGCAGGCTGAAACGCATCAAACTTGAAACAGAACAACCCCTCGTCGCGCGTGCCAGCCCAGATTTGCTGATTCCGGTCCACCAGCACCGACCAAGCGTTGCCCTTGTTGCCGATCCTGAAATCAGTCGCAGAATTGGTTAGCCAATGAGACAGCCCGTGACCGTTAAAAGCCACCCAGAGCCCGCCCGCCGCGTCCAGCGCCACAGATTGAGCCACTTCGGTGGACAAGCCGGCGGGCGAGGAAAAAACATTTCTTTTGATGCGGTCCAACCCGCCGCCGTCGGTCCCAGCCCAAAGGTTGCCTTCGCGGTCAAGCGTCAGCGACAAAACAATGTTGTGTTTGTCTGAAAGACCATCGTCCTTGGTCAGATGAAAACAGCCGCCGTCCGGCTGAAACCAAAACAAACCCGCACCCTGCGTGCCAACGACGAGATTGCCGGCAGCATCTTCGACCCCGGCCGAGATAGGAGTGATACCCCAGGGGACACCACCAAAATCTTTTTCCAGTCGTTCGCCACGCCATTTCTCCACACGACCGTTTTGGAGCTGCCAGTTAACGCCATTTTTTCCAGGGATATAAACATGGGCGGCGCGGTAGAAAAGCTGGGATGGGAAAACCGTCGGGTGCAGATCCATTTTACCATTCTGCCAGCATAAAAAATTTCCAGTCTTGCTACTGAACCAGATATTTCCTTGCAGGTCTTCAAAAGCACAGGTGATCGTACCAACCACGCTGGTTTCGGGCCAAGCGAGCATCACGCCGTTTTTGATGGCGCAAAGACCGGCATTATCTGTTCCAATCCACAAGGTTTGCCGGCTGTCTTCGAACAGAAAAACGACGCGGTTGCTTGGCAAGCCCGGCGTATTGTTAACATTAAAATGCGTCATGGATTTGCCATCGAAGCGCACCAAGCCATTGAGCGTGCCCAGCCAGAGATAACCGTCATGAGTCGATGCGAGGGCGATAACCGAGCTCTGCGGCAGGCCGTCTTCGGTGCCCCAAACGTCCACGATGAACGGCACATCCGCCGACGCGCGGTGTCCCAAAACCAGCGTTAGCGCCAGACCAAGGAGGTAAAAGTGGATTCGCCGTTTCAATCTTTGCGGCAAGCATACGCATTTACTGCGGGATAAAAAGAATTTTCAAAACCGGTTGCGGGTGGCACGGGATGGGCTACGTTTTAATTGCCCCTGAAAATGGGTGCTCCGTTTTTCCTGTTGAAAGACGAGCTTCGGCGGGTCCGGAAAAGTTACCGTGCACCGGATCCGCCGATTTTTCTGAACGAATCCGTGCCCAACCACGTTACTACATTTTGTTTTAACGCTTGGTCCTCACTTCGGTCATCCCCGTCGAGAGATTATCACGAGTAACGCTTTCCACTTTATCGAATAGTCCCCGGTTCCAAAACATTTGAACTCCTATTGAGACTCGCAAAATAGAGTGACATGAATTTGGCACGAGCGGAGCGCGGCGTTTTCGCCGCTTTATCGTAAAAAATGTCGACGGGCTGGGCTTGCCAAGTAATTTGTGTTTCGGTTCGTTGAGGCGGAGTGAACGCCGCGCTCCGTCACCATATTGTGCGAGTCTTTTGTGCGAGTCTAAATAAAAGTTTCAATTCCCTCATTTGCCTGAATTGGCCCGCTGCAATTGGTGGTTGTCGGGTTTTACCCCATGGCAGTGTTGCTGACGGCGTGGAATCATTAGCCATATGAAAATTATCCTACTTCTGCTATGCGCAGTCACTTTGCTATTCACCTCCGGGTGCTTCTTCCCGGGTGGCCGGGGCGACGGCGACGGGCGTGGTTATGGTGGGCATGACGACCACGGCGACCACGGCGACCACGGTGGTGACCATGGTGGCGATCATGATGGTGGAGACCACCACTGAATAACTGAAATTGTATGGGCGAAGAAATTCTATTTATAGTGCTGATCATCGTGTCGGTTTTCGCCGGCAAAATGCCCTAGCCTGCCGGGTGATTGCTCGCATAACCAGCGTTGTTGGCCACTTTTATCGCCGACGACCCACTATGACTCACAGGGGTGTTCACCCCATTGTGAGCAGGCCGTCCGCCGCTTAACTTCATCCATGTTGAAAACCAAAAAATTGCGTTTATTTGCCCTGGCTATTGCGGCCGGAGGATTGGCGTTGTTATCGGGCTGTGTTGTAGGTCCGGATGGACGGGTGGTGGGGGTGATGCCCTTCGTGGTGGTGGCGCCGCAACCCGTGGTCTATGCGGCACCGCCTCCCGTCGTCTATGCCGGCCCGGTAATGGTTCCTGACAGTTACGCCTGGGATGGTTACGAATATGTCGGGCTTGTGGGCGACCAGTATTACTATCTGGGGCCGGACAATCTCTGGCTATTCTGCGACCCGTTTCGGCTGGGGCGTTTTCATGGCTGGGAAGGCGGCCATGGAGACTGGCGGAACCACGCCATTCGCAATGACCGTTACCGCAATGACCGGAACGGCCATTTTCAGCCCAGACGCGACGGACGGCGAAGGTAAAACTAGCGGAAAAATAATTGCGGCCCGGATGAGATCAAGCATCTGACTACCGACCCGGGCGGGCCTGTCGATACGATTCGATTCAGACCGGGGATTTGCTTGGGGTTTGCGCCTGACGGCACTGCGGGTTACACCCCATGGCGCAATCATGCAGCCCACACCAGGTTTACGGCATGATCAATCAAACACCTTTCAATAACACCAAACGAACCGGCTTCGTGCTGGGGGCCGTGCTGCTAGCAGCCCTGACTCAGTGCGCGGTCAGTGTCGAGGCCCAAAGCGTCGGCATCACCATCAACCCGCCGGTTGTGATAGCGCCGGTGGTAGTGGCGCAGGACGACTACCTGTACTATCCCAGCTATGCCATCTATTACAACACCTACCGGCACCAATATGCCTACTTGAACGGCGATGCCTGGGTTTGGGCATCGGCACCACAGGGGGTGAAGGTTGGTGTGCTGTTGGCCTCGCCCTCGGTGCAAATGGATTTCCATGACTCACTGGGCAACCATCACAAAGAAATGCTTCGAAAATACCCGAGAGAGTGGCGGCCAGACGCTGAGCATCGCGACCAGAAGGAAGAGCGGAAGGACGCTCGGCCGGATCACGATAATAAAGACAGGGAACATTGAGCGCCTATAAAACCCGCCGTCAATGGGTAAAACACCCCATGGAAAAGATTTCCATACGGGGAGAAACTGGATTTGCCCCGGCGGCGGTCGTTCTTCAGCGGACACCCCCTGTCCCACCTCCTATTGGCTGCCGTCGGGCCATATAATTGCTGGCCAGCGGAGAAGTTGTGTGACCGCTGCCAGGATCTGGCCCGAGGCATTGCTTATCAACACAGGTCACGTCAGGAGCAGGGAATTCTGGGGTGAATTCAAAACGTTAGCGGATCATTCTTTGCCATTGCGGCGTAGATCCGGTCGGTCCTCGTAAAAATACTTATCAAAGGTTTTGTCCGTCGAATTGGGATATTTCAAGATCCGAATGACCATCCATCCCGTTGCCATCATTGCGGAAATACATAAAGCCAAAATCCATACAAACGGGAGACCAAATAGAATGCTCAACATATAAATCATGATAACACTCGCGGTAGCCACGATCAGCGATTTGATTATTCACGAAAAGACCATAGCACCATTGGGCAACGTTTCCATGGGGTCTTCTGCCCATCCGGGATCAGCGGGGAATGGAAACTAATCCCGGTGCTATTTCTAAGCGGCGACGTGAGGCGACGAGCATGTCCCGTGGTTATGCTCAGCCATACAACTTGGTATTTTTCCCACTGACCCAACCTGTGCCATCTTGAGGGCATGATGAATGCAACCATTCCAGCCGGTTCAACGGTGGTGACGCCTGAGCCGCAAGGCCCGGATAAATTGCCGATGCAAGTCGGCGTTGACAGCTTTGCCACGGCCTTCAGCCCGGACGCTGCCGGCAGCGCCGCCAATTCCTCCGAAGCCATCCGTAATCTGGTGAACCGCATCGTCCAGGCCGAGCAGGCTGGCCTCGATGTGTTCGGCATCGGCGAACATCATCGCAAGGAATTCCTCGATTCGGCGCCGCCGGTCATTCTCGCGGCGGCGGCCACCCGGACAAATCGTATCCGCCTCACCAGCGCCGTGACAGTCTTGAGCGCGGCGGACCCGGTTCGCGTGTTCCAGGAATTCGCCACCCTCGACCTGCTCTCCCAAGGTCGGGCGGAAATGGTGGTGGGGCGCGGATCTTTCATCGAATCATTTCCGTTGTTTGGATTGGAATTTAAAGATTATGATTCCCTATTTGCGGAGAAGCTGGATCTGCTGTTGAACATCCGTGAAAATGAACACGTGCATTGGTCGGGCCGGCATCGCGCAGCGCTGACCGGTCAAGGGGTATATCCCCGGCCGATGCAACAGCCCTTGCCGGTCTGGCTGGGGGCAGGTGGAACCCCGGAATCCTTCGCCCGCGCCGGCGCCTTGGGCTTGCCATTGATGGTTGCCATCATCGGCGGCGAACCCCGGCGCTTCCGGCCATTGGTGAACGGATACCGGGAGATGGGGCGCCGGGCCGGGTTTTCCGCGGCCCAACTCAAGGTCGGTGTTCACGCGCTAGGTTATGTGGCCGACACCACCGAGCAGGCAGTCGAGGATTTTTACCCCGGCTATGCCCGGGCGATGACGGAAATCGGCCGGGAACGCGGCTGGCCGCCGATGACCCGTGCGCATTTCGAGGCGCAACTGGGCCGGCATGGGGCGCTGCTCGTGGGCAGCCCGGAACATGTCGCGGAGAAAATTCTCGAACATAGTGAAGCCTTGGGTGGCATCTCACGGATCAGCTTCCAGATGGATGTGGCCGCCCTGCCCCAAGCCAGGCTCCTGCACGCCATCGAGCTGTTGGGCGGCCGGGTCGCACCCATTTTGCAGGCAGCGACCAAACATTAACTCCGGCAAGTGCGGTGCCGTCCCCTGCCCGCCGCAAGCTGCGGGGCAGCGAACGATGGTAGCCAACCGTGATGTACCGTCCGCCTCCGACCTGCAAGTTTAGATTGTTTTCAAAAAAACTGTGGCCATGCGGTAAAAAAAATTCGATAAACGGTCTTTTTGGGTTTTGGCTTGGTTTCGGCTCAGTCACAGGCTGCTGAGGGCATGCTCCTTCGCCAAAACTTTGCCAAATTTCCAAAAATCCTCGATCCGCATGGCTACAGTTTTCTTTCAAAAGTTCTGGATGGTAGAATGGCGGGGCAATGAATTGTAGGAGCCAACATGAGCAGGCTCATTTCAAACGCTGGAAGGCGGAATGTTGAAGGCGGAATTTAAAGAATGAGACTCGCCACCTCGTCGCCTACCATCGAATCATTTTTTAACGTGACTGGTCTATTCAGGTGAAGCTGATTTTTGCTCGTATTGTTCAATACATTCGGGGCAAAGACTATGGGAAAAAACTGCATCCGAATGTTCGGAAATATAAATCTCAACCATCTCCCAGTATCCCCGGTCGTTTCGGATTCGCTTGCAGGCGGCGCATATCGGCACCAAACCAGCCAGCGCGTGGATGGTCTTGGTTTTGGCCGTTAGAGTTTCGATCAACTGCTGCCGTTCACGCTCCGCCGCTTTCTGCTTGGTTATATCCCGGGCAATAGCGGAAGCCCCGATGATCGCTCCATTAACGTCTTTGATGGGTGAGATGGTGACCGAAACTGGCATGAGCTTCCCGCTCTTGTGTCGGCGCTCGGTATCTTGAATACCCACAATTTCATCCCGGCGTACCGCGGCCATGATGGCTTGCATTTCGACCTCCGCCTGGGGCGGGAAGAGGACCGCAATGGGTTGGCCGACAATCTCCTCGGCACGGTAGCCATAGAGGCGTTCGGCCGCCGGATTCCAGCTCATGATGATCCCATTGAGATCTTTCCCGTAAATAGCGTCCTCGCAAGAGTTGACGATTGCGGCAAGGTACTGTCTTTCCCCCTCGGCACGTTGGCGCCGGCGCCGCTCTTCAGCCGCTTCGAGTTCCCGTTCCAAAGTTGGTGCAAGCCGGGAGAGATTGGACTTCAACAGATAATCATTTGCGCCAGCCTTCAGCACAGCCACGGCTAACTCCTCGCCAAAAACGCCGGAAACCATGATGAAAGGTATATCGGAACCAAATTGGCGGAGACTCCGCAGCGCCTCCGGGCCACTGAAGTTAGGCAGAGCATAATCTGAAATGACCGCGTCCCAAGACCCATTCCGCAATGCGCCGAGAAAAGTGTCCTGAGTATTTACCCGCTGATGAACCGGAGAAAGGCCCGGCTGCGCCAATGACTGCAATATGTCTTGAGCAGCAATCTCATCATCTTCCACAAGCAAAACATTTAATTTGGAATTTCCCATTTGGCTTGTTACCCACGACCGCCGCGGGTCATTATAGTTATCTACCTCCATCGCCACCGGTTTGCAAATTATTTTTCCGCATGGTGAACCCAAATCCAAACCGCCAAACCGGCATCCAGCCAACCCAGCGCCCGCTTTTTTCAAGGACGCGGGAAATGTGATAGTCCTCTCCTTACAGGAGCGGGTAGGTTGAGGACGGATTTTAAACTTACTTTTGGTGACTGCTGGCAATAGTGCCCGTCGCAACGCGACGGGATGAGCATAGCCAGCAAATTCTATTAGGTATTCACCCCATGGTATATCGGCACCATATCAGCGTAACTTGTCTTTATGCAACCCATTATTGCCAGGCAGGCCACCGCCAACCGCAGTCCGAACGGGCCGGCAATTAATGTCAGCAACCGCACGCTGCTGGAGGCGATGGTCAAATCGCGCCTCTATCAGGATTACGCCAGCGCCTTCAGCCATCTCACCGGCCTGCCGCTGGCGCTCCAGCCGGCGGAGACTTGGCAACTGCCCCACCACGGCAGGCGCCATGAAAACGCCCTCTGCGCCCTGATGTCCCAGAAAAGCAGTTCCTGCGCGGCCTGTCTGCAAACCCAGGCGCGACTTTGCCGGCCGGACGCCACCGGACCGCAAACAGCGGTTTGCGCTTTGGGTCTCTCCGACAGCGCCGTGCCCATCCGCCTGAACGACCGACTGATTGGTTTTCTCCAGATTGGCCAGGTTTTCCGCAAAGCCCCGACCGCTGCCAGGTTTAAAAAAGCGGCCCGGCAGGCAGAGAAGTGGGGCATTAAAACCGACCGCGCCACCCTTAAACAGGCCTATTTTTCCGGCCGGGTGATCACCCCGAAGGAACACAGCTCCGCCCTCGGGCTGCTGAACGTCTTTGCGCAACAACTCGCCGCTTTGACCAATCATCTGCTCATCCAGCAGGAAAATGCCGAGCCGCCCATCATCACCCAGGCCCGGCGTTTCATCCAGGATCATCAGACCGAAGACATCTGCCTGGGTCAGGTGGCGAAGGCGGTTCACTCCAGCCGTTTTTATTTTTGCAAGCTGTTTAAAAGAATCGTGGGCAACTCGTTCACCGATTATGTTTCGCGGCTGCGGATCGAAAAGTCCAAAAACCTTCTGCTCAATCCCAATCTGCATATCGCTGAAATTGCCTACGGGATCGGTTTCCAGTCGCTCACGCATTTCAACCGCGTGTTCAAAAGAATCCAAGGACTGTCACCCACCGAATATCGCGCGCAATTGGTGGTGAACTGACCCGCCGATGGATCGCAGGGGACGACGAGAGGCCTATTTCAAATGCCGGGTGCGGAATCTAATAGATAATACTCGGGAATGACGGGGCAATGTCTTTCCGACCTCGTCATTGCCTTGGTGGCCGCATGGGTAAAACACCCCATATACTTTTTAAATCATTTTGGGAAGATCGGAGTAATAAACTCCGACCTGATCTGTAAACGGCGGCTGAAAAGTGCGGCGGGGGTCATGTGTGTGACGCGGCGGTTCAAAAGTGCGGCATCTTCATTAACCATGAAGCATGTATCGCAATATGAACGA
>Ga0302266_10003313_pt1 | contig 13081 bp, 10 predicted proteins | sample III_Bog_E1_2_FD_194559 | JGI IMG/M metagenome (GOLD analysis project Ga0302266, IMG submission 194559) | Peat permafrost microbial communities from Stordalen Mire near Abisko, Sweden - III_Bog_E1_2 | ecosystem: Environmental > Terrestrial > Soil > Wetlands > Peat | place: Sweden: Abisko... | reverse complement strand
GTAGAGCGTTGCATAGATGGTCTCGCCATTGGTGGGAAGGCCTGAGGCAGTAACGGAAGTTAGCGTGGTTGAGCTGCCGGAATAGAGGTTCTTCGAGTTTGCGCCGGAAGTCGTGGTGCCCAGGTTGAACCAGTAATACGTAACTCCCTCGCTCCCCGACCAGGTGAACGTGACACTGGAGCTTGCCAGCTTGGTGCTTGGGGTGGGAGTGGTTAGCGCAGCCGCAACCGGCGAGCCGGATGCGGTGTACGTGTAGACGATGGGCTGGTAGACTCCGGCGATCTCAGAATACAGCGTGACATAGAGTGTCTCTCCATAAGTCGGAATGCCGGTTACTGTTTTCGAGAGTGTCATAATCGATCCCGAGCTATAGATATTCTTTGCGTTCGCGCCCGCATTCGCGGTGCCAACGTTGAGCCAATAAGCCGCGACGCCGCTGCCGGCTGACCACGTAAAGGTGGTGCCGGCGGTGAGCTTTGTGGCCGCTGTGGGAGTCAGCAGAGTGGCGTTGCCATTGCCGAAGGCGGAGTAAGTGTAGACAATGGGCTGCCAGGCTCCATTGATCAAGGAATACAGCGTGGCGTAAATGGTTTCGTCGTTGTTTGGCAGGCCAGATATCGTGACCGAAGTGGCAGTGATGGAGCTGCCGGAGTAAATATTCTTCGCATTCACGCCGGAAGCAGCCGTACCGAGGTTGAGCCAGTAGTGAGTGATGCCCTCCCCCGGTGTCCAGGAAAACGTGATGTTTGTGCCGGCGAGCTTGGTGCCCGGTGTGGGAGAGGAAAGTGTCGCGGGTACCGGCGAAGTCGCTGTGCCCACTAACATGGTGGTCTGCGTGGGCGGGTTGCCGTACACGCTGTTCAGCGAGTTGTCGGCGATGGAAAGTATGTCGCCTTCGACGTTGCCTTGGGGGGGATTTAACGCAATCGGCGTAAAGCTTAAGCTCATCTGGCAGCTTGCGCCAGCGGCAAGCGTAGTCGGCTCAGAGGCGCCTGCGCTCACAGCCGGGCAATCCCCGCCGGTAAGCGTAAAGGCCGACGCGCTGTTGAAGTACGAACCGGAGTTAGCCGCCAGGCTTGGATTGCTTCCCGTCGAGGGCACCGTGAACAGGAGCGGCGCGTTGCCGATGTTGACCAGCGTCAACGTTTGCGGACTGCTCGTAACGCCCACTGGCGTGGTGGCAAAGTTCAGCGCCTGCGTGTCGATGAGGTCCAACTCAAGTACCCGTTGATTGCCGGTGTCGGCGATGTATTCACGGCCCATTCCCCAGCTTGTATTGCTGATGTTGGAGTTCAGGAAGAAGGCCTGGGGATTGTTCAGTCCGCTGGCGATCACCGTCTGCGTATAGCCGCTGCCGTCCCACTGCTCCAGCAGAGCGCGGTTGTTGCCCGAGTCGGCGATGTAGACGTTGCCGGCGGGGTCCAGCGAAACGCCCTGGGGCAGATTCAGCCCGCTGGCCACCACGCTCGGCGTATAGATGCCGCCGCTCAGCGTCTCTTCGACCACCTCGCCTGCTCCGTTATTGGCAATGAAGAGATCGCCGCTGCCGTCCACGGCGATGCCGGTTGGATTCGACAAGCCGGAATCGATCAGAACGGTCTGCGTGTAACCGGAGGCGGCGGGCGTCTCCAGCAGGATGCGATTATTGCCGGTGTCGGCAATGTAGACGTTTCCTGCGCCGTCCACGGCCACGCCTTGCGGTTGGACCAGGCTGCCGGCAACAACGGTCTGTGTGTAGAGAGGAGAGGACTGCCCCAGATTGGCCGAGCCCCAGTCTTGGTACAAAGTCTCCTTGACCACGCGGTCGCTTCCCGTATCGGCGATTAACACGCTTCCGCTGCCATCCACCGCAACGCCTGTCGGACCCGACAAGCCATTCGAGGGGCCATTGGCAATGACAACCTGGGTTGGGCCACCGTTTGCCTGAGCAACCACCTGATTGTTGGCGGAGTCGGCGATGAAGATGTCACCAACGCCATCCAAAGCCAGCCCGGCAGGTTGGCCAAGGCCATTGGAGGCGGCGCTAAATAAAACGCTCTGGACGCCGGGGTAAATCACTGCTGCCGGCGCTACGCCCCTGCCTTGCACATAGCCGGTAGCCAGAACGCTGTTGGAGCTGTTAGTCAGGTAGACGGCGCCAAACCGGCTGCCCACCGTCGTGGGAGCAAACGCAACGTCAACGTCACAGGTCTGTCCGGCGGCATACGCCGTGCCAATCTGGCAGGAGCCGGCGGGCTGGGGAAACTCGTATCCAGTGTTTCCGTTGTACACTCCAGCCACCGTGATTCCGCCGAGGGTGCCGGGGCTGTCAAAGGTGAAGATGGAGGCGATCAGAATATCTGAGTAGGCAGCGGAATTCCCCGAGTACCAGCTTGATGCGCCTACGGCGACGTTCCCAAAGTTATCGCCAGACGAAGAAGCTGGATAGGTCGTTGATTTCCAGATCACACCCCATATGGTATAGAGAATACCGCTTGTGTCGGCGGCGATTGTAGGACGCTGGTTGGTAGAGACAGAGGTCGGTAGCGGGTTGAAGTAGAGATTACCGGCGACGTCGTTCACGATCATCGGGTCGTATCCGGGGGTATAAACCTGCGTATAGCCGCCTACCGAGGGCACCTCTTCCACCAGGATCGTTTCATTGTCAGGGTCAACATAAACTAGCCCGTTGATAGACAGATCGCCGGCGGCATCCACCGCGAGGAGGTCGAGTTCTTCGAATTGGTTAAACGACGGCGGGCTTGGGATAGGGATGGAAGTTGTCGTGTAACCGCCTCCGGAGGGTGTGAACTCGTAGACGGTATCGGATTCTTCATATGTTGCATAAATATTGCCGTGTGTGTCCACGAGTAAACTGGTGGGGCCGTTGGTGTTGGCAGGCCTGGGGATCACGCTCTGGACGTAGTTTCCCCCGGAAAGCGTGTACTTCAGCAGCCCTACAAAGTCATTGCCAAAGGCCAAGATGTAGATGTTGTCGCTCTGGTCGACGACGATCGGGGCGGCCTCACCCCCATTAGGAATATTCGCAATCACCACATTGGAGGTGTACGTTCCACCGGACGGAGAATATTCAATTACCTGGGTTAAAGGTTCGCAAGGATCACCAACGCAGCCGGAATAGACGACGAAGACATTGCCATTACCGTCGGCGGCTATATCCTGAGGACTCATGCTGGAGGTCGTGCCGGGAGTGATGTTGGTGGTGAACCGGTAGCCGCTGAGGTGCGCGGTCTGGGCCTGCACCATGGAGCCGAAAGCTAAGCCGGCGCCTGCCAACAGGAGCGAGCAAAGGCGGACTCGGCGAAAGCGAGGCCGGCGGCATGCGGCGATGGCATTGCGCAATGTTCTTTCGCCGCCCTCGAACCCGGTACAAAGTGAGGCGGCAAGAGCGCCGGAAACCTGAGACAGGCTGCGATTAGATGCACTAAACATTGACCCGACCTCCAGGAAGATGCGTACTCACGGGAACCCGGCGGGACGAGTTCGCCCGCTTCCTGGTAGCCCGTGAGCGAAAAACGGGTACTCCTGGCGCTTGCAAAGGGTGGATCGACGTGCGTCCGCATGATGCAACAAAATTGGCGATCAGAGGTCGGGGAAACCGGGAAGGCCGTTGATTTCGGATTGTCTCCTAGCGCAGGTGCAAATTGCAAGAAAAAAGCTGGCGATGGAGGACCGGCCTGCTAAGGCAGGTTCCCGCAGGGGCTAAAGCCCTGGATTTATTGGGCTCTTTGCGGGACGGGTGAAGCCGTGCCCGTTCCAGGGCCCTCTGGTTTGGCACGGGCATACGAAAAGGCCAGCCCGCTGGGCGGGATGGCCTTTTCCGTTGGATTCGGCGCAAACGCTGACAAGGCTGGTCTGCTTCAAACGCTGGCCGGACTGGTCTACTTGAAGGAGGCTATGGCGCTGGCCTCGTCGTCGTAGATGTCGAAGACGGTATAGAGCTTGGTCAACTGAAGAAGGTCGTGGACTTTCTTGGTGAGTTTGAGCAGCTTGAGCGTAGCGCCCTGGTTCTTTGAGGTGGTATAGGCGCCCACCAGCTCGCCCAACCCCGAGCTATCGATATAGTTGACATCCCCCAGGTTCAACAGGATGCTTTTCGAGCCTTTGCCGATGAGGTCGCGAATGGCGTCGCGCACCTGCACGCTGCCCTCGCCCAGAGTGATCCGCCCGCTGAGGTCGAGAACGGTGACGCCGTCCACTTCACGGGAAGCAATAGTAAGAGCCACGGAATTTCCTCCTTGGTGATGTTGATACTGTTATAGCATCCTGGCCGAGAGCGATGCCGTGACGGCGACAATGTGCCTGAATCGCCCGCGATTTGGGATCAGGGTTCGGCACCCAATGTGGCCCCGCGAAAAATGCGCTAGTCCTACAATTGCATTTCCTGCAAACCCCGGTGAAATTGAAAGGCCCGGGCCTGAAGGCCTTATTGAATTGCTCCATTTTCAGGGGGGTCAAACCCCCTGCTCCCTCCGGCTCCATTTTCCACCTGCTCCGTCCGGATTGTTCGATCCACACCTGTAGTACTTAAGTTTTTTCCGCAGCCGACGCCAGGTGTTTCACCAGCGTCAACTCGGTTCCCGGATGCAGTTGTCGAAAGTGTACCTCATCCATGAAGGAGCGGATAAGGAAGATGCCACGGCCGGTGCCGCGGAGCAGGTTTTCCGCGGCCAGCGGGTCAGGAATTGTGTCCGGATCGAGGCCTCGACCCTGGTCGGCGATTTTGAATACAAGCGACGCGCCGGTATTTTCAAGGCTGACCGCGATCAGTTTGGAGGGGTCGTATTCGTTGCCATGCAGCACTGCGTTAACGGCTGCCTCGCGCACCGCCATGGCCACGTGAAAGCGCTCGTCCTCGTCCAGGCCGGCATCCTCGGCCAGTTTATCCGCGGCAGCTTCCACTTCGCTGACGCTTTCCATGGTGGAACTCAGCGCGAAATCCATTCTTCGTCCGTTGGGTCCGCTCACCGGGTGTGTATCCGCCTTTTCCGGAGCGGGCCGGGACACACTCGCCCCTCCGCGCCTAAGCAACCTTGCTGGCCAGTTTCATGGCTGGCAATGGATCGTGTCAAGTAGGGATTGCGGAATGGTGTTGCGTTGAATCCGATTGAGGCAATTTGCACGAGAGGTTGGCCTCTGTCGCAAGGTGCCGCCGAGGGAATACACTCTTCCCATGCGCCCTCGCACCACAGCCCGCATCAGTCTCACCGCGCTTCTGGGAACACCCGTGACCGATGCGCAGGGGCACTTGCGCGGGCGGCTGAAGGACATTGCGGTGGCCACCGGTCCGGATGCCGGCAAGGTGGCGGGTCTGGTGCTGAAGACGCGGACCGGGTTGTGCATTGTTCCCTCAGAAGATGTGATGGAGACGCCCGCCGGCACGCTGGAGCTGCGCTCGTCGGGCGCGATGGTTCCGCTGAAGGACGATGGCAATTACCTCTATCTGCAACAGGATCTGATGGACCGGCAGATTATCGATATTCACGGGCGCAAGGTGGTGCGCGTAAACGATGTGGACCTGGAGTGGCTGGGGCAGGGCGCGGCGCATTTGCTGCGTGTGGCCGAGGTGGACGTGGGTCTGCGCGGCGCATTTCGCAGCATCTTCAAAGGGCTTGTTCCCCGCGCGGCCCTTGATACGATTTCCCGCAAACTACCTGCGAACGGCATTCCCTGGCAGTTTGTGGACGTAATTGAGGTTGATCCGGCGCGGCGGGTGAAGCTGCGCATCGAATACGAGCGGCTGGCGGAGATGCACCCGTCGGACCTGGCCGAGATTCTGGAAGACCTGGCGCCGGCCGAGCGCGAGGCTGTGTTTACTTCTCTGGACGAAGATGTGGCCGCGGAGACGCTGGAGGAGGTCGATCCCAAGCTGCAGAAGTCGCTGCTGGAGAAGCTGGACGAAGAGCGGATCGCGGATATTGTGGAAGAGATGGACCCTGGCGCGGCCGCGGATTTGCTGGCCGAGCTGACCGAGGAGCAGTCGGACGCGATTCTGGAGGAGATGGAGCCGGAGGAGCGGCAGGAAGTGGAGGATCTGCTGGAGTTCGACGAGGACTCGGCTGCCGGCTGCATGACCACCGACTTCATTTATCTGGGAATGGAATCGACCGTGGCGCAGGCGGTGCAGGCCCTGCGCAGCTTCGACGGCGACCCGGTGGGAGTGACCGAGCTCTATCTGCTGGATGAAAAGCGGATGCTGCGGGGAGCGGTTCCGCTGGCGCGGTTGGTGATGGCGCTGCCCGATACGCGGATGGCCGTGCTCGCCGAACCGCGGGTACTCTCGTGCCCGGCGGATCTGCACCAGGACGATTTGGCGGAGCTTTTTGACAAGTACAACCTGCACGCGCTGCCGGTGGTGGACGCGCAGGGGCGCATGGTGGGCGTGGTGCAGGCCGACCAGGTGGTCCATTTCCTGCGGGCAAAGCTGTAGGGAGTTTTCCGCAATCTCAGTTTTGAAAGAGCGCGGAAAGGCGCCCTCTGGGCACCGCGCCAGTGTCTGCCGGTGTCAGGCCGAAACCGCGCCGGTAACCGCTTCCGTTTACTGAAAGATTATTGGCGACTCGCGCAATAGACATGGTTACGAAGGTATGCATTGCCTTCGTAACCTTGACATCCGAATGCGCACTGGCACAATCGAAGCATCTACCGCTCTTTTCATGGAAGGACCGCGCCCATGCGCAAGCTCTGGGGCAAATTGGGGGGGCAATTGCAGGGCCACTGCTTCGCGTTGCCGCGCTTTTCTTACTGGTTTCTCCCGCCATGTGTCACGCGCAAAATCTGTGCTTGCCAGTAATACCGGTCACCTCCAGTACACCTTCCCCCTGGTATGTCGGGCAAACCATTTACGCCGTCTTCCCGAATCTTGCTGGTACCGATGCTACGAACTATAATTTCGCCCTCGTCACGGCCAACGGAAACGAAGTGCCATTGGATAGCTTGACCAATTGCGGGTGGAACTCTGAGGTAGGATTCCCATTTGTGATCGACCCGGCCGTCCCAACCGAGACGGCCACAGCCCAGTATTGGCTCACCTGCGATCCAGTTTCAGGGCCATGTAGCCCTCCAGAGGGTTCTACATGGCTACAAGCCTCGTTCCCTGTGCAGATCGTGGGCTGCCCCACTCCGGCCATCGCCTCTGTTTTGCCCAGCACGTGGTTTGCTGGAAAATCCTACGACAAGGTCACCATCACAGGAACTGGATTCACCACAGAAGGCAAGGCAACGGCGGCCTGTCCCGTGACTCCGGTCACCATAACCGCCGCCGATGGAAGCGCGGTCCCCATCTCCGCTGTCACAGTCGAGAACAAGACAACGATAACGCTCACCGGCGTTGCGCCCCCTGCCGCCGACCGAACTGAGACGGCCACCGTCACGGCGGGAACAGCTCCCAACACGGGCACGTTCAATACGGCGCAGATTCTGGGCAACCAGATCCTCTTCCAGAACAACCCCGTCAGCTCTCCTAACAACCCGCCACCCGTGGTCGTGGGCCAACAGATCGCCTTGACCACTCCTCCGCTGCCCGACGGCATCAAGGCCACAAGCACTACCTGGACGGTGGACGGAACAAGAATTGCCGGATACTCGGCTACAAGAAGGGGCGACAAGATCAGAGAAATGAAAGACGATGATTTCAAAAAGAGCGCCATTACTTTCTATTGGGTCAATTCTGGTGACAGCATCCCGGTCACCTATACTTACTGCGTCGACATACCAGGTGTTGGCAACGAAGATGGCAAATGCAGCATCGTTGCGAATGCAGCTTTCGAAGTAGATGGCGGCGGAACGATGACCAGCAACCCGCAAAGCCAACTCTCCATAAGTCCACTTACAAAGTGCGTGGACGGCAAACCGCCCACCGGGGAGGGCCCGTTCCCCAAGGACTGGTGGATAAACTACGGAAGCGTAACAGGCTATAGCTGTTTGTTGGATCCTGGAGGAAGCTACGGGATGGTGTTCACGCCATCGGGAGCTCCTGACGGGGGGACTTATTCGTACGTGCAACTGATCAACAGTTACCAAACAAGATCGGCTGACGGGCCCATATCGACGGGGGTTTGTAACTACACGCAAGGAATTGATGGAAACTATCCGTATAGAGGAATTGTACCCGGCACAGACCCCCCGCAAGCCGAGGACGCGCCCGGCGATTCGTTGACGTCCGGCTACGTCGAAACCATTTCTTTCAATGCGACAATGTTCTTGATGTGGACTTCGAGTCTGCCCAATTCGATTGCAGTTCCAATCGGCTACCAGAGTTGGGGGTTCTCCGGCGGAGCAAGCCAGGATCTCACAGGAACGTGGCAGGAAACGACGGATCCATCGCTTCAGAATCCGTATGCACCAGCGCCGGGCCCAATCGGCTCCTTCGTGCAAAGCGCAGATTCTCCAACAACCGACGGATACACGTCGCTTCAAGATGGATATCCACTCTGGAGCAAGCCAACATCCTGCAACTAGAGGCAAGAAAGGAAGGCTTATGCGAAATCTCCTTGTACTTTTCGTAATCGGAATCAGCGGCGCGGCTTACTCGCAAACCGCACGGCAGCCGTTCACAATTACACTCAGTACCGATATGCCAACGATAAAGGCGGGCGAACCTGTTTACGTTGATGTGGTTATGAGAAACACCTCGGATCACGACGTAGATTGCACAACTTGGCAAAACAATGCGCTGGATAAAAACTATCAATACGATGTTACCTTCGAGGACGGGAAACCCGCGCGTAACATCGACAAGCATACAACCTCATCAAGTACCTGGCCATGCATACTCAAGCCGGGTAAATCCGATACACCGTCAGGTGGCATGCTGAGTACCATCTTCGACTTCAGCCGTCCGGGAAAATACACCATCCAGGTCACACGAAAGATATGGGGCGATGAAAACCGTCCGGAAACCTCTCACAGTGACTACCACCAACCAGACGTGAAGTCCAACACCATCGTGATAACTGTGGTTCCCGCGGCTGACCCGCCACCCGCCCAGCGATGAGTACGCTGTCAATCCCGCGTCGACTTAATCCCAAAATGCTTGTCCCATGGCGGTCCACTCCCATGAGGCAACCATGTATCTACTCTGGACATCGAGCGTTGCGGCCTCAATCCCCGTCCCGATCGGCTCGCAGAGTTGGACAATTGATCAGGCAAGCACCACAAACACTGGCTATCCAACAAGTCAGAGTTGGACTCAGCCAGTATGGAACGCGCTCGGCACCGATGATGGTCCCGTCAACTACGTTGATACGGCACCGAGTCAGTCGCCCTACGGATATCCAACCTGGAAGGGACTTGCAGCGACTGCACCAAAGCCTCACTGCCCCACCGACAATACACGGGATGATGAAGCGCAAGAGGAGGAGGAACAATGATGAAATCCACGAAAATGCTCACATCCGCACTACTGGCTTCAGTCGTCTTGGCTGTCGCACTGAGCGCGCAGACGAATCCGGATAACCCGAAGTTCTCGCTCACCATCAAGGCGGACAAGCCAGAAGTTTCCTTGGGGTCGGAAATCGTATTTGGAATCACAACGACGAACCTCTCCGATGGGCCCCTTGTCTTCGATTTTGGGCACCAGGGGGGAATACCAATCGGATACCAATACGACGTGCGATATGAACAGGGTGCTCAGGTGGCTAGATACGAAAAGGAGCGAACCGTACAGCTTCCCAATGGGGGGACCTGGCACATACCCTCACCCAACGTAAGTAAGCGTATCGGCGGAATTCAGCCTGGGAAGAGCATAGAGCAAGGTGCCATAATTAGCGAAATATACCCGTTCGATCGTCCCGGCAGGTACACGATCCAGGTTTATCGAAAGGAATCGTGGATGCCGAGCCCAATCTACTCCAACATCATCACCATCACAGTACTTCCAGCCGCAAATGAGCCGTCGGCGGAGGAACCGCCGCCTGCGCAATAGGGCGGGTGGCCCCGGTCCCAGCGACTTTTTCCAAACACAATGAGTGTGCCCCCAGTCCCACGCCTTTGAATAGGGGTGAATAGGGGGACATGATACCTATTCCCCCACCTTCAGCTTGCGCCAAACCGCCGATGCGCTCAAAGGGGGTAATTGGGGGACATGATACATATACCCCCAATTTCCCGGATTCCCAGCCGTTGATCAGCTAACATTGCGGTGAATCGGTATCATGTCCCCGTATTACCCCAAAAGGCGAAAGACACGCCACCTTGGTCACTTGTATCGAGCGGGCCTACAACAGCCGTTTTCAATGCTAGTTCCGATACGGGCAATGCGCATGGATTTCCTACCTGGAGCGGAATAGCCATGAACGTCCAATCAAATGGCAATGAAAATGGTGATGAAGGCGAAGAACTGGAGGAGCAACAATGAAAACGGTTAATAGGTTTGGATTGAATCTAATCGCGTTAATGCTTCTGTCGTCTACCGCGACACTATTCGCACAGACACCGGAAAAACTAACGCCGACATTTGCTTTGGCCATTGATGTTAAGCCGCTTGAGGCAGAGAATACTCCAGGCACACTCATACTCTTGGTGAAATACACCAATATCTCCGATGTTATTCAGAAAGACCACTGTGCTGTAACTTCGAGAGCATACAAGATGGTGGTCCTGCGCGACGGTTTGCCGGCCGAAAAGAGAAAGACCCAAACTGAGAATACTGACAAATCACAGGATTCGGGAAAGACAGGCACCTATCGGATCAAGACACTTTTGACCGAGGAGGATTCATGCCACGGGGTTGACAAAGGGATCAAACCTGGAGAAAGCGTGAAGTTTCCCTTGTGGGTAAGTTCCGAATATGACATGACCGTGCCGGGCACCTACGACATAACCGTGACGCGGGAAGCGGATCGGTGGAATCCCGAAAAGAGCGTAACAGTCAAGTCCAACACCATCACCATCGTTGTTCCTGAGCCGGGAGTCGTCGCGACGCAATAACCTGTATTGCAAATAAATGCCCCGCCTCAGACGCGCAACTGCTGCCGGGGCGGGGCTTCATTTTCCAAAGCAGCCGGCGAACCCGCCAATTACTTTGATACAGCACCGAGTTGGGATACCACAGCCGTATTCAATGCCAGTTCCGATAAAGGCAATGCGTATGGCTATCCCACATGGAATGGGTTGGCTGGGAATAGCCAATCAAATGCCAACCAAGATGATGATGACCAAGGATTGGAGGAACAATAATGAGGGCAGTGAATAAACTTGGAACGGGTGTGCTCGCGCTACTGTACCTAGCGTCTTCCGCGGTTCTAATTGCGCAGACGTCGGAAAAACTAGCGCCGACATTTGCTTTGGCCATCGAAGAAGGGCAACTCAGCGCACAAGCGGGCTATCAACCGACAGATCACGAATTGTTAGTGAAATACACCAATATCTCTGACGTCGTTCAGAAAGACGATTGTGTCGTAACTCCGGCAGCATACAAGATGGTGGTGCTGCGCGACGGTTTGCCGGCCGAGAAGAGAAAGACTCGCAGCAAGAATACGGACGAATCTCAGGATTCAGGAAAGACGAACGGATATCGAATCAAAACAGACTACACCGAGGCGGATATGTGCAATGGGATAACACGAGGAATCGACCCCGGAAAAGTTGTGAAATTCACCTTGTGGGTCAGCTCGGAGTACGACATGACCGTGCCAGGCACTTACGAGATTACCGTGACGCGGGAAACGGATCGGTGGAATCCCAATAAGAGCGTGACGATCAGGTCCAACACCATCACCATCGTCGTGCCGCCCCCTCCGGCTTCCGCGCAGCAATAAACCTGAGGTAATAGGGAACATGATCCCAATCCCCGCGGTTAGTGCTATCCTCCACCAATGTTTGGGGGCGCAAGATCGCTTTTCGTGCTCCGGGCGACAGACCTGCTACAAAAGTGCTTGCCGCCTTGCAGTTAAGACCGCGGTGAATCGGTATGATTTGCCTTTCAATTCTGCAGGAGATCATCGAATGAAGGTCACAGTAATTCGCAACCTGATTCTCGCCAGTCTTCTAGCGATTATGACACCCACCTTGCGCAGCCAGGACGCGGAGAAGCCCAAAGACTCCTCGTGCCCCAGCCAGGAGTGCGACTGGCTCACTCGCGACGCGGAGAGGCTCCAGGCCCTGGCTGCAAAGGACACATCCCCAACCTTCTCGTTGACGCTGACCTCCAAGTCGCCGGAATATCGCATCGGCTCCGTCCTGTGGATCAAAATCGCGCAAACCAACCTGACGAATCACGACATCGATTGCTCGTCAGTTTGGGATGGTATCGACCGATCATACGAATATCAAGCGACTGATGAAGACGGAAAAGCTGTTGAGAAGCGTCACCGCGGAACGGAGTCGTATGATCATGGCTGCAGCATGGCCATCGGAGAAAATGTGCCGAGCGAGATCCAGCTCGAACGAGTTTTCAAATTCGATCGTCCCGGCAAATATGTTATCCGCGTGTCACGGCCGGAACCGTTCGTGAAGGACGAGAAAGGCGAACCTGCCGTGATCTGGTCCAACCCCATTACCATCAACATCACGGGTTAGCCATTGCCCAATTCAGTCTCGGAGGCCTAAACCGTCTCCCGCGCAGCGGTGATTCCGCCACTTGAGTGCCGTATATGGAGCATTGGGTTTTTCGATGCATACTCTTCGTCGGTACGTTTAGTCTTGCGGCCTGCCTTTCACAGGCTCAGGAATCCGGGCCAGCGGATCCGCACGTCAGGGACGGCAAACCGTATGTCGGTCCAATCCTGCATCCCGGAGCAACAAAGCCGTCATTCACGCTCACGCTTAGTCCAGGCACGCGTAGCAAGAATATTTCAGAGTTTCGTGTGGGATCGAGGGTGCGGGTCACCGTCAAAATGACGAATGTAACAGATCATGCTATCGACCATTCCGGAAGCTATTCAGATGCCGGAGATATGGCCTATTCTTATGACGTGAGAGATGAGGATGGAAAGCCGGCCGAAAAAATTGTGTACGAGCACCCGGAGCGGGTCATGCTGGATCCCTTTTGGAGTGACATTCCGGCAGGCGACAATGATCTCGATGAACTGCGGTTGACTAACGTATACAAGTTCGACCGTCCCGGAACATATACCATTCA
>Ga0302266_10003308_pt1 | contig 13098 bp, 12 predicted proteins | sample III_Bog_E1_2_FD_194559 | JGI IMG/M metagenome (GOLD analysis project Ga0302266, IMG submission 194559) | Peat permafrost microbial communities from Stordalen Mire near Abisko, Sweden - III_Bog_E1_2 | ecosystem: Environmental > Terrestrial > Soil > Wetlands > Peat | place: Sweden: Abisko... | reverse complement strand
ACGAGCGCGCTGCCAGTGAGGCCGAGCAGTGTTGCGTCGAGCGCGCCCGCGCCGGAGCCGAGGTTGTCCAACAGCCACTCATCGCTGACGGCGGAGATGCGCGCGCGGTAGGCAGCCCCGGTCGTGGCTTCTCCTGCGTAGATGCGCACCGGCTCGGTTGCGAGGTAGCCGGTGAAGAGCAGCATACCAGCGGCATTGGTGATGGTGACGCGAGCGCGGCGCGCGGGCAGCGCGAGACCGCCGACGCCGAGCACGATCTCCGCGGTGCAGCGCGAGGGCGCGTTGAGCGCGCGCTGCACGGTGATGGGGCCTTCCGCGGCGATAGCCGGTGTGTAGTCGAGCGCGCCAAGGCCGTCGAGATTGTCGATGGTGATTCGCATTCGGGAGTCCTTTAGGTTGCGATGTAGCTGCGGAAGCAGACGACGGTCTCGCCGTCTACGGGGTCCTTGACGGGCAGAGCACGGAAGGCGGCGCTGAGGCGCGCCTTCTCGTAACCGCCGAGAGCGGGCGCGATGGTCTCCGCGATGCCAGTGCTCGCCTGCAGGCGCGGGTAGTGCCAGAGGATGCGTTCGCCCTGCTGGCCTGCGCCGACGAAGACTGCGGACCACTCCTGGAAGAAACTCGATCCCTCGCGATCGCAGAAGCCAGTGACGGCGCTGAGCTTCATCGCGGAGGTGGGTGCGCCGGCGAGCAGCGGCGACTCCAGCGTGAGCGCGCCGCCGCTGATGGACGCGATGCGGCCGACGTTCAGCGTGATGCGGCGGATATAGTCCACGTCCGTGAGCGCAGCTTGCAGATACGCTCCGCTCACACCGCTGCCGACGAAGCCGGTCGCGCCGGTGTTATCAACGTCCACCGCGACGAGTTCGCCGGGGGCGAACGCTGCGGCGGCGGGCGCGCCGACTTGCAGCACGCTCGCGGTAGCACCAGTGAGCAGCGGCGTGGCGGCGATGGCCGTCGCGCCGGAGCCCTCAGGCGTTGCGCCGCTCGCGGGCTTGAGCAGGTTCATCTGCTGCGTGCCCGCGGAGAGCGCTAGTTGCAGCTTGCCCCAACTCTCAAAGGCGAAGCTGACGGTCGCCTCGATCTCCGAGCGCGACTGGAACTGAGTGGCCGCGGGAGCGCCGGAGCGGATAGGATCGATCTTCGTCGCGCAGTGGCGCGTGAAGCCGGCGATCCAGCCGAGGTCGATCCACGGCGTGGGCGGCGCGTCAAGCGAGAACGAGCCGCTCTGCGCGGGGTCGAAGAGGGTTGTCTGATGCAGCGCGCGATTGACGGGCGCGAAGTAGGCGCGCACACGGCGTAGCAGCGGGGCCATTTTTTCCAAGACTTCACTCACAGCTCACCTGCTTCCTGAAAACTGTTGACGACGACGGTCGCGGTGCGGCCGATGCGGTCGTCGTTGATCTGGGTCTTGCCGAAGACAGGCGGGCCCCACCAGATGCTGGTGGACATCAGCACGGCAGCGGCTCCGCTGGCGAGGCCGGCGTAGTTGCTCTTGGGCGCGGACTGTGGCGCGGTGTTCACCGCTGCTTGCAACTCGGCGTCCATGGCTGCGAGCGCGCGGCCGCGATCCATGCCGCCGTTGAAGGCGTTGCCGGCGGTCTCGTAGTCGATCTCGCACTCCAGCGCGATGGTTGGGAGCGCGCCGTTGGGATCGCTTGCGGCCTGCGTCCAGCGCAGGCGAAAGCAGTCCGGCAGGGCGACGGTGGAGACGAGTTCGTTCTCCTCCACCAGCACGCCGGGACGCACCACGCCGCGGAGTACGATGGTGCGCTCCGGATTAATCGCGGCCAGGCGGCCGCGCAAGACTTCATAGAAGGTATCCTTTGCGTTCTGCACCTTCGCCTCCTTTGCGAATGAGTGATTGTTTCAGCGGACCGGCGCGCGCAGCGCCAGGCAGTAGCAGTAGGGCTTGCCCTCCGACTGGTAGGCAACGCTGCCGGTGATCGTGTACAGCACGTCGTCCACGACGACGCCCGCCGCGGTCTCGAACAGCACCCCCGCCGAGTTGAAGGCACGCGAGCCGATAATCTCCGCGATGGCGCTCGCGGAGACCAGCAGCTTCGATGTGCTCTGGTTTTTGCGAAAGGCCGCCGGATACAGCGGCAGATCCTGGAACTGTGGCGTGGCGAGCCCGAGCTGTTCGGCATCTGCGCCGGAGGCCGCGGGAGCGGGAATGCGCAGCAACACGACGCGGCCACCGTTGCTGCGCAGCGCGGCTTCGGCTGCTCTTACCACTGCGTCTTGCGATCGAGTGGCCATCGTTAACCGAGCCTCTCTGCCACGTAGGGGCGAAGCAGCGCCTGCACCTGGCTGTCGATGAGCGAGTCACTGAAGTACTGCGTCTCGAGCGTGTCGAGCTTGCTGGACTTGACGTTGAGTCCCGGCGTGGCCTGGGCGTTGCGTACAATCTGCGCGCAGGCGACCTTGACTGCGTTGGGCACTGTCGCGAGACCGGCGGTGTACGTGACCTCGGCTTCGCTGTAACGCAGTCCCATGATGTTCCACGCAAAGCGGAACTCACCGGTGGGCAGGCTGATGTCCAGCGTGGAGGGGTCGACGGTGACCCACTGGCCGGGCAGAGCGAACGCCGCCGCAAAGCTGCTGAGCAGCGCGGCCTCTCCGCCGAGCGGTTCGCCGTGCTCAGGTCGAGCGTACTTCGCCTTCACGGCGTCCACGCTGACGAGCGGTGTGTAGCTGAGGCGCACGGTCTGCGCTTCGCGCGGCACGCGCATGCGCTCGGTGTAGCTTGCCGCAAGCAGTGTAGGCCGGCGGCAGTAGGCTTCGATCATCGTCGAGGCCGTTGTCACCCACGCGTCGGCGGTCTCGGCTGTCAGTCCAAACTCCGCGTACTCCGCGGGCAACAGATATCCCATTGTGTCCTTCCCTTCGTATTTGTCATGTGAGCGAGGGTGCAGGGCTCAGGGCCCAGAGATCGCTCTACTGAACCCTGGACCCTGCACCCTCACCCCTGTCTTTACCGGTCGACCAGCACCTGGTAGTGCGCGTAGTTGGCGCCCTTGACGACGACGGCGCCGAACTTCACCACCGCATACTGGCTGGCCAGCGATCCCGGAACGCCGAGCTGGAAGACGCGCGGATTGGGCTCGCCGAGCCAGTGGTACTCGATGAGGTCCTCGGTCACGATGTACGCGGGCAGCACAGACGATCCCGAGCCGGGAGTGCCGGTGTAGGGCAGCGTCCACTCCGGGATGAGCGGGATGTCGCCGGCCTGCGTGCTCAGCGTCTTGACGGTGAGGCCGCCTTCGATGGGCTTGGTGTTCAGCACCACGTTGAACTCCGCCTTCATCTCGCGGTCGATCAGGTCGAGCAGCACCGGGTTGGCATAGATCGCCGTGGGACGCACACCGAAGCTGGTGTTGGACAGCATTTCAGCGACGGTGGACTTGAGGCCGTCGACGATGCTCTCGCTCTGGGCGATGGTCGCGGTGTTGCCGCCCGCGGCGATCTGTCCGGCGGCCCCGAAGTACTGCGCGGTGGTCGGCGAGGTGAGGCTGGTGTCCGTGCCGTTCCACAGCGCGATGTCATGCGTGCGCAGGACGCCATCGACGGTGTCGGTGAGGTCCTTGGCCTGCAGGTAGGCGAACTGGCTCTGTTGCTTGCCCAGCTCCAGGTCGAAGAGGTTGTAGTTTATCTGCGCGACCAGCGCCTTGAGCGGAACGCTGTGCTCCGAGCGCGTAGGCTGCACGAGCGGCGCCACGATGTTGCGCGGGTCAACGAAGCCGGCGGATGCGGCAGGGGCCGGAATCGCGGTCTGCTCAAAGTAGCGCGACGGGTGGCCCGTGGCGGGGACCTGCTTGATGCGCTGGCCAAAGACGCCGCGGCGGCGCACCATGTCCAGGATCTCGGTTTGGTACAACGGCACTTCAATGGCGCCGGGGCCGATGTAGTCGGCGGCTGCGCTGATCTCAGTAAACTTCGCGTTCATTCTGTTCTCCTTGTTTCTGTGTGAGGCAATTGCGTGACGACAATTGCGGGCAAGGCAAAGGGCGCAGCCGCAGCCGCGCCCATTCGGTTGCTTGATGTGAAGCTGCTATCCGAGCAGGCCCACGCGCAGCAGCTCCGCCTTGACGGCGATGCGCTGCTCGATGCTGAGGCTCGACAGCGCGGCGTCAATTGCGCCGGCCTCCATCGACTCCACTGTGATTCCCTGCTTGGCGAGCATGGACGCCATGCCCGAGGGCAGCGTCTTGCGCCCAGCGGGCGCGGCTGCGGCGGTGAGCTCCGCGATGCGGGCCTCCGCCTCCTCGAGCCGGCGCTCCAGCTCAGCCTCGCGCGCAGACTCCACCGTCGCGACGATTCGGCCAACGCTCTCCTGCGCCTCCGCCGCCAGCGCCGTGTGCTGCTCGGCGATGCGCGCAGCGGTCTGCTCCAGCGCCGCGGCCACTGCCTCCAGGCGCTGCGCCGTCTCTGTCCAATCCACCATATTGCTCTGCTTCATTGCTTCTCCTCTCATCGTTGTGCATCATCCATGCGCAAGGGCGGCTCGCCCTGCGCGTTGAGCTTGCTTCCAGTTGACGCGGAAGGAGGTCGCCCGGTACGCGGCCTTCTCGCGCAGCAGGATCGCCGCTCCTGTGAAGGTCGCCCGGGTGAGCGTCCAGATGGGCGCGCGCATGTCCGCAACATGGGCATCCGCGAGCTCATAGCTCATGCCCATGTCTCCGACCGCTTCTGCACCGACTTTTCCTTGTTCGCTGCCGTGCCGCGCCTCCATCCTTCCGAACTCAGGGAAGTCGCGCGCGAAGAGATAGCCGCCGACCATCAGCTTGCGGCCTTCCAGTTGCGCGGTGGTGATGATGCCGCACTTCTGCCGCGCATCATGCCCGTCCCATCCGGCCTTGTAGTCCACCGCCATACCCAGCAGGCTGGGCAGTGCAGCCTCCGCCGCCTCGCGCGTCAGCACCACGCGATGCCCGCGCGCGCCGCTCGGCGCCCGGTCGCTGGCCACGTCCACCAGCGTGAGGCAGCCTTCAAACGGCAGCCGATTCGGGTGACCTGCCACGTCCGGAATCTGCACTGCCATCGCCTGCATCGTCCAACCGCGTCGCGGCCGGACACTTCGATGCAACCGCACTGCATCGTCCACGCACACCTCCTTGTTAATAGCTTGTGTTGGTTGACCTACTCGGTAATTGCGGGAAGACCGCGCATGCTGCGGACTTCCGCAACGGAGAGCACGCCCGCCGCGAGCAACTTCGTCTGTATCTCCACCTCGACCATCTCGTCGCGGCTTTCGAGCTCGCTCCAGATAAAGCGCAGGTCGCTCCATCCCAGCCGCTTGACGATGACGTCGCGCGTCAGGTGATCGGCGACCAGTCGCGCGAGCGGAACGACCGCGCTTTGGAACGCCTCATTGGCGAACTCCTGTGCGGTGGAGCGGTTCACATCCTGCGTGACGCCGAGCAGCATCGCCGGAAGATCGAAGGCGTTGGCGATCATCGTCAGCAGGAACTGCTGCCACTCGAGGCGCAGATCGGCGTCCGTGCCGCCGGCGAAGCGCAGCACCTCCGGCTTCTGCTCCGAGCTGAGCACTGGTACGCGCCCCGTGCCTTCGACTTCATCCTGCCACCAACGAATCAGGCGCTCGTGCTGCTCGGGCGTGCGCTCGTTCAGCCACAGCGCATACTGCACCACGCTGTTCGATGCGAGGCGGCCGGCATAACGGTGTGCCTGCAGAAAGCTGGAGATGGCCTCAAAGGCAATCTCGACCTTGCCCAGGCCGAAGACGGTGTGGCTGCGCGGGTTGAGGCGGATGTACATCAGCTCGTCGTCGCGCAGCGGCGTGAGGGCATCCTTGCCGAGCTTCCCGGTGACCTGCGCGTAGCGCGGATCGTTGGGGTCGCCCGACCACTGCGCGTTGACCTGAATGGACGCTCCGTCCACCGGATAGAGACGCACCGGCATCGCTGCGTCTCCGGTGGTGTCGATCTCGGCAGCGCCGAAGCCGCCGACCAGCACGTCCTCAATGACCTGCTCCATCAGCGTTCGGAAGCTGTCGCTCTCGTTCGGTGTCTCGAACGCACTGGTGAGCGCCGCGATGCGTGCAGCGCGGTCGCCTGCTGTGTCCTCTGGCGCACCCTGCCGCGGCTCGATGCGCCAGTCCATGCACGCAATGCGGTCTTTAATACAGTTGATCGCGCGGCGCGCGACCGGTGTCTCCGCAAAGCGGCGAAGGTTGGCCGCCGTCGGTTTGGGCAGCGCGGTCTGCACGCCCGTGGCACGGAACGGCGCGAAGATCGAACTTAGTCCCAGAGGTGTCGCCGTTGTCTTGCGCTGGCCTTCGTCTTCGGCGGCCGACTCTACGCCCGCCACGTGTTCCCACATCTGCTTTACTGCCGTTCCAAAACCCATCCTCATCGCCTCCTTACAAAAGCAAAGGCGCAGCTCGCAAGCTGCGCCTTGGTACCGTCCTACGACCTTGATCTGCGACTTACACGTGCAACTCGCGCCGCGCGGTCTCGGCTATTCGACCGAGGTCCGCGACTGTGAGCACGCGAATCGCCTCGCGTTCCATCACCTGCACACCGAAACCGTACTGCTCCACCTCCGCGACCGTCGAGATGCTCTCAACGATTGCGGTCAACTCCAAGTCTGCGCCGTCGACGCGTAAGACGCCTTCGCGCAACGCCGGCGCGCTGTAGGCGATGCCCTTGGCGGCTTCAACGTCGCTCTCCAGCGACACCGCTTGAAAGATCCGCACACGGCCGTTGCGATAGCCGCAGTCCAACTTGAGCGGATCGCCGGGCTGCGTGTACTGCGATGCGGCGATGCGCTTGCGCATCAACTGCCAGACTCCGACGCGCTCAAACTCCGACCGCATGCGCGCGATGATCGCAGCGCGGCCCTTCGCCCTGCGGCGAGACGATGGCTGCTTGAGCGGCTCGACGTACAGGCGCAGCAACTGGTCGAGCTCGGCGGGCAGGCTCTCAGCGAGCGTGCCGCGCATCTCCGTGAGCTGCACGCTGTTGGAGAGCGAGTCCTCCAACGTGGGGAGCAGTGGCTTGGCGTCGACAAGCGGATCGGCTTCGCGCTCCAGCCGCGATGCTATCTCGGACTCGAGGGACTCCAGCAGATCGACGTCGGCCTCCGGATGCAGGCAGCGCACGCGGCTCCAATCGCGCGTGAACCGTACCACGGCGCGGTCGTGCCGGCCGGACTCGCGCACCAGCACGCCGATGTTGGCGTACTCGCCCTTCACCACATCCGGCACATAGCGGATGAGGGAGAACTCGCACTGCAACCGCTCGCTCACCATCGCCTCCGTTGCTCTATTAATGGAAGGTTCATGCTATCTCCATACGTCGTTGTGCTGCCAGCGAGTCGGTTTCATCGTAATGTACTGCGCCACACGCGGACGAGCTGCGCGGTTGGGGCTGCTGCCGTGCGGCAGCGACTGATGCCACAGCACCATGTCGCCTGCGCAGGCTGCAATCGGCCTCGCTCCGCCAACCTGGAAGATTGCGTCGCGCGGATTGGCGTCCGCAGGAAGTGACTCCAGCCAACTCGACAGCTCGCGATGAAAGCCGGGGATGCAGGTGAAGGCCCCCTGGTCCTCCGCTACGTCGGCGAGGTAGAGAATCCCCTGGATGCCGAAGTAGTGCGGCGGCGCGATGGTCGTGTCCCAGTGCAGCCGCGGGCCGGGAAACTTCCAGCCGGGCCGCTCCGGTGGATTCAGACCACCCTGATCGACCGTCACCCAGAGATCTTCGCGACCCCAGAGCTGCGCGAAAGCCTTGATGAGGCGCGGCGAACGGCGAGTGGCCCAGAACGCCGGATGCCGCAGCAGCGAGACCCAGATGCTGTGACCCTGCCTGCCGCCGTACCAGCTCTCCGGCTGGTGCGGGTCCATCTCCAGATAATCGTAGATAGCCATCTCCGCTGCCTTGGCCTGCTCGCGTGTGACCGCGTTCTTCAGCACGACGTAACCGTGCTCGTCCCAGTGGCGCAGATCGCTCTCGCTGAGGCCTTCGATGTTTTCGAGGCTCCCGATCTCTGATCCAACCGTTTCGCCGCGTAACGCGCGGCGCAGACGGTCGAGCGCGGCCTCTTCGATGGAACCACCGTTGCGTTCCAGTATCCAGGCTTCGAACTCTTCAAACGATGGATTGCCATCGTGGAGAAACCGCATCGTCTCCAGAATATTGATGCGCACACCGCTGAGCAGGGCGTGGTCTAGATCGAGCGGACCCTTGGGAGCATCGGCGATGTGGCGGCCGCGCTGCCAGTAGCCGTGCAGATAGTCGATTCCGAGCGCCGATGCGACCTCCTGAACCATTTCACCTCCCTTCCATGAACTACATTACAAACTTAGCGCCGGCATCTATATTCTCAAACACCGCCGGCACAGAGACCGCCACCTTCGCGCCCCAATTCGGGAACGGCTGACGGCTGGATTCGCGGAAGCGCTCGATCAAGGATCGCACTCTCGATCGACGCCGCAGCAGCGTCTCCATCAGTTGCTCCAGCATGCGCGGATCGCCACCGTACCACTCAGGCGGAACCTCCTCGGCAATCTGGCCGAGGCGCGTGGCGGCGAATTCCTCCACGCGGCTGAGCCAAGGTTCAAAGCTGTTCCATCCCGTGACGCGCGTGTAGACCCGGTTGCGGGCAAAGACGCCGCGCAGCGGAGAGTCCGGAAACGTCCACTCGCCGGCGTTGAAGCAGAAGCCCTGGTCGATGAAGATCGCGCGATACTTTCGCTCGCGCGGCTTGCGTTCATAAACCGCCTGCCGTCCGTTGCAGTTGCCGGTCCACTTGTCGACGACCAGCATGCCCGCAAAGTCGGCGAGATTGCGTACCTCGTCGAGCTGCTGCTCGGGCAGGTAGTCCATCACCTGTCCGGGCATCAGGCCGCCGACGAAGCGGCTGCCGAACTGCAGGCCGGGCGCGCAGCGCTCCAACTTGCCGCGGCCGCCGTCGATGACCATCTCCGGTGTGTTGGCGATCAACCACTCACTCACCTCCAGCACATCGCTCCTCGGCACAGGTAGATCCAGCGCTTCGGCGATGCGTCCGGCAATGAATTCATTCGCCAGCACACGGATGTGCTGCGGGTTGTTCTTGAACTTCACCACCCACAACTGCGAGTCCGCTCCCAGCATGAGCTGGCTCTGCGCTCCTCCTCGCATCCGACGAATTGCCTGCACCGCCATCACCGCCAACTTTGCGTCCCTCTCTGCTCGCAATATCCTATCGAGATTACGCTGCAACTCGCCTCTGGCTCAATAGCTCAGCGCGCACAGCGTGCGCGACGGCCATTGCCATTACCAGGTCGTCGTGCGCTCCGCCGATGGCGCCTGTCCTGCCATTTTCTGCGGCGACAAACGTGCGGCACTCGGCCAGCAGCCTGCGGCTGTAGAAGCGCTCTGGCGACTCCAGCAGCAGCGAGCCGAGCCGGGCGATCATCTCCGGCTTGGAGGAAGCCGTGGTGAGCCAGCCGGGTTCGCCGCGCTGTCGGCCGCCGCACCAGATTCGATCGTAGCGCTCCCTCGTCTCCAGGTAGGCCAGGACGGCGGCACCATGGTTGTTGCGCTCGACCGCCACAACCGCTCGGTTGTACTCGGTGGCCAGTTCGGCCGCGGCCCGTGCGAGTTCTACAGGACGCAGGCGCTGCTGTAGCTCGGCGCACTGTAGCCCGGTGGTGAGTTCGACCACCTGCGCCGCGGCGAAGTCGCCCTCCCCGCCGCCACCGGCGGAATCTACAGCGACGATGTACTCGCGGCCGACGGACGGAGGCAGCCATATCTGCAGGGCGCCAGCGTGGCGCTGCTGCGGCTCCGTATGCAGCGAGATGAGGCGCCGCTCAATCGACTCCAGATCGAAGCAGCACATCCCGGTGGTGCGAAAGCAGCTCTCCGCATCTTCGGCGAACTCCTGCGAACGCAACCCGCCGTAGCGCGCCTCCAGCTCCCGCCGAAAACCGATCTGCGCGAGGCTGAGACCGTGCCGATGCAACAAGTCCAACTCCTCCTTGCTCATCCGATCGACATCTACGGCGGGGCCGACGTACGCCGGTTCCAACCACCAGGGGAGAAAGTGCCGCACCAGTCCATCGCCATCTTCGACTCCAGAGAGCCACTCGTTGTAAAACGCGCCGTAAGCGCCGTTGGGTGTACTCTCCAGCACCATCTCACCCCCGGGGACCAGCGCCGCGCGCAGACCGGCGAGCGTCGCCGCCGCATCGCCGGGCCAGCGACTGACTTCGCTGCAATGCAGGTTCTGAACACTCAGGCCACGCCCGGCATTCTCATCGCTGGCGCTGGCGATGCGGAACTCGCTGTCCAGCTCCGGAAACACCATCTGACCCACGTTGGCGCGGCTCCTTTGGAGCGGCCCCTCGCACACGTCCTGCGGCAGCTCCTGCCACATTCTCTGCACCAGGCGGAAGATCGCCTCGGCAGACTCGCGATTGTGCGCGACCAGCAGCGTGAGCGTTCCGGGCGTCGTGATCGTGCGCAGGAAGAAGCGCGCCGCGATCCACGTCGTCATCCCCATCTGTCGCGCCTTCAACACAATGTTCTTCGGGCCGCGCCGCGATTCATATTGAAGCTGCGCTGCATTTGCGATCAGCGGCACAGGTCTGCCGTTCCGGTCACGGATACGCAACCACTTTGCGGCGACCTCCTGGACTAGATGATGATCGCGCTTCATCTGCTTCCCCAGCTCGATCAACCTCTTCAACTCCCTCACGTCACCCCTCCCCTCCTAGTGCTGGCTGCAGATCACTCCATAGGTTGCACCTGAAGCGATCGAGGCCGCGTGATTGAGCGTGAATGTATTGGCACTCACCGCATAGTACCCAGCGAGAGTCGAAGTGATTCCGGCGGCTATCGAATTCGTCGCCGTAAAGCTGCACTTGGAAGCTGTCGATACGCCCGTGACGGTGATCGAGTCCGAGGTTGCCGCGGTCAGGGTTATATTCCCCGTCAGCGTGGTGGCTGTGTACAGCGCGGCCATGGTTGCAAGCTGTGTGGTATTCGTTCCCAGCGCTGGAGTCGATGCAGTCCAGTTGCCTGTCAGTGCCGCATTCACGGCTCCGTTGATCGTCGTCGCATTCAGGGTCCCTGCGTTGATCGTCCCTGCGGAAAACGCCGCCGGCGAGAACGTGTAGGAGGTTCCCTGCAACTGCCACTGCGCTGTACTGCTCTGCGGATAGTAGACCAGCGCATCCTCGCTCAGCGCACCATCCAGGTCGAAGAGCTTGTAGTTGGAGTCCCAGCGGCCGCAAGTATGGAGATTGCAGTGCGCCCGTATGACGGCGTTCACGCCTGCATCCACCTCGAAGTCGTTGCTCCATGCGCCCGTGGCCTCGTAGGCATCGTCCGGTGTCGTGTAGGTGCCGCCGCCTCCCAGATAGCTCGTCAGCGGAGTCGTATTCGCCACATTCCATCCGCGCAGTCCTGCGCCTACCAGCCCTTCATAGGTCTTACCGGCGCTCGCATACTGGATGGGACGGGGTACATACTGCGTGATCTGCTCCACGTCCGCATTGGTCAGTTGCTTATAGTAGTGGGGCTCCTCGACAGCATCCCCTGACGCCCACGGAACCGTGTTGGCTGCGAGCGTGAATGTCCCATCCACCTTATTACTTGCAGTGTCAAAGACGCTCAGCACCTCAGCCATCGGATACAGCGCGTAGTTGCCCGTCAGGAACGTCAGCGTTCCACCTGAGCTGGTTCCGTTGGCGCCGCTGTTTGTATACGTCAGCGTATTGGGCCCGGTCGTCGCGACGGCGTAGCTTCCGTTGTAACTCGAATCAGTAACATTACTGACTGTTAGCGTCAGGCCATTCATGTCGTAAGGTAGATTGCCGGTCGTCGCTACCGTAACGACATTGTTAGTCCGCGCAATCGAAGCCACCGGCAACGACAGGTTGAGATAGCCGCTGGTGCTGCCAGGTCCGCGGTACGCGATGATCGGCATCGCCGCATCCGAGTAGTAGAGCTGGTTGGCGCTGATCGATCCGACAACGGGAAACACCTGGCGTATGCCGTTCGCGGTATCGACCTTCTGCTCCAGTCCATACCCGCAGAGTCCGCCCACGGCAACTGTGCTCCCGGAGCCGTGCACTTTGTTCAACGTCAGTTGGAGGTGAGAGCTGTCCACCACGGTGTAGGTTGCTGTCTCGAAGTTGGGCGTGTCCGAGACGTCGGCCACGCAGGCAACGCCGGAGGTCGCGGGAAGAGCCGATGTGCTGGTCGCAAAACCGCTCGTCACGCCGCTGGTGGCAATGGGCAGCGTCACCGTCCCCGGCGCCAGGTTGCTGGCCTGCGAGGTCGCCGCCTGCGCTGTGCTGAGAAACACGCTCACCGGAAAACTGGTGCCACTGAAGCTAGCGATCCCGTAGATGGTCTTGGAGCCGGAGACGAGACTGCCGGCGGAGATGACCTTCGTGGGATTCACGTCTATGAGAAAGCGCCCGTCTCCCTGCGTTCCTGCGCTGGCGGTCGGGGTAACTGCAAGTGACGTAGATCCTGTCGAACAGCCACTCGCGCAGCTTCCCTCAAAGACGCGCTGATCTTCGCTTATGGTCAGGTCGAAGGGGTGTGCTCCTTCGTCTCCTGCATCGCGATAGCCACCGGAGGAGTAGATAAACTGGCCGCCGGCTAGGCAGTCACCCACGGCATAGCAGTACACATCATTGCTGGTCTGCACATGCTGACCCTGCGTATTGTAGATGCCCTCCATCTGCAGCACTGCATACGTGTTCTTGAAGTAAGGAGGCTGCTCGATGCCGCTGGGAAACTGGTTCGAACCACCGGCCAGGCCCTGCGTCGTCAACGAGAGCGCCGCCGTTCCAATGCCAATCGCTCCGGGCCGCAGCACTTCCAGTTGCGGTGCGGAGAGCGTCTCCACCGCCGTGATGCTCGCGGCCGAGCTGAACGCAGCCTGCGGCGCCAGCGGATTCGCCGCCGTCTCCGCGATCTCCCCGCCCCGCTGATCGACGACGTCCGTGTTGGATCCCATCGCAGAGCTATTCGGGAGCTCATATGAGCTATACGTCGGCTCCACTTCCACCGTGCAACCGCTCGTGCAACCCGCACTGGCCAACGCATTGGCGATGCCATTATTCCCCGC
>Ga0302266_10003286_pt1 | contig 13156 bp, 8 predicted proteins | sample III_Bog_E1_2_FD_194559 | JGI IMG/M metagenome (GOLD analysis project Ga0302266, IMG submission 194559) | Peat permafrost microbial communities from Stordalen Mire near Abisko, Sweden - III_Bog_E1_2 | ecosystem: Environmental > Terrestrial > Soil > Wetlands > Peat | place: Sweden: Abisko... | reverse complement strand
ACGCGAATCGCAGGCTCACGTTCAGCCCCGGCCAGCGCTTGCGGCGTCAGGGTTGGTGCTGCTTGCCTTGCGGCTGTGCCCGCGGGCCCCGCGCCGATCACAGGCGTTTCCGCTTACTGGCCAGGAGCCGGGCCGATTGCCAGGTCGGGCGTCAGATCTGGCTTCAGAGTTAGCCGGCCCGCGGACCGTGCCTGCTCCAATGCACTTGGAAATTCAGAGCCCGCATCGCCGCCAGACACATCGCGAAGGACTTCTCCCATGTACGACCGCTTAGATGAAATCGGCATGACCCGCGGCGGTTGAAATTGCACCTTCTCGGGCCCGTCGCTACGGGAGTTTTCAAAAGCCGCCAATGCAGTTTCAAGCGGCTCGATCTCCGGCCCGGGAGAGGCTGCTGAAGACGCTCGGACAGGCTCCTGATTCCTGCGGCCGGGCTGAGGACCCTGAACACTTCGAGTCTCATGACCGGCTTGCCACACTGTTGCTCCCTCATTGGCCTCACGCCTCTTCCCAATTCCCGGCTGAGCGGCGTGGAGCATCCATGTATCGGTTGGTTCATGGCGGGACACGCTTTCCGAATCCCGCAGGCCTGGCGTAACGGTATCGGCAACGGTTTGCCGTGCGGGAACAGCACGCATCGCCTGGGTGGCGGTTTCAAATGCCGGAATGGCTTTCCCTCCCAAAACAGGCTCCTTTGGAGTCGGCGCTGCCATCACAGCGGGTGGCGCCATCCAAGACCTTGCAGCCTGCTCCGTGCTCCCGTGAATGAGAGCCGGAATCGCTTCGGACAGAGACTCTGCGGACGCCAGGGTGGGACTCGGTAAGCGGGAGGGAAAATCCGCTGGCTGCGTCGCTCGCGGAAACTTTCCAACTTGCTCTGCCGCGGTTACGGCCTTTTCGCTTTCCACTGTTTCCATTGAAGAATCGTCTTCAGCGCTCTCCTCTTTTGCGGGTGTTCGCCCCGCTAAAATCCCATCGGCCCCCCGGACTGGTTCAAAGCGAGAAGGGACGCGAGGCCGGGCCGTCTCCAACGACCCCAGGGTCCGAGCCGCCAGATTGGTCAAGAACTCGCTCATCTCCCCACCATTTCCAGATAGAACTGCCGCCGCGCGGCGCTCATGGCCAGAATCTCTGTCTCGAACCACCCGTATGCCCTGGCCAGCGTGTGCACTTCCAAGAGCACGCGCCTGGCCCAGGAATCTATCTCCGTCCAGAGAAAGGAGACAATATCAAAGGCCGCACGCCACCGGTGCTGGCACGACGGACAATCGATCTTCAGTTGAATATCCGCGAGCGGGTCGGCCTGAGCCATTGACTCGCCAATCCCGCCAACAACCTCCGCCGGCAACTGCAATGCACTTACACAAGCGCCTGCCTGTTCTGCGGAAACGAGGCAGCGATCCAAGATCAGCCAGCGCGCGGCATCGACATCTTCCGCATCTTCGGCCGCGATGACGTCCTCTGACGTGGGGACTCGAAAAACTACGTTGCAATCCCCCTGTGTAAACGAAATCTCGCTTACTTCTGTCCCGTTCGTCTCGTCCGACGTGGCAAGCAGGTCGCGGATGTCCACTGTCAGCTCCAGTCTTTCCCTGCACAACGGACAATTTGCAATCGCCGCCATCCGTGGTCCCCAGAGCGCTTCGCGAAGACGCAATAACTCGGCATCCCGGCGCCCAATGCTCAACCAGGCCAGCGCAGCCTGCGAGGTGCCAGGATACATCGCGCTCAGCAACATGAGAGCACGGCGCGACGAGGTGCGAGATCGGCCATCTTCCCAGACGTTCAGTAGTTCTGCGGCGGTTATCGATCGCATGGCCAAAATCAGGTGGGGATGTTAAATGACGGCTCGGTAGGCTCGGTCACTGAGATGTCCCGCTCCCATCCTTCGTTCTCCAACTTGATGTGCTCAATGGCAACCGCGTTGGCGTTTGCGTCGAGGTCGGGCATTGCCTGGTACTCAGAAACCCAGCAGCGATAAATGTTGTACGCCTTGACCTTCTGACCGGCCTCGTTATAGAGCTCGAGGATGATGTCCTTGCGGAAATCGGCCAGCGAAACCTCCGCGCCCAGAGCCGCACCGAGCCGCCACACTTTGCCGGCCCACTGCTCAAACGCCGTATCCTCGGTAATGCCGCGCTCGAGTGTAATCGCGTCGTACTCGTTGCGGCCGGGCGACTTGCGGCTCGTCGAAGGATCGGCACCATCGCGAAACTTCACCACCTCGGTGGTGCGTTTCAACCCGGTCACTTTGCTGATTCCGGCGACGTATTTCCCGTCCCACTTCACCTGGAACTTGAAATTCTTGTAGGGATCGTGACGCTTTGGATTGACAGTGAATTCAGCCATAGAGGTTCTCCCTGAATTGCGGATTTGGCCCGCAGGCCAAGCTGGTGCCCCTAGCTTGTAGTTTGCCCAGTCATCTGCTGAATTTGGATAGCCACAAACTCGGCCGGATAAAGCGGAGCGAACCCAACCACAATGTTGACGACGCCGGCATCGATGTCGGTCTGCGTGGTGGTCTCGCTGTCGCACTTCACAAAATAGGCCTGTGTCGGCGTCTGCCCCTGAAAGAATCCCTCGATGAAGAGGTTCTGCATGAAGGCCCCGACATTGAGCCGGATCGCCGACCATAGCGGCTCGTCATTGGGCTCGAAGACCACCCACTGCGTACCCTGGTAGAGGCTCGCCTCGATGAACAACGCCACGCGCCTAATCGGAACATATTTCCACTGGTTGGTGTCCGCGTCCGCTCCCAGCAGTGTGCGCGCGCCCCAAAGCACGGGCCCATAAACCGGGAAAGTCCGGAAGCAGTTCAGCCCCAGAGGATTCAGAACTCCGTTCTCCGCGTCGCTCAGCTGATAGGTCATGTTCTGCACGCCATTCAGCGCAGCGCCGATGCCGGCCGGAGCTTTCCACACTCCGCGCGTGGTATCGGTATTGGCGTAAACACCGGCCACCACGCCGGACGGAGCGAAGGTGCGCAACTGGCTGTTGTTCAGTGGGTCTGCGAGTCGCAAGCGCGGCCAGAAAGCAGCACCGTTCGCGGCGGGCGTGCCAAACAGGCCTATCGTACTGGTCTTCCAGTCCACCGCCGCCGCTAATGTCGTGATCGTCGGCGGGGGATCGACCAGCAGCATCGCCCGGTTCTGCACGCACAGGGTAATGGCCGTCGAATAAACCGCCACCGGATCCAACGACGTACCGCCACTGGTATCCAGCACACTGGGATTTCCTGCCGAAGCGCGCACCGCATCCGGAATGCAGAGCAGGTTAAACGCGACCTTGCTGAGCGCGTAGATACCCGATTGCGCCAACTGATCGCCAATCAACTCGTCCGCTCCCGGCAACCCATCCATCGCCACGGCCAGCGTTGAACTCGTCTCAAACGCTGAAACGTTGGTTGAGCCCAGCGTGTAATGCGCCACGTTCACGGTTGTCGGTCCAGGCAGAGTGATGGCTCCCGCCGCTGCCACCAGTCCCAGCGCGGTTGCGGCGTCGATGTTGGTGGCCGATGCGGGCACGGCAGTGAAGCTGACCGGCGCATCCGCCTGACCAGGCGACGCGGCCGTAACCTCGATTGCCTGGCCGGCGGCGGTCGAAACCAGCGAGCACGCCACCTGAACACTCGGAGGGGACACTTCCAGTCCCAGCACCGCCGCTGCGTCGATCGCTCCCGGCGCTGTGGGAGGACTGAAGCTGATCAACACCGGCTGGCCCGTTGAGGGAACTGTTGAAGACACCAGGAGTGAACCTGTCGTCACACTGCCGCTGGTGTTGGCCGAGCAAGTAACCGGAATATTCGGAGCCGCAACCCCTTCTAATCCAAGAGCTGCAGCCGCGTCATGAACCAGCGCCGCTGTCGGCGGGCTGAAACTGATTGGCACCGGCAGCCCGGTGGTGGTGGTCGCGGACACCACAATCAAGCCGGTCCCGGGCGTGGACGCGGTCGAGACAGGATTGCATGTCACGTTGACATTGAGCGGATTGAGAACTGCACTTAACGCACTCCCCAATTGCGTGGCAAGCAGGTCCACACTCGTCTGAATCTGGGTGCCATTGGGAATCACGGTGACAGAAAACGGTGTTCCCGGAATCGACGGCAAGTTTACGGTGAGGGCGCAATCCTTGTCGGCAACGATTTTGCCCGGCCCAGGTGCGCCGCCGAGTGCCTGGTAGACGCCAGTCGGCCCCGTGACCGTAATCGAATTCCCGACAACAAGCGCCGCCAGCGATTTTTGGATCGCCGTTCCGAGGTCCGACGCGACTCCAGACAAGGTTGCCGACGTAATGTTCAAGGTCGCTCCGTAAAGTAATACGGGGAGCGGTATGGGAAAGATCGAAGTTGGAAAGTTCAGGGTGAATTCGCAATTCGCACTCGCCTTTACAGGAGCCGGGCCCGGCGTGCCTGACAAGGCTTGGTACACGCCTGTTGGCCCCAGGAGTGAAATTGCGCTCCCAAGAACTTGGGTTTGCAAGGTACTGTTGATGGCATTTTCCAGGTCCGAAGTGAATCCCGCGAGCGTGCCGGAATTGGAAAATTGCTGGTTCTTTTCGTAAACCTCGACGGGCAGAGGAACAGGGAAGATCGAAGGCGGCAGGTTCACGATCAGGCTGCAATTGTTGCTTGCCTGCGTAGCGATCGCCGAGCCTCCGAGCAATGTGGCGACGCCTCCCGCTGTCAACGTGCCTCCCAGCTCCCCCTGCGCCAGCAGCCCCAGGGCGCCGGCCGCGTCGTTCACCGTGGGCGAAACCGAAGGCGGGCTGCTAAAGTTGACCACCGCATCCGGCATATTGGGCAGCATCACGTTCACCCGCATTCCCATGCCGGCGAAAGTGCCGCTATTCCAGACCGGCGCCGCCACGCAACTTACCGATGAGCCCGGCATTTTCACCGCCAGCACGCTATTGATGGCCGTCTGCAACTGCGACGCAAGGCCCTGCACGCTCTGGGGAATTGCTGCGCCGCTGCTGATCACCTTGATCGGCGGCAGCGGGGGGACAAACGAAGGCGGCAAGTTCAAAACCAGTGAGCAATCCGCGCTCGCTGTTGTGGGCGAGGCCGGGCTACCCAGCAAAGTATTCACTCCACCCGCGCCGGTAAACGACAGCGCCGTTCCCACCACCCCGGTCACCGTAAGCGGCGGCGTCCCCGGCAGCGGAGGCAATGATGTTATGTCCACGTTCACCAGCTGCGAGCCGTTGTCCGGATCGTTGATCACGTTCGCAACGAAATTCTGAGAATTTGAATTCAGAGTCAGCGACGAGAAATACTCTGTCGTCTTCGTCGAAAGGTTGGTGACCGTCAGATTGAAGGCCAGCGGATCGATCACCGGACCAGGAGGAAGGTTCAGTCCCTGCACGTCGATATCGATCAACAGTTTGCCGTTGGCCCATGCTCCGCTGCTCAAGGCTCTGAACGTCAGGTTGCCGAAAACAACCTGGGCATAGGGCGGTTCGGAGGCAGGGGGGTTCTCGTAATGGCCGGGCGTCCGTACCACCCAGGCCTGCGATCCGCCGTTCAGGAAGAACTGCTGCACCGCGTAGCTGAGTTCGCTGTTCGGCGCCAATCCCCCGAACAACCGCTGGTAGTCGGAGAAGCTGAATATCTTCTCCGCGCGATTGTCGATGCCGGTTGCGGTATAGCCCACGAAGGCCGCGATTGAGGTGGCCACACCCGTGATTGGGTGCACTGGGCTGGTTAACTCCTGGACATAGACGCCGGGAAACGTGTAGGTGCTGGACACGTGGACCTCCCTGGGATCGTGCGGCCTGTGCGTGCCGCTGTTGACTCACTTGGGGAAGCGTATCCGGCTCGGGACGGGATGGGGGGAGAGGATCGGCTACGCTCGGTTTTCCGCTGGTTTGAGTAGACGAAAAGAAATTAGCCCATCTTGCAAAGATTCGTCAAGATAATTTATCGAGACGAAATTGACGCCGGGGGCACGGGCAGTTCATTTCCGCCCAGGACGAGCATTTTTCCCTCGGAGAAGCTCTGCTTCGGAGCAGGGATCGCGGCGAGTTCGCCGGCGATGAGATAGCAGGCCAAATTCAATGTATCGATTCCATCCACAAGACTTGGCAGAAGATCTCTATAGTTCCGCGAGCAGAGGAGGAACCGCCTGGGGAAAAAACCGTACGCTCCACCCAGCATCCAGAAAATGAGCGTCCGCGCTCAGGAAATGCACAATCATTTCTTTCTCCACTGAGATTCGCAATGCTTGGACAGAACAACTATTCACGTGGAACACCACCGGTCATCGGAGTGGATGCACAGGGTATCCGGCAAACATTCGACCCAGGGACAGCGCTGAATGTTCGCGGAACTGCGCATCGCATGCATTCGTGTTGATCCAGCCAGATCGCTCTGGGGGCGAGCTTTTGTTTCTCTGCTTGCAGCCCATGGACATATACCCGTTTGCTGGTCTCACTCGATGATGCCGCAAGTTGCAAATCGGGTATCAATTCCGCGGTGTATTTGCTCGCACGGCATGGCTTCTCCTGCGTCTCTTCTAGTTGCCCGTCCCGCTCAGCGCGATGCTCTGTGGCGAGCCCGCCGCATTATCGGCAATGGTCACCGCCGCCGTCGCTGCCCCGGCAACCGTCGGCGCAAAATGCCCATGGATCGTGCAACTCGCTCCCACCGCCAAACTCGGTCCACAGTTGTTGGCAAACACAAACGAAGAAGCATTCGTCCCCGTCACCGCAACGCTGCTGATCGTCAACGCCGCAGTCCCCGTGTTGGTCACCGCCGCCGACTGCGAAGTACTTATACTTCCTACATTCACCGTTCCAAACGAGAAGCTGTTGGAAGAAAGACTGACCACCGGCGCCAACCCGGTCCCGCTCAGCGCAATCGTCTGCGGAGAATTGCTTGCGCTATCGGTAATGGTGATCGTCGCCGTCAGCGCGCCCCCAGCCATCGGTGCAAAATGCCCATGGATGGTGCAGTTCGCACCCACCGCCAGGCTCGTCCCGCAAGTATTCAAGAACACAAAAGAAGACGCATCCACGCCCGTTAGAGCAATGCTGGTGATCGAAACCGTCGCACTTCCCGTGTTGGTCACCGTCACAGCCTGCGGATCGCTCGTCGCTCCCACAAGAGTCGATGGGTACGAAAGTCTGGTGGCCGAAAGTGTTACCGGCGCCGTCGGCTGCACGCCTGTCCCGCTCAACGAAATGCTCTGCGGAGAGTTCGCCGCGTTGTCCGTAATGGTGACGGCTGCGGTAAACGCGCCAGCCTTTGTCGGCTGCATGTGCCCATGGATAACGCAATTGGCCCCAGACGCAAGGCTCGTCCCACAACTATTGGCAAACACAAATTCGGACGCATCGGCGCCGGTCACCGCAATGCTCGTAATCAACAGCGGACCGGTCCCCGTGTTGGTCATCGTGACCTGGTGCAATGCGCTCCACTTGCCAATGTCCGCCGAGCCAAAAGCAATGCTGCCGGCCGACAAGCTCACCACCGGAGCCACGCCCGTCCCGCTCAGCTCGATGCTCTGCGGCGACCCGCTCGCGTTGTCGGTAATCGTCACCGCCGCCGCCATCGCCCCCGTAGCCGTCGGCGCAAAGTGACCTTGAATCGCGCAGCTCGCCCCCGGCGCCACACTCGTCCCGCAGTTGTTGGTAAACACAAACGCAACCGCATTCGTCCCCGTCACCGCAATGCCCGTGATTGACAATGGACCATTCCCGGTGTTGGTCAACGTCACCGATTGCATCGCGCTTGAGGAACCCACATTCGTCGCGCCAAACGTCAAACTCGACGCCGACAATCCCACCGCCGGCTGCACTCCTGTGCCGCTCAGCGAAATACTCTGCGGGGAATCGCTGGCGCTGTCGGTGATCGTCACCGCGGCCGTCATCGCACCCGTAGCCGTCGGTGCAAAGCGCGCATGAATCGTACAGTTTGCTCCCACCGCCAGGCTCGTCCCGCAGGTGTTGCTCGACACGAACTGAGACGCATTCGTCCCGGTAAGCGCGATGCTGGTAATGGATACAACTGCGGTCCCGGTGTTGGTCATAGTTACCGATTGCAACGCGCTTGAAATGCCAACATCCACCGAGCCGAAAGAGAGACTCTTCGCTGAGAACGCTAACGGCCCCGCTCCTGTCCCGCTCAGCGGAATCGTCTGCATAGCGCCTGCCACATTCAGGCTGTTGTCTGTCAACACGGCGCCGCCGGTAATGCTGCCGCTCGCCACCGGCTCAAAGTCAATTGCCAGCGTGCAGCTTTCCCCTGCTGCCAGCGAGTATGCGGCAGACGAACTCGAACTCGTCTGCTCGCAGGTCGAAGCGCTATTCAGCAGAAAACTCGATGCCAGGCTGGGGTTGTCGCCGGTTGTCGGCACCGGGAAAGTCAGCGCCGCATTGCCGTCGTTGCTCACCGTCACCGTTTTCGGGCTATCGCTGCTGAGCATTCCCACATGGGTCGAAGCAAAACTCAACGACGGAGGATCGGCGAAGTCCAACTCAGTCACTGATCCCGTGACATCAGATAAATCACACGTGAAAAAGACGTTTCCCTTGGCGTCAACCACCACGCCAATGGCACCGCATCCGCTGCTCAAGGTATTCAAAGTGGGCGAAGACGGAATGCTACCGCCCATCGCCACAATCTCCGTTAATCCACGGCCATAATCGGCGACGATTACGTTGCCTTCTCCGTCAACCGCCACGCCTTGGGGGTAGATGAATCCGTTACTCAAGGTCTTGATCGTGGGCGAGGAAGGAATGCGACCTCCCACCGCCATGATCTCCTTTACGGCATGATTGGTGAAGTCTGCGACGTAGACGTTGCCTTCTCCGTCAACTGCGATGGCGGCGAGATTGAAACCGCTGGCCAAGGTGTTGACGGTGACGTAACCGCCCGTAACCAGGATCTCCTTAATCGACGCGCTCACTTCGTCGGACACAAAGACGTTGCCGTATCCATCCGTCGCCACGCTCATGGGTTGGTCGAATCCGCTGCCGAGAGTTCTGATCGTGGGAGAAGCGGGAATGCTTCCATTCACCGCCACTATCTGCTTCACCGCATTGTGGCCGTAGTCGGCGACCAGAACGTTCCCTGCCCCGTCCACCGCCACGCTAGAAGGATTCGCGAAAGTGCCCAGGGTTCTGCTCGTCGGCGAGGCTGGAATGATTCCGTTGACCGCTTCAAGCTCGTAGACCTTGCCACCGTTAGTATCGGCGACGTATACGTTCCCGTTTCCGTCCACCGCTACGCCGAAAGGTCCAACGAATCCGCTGCCGATGTTTGACTGCGCGCTCGCCAAGTAACTGCCCGTTGTGCTGTTGGCAAACACCGCCTGCGGTCCCACCCCGGTCCCCTGCAAATAGCCCGTCGCGACCAAGGCACCCGACGTACTCAGCAACTCAACCGCCCCATACCTCGGTCCCGGATACCGCGGCTTGAAGGTCACATTCACCGTGCAAGTGTCGCCCGCGTTGTATGCCGTATTCGCCGTGCAACTGCCGCCTCCGGCATCCGTAAAGTCCAACCCTGTCGCACCCTGCGTCAGCACCGCGGTTGAGCCGAGAGTGCCGGCCGTATCAAAAGTGAAGGTGATTGCTATGGGTGCCGCGCTCTCCGCGCCCACGTTGACCGGGCCGAATGCTCCACCCGCTGTTTGAATCTCCTTCACCGCATTGGCCCAGGAATCCCCGACGAACAAGTTGCCGTTTCCGTCAACCGCCACGCCCTCGGGCTTGGAAAACCCGCCACCCAGGCTCTTCACCACCGGAGAGGATGGAATACTACCGCCCACCGCCTCTATCTCTTCCACCTCGTCACTCCCAGCGTCAGTGACAAAGACGTTGCCGCTGGAATCTACGGCCACGCCCGTCAAGTCTCCGAATCCGAGCGCCAACGTTGTGATCGATGAGCTTGGTGAAGTCGTGCCGTTCGTCGCTACAATTTCTTGCACGTATCCCTCATAAGAGGTTGCAACAAACACGTTTCCACTTCCATCTACCGCCACCGCGAATGCATCACCGTCGTTACTGGAGGCGTACATGGTGTTGCTGCCGGATGTGGTGACGGTGGTGTAACCGCTTGCTGCCGTGGTTTCAAACACCGCTCTACTGTGGTTCGAGCTCACATAAACGGCGGCGTAGACGTTCCCGCTCTTGTCGAGCGTCAGTCCTGAGGGATCGTCGAAGGTACTTGAACCACCCGTTCCCAGAGTCTTAATCGTCGGAGAGTCTGGAATGCTCCCATTCACGGCCAACATCTCCTTGATTCCATTGATATTGGTATCGGAGACAAAGACATTTCCACTCGCGTCGACCGCCACTCCCGTGGGGTACGAGAATCCGCTACCAAGCGTCCTGATCGTGGGAGAGGCCGGAATTCTGCCATTGACTGCAACGATTTCCTTCACGGCGCCGCTGCTGGAATCGGTAACGAAGACGTTCCCGTTTCCGTCGACTGCTACGCCTTGAGGACTGGAGAATCCGCTGCCCAGCGTTATGACCGCCCCGCTGAAATGTGCCGTCTGCGCCACCAGAGGCCCACCAGCCAGCAGCGCCAAAGCCGTCGCGCCAACAACACATGCCATTTTCAATCCGCGAAGCCGAAGGCTAACCTGCGGGAAGACGGAATCAAGAACTGCTGTGGAGAAGAAGGCAGAAGGAAACATGAGACACCGCTTTCTCAAATCGACATTTGGGGCCCGGATTGCTGCGGCCTGCCACATCCGGCCTCTTCATGCGCGCCCTGGAAGAAAGGACCCTTCCAAAGAAACCGATCGAGGAGGCCAAATCCAGGTCGATTCCAACTCCCTGGCCTCGGGCAACAGCAAAACGCGTCACATCCCGCCTGACGCAAAGCGGAGAGCTTCAATTGGGCAACAACAGGGGAAACCCCAAGCCTATCAGGAGTTTGTCCGCATCTCAACGGGATTCTCCGTGAAACTCCGGTCTCAAACCCCAGATCAATATGTCTTGCCGCGATCCCTCGCCGCCCAGTCCCGCTCAGCCCAACACTCTGCCGCCAACCCGCTCCGCTGTCTGTGATGGTGGTCACCGCCGTCGCGGCCCTCCGCACCCGTCGCGCAAAATCATGCAACTCGCCCCCCATACCCCATACCCCAAAATCTTTTCCAAATTTGCAGTCTATTTCTCCGAAAAGCGCACACTTGAATCATGACCGCCAAGCCCTCGCAAAACCGGCCGATTTCATGCGTCGGGATCGCGCCCGGGCTGAACTGTTCGTTGCAGTGTCAGGGATGTCCCCAGTCTTTAATCGCAGGCATGTGACCGGTCCGTACTCCAAAATACCCACCCCCTCCCCCCTCCAAATGAACACTTTTCGCCCGGTGGTCCGCCATTAACAGACAACGAATCAACAACTTGCCCTTGAGGCCTATGTACTCATCAGTAATCACGAACCCTCAAAAAACACCACTTTTGGCTCAAAAACAGCCACTTTTGCCCCAACTTCAAGAAACAATCACGGTTTTCGCGGTGTTTTTCAGCCGAACTTATCCCCATTCCCTGTTCCCTGATCCCTGTTCCCCGCTTTTCCATCGCCTCGGAGTCCGTCGGACATAGATGGGGGAACTTGCCAGCAGTGAGGGCGTCCGTTTTTTGCTTTAGATTTGAGACATCGGTCAGAACTTCCTTCCAGACACGGTGAATCAGACGCTGCTGTTTCCGCCCTCGCTTCACGATTGGCTTCCCGAGGGCCACTTGGCTCGGTTTCTTGTCGATGTGGTTTACCGGAACCGACTTTGACTTCCTGAGGCCTTCGCCCAAAATGATAGCTTCCGCAATCTCGCGCATCGATTTACGCCGCTGCCTACTTTCAGTTTGAATGGCGCGGTAACCCTGGGCGCGAACTACCGAGGACGAGAAACTCGTCAAGACTCATTGCTGTTTCTGTGGACAGCAATGCGGCATCCAACTGCGCGTGCAGAATAACAAGGTCGTCGGGTTCGAACCGTGGCTTCGGCGCTACGGAAGAGTGACCCAGTTGTGCTTGGTAGAAGTGACCCAGGGCAGGAACAGCATTGGGAGAGGTAGGGATCTATAGAGCATCATCCCGCACCGCAGGTGCGGCTGGGTTTTGCTTTTCAGTGTCATCCCACGCCGAAGGCGTGGTTGCGGCATTCGCTCCGCATGCAGCATCAGGATGAGCGGAGCCTCTGGAGTTTCTGCCTGGCGTATTGGAAGTACTCTTCTCCGACTTCTGTTTCGAGCACTTCCTCGATGATCGGGATGAAGTAAGCCAGAGAGCGCACAGTGGCAAGTGGCGGAGCGTCTGTAGGCCGGATCAAGCGGCGGACCGCGGCGAGCACGAGTGCATTCTCAACTATGGACAAGGGAACGCCGCGTTGGTAGAGCTGGAGGGCTAGCATGCGGTCTGGACGGCGCAGGTTGCCGCAGGTTCCAGGCGTGTTGCGATAGGCTTCCAGAACCTTGCGCACGTAGTCTTCGCGGCCGGGTGGTTGTTTATCCATGGCCATTTGCTCAGCCTTGCGGATCGCGCAGCGATGGTCCATCGATGCGTATGGTGTGGCAGTAATGGCGGACGCGGCTCAAGAGCGCATCGACCATGGTCGGGTTGCCGAGGAAGTTGCCCCATTCGTCATAGCTCAGATTCGTTGTAATAATCGTGGCGTGGCGGTGATAGCGCTCTTCCATCAGCTTGAAGAAGATGTTGGACTGTTCCGGCTTTAGCGTCAGATATCCAAGTTCGTCGACCAGAAGGACATCAAGCCGGCTCAGGCGGTTCAACAGTTGACGCGAGGAACGGTCGGCCAGCGAGGCATACATCTGATCGAACAGGTCCTGTGCGCGGATGAACTGGCAGCGGTATCCATTCTCCAGGGCTTTCAGCAGCAGGCCCGACGCGAGTCCTGTCTTGCCTACACCGGGCGGCCCGACCAGCACCAGATTCTCCGCCTTGGCGATGAAGTCCAACTCGGCCAGGGTGTGGATCTGCTTGCGGCTGACGCCCGGTTGCCGTGCGAAGGGGAAGCTGGCCAGCGACCAGTTCTCGGGCAGATTGGCGCGCTTGATTCTCCACGCCAGGGCGGTTTCCTGCCGATGTTGCCACTGCGCACGCAGCAGGCGGGTGAGGATCTCGGAGTACGAGATACCCTCCTTCTCGGCAGCCCTTAACTGCTCGCCGTAAATATCGAGGATGCGA
>Ga0302266_10003277_pt1 | contig 13174 bp, 17 predicted proteins | sample III_Bog_E1_2_FD_194559 | JGI IMG/M metagenome (GOLD analysis project Ga0302266, IMG submission 194559) | Peat permafrost microbial communities from Stordalen Mire near Abisko, Sweden - III_Bog_E1_2 | ecosystem: Environmental > Terrestrial > Soil > Wetlands > Peat | place: Sweden: Abisko... | reverse complement strand
CACGTTGTATGAGTTACCCAGACCCACCATCGCAGCCGTCCAAGGAGCGGCAATCGCCGGCGGCACCGGCCTCGCCACCATCTGCGATTTCACCCTTGCAGCTCCCACAGCCAAGTTTGGTTACACAGAAGCGCGCATCGGCTTCGTCCCCGCCATCGTCTCGGCATATCTCGCTTTGCAAATTGGCGACAAGCGCAGCCGCGACCTGCTCCTCACCGGCCGCCTCTTTGATGCAAACGAGGCTTGTCGCCTCGGACTCGTCAACGAAGTAATCGAACCCAGCACGCTTGACGAACGCGTCTTGGCCCTTGCGCAGGTCCTCGCAGCAAACAGTCCGCAATCGCTGGCCGCCACCAAGCACCTCCTCGCAGCGCAAAATAAGCCCTGGCTTGATGCAGCAATCACTCAAGCCCTCGATGCGAACGCGAAAGCCCGGGAGACAACCGATTTCAAAGAGGGAATTGCATCGTTTCTAGAGAAGAGAAAACCTGTCTGGTCAAAATAAATTAAGGTCCAGCTACACCGCCGCATGGTTAAAGCGCACCCCAGCCCCGGTCCGCTGCTCCACAAGCTCGCGAGTTACACCTTCCCCTAACTCAACCACTTGAAAACCCGCCGGAGTAACATCCATCACGCACAAATCGGTAATAACTCTCTGCACCACTCCAGCTCCAGTAAGCGGAAGCGTGCACTCCCGAAGCAGCTTTGGGCTTCCATCCTGCGCCACATGCTCCATAATCACAATCACTCGCTGCACCCCCGACACCAGGTCCATCGCCCCGCCCATACCCTTTACCCGCTTTCCCGGAATCATCCAGTTAGCCAGGTCACCCCGCTCAGATACCTGCATCGCCCCAAGGATCGCCAGGTCAATATGCCCCCCGCGAATCATCGCGAATGAATCCGCGCTCGAAAAAGTGGACGCGCCCGGAGTGAACGTCACCGTCTGCTTTCCCGCATTGATCAGGTCGGCGTCCACCTCATCTTTCAGCGGGAACGGCCCCATACCCAGCAGCCCATTCTCCGACTGCAACGTAACCGTGATTCCCACTGGAATATGATTCGCAACCAGCGTAGGAATACCTATTCCCAGGTTCACATAGAACCCGTTCTTCAATTCCCGCGCCGCACGCGCGGCCATTTGTTCGCGAGTCCACGCCATTTATTTAAGCCTCTCGGGTAGTTACTTTTTCAATTCGCTTTTCAGGGTGCGGATTGTGCACCAGCCGATGAACAAAGATACCCGGCGTGTGAATCTCATCCGGATCAAGTTCGCCCGGTTCCACAATAATCTCCGCCTCCGCCACCGTAATCTTCCCGCATGTAGCCGCGTTGGGATTGAAATTTCTCGCCGTTCGCCGATAAACAAGATTCCCCAGGCGATCCGCCTTCCACGCCTTCACCAACGCCACGTCCGCCTGAATGCCACGCTCCAAAATGTAACTCACCCCATCAAATTCCTTGTGCTCTTTCCCCTCTGCCACCAGCGTCCCAACCCCCGTCCGTGTATAGAACCCCGGTATCCCCGCACCCCCCGCACGCATCCGCTCAGCCAGCGTTCCCTGCGGGCAAAACTCCACTTCTAACTCCCCTTCAAGATACTGCCGCTCAAACTCGTTATTCTCGCCCACATAACTCGATATCATCTTCTTCACTTGCCGGCTTTCAAGCAGCAACCCAATTCCCCAGCCATCCACACCCGCATTGTTACTGGCAATCGTCAAGTTACCAACGCCACTATCGCGCAGCGCAAGAATCAACGCTTCAGGGATACCGCAAAGGCCAAACCCGCCAATCGCCAGCAGCATCCCGTCGCGCACAATCCCATCCAGCGCGGCCCCCGCATCCGGCCAAAGCTTCGTAAACGCCGATCCGTTCTCTGCTCCACGTTCCACCATCGCTATCGCTCCCCCTCAAAGGCCCGGCGCACACCAATCCTATCTTCAAACTCAGGACTATGGAAACCCCAAAACCATTTCGCCACAAACCATCCAACCGAGTTATCCTAAGTCGCCGGTTCCTGGCAAGCTCGAACCTGCATTACTCGTTCAGAGTCGCTCCGCCGAACAAGAGAGTGACCATAGCTGCAATTGCACAGCAGGAGCGTTCCATGAACCCGTCGAATGCAAAACCTACCCTGGCCGTATTATTCGTCGGTTGCTTTTTTGTATCCCTCCTGAACGCACAAACTCCCCCACGCCCAAAGATTCTCGGCCTTGCTCACGTCGCCTTCTTTGCCCATGACTTCGATGCGTCCAGAAAGTTCTACAGCGACTTTCTCGGATTCGACGAAGTCTTCCCCCTCAAGAATCCCGACGGCACCCCGTCCATGACCTTCTTCAAAATCAATGACCGGCAGTACATCGAGCTGTTTCCGGAAAAGACCGCGGGCTCCGATCGACTGAGTCACATCGCGCTCGAAACCGACAACGCCGAAGCGCTGCGCCTGTATCTCGCCTCAAAGGGAGTCAAGGTTCCCAGCCATGCGACGACCGGCAGAATTGGCAACCTGGCCTTCAACGTCACTGATCCCGCAGGCCACACCGTGGAGATGGTCCAATACATGCCAGCCGGCCAATCCATGCTCAACTTCGGCAAGCGTCTCGGCCCCAATCGCATCTCGCAACACATGACGCATGCCGGAATTATTGTGACCGATCTCGACCCCGAATACCGCTTTTACACCCAGGTCCTCGGCTTCACTGAGACATGGCGCGGCAGCTCAAGCGGAACCGTCCTTTCCTGGATCAACCTCAAGGCTCCCGACAGTGATGACTATATTGAGCTCATGCTGGCCAAACCCGCGCCGCCCGAAACTGCGCGCGGAGGTGCCCACCATCTCTGCCTCGTCGTTCCCGATGTGCCGCATGCAGTAGCCACGCTGAAAGCGTCACCATACATAAAGCAGTACAAGCACGAAATCGAGTTCCACCTCGGCAAGAACCGCAAGCGTCAGGCAAACCTCTTTGATCCGGACGGAACACGCACGGAGGTCATGGAGCCGAAGACTATCGACGGCCTCCCAACCCCGCCGTCCACCGCCCCGCCGCCACAATAATCACCTGCATTGGGCGACGCTCGCTATTCGCTCGAATCGGCTCCATGCATTCAGCCCTCTGGGAAGGAACTGCGGTATGTCCGCCCCGCCAATTCCCGGGTAGGGTTGGAACGGGAGCAAATTCAAGGTATACTGAAAGTTCGGCAAGCAGGCGGATTTTTGCGCCACGCCGCGGCAGCGGAAATGCCGCACCAGTAAACGTAAAGGATTTGGAGCTAAGTCATGGCACAGGTATGCGATATTTGCGGCAAAGGCCCGCAGTTCGGTAACAACATCTCTCACGCGCACAACGTGACCCGCCGCCGCTGGAGCGTGAATTTGCAGGCAGTCAAGGCACTCGTCAACGGCTCCGCCAAACGGATCAGGGTCTGCACCAGCTGCATCAAGACGGGCAAAATCACCAAGGCAACGCACTCCGTCGCCAAGGCCACACCCGCTGTCGCCAAAGCATAGCGTTCCGCTTCCGCTCGGCAACATTCTGATTGGATCGCCCCCGACGCCGCCCCCAAGCGGCGTCGCTGTGTGTTTGTGTATTCGGGTCCCCGCTACTTGCCTTCCCGCGTAAAAGTAAGCGAAGCGGAGTTGATGCAGTAACGCAAGCCGGTCGGCTTCGGTCCGTCCGGAAATACGTGCCCAAGATGCCCCCCGCAGCGGGCGCAGGTCACTTCGACACGCCGCATGCCAAAGCTCCGATCCTCATGCTCCACAACCGCCTTCGATTCGGCCGGAATCACAAAACTGGGCCAGCCGCAGCCCGAATCGAACTTCGCCCCGCTCAAAAACAGCAACGCTCCGCACCCGGCGCAATGGTAATTCCCGGTGTCGTGGTTCTGCGTCAGCACCCCGGTGTAGGGCCGCTCCGTTCCCTTTTCGCGCAGTACGTGATATTGCTCCGGCGTCAACTGCGCGCGCCACTCCGCATCTGTCCGCTCAATCTTTTCAGTCGTTTCGCTCATCAATAACCTCTCCCGCAAACCGCTTCCGCAGGCTTCAACCGGCCCGCAGCCTTCCGTTGGATGCGCGACCGCCTGCAAAGTTACGGCCGGTCCCGAATCGCACCCTCAGACCTCCGCCACCAGGTCAATCTCCACCAGCACATCCTTCGGCAAGCGCGAAACTTCCACCGTGCTGCGCGCCGGCGGCGTCATCCCATCCGCGGCCAGGTACGCGGCGTAAACGGCATTCATCGCCGCAAAGTCGTTGAAATCCTTGAGGAAGACAGTAGCCTTCACGGTCTGCGCCAGGCTCGACCCGGCCGCTTCCAAAATGGCTTTCAGGTTTTCGAGCACCCTCTCGGTCTGTTCCGTAATCCCGGGCGCAACCACCTGCTGCGTCTCCGGGTCCAGCGCAATTTGTCCTGCAGTGAATACAAGATTGCCCGTCCGGATGCCCTGAGAATAGGGTCCAATGGCGGCGGGTGCTTTTCCAGTTGCGACAACGGTTTTGCTCATAGGTCGATTGTAAAGTCGTCCGTGGCCTTTTAACACACCCTAGTGCCAAACCGCCAGCAGGATCCCGCTGGCCACAAGCCCCACCAGCCAATACCCAAGGTTGATGGCAAACAGCTTGAACGGACGCCCCTCATAGATGTAGCTTGCCGAGAGCGGCGCGGCCATAAATCCCGCCCATGCGATAAAGCCAATCAGCGCGCCCCACGCAGCAGTCGTTGCGCCGGCCCATAGCACTAAGTGCGCCAGCACAAATGAAAGTACCAGGCTCCCGACGAACGACATGATCATGCCCGTGATCATCGAGCTCTTCTTCGCATTCCCGGGCTGTATCCCCACAATGGCCATCCATGGCTTGGCGAACAGCACCGGCGAATACCAAATGGCGCCAAGAAACCACTGGATCAGCGCACAAACCAGGATGGCATAGTGATTGAAGTGAAGATGTTGCAAGGGGAAGCCTCCTCAATGAGCAGAATTCAGGCTCCGAGCGACCACGAAAAATGGCAAAAAACGCCGTCAGATCCACAGGGAGTCGTGCAGTTGACTCTGCGGCAGATGAAAGCCAGTGTCAAGCGGAATCGCGGCGATTTCCCGTCCCTCGTAGTCAGCGCCGCTTCAACGCTTCCAACTCCTCAAGCGTCCTCGGCCAGTCCGCCCCCAGCAGCCGCGAAAGACTGCGATCCGCCAGCACCTTTCCGCCCGTCTGGCACCGTGCGCAGTAGTTCGTTTCGTTGTCGGCATAGCGAATCCGCTGCACCTTCTCGCCACAGCGCGGACACGGTTGGTCGAACTTCCCGTGCACAGCAAACTCCGGGCGAAATGCCGTCACGCCCTCAGGAAACTTCTTCCTCGCTTCATCGCCCAGCCGTTCCACCCACATCCCCAGCGTCGCTCGCGTAGCCTCAAACAGCCGCTCCCACTCTTCCGGCTTTAGCTTGTGCGTCTGCGTGATCGGCGAAAGCTGCGCCGCATGCAAAATCTCATCGGAATAAGCATTCCCCACCCCGCTAATCACCCGCGGATCGGTCAGCGCCCGCTTCAGCGTGCGGTTCTCCGCGCTCAGCGCCTCACGGAAACCCTCCAGGTCCGTAGCAAAAATCTCAACCCCGCCCGGATCGATATCCTTGAGCGCCTCTTCCCCGCGCAGCACGTACAGTGAAGCTCGCCGCTTGCTCCCGGCCTCGGTCAACACCAACGTCCCATGCGGGAAATCGAACCCCGCCAGATGCTGCCGCCCCGAGAGTTTCGCCCCCGCGGGCCGCCAATGCAACCGCCCCGCAATCATCAAGTGCAGCACCAGCCAGAGGTTTCCATCGAGTCCAATTCCGACCCGCTTCCCAATCCGCCGCAGCGCAACCACCGTTCGCCCTTCGACAGAAGCCAGCGGTGGATCAACGGTCCGCAGCAGAAACACCGAAGCCAGCCGAACGCGCTCCAGCGTCTGCCCAAGAACGCGTGGCTCGAGAGCCGAAATGTAAGCCGAGATGTCAGGCAGTTCCGGCACTCAATACAGCTTCAGCGAAGAAGGCAAATTGCGCAATGGCGCCGATGCTTCTGCCTCCCATAGCCGGGATTCATCGACTGCCTGGGGCTGCCGCAGGTGACCGTTGCGATCACGCTTCTCCAAGGCATTCACCTCCGAGCCGAGGATTGTATTGTCAATAAGCCGCGTAGCCCCAACCCAAGCCGCCAAGGCGAACAGCGTCCCGGGAGCAGCAACTTCAACCGGCAACAGCGTTCCCCAATCCACCAGCTCAATGTAATCGACCCGCACTTCAGGGACTCCGGCCAAAACCTCGCGCGCCGCGTCAACCAGTGCGCCGGCCCGACGCTCTCCAGATCCCACAAGTGATTCCACCACCCGCACAGCCCGGCTCAGCAGCAGCGCCAGCGCCCGCTCGTCCGCGCTCAGGTAGATATTCCGCGAGCTCAGCGCCAGCCCCTCCCCCTCGCGCACAATCGGGCAAACAACAATCTCCACCGGAAGCAGTAAATCCGCCGCCATCCGCCGCAGCACCGCAACCTGCGCCGCATCCTTCTGCCCAAAATATGCTCGGTCCGGCTCGGCCGCAATCAGCAGCTTGGCCACCACAGTAGCAACTCCCCGAAAATGCCCCGGCCGCGATGCGCCGTCCAACCGCGAACTCAGCCCCTCAACCTCGACAAATGTAGCCGCCCCATCCGGATACAAATCCTCCACCGAAGGAGCGAAGACCACGTCTGCCCCCGACTCTCCAGCCAACGCACAATCCGCCTCGAACGTGCGCGGATAGCGCGCAAAATCCTCATTAGGCCCAAATTGAGTAGGGTTCACAAAGATGCTCACCGCGACGGCGTCGCACCCAGCCGCCGCAGCGCGAATCAGCGAAGCGTGCCCCGCGTGCAACGCCCCCATGGTAGGAACCAGCCCCACAGTCCGGCCTGCGTTGCGTTGTGTGCGAGACCACGCGCGAAGCTCACTTACAGTGCGGACAATTTGCATCAGGCCTTGCGCAGCCTTGCCGACTGCTCCATCCCATCCAACGTCTGACGCACCGCCTCCGGCAGGTGATAGCTTTCCTCATCCGATGGAAACGCCCGGTGCTCCACATCCTCGCGATAGTGCTCAATCGCCGACCGAATCAGCGTACCCGCGTCAGCATAGCGCCGCACAAACTTGGCCGGAGGCGCAAACGTCAAGTTCAACAAATCGTGGAACACAAGAATCTGCCCATCACAATCCGGCCCCGCGCCAATCCCAATCGTCGGCACCGTCAGCTCTGCGGTTATCTCCGCGGCTACCTCGCGCGGAATCCCCTCAAGAACAACCGCTCCCGCCCCGGCATCAACCAGCGCGTGCGCATCAGCCTTCAGCTGCAGCACAGTCTCCGCAGTCCGCGCCTGCACCCGGTATCCGCCCATCCGATTCACGCTCTGAGGCGTCAGCCCCAGGTGAGCGACCACGGGAATCTCCGCGTCCGTAAGCGCCCGCACAAGTTCCACGCGCGGCCCCTCAATCTTCACCGCTTCGGCCCCGGATTCCTTCACAAACCGCACCGCGTTCGCCAGCCCCTCAGCCACCGTGTTGTAGCTGCCAAAAGGCATATCTGCCACAACCAGCGCACGCCGCACAGCACGCCGCACAGCACGCGTATGGTGGATCATCTCATCCACAGTCACCGCCAGCGTATTCTCGTGACCCAGCACCACCATGGCCAGCGAATCGCCAACCAGGATGAAGTCGATCCCCGCCTCGTCTGCAAGACGCGAGGTTGCGTAGTCATACGCCGTCAGCGCGGAAATAGGCTTGCCTTGGCGCTTCATCTCGCTCAGCGCGGGCATGGTGACTTTTGTGATGGGGGTGGTGTCGGGCGACGGATTCGCGCCGCCGGGGAATTTTGTAAGAATCATTTTGCCTCCAGTGCCGCTCCGTACACTCAGGATGCGACCCGAATAAAAGTGAGTATACGCCCGTTGCCGGGCCCGCGTGCAATCCATGTGTCCCATTTTGACCTTGTGCGCAGCCGCACTCGTGACTAAAATTCCACTACCCCAAGCTGGGAAACCCGGCGAGCAATGAGGTCGTATTAATGCCCAAGTTTGTGATCGAGAGGGAGATTCCCGAGGTCGGGAAGCTAACCCCTGAACAGTTGCAGGCCGTATCGCAGACGTCCTGCGGCGTCCTGAATGAGATGGGTCCAAAGATCCAGTGGCTGCACAGCTACGTCACAGACGACAAAATCTACTGCGTCTACATCGCCCCGGATGAAGCCACCGTGCGCGAACATGCCACCAAAGGCGGCTTTCCTGCCAACCGCGTGTCACAAGTACGAGCCACAATCGACCCAACCACGTCGGAGTAGAGCCACATCGAAATCGCGGTTGCCCGACCCAATTCTGCGGAAGCTTGCCGCAGCCGCGGTCAAGGACTCAAACTGGAAGGCACAATGCTTTCCCTCCTCGAAACCGGAATCTACACCGGCCTGGGCACCCTGGGCGCCGCCGGCTTTGCCTGGGGCGGGTGCGCCTATGCCGCCCTATGGCCCGATTCGCAGCTATTCGGCAAAACGCTCACCGCTCCCCGCAAGCCAGGCGAGCTCGCGCTCACATTCGACGATGGCCCCAACCCCGCGTGGACGCCCCAACTGATTGACGTGCTCGCAAAGCACAACGTCAAGGCCACGTTCTTCATGGTCGGCAGCTTCGCCAAGGCGGAGCCCGCTCTCGTGCGGCGAGTTGTCGCCGCGGGCCATCTCATCGGGAATCACTCCTGGAGCCACCCCAACCTCGCTTTGACTCCGGCGCAGCAGGTAACTGAGGAACTTACCAGCACCACCGACAAGCTACAGCAAATCACCGGTGCCCCAATCCGGTTTTTCCGCCCCCCCTACGGAGCCCGTCGCCCGTTTGTCCTCCGCACAGCACGCCGCCTTGGCATGGTCCCGGTAACGTGGAATGCAATGACCACCGACTGGGAAACTCCCTCAGCCGATGCAATCGCGCAACGCCTCGCCCGCACTATCGATGGCCTCGAGCGCCAAGGTTCAGCCGCCAACATCGTCCTCCACGACGGCGGTCATCGAGGCCTCGGCGCAAATCGCGGCCCATCCGTCGCCGCAGCCGCGCAATTGCTTGAACGCTACAAGAAGAACCACCGCTTCGTGACCCTCGCCTCCTGGTCTTCCTGATTGTCTTCCTGATTGTCGTCCTGATTCGCCAAGCCCCGATTCGTAGAAATCCTTACACCTTCGCGCGGCGATGCATTCGCCCCTCGCACCGTTGCCCCCGCACCCATTTTCCAATCCCCTGAAACTCTTTCCTGTCCTGCCCATGCGGCCTTCATCCCATCGACAACTCTCCCCATCCCCCGCGGCATCACACTCGCAGAAAGGGGATGACCATGGACCAAAACACCCTGCTCGCGATCGTGATCGTTGTTGCGGTGCTCGTACTTGCCGCCATCTTCATCGTTGTTTATCGCAAGCGCAGAAGCCAGCATCTCAAGCAGCACTTCGGCACGGAGTACGATCGCGCCGTCCTCGAACGTGGCGATCCCGCCAAAGCTGAAGTGGAACTCATCAATCGCGAGAAGCGCGTCCAAAGCTTCTCAATCAAAGAACTCAACCCAACCATGCGTGATCAGTTTCGACAGGACTGGATTCAGGTTCAAAACCATTTCGTCGACGATCCCGCCATTGCCGTTAGTGAAGCCGATACGCTCGTAAATCGCGTCATGGCCACGCGTGGCTATCCCATGTCCGACTTCGAGCAGCGCGCCGCTGACATTTCCGTCACCTATCCAGCCATCGTGCAGAATTACCGCGCCGCCCGCACAATCGTTCAGCGTCACTCGCGCGGCCAGGCCGGAACCGAAGACCTGCGCCAGGCCATGGTGCATTACCGCTCACTGTTCGACGAACTGTTAGGCGTCCCCAACTCCGCGGCCGCCACAAGAGGAGTCCCCTATGAACGAGCTTCTTAACGATGAAACACTGACCACCGCCGACCTCGTCAATCCGCCACGCACAAACGCCACATCCACCGGTCTTCCCGGACCCGACGGATATGAAGATGGTAGAAATCTGTCTTCAGACCTCGTCCCTACAGCCACGATGCCCACCAACAGCTTTCTCGACGAGCGCAACCCGCAACCTCTGGCCGTCTCCAACCAGCCCGTCGCCGTTACAAATCATCCGGCGCAGCCCAACGCGCTCTTTCCTGATGACGAGCTGAAGAATTTCCGCACGCACTGGGACCAGGTGCAAACCTCCTTCGTCGATGAGCCCCGTGCTGCGGTCGAACAGGCAGACAGCCTCGTCGCCAACGTCGTCAAGCGCATCGCCGAGCAGTTCGCCTCTGAGCGCGAGCAGTTGGAGAAGCAGTGGGACCGCGGCGAAAACGTCAACACTGAAGATCTCCGCCAGGCCCTCAAGCGCTATCGCGCCTTCTTCGATCGCCTCTTGACCGTCTGAGCATCTCCTGGAGACTTCGCCACTCTTTTTCCCTTAACTGACTTAGGTTCCCCATCCTTGCCGCCGTCTGCGGCAAGGGGGGAAGCCTGCGGAAGCGTTCTCTCCGCATCATCCGACGAATTACTATCTATCGAGGCTTCCCCCTGCGCCTTCAATTCAGGAACAGTATCCGTAGTTGGGCCGGCTAAAGCTAGCACCTCTTCCCCTGAATATCCCTCCCACACATCCAGCGTCAAATCAGGCTTGACGCAGTCCCCTTTCCCGCGTTCGTAGAGTTCCAGCCCCAATTTGCTGGGCGTAATATCAATTGATTCCGTCACAACATACGACGTAAAGTCAAAATTCTTCTCCACGATTCCGGTAATAAACAAATGCGCAACGTCCGTTGCATTCCTCGTCATGTCATGCATCGCTGTCAGCCGGATCATCTGTTCGGGAGTGACAATCACGCGCGCTGAACCTTCACCCCCGATTTCCCGTCGCGCCTCCAGAACCTTCCTGCAACCGCAAAGAAAAACACGGCACTGCGAACGCGTAACATTCACCAGCAATTCCGTAAACTCGCTGTTCGATTCGTCTTTTCCATCCACACTGCACGACGTAGCCAGCAGGCCCACCCAAAGCTGCCGCGTCAATTCATCGGCCCATGATCCATGTTTCAAAATGTTCAATACCAATGCTGGATGAGCGCGCATCTTTTCAGCATCCGGCCCCGCAGCCAGCAGTCGTTCCGCGCCGTAGGCAATCTCCATCAAGTTCTCGGTCCTCGTCGGATCAAGTGCTCCGCCAAGCAATTCAATCGCATCGTGTGCATCGGCCTGGCAAATCCGGCATAGGAACATGGCCGTCCGCAGCACCTTGAGCGTGTGCAGAATGTCTTTCGATTCCTGCAGAACAACCGCGTTCCTCAGCAAAACGTCCCAAAGATCCGGATTCAGGCCGTCCGGCAACACGAATGACAATCCGAGACCATCGTGCGCATGTCGCACCACGCGCGCATGCACCTCGACCTGCGGCCCGGACTGGTCCTCCACGAACCGTTCCGCGACCACCGTCAGCGGAACCAGTTCGCCCGGGGGCCACCGTTCGTCCGTCACAATATGAAGTCCAGTCGAGCTGATATTTCGGATCGTGGCCGATTTGGAAAGCGCGCTATTCCGCCGCCGCACCGAAAATCCAGACGGGATTCGCCTTTCAGCCCGAGGCTTCTCCACACGGCCGAGCTTCTGGAACCATGATTTCCATTGGGGTAGGGGGGTCATTCTCCAACCGCACCTCGAATTTCAGAGCCGATTTGGAGAAATTGTACCGCTGCCCCAGCACGATTGCGAATCAGAAAAAACCTGTGGCCCCTTTTCTTGACGTTTTCTGCGTAAATGTGCGAAGGGGCACGACTTTGAGTCGTGCCATAAGTCGTCAGAATAAGAGGAAAAGGACTTCACAGGCTACGGAAAAACTCATTCGGGCGGCAGGCCGGGTCGGGCGGCAGGCCGGGTCGGGCGGCAGGCCGGGGCGGGCGGTAGGCCGGGTCGGGCGGTAGGCCGGGGATTTATCCCCGGCATAAAGGCAATAGAATCAGAGCGGGCTTCAGCCCCTGCGGTATGCTTTTCAAGCTTTTCGTGAGAAATTCGGCCTTTTTCCGCAGCCTCTTCAGCGGGTGCCCCTGGTCGCTCGTCCGCCGCGGCGGCGGGACCAGGGAACGACGGAAGCCCGTGCGAGCCTCCCGCGAGCATCTGCCCCACCGCAGGTGCTTACAAGCCTTTAGGGTCTCGGAACGCCGGCAGTTCCTTCGCAGTCTCTTCTGTGCTCGCCACAATCCCTTTGGATTTCCGGTAAACATTGGCGACAGCCAGGGTCCAGAACGGCGCCAAATCCACACCTGGCACCAGCTTCCCCAGAAACGATGGAAGAAACTCCCAATGCCACCCAAGAAGGTAGTAGAGAACGGCCCCCACGCCCACATCCAGAATGTCGTCGGCAGGCGACGCAGCACCCTCCACAAACAGCGGAAACACGGCGATCTGCAGCGCATCCGCAATCATCGCCAGGATAAACGCAATGCGAAATCGCATCATCGGCGAAAGGTTAAGATCATCCTGAGTCACATCAACCTGCTTCCTGAGCGTGCCAGTTCCTCCATCTTACGATGCCACCGTCCCGCCGGAGGGTATCCGAGCCCTAGCTTTCACCCGCATCTACGATGCCCCGCAACGTTCCAAAGTTTCCGATACCCCCCCAAACCGCCGCTCCCTCCGCGCAAATTCCTCCAGCGCCGCATCCAGATCACCTTCATCAAACTCCGGCCACATCCGATCCGTAAATACCAACTCGGCATAAGCGCATTCCCACAACAGAAAGTCGGAAAGCCGCTTCTCGCCGCCAGTCCTAATCAGCAGATCCACCTCGCCGCTCTGCGCGGCCATCGTCTCCGTCAACAAGCTGCAAACCAAGTCAGGCGACGCCTTCCCCAGGCTCTTATCGCCGGCGAACGCCTCCGCAGCGGTCCGTGCGATGGCCTCCCGCGAAGAGTATTTGACCGCAACGCATACATGAATCGACCGCCCCTCAGCCGTAGCGCATTCAGCCTCCTCAATTGCCTGCACCACCGGTTGCGGCAGCCGATCCCGCCGGCCAATCACCTGCAGCCGCGCGCCTCGCTGCTTCAGCCGCTTCGTTTCCAGCCGTAAAAACGCACGCAGCAGCCAGAAAATGCT
>Ga0302266_10003275_pt1 | contig 13185 bp, 24 predicted proteins | sample III_Bog_E1_2_FD_194559 | JGI IMG/M metagenome (GOLD analysis project Ga0302266, IMG submission 194559) | Peat permafrost microbial communities from Stordalen Mire near Abisko, Sweden - III_Bog_E1_2 | ecosystem: Environmental > Terrestrial > Soil > Wetlands > Peat | place: Sweden: Abisko... | reverse complement strand
CATACGTGCAGCACACATCAAGGCAGTTGTAACGCCGGAGCTTGGACATATTCTTCAGATTCCAGTTATGCCCTTCATCTTTGTAGTAGATCTCTCGTGTGTATTGTCTCGTTTGAAACTGCAACTTATGTGGAAGCTCCGGCCAAAGAACGTGATGCCGAAGCATAGTATCTTTGACCTTACGAAGATCAATTCTGAACCCAAGGGAAGACAAAAACTTCGCATCGAAGTTGAAGAAGTTCTGCCCCAGTTGCGGTATTTCATATAGAATGGGCTCAAGTTTCCTCCAAAGAACCTTTGTTTCCGCCATCGAAGGCCGGAATAGATTAAAGCTGATCCCAAATGTCGATGAATCTGCTAATCCAAGCGTTAGAGGATACCCTGGGTGCGGAAAGAAATCGGAATCTTTCTTTAGATAGCAGATTTCAATATCATTTGAGAGCAACTTTGCACTCTCGAAGCGAGTTAAATAAGAGAGCAGCTCATCCAAAGGCATCTCATGATACTTCATATCCCTATAAGGCAAGGGCTGAAGAGAACCATTCTTCCTCCAGAATTCAAGCTCCACTCGTATCTTCTGCATGTCGAAATACGTTGTGATATTCCGTTCAGTCCAATTCTGGCAAGCTAAACCTGGACCATAAAGGGGAATCGCGTAATGGGGATAGTTAAGAGAGGGAGCCTTTAAAAGCGACCCCACGTATTTAGAGAGCTGAGTCTTATACGACTTCGCTCCCTTGAATGGCTTACACTCAGGAATGAACGCTTGCGCGGCTTCATCTAAGCATAAGACAAGAGGGGGCTTGTAGTTGTTAAGATCATTCTCCAATATCGCAAAGGCATGTTTCTCATCCGTATTAGGACGCCGGCTGGTAACATATACATCCGAGATTCCAGCATCCTTCAACATCTTATCAAAGACATACCCCATCCCCCCGCTGAACATATACCCTTTTGCGGTATCTGTGGAGAGGGGGGATTCAGATATAACCCAAATAGGACACTTAGGATTTCCGCGAGGGGTTATGTAGGGCATTCTCTTTGCACTCCTTCTCAAACCTATCCCACTCAGCTTCCAAACACTCCCTGCACATCCAATAATCAGCTACTAAATCATGGTCATTGCAAGGTTTCTTACAGCCTATGCACTCTCCATCCATAGGACAAGAACAGGTTCCATTGGAATTAAAATGCCTCTTATCATCCCTTGCTGCAAGATGTGGTATTCGCACTCTTCTCCTTCTTTATCCCTAGAAGCTGTTCAAAAAAAGGAACTTCATCTGGGTGACAAATAATACGAAGGGTTCTCTTTTTCAAGTAGCTAGCCTCCTCATTACGTATGAATTTACAAAATGAAATATAAGTTAACTCGCCCTCAGGATTTAGCATTTTTCCTCCAAGGAATCAAGTTCGAGCAAAGACCCCATAAGACTTTTAAAACCCCAACCGCGAGGATGGATTCCTCAACGCACAAGATACACATGAGAACTCTCCTTTTCCTCCCCTCGGCATCGCCGGGAGGCGGGAAAAAAGAGGAGCCCCTCTCTCAAGGGACTCCATGAAAGCTGATACGCAGGGCCGAATCTACTTATCAGAGGAACTTATTTGCAAAGATTGTTGGAATGTTTCACGTCCGGATACTTCTCAGCGCAACCGTCGAGCGCGCAGAGGAAAGCCCGAATCTCATTCTTCGGCTTCCCATTAAAGCTCGACTCGATCACATCCGCCTTGAAGATCACGTTAAGCAGCGGTCCCTTATACTCCCCCCACTGAGAGGGATCCTCAGGATTCGCTGCCGCTCCCTCCCAAACACCAGGGAGAACAAGCGTCGTGTGCTGATCCGTCTGCGCATCTCCAGGAACCAGAACCTCCTCCATCTCCAGCCCGCACGCGTGAACGAAATCCCAGATTGCAATGCTGAACTTTGTAGAGAGCGGATGGAAGACCTTAATCCCCTCAAGAGGAGCGCCATTCGCGGTGAATCCCTGGTTATTCACGATCGTCGTCTCGACGTTGTAATTAACCCCGTCCCCCTTCTTCGTCAGCTTCGGGCGAAATCCATTAACCTGAAGCTCATAGAGGCCAGTTTGTGCAATCGGGGAGGTAAGGGAAGCGCGGCTGAAACCCATATCAAATGCCATATTCGTATACTCTCGATTCTTTCTCTCTTCGTCTCTCGAAGAATGGTTCGTGGTGCGTTGAGGTTTGGGAGCTGCTTGGAGGGGAGCTACTTCTTTCCGCGCTTCATAGGCTTCTTTTTCGGAGCCATCTTAGTAAAAGTCGGCTTAGGAGCAATAGAAGTCTGCGCTTCCGTATTCTGAGGATTACACGCAGAGCAATCACAATTAAAAGGGGGCCTTTTAATAGCTTCGATCTTTACCCCATCTGGCATTTTAATAAGAACCTCAAGGAGGTTAATCTGCACGGTATTAAACTCTTGAGCATTTCTCAGACCTCTGATTCTTTTCTCTTGAGTTTCAATGATAGCATGAGCATCATTGATCTGATTAACGAAGTCTTTTCTCACTGAATACTCATTCGCCAACCTTGCAGTAATAGCGGTAATATCCACTCTCAATTCTCCCTTTCTTCGGTTAAGAATTAAAGCCAAGGGGACTTTAGCTTCGCCTTCTCCGCTTTATGCTTCGCAAGCATGGCCATTAAATCCGGCGGCTCCGTGGCATTAAGCAGAAGTGTCGTCGAGGCTAGAATCTCCTCATCAGGTTTGCACGTCACGGTGTAGACATTCTTCGGACCAATTTCAATCCGAAAAACCTCATTAAAGAGCGAAAGAACCTTCGCAAGATACTGGGGATCAACGGTAACTTTTCCAGTAAATTTCGTCTCATCCTTCGTAGAACGAAGCTGATCTTTCTCATTCCTCTCGTGAAAGACGAAGATAATGTTTCCAAGAGAAGAAAACTCTGAGATCCAGTACTTGATGTATCGCTCTACTGCATTGATAAGATCATAGTTCTTCCCAATGAAAACCTTCCTCGCCGGACCTACCTTAACAATACGTGCCAGCGAGGAATCCTGCTTCATGATCTCGTTCTCCATATACTCTTTCATATATGTAACGGAATCAAAAACAAACGTAGCAGGAATTGGTTGCCCTTTTAGCTTCTTCATCTGCCACATGGAGAGTTCACTCTCCAATGTAGTCATTGCGGTTGGTTTTTCTTGGTTAGCGTCATAGAGGCTGGTAATGAAGACTCCTGGTTTGCCAGCAAGGCTTGCCGCTCGTCTATCAAAATCGTAGTATGCGATAGGTTTTGGTGCTGTTGCAGCAAACCAGCTCTTGCCTGTCTTCGGGAGTCCAAGTATAGCGATTCGGAGGAATTCCTCTTGCTTAATATCAGCCGTTGGGATTCCTCGCATTCCCTTGAACATGTCTCCATATTCATTACTTGGAGACTGCGGCGCTGCTCGGAGTTGTTCCTGCAACGCTACTACTTGCTGCTGCTGTGCTGGGGGTATCTGCGGCGCTATCGCCATTCTTCATCTCTCCATTCAGAACCGCAAGATCAGCTTCTACTTCTTCAGGGGTTTGTGGATTCACGAATGGAACTTGCATTTGAACAGTTCCAGTTCCTTCTATCGGAAGAATAGGGGCATTTGTAACTCCCATATCTGAGAGAACTTTACACCTATTACACATCTGGAATAGCGAATCAGAACCATCCTCGTTAAGAACAACCCAAGAAGCCGGGCGCTTGCATTGGCATTTATTAACCAATGTCTCGTTACAGAAGCCAATCCAATCCCCATTAACAAGGGGACGTGTTTTATTCGGCATCAAGATTCCTTCCCAACCATCTCTGTATCCCAGATTGGTTTCGCAGAGTACATCGAGTCAATGATAAGAAGCTCATCCCTCTTTGAACCCTGCCTATGAATAGGTAAATACGGACAATCTCGCATGAACCAGGAATTACACATCCCTGTATTACGTTGCGCGTGCCCAGTTTGTACATACGAGAGGAGGGAACGGAATATATCCTCCCCAGTTAATAGCATCCTCTCTTGATAAGAAGAAAGCTGTTCAGTTGTCTTATAGATAGGTAGCCGACGGAACCTATCCTCAGGTTTCTCCGTTGGAGTTTTTGAGATAAAATTCATAAGAATCCTATCGCATCTCCTCTTCAGGATCATCTCCGGGGGAACAAGAGAAGGGAGGATCTTTCCAACAGCATAGATATATCCCGTCGGTCCCTCATCAACTTCATACTTCCCCGCAGGGTCACTACGAAATGAGTTCATCGTCTTGTGATCCAGTGGAGTTATATGCGTTCCATCGTCAACCAATACGTCGATACGCCCACTAAGGAAGCAGGAAAGGAAACCCCTCACAATTCCTAGTAGGACTTCCCTCCCCTTCCCAAAGCCAATCTCCGTTCCTATAACACGAAGACGCTCGTTATCGGGGCTAAATTTAAGAGCATAAGAAATAATCAGAGTCGTAAATCCAATCACTCCCCCGATTACTTTATACTCCTTATGCGCCGAGTGGAAATTCATCTCAGCAGCCTTCCACTCTTCAGGAGCACGAGTTGTGGCCCAATCGAGAGTATTAAACCCCGGTTCTCTAAAGATAGTATAATACTCTTCAACCATCTTATGAAAGAGTATCCCAAAATCCAGAAACCAACTCCTCCCACCTGTACGAAGCTGCACTCCATCTACGAAGGCAGTCATAAAGTGAGAGGGGCAGTTTCTAAAAGTACTCAGCATGTGATTATCAAGAGTTAGCTCAAAAAGCCCTGTCTCCTCATTAATAGCGAGCCAGTGAATCTCAGGATGATCTTTGAGAAAATCAATCATTCGGAAGATTGAAGTCCCATTGAATCCAGCCTCGATACAAGCATTGAGTTGTAGGTTAGAAAGGTCCAAGTTTCCCTTCCTGAATCTCTCTTACTATGAGCGTAGCATATCCTGCTTTATCTGCCCAGGAATCCTCGTAGTTAGGATCGCCGTTAAGAATTCTTGCTGTCTTATGCGCATCCATCTCAAGGGCTTCTTTTTGTGAAACAGTTAGCATATGCCAATTACGAGTATTGCGCATTACGTTCTTCAAGCTCTGCGCAATCAGAGCGTGACCCCTAAACTGGCCATACGTTTTCTCTCTCTCAGCAAGGATCTCTTCTGTGCTTGTTTTCTTCATCTCTTTCTCTCCTTTCATTTTGAAAGCATCCGCGTAATTAGACGCTTGCAGTAACTTTAATATATAAGCTCTGCATTCATCACAATTACAATTGAATCTCACATGGTTCATTTTGAAAGCATCTCCATGATCTGTTGCGGTGTCATTCCCGAAGCCATCATAGCTTTAAGAACAGAAGAAACTTTCGCTCCCTCAGTTGTGCTCTTAATTCGCTTCGTAGTTTTCGTAGTAACAGAAGCCTCTGTCCCGCCTTCCTTCTTCAGAAGCGGAGCATTAGCAAAGCGGTGCATGTAGGCATTCTTCCGAGTTTCTCTCTCATCTAACATCCCGGAAAGAATCTCCCGATGATACTCAATCGAGAGCTCCAACTCATCATCTGAGAGAGATATGATCTTGCGCTGAGAGAAGAGCCAATTTAACCCCTCAAGGCGTACGTGCTTAGCTCTTTTCTTGTACGTCGATGTTACATTCCCTTCCTCATCAGTGCGTTCATATGTCTTCGTCATTGTCTCTTTGAAAAGAGTAATGTCGCTTAGACACTCAACACAATAAAGAGGATCAATCGTTGAGGCGAAGTGTGTACAATAGAGCTTGAAGCACTTCACACATCTAGCTATCTTTATCTCCGTAAGGAGATTCGACGCCAGACACGTTGGACAAACGGAGTTCGGTGAATCCTCGAACACACTCACCTTTTATCCTCCTATCTCTTCCCTTTACCATACTGTTGTTCGGAGATAGCTTCTTTAGCTCTGGAGATTTCCAGCGCTAACAAGGACTCTGCTTCCGGTATTCTCCCGTTGAAGAATAAAGTAAGCAGAACCCTTGTTAAAGCTGAGCTTTTGGATTTATATTTGGGGGTATTCAGGAGGGCGTATTGGGTTGTGGTAACTCGAATTCCGATACCACGGGTTTTTTGGGGGGTGGGCATTCTTTAAGTGTACACCGGGGGTGCGCGGCCAGTCAAGTGGGCTAAGTGCCTTTTTTTCAACCACTTAGCCCTGCCCCTTGACTTCCCGCGCTTTTTTGCCCCTTGCCCGGCCTACGTGATTATGTCTCCTGTAATTACAGTTTCAGGAAGAAGCCCCGTCCATTTACAGACATTAGCCTCATAGGAAGAGGTATTATTGTTATCGGAAGGGGGTGCCCATTTAAGGAGGGCTGCGTGAATTGTTAGCCCTAGATAGTGATTCAGAAGGAGTTCCCGCATTGCGTCGTAACCAGATTCAGGAGTGGGAAATTTAGCAAAGCGGGGAATTTCTCCGCTAGGGGTTGTCTCAAGAACTGCCCCAAGAGGAACCATCCACTTTGAGAAGTTCAAATTCCCGGGATTATTATTTCGCTGGGCACGTGAAGAGGGAATCTCAAATCCCTCCTCCCTAGCAAGAGCTTTCATCAAGGTTAACTTCACGTTCAAATTCAAACCGGTCATTGTAGTTCCTTTCATCATCGAGATCATCTTGAGTTATAAGACGCCCAGACCTGTCATAATCCGGATCAGAATACCACGGGAGATCATGCTCAGAGGGTGGGTTTAGCATTCAAAATCTCCTCCGGGGGCGTTGCTTGCTTGTTATGCTCAGTATCACTAGGAGAATATGGGATTGTAGGATCATAATACTGACAACCAAAGAACCTACTTCCCTTATAGACTCCTTTCCTTGTTGGATAATGAATCCACACGCTCTTAGTTCCTAGGAAATTTTTCGAGATCGGTGTACCGCAATACACACAACGAACTGGCTTATGTCCCATCAAAGAACTCCAAACTGCATTCTAAGCATCTCATGCTGCGAGATCATTGCGCTAATATCTGTCATTGAAACATAAGATGAATGCGCTCTCTTAATCTGATCAGATGTAGCGGTGCGGTAGAGGAAATCTCCATTCCCTAGGAGCTTTTCCGCCCCATTCTCATCAAGAATAACCCGTGAATCCTGCATCGAAACTAGCTTGAAAGCTATCCTAGCAGGGAAGTTAGCTTTTAGATCCCCTTCGATAATTTTAACCGAGGGTCTCTGGGTTGCGAGGATGATATGAATTCCAACTGCGCGGCAGACTTGGGCGAGGCGTTTGACGAGATCCTCAATAGGGGAGGGACGATACTTCTTCTCAATCTGCGAGAGTAAAGCTCTATCCGCTCCTACTACGTCCGCGAATTCGTCAATGATGAGGATTTTATACTTCATCCTCTCTCCAAGAGCCATCTTATTCCATTCTGGAGCATTTCTGCAGAATCCACTCATCTTCTTTGTTCTCTCCTCATACTCTAGGAGAAGCAAGTCAAGAGTGTTCCTAAGGTCAGCAACAGTAGTAACGACGCTACTAACATGAGGAAGACTCTTAAAAAGAATCAAATCCAACTGCTTTGTATCCGCAAGGATGAACTCCATTTCTTCCGATGAACGGAGAAGGGAAAGGGAGAGAATAAGCTGGGAAGTAAATATACTCTTCCCAGCGCCGGTAGCTCCTGCGATTAGGAGATGAGGTTGCTTTGCCAAATCGAGATAAACTGGCTCTCCTTTGGTGTTTTTCCCCAAGAGAAGAGGGAGGATCATTTCCTTGACGGAGGGCTCTTCGAACATATCATAAAGGCACTGGTCAAAGAGAATGAGCTCCCGATCTACTCGTGGAACTGCAATAGAAACAAGCCCTAAATCACGAGTGATAAGAACTGCCTCTACTCCAAGGGACATAGCAATATCCTCCTCACGGGAGGTTATCTTGCTAAGTTGTACATCAGGAAAAGGCTCAAAGAAGTAGGTCCTGACAACCGGACCTACTTCTGCCTTACGGAAGGTAGCGTAGAATCCAAGAGAAGACATCTTCATAGAGAGTTTTACAATCTGCTCTCTTTGGGGGGAGGGGATCTCTTGGATTCCTGGGAGAAGTTTAAGGAGTTGTGCTGTGAGGTTCATCCTAATCCTCAACCGCGACAACTACTCCCCATTCATAGGGATCGCCGTCTATATAAGTAGAGCGTAGCCTTTTTACCTCTTGCTCTACCGCGACTTGGTAAGGTTCATCCCCAGGGCACCCATCATAGGTTTTAGAGATGATAAACTCAGCTAACTCCTGAACTTTCATGAGTCTCCTTCTTTACGAGTTCGTATTCCCGGTAGATTACAGCGACTTGGTTATCTCGCGGGATGTGATTCTCCCACTTGACTTGTCGAATAGCGCGGAGAGCATCTTGCCGGGTGTGGCGGATTTTGACAATTTTGTTTTCGGTGATGATTGCGAAGATTCGGGAGGGGAATTTCATCCTCGCTCCCCCTCAAATCCAAGATCCCGTGCAATTACAGCGACGGGGAGTTTTAGCCAGATTATTCTTTCATTCCTGAGATATATCATTGTTCCCATACCAGGAAGTTCCGCGTTGTCAATCACGGTACTTCCATCTGGAACCAAAGCTACAACCTCAGATGGGTCGAGATACATAGTTCCGTGAGCGCAGATGATTTTTCTCATCTTCCTGTCTCATCTGGAAATTGATACCGAGAAAGCAAAATCTCTTGCTTTTCGAGATTTTCAAGTTCGAGCAAGAGTTGTTTTCTCCTCCCTGGAGACATATCTACTGTCCAGCTTGTAAACCCAGCAAAAGATTTCAAAGCCTGCTTTAGTGTGTAGATTTCGGTATCTCTCATCTCCCCTCCAGTAAAGCCCGGAAGTTCCCATCACTCAGGCGGAGTCTGTTAATAGGCGCGAGATATTTAAATGCGTTTTTGAAAGAAGAACCCCGCTGAAGATCCAGGAAATATCCCCCAGTTCTATCGGCGATTTCTTTCATAAGCGCGCTGGCAGCGGAGTTTGAATATCCGCCATCAATAAAAACTGTATCAATCGGGATCTTTAACTTATTCGCTAGGGAGATAGCCCTTTCCTTCTCCTCCTGCGTATCCGGAGATCCATCAGAGAAAGCAATAAGCCTCGTAGCACAGGGAGTAGCTCTGAGGGCTCGGAGGATTGTAGGAAAGAGTGGAGTCCCCCCAGGAGCTTCGATAGCTGCAATAGAGGAGGCGATCTTAATAAGATCCGAGGAGAGTTCTGCATTCATGATAAGAGGATCAAGATACCTCTGATCCTTCGGATTCATCAGATGAATCGCTACTGCTGTTTGTCCTGGAATGCAATTACGAAGGAATTCAACACATCCCTCTTTTGCTTCCCTTATCGAAGCTCCGCTCATGGAACCTGAATCATCAAATACAACTCGGATACGTTCGGAACAATCAGAAGGGGATACGAGTCTCTTCTCCTTCGAGATAGCTGTGGAGTCACTATTCTCCACAGGTGAGATAGCGGCTACCGCAGCCGCACGAAGGGCTTCAAAGCGTGAAGCCTTAGAAATTGGCTTTTTAATATCAAAGGCCATTTTTCTCTCTTTCTTTCTTAGTTAATGGAAACCTTGCGGGCTTTCTTCCGTTCGATTTCTCCGATAGCCTGCATAGCAGCAGCAGTGGTCATTGCTGTCACACGACTGACCTCAGGAAGTGGAATAAGCGTAGGTAGAAGCACACTTGCTGTTGCAATCAAGTGTGCTGGAAGAAGGCCACGGGATTTAAAATCCCCCATGATCTTCATAACTTCATCTATTATGATCTTCTTGATAGCAGCAAACTCCTCATCCGTTAGAGGGATCATTGGTTCCTGGTTTGAATTGTTCAGCATTGATTCTCCTTCTTTCTTCTTTAATAGAAGAACTTGCTTTCTCTTCCCTTCGGAGGTATTCACGAAGAGCTTCATACTGGAAGAGAGAAAAGGGTCTGGATGTCCAGGAGTGAGCTAGGTTATAGCTCCATGTTACGATATACATAAAAGTATCCCTAGAGTAGGAGTCTAAGGAGGAAAGAATAATCCTCTCGGGGTCGTCTAAGGGGTCTAGGGTTGGGATTATACCCATTTCTTGCGCAATTCCTAGAAGCTCCTTAACGTCGAGTGTGAATTGGGAGTAGTTCATGAGAGGATTATTCCTTTCTCTAGGAGGCGTTGTATGCACTCCATAGCATTGTTAATTCACTCATCTTCTTCGGATCACCGCCCTTATCCGGGTGCAGGCGGATGCACGCATGGCGGTAGAATTTCTTTAGCTCTTGTGGAGAAGAGGATCTTAATTGATCTCCTGTAATATCTAGCAAGCCTGCCAGAGCCACAAAGAGAGCTTCTCCAGATGGAACTCCAGTTCCTTTTGAAGTAGGGGGAGCGTAGAAGAAGTCCTTCTCATTATAAACTGGAGCAGGAGTTCCTCCATTATATCCCCATCCATAACTACTAGCCGGAGGGGGAACATAAGGCTTCCACTTGAAATCTCCCCTTGCCTGAAGTCCCCTTAGATCTTTTACGGGAGAGAGAGTAGTCCCAGAGAGAAGTCCCCCTTGAATTGCTTGGTTTAAGACACTGATAACAAGAGGGCCTGCTGATCCGATATAGTACCAGATATACGTCTTCGCGTCATAGTCCCTGTTTTCTGGAGGAACGGCTTTTAAGAGAGAGCGAATAATCTCACTTTGGGCAACTTCCTTTGGATTTTTCCAGTCAATTTTCGTAGTTCTCCCGTCTGAAGAGAGAGCTAGATCCAGCATCTCAAGTGGTGTGCTAGGGTTGCGGTGTTCGTAGTATACATACACGAGTGCGTATTCCTTCCCCCGCGGTGCGGGCTTTTAAGGATTCTCTCCCTTCGGAGAGTGTGTTCTTGGATTAGAGGGTAAATAAAAACCCTCTTCTCTCCCCCTTTTTGTGGTATATCTTCCAGTAGCACGTTAGGTGCATGGAATAGGTATACAAGGGGGAGAGAAGAGGATTCCCCTTTTAAGGGGGAACCGCTCCTCTATAGAAGCAGGCAGGTTTATTGCCTCGTTTAAACAACGGGCCTTGCACTCCCGTTGTCCTACTTCTAATGTGTTGAAGTTACCTATTAGCCTTCCAACATCTTCAGGAAAGCAGCAAGGGCCTGCGCCTTATCCGCTGCATTCAGGGTCTTGAGGGTACCAAGAGCCTTCTGGAGAGGAGACTGACCGCGCTTGGAGATAGGATCGTTGATAGCGTCGATAAGATCGACAATCTGGTCATTGGTGACATACTGACCAGCTTCCTTGTCGAAATCAACCTGCGTCTGATTCGCGCGCGCCGTTTGCAGGGCATTGATTCCCTTATTGATAATCGCAAGGCGTTGATCCGCATCCGGGACGAGATCAGCAAAGCCCTCTTCATTCGTGAGAGTATACCAGATAAAGGTATTCTCTACCAAACGAGTCTTTCCATCCTTCTCCATCTGCTCCCAGACAGAACCATCCAGAGACTGCCGGCGAACAGCAGTTCCAACAGGCTGGCCCTTCTCGTCGAGAGAGCCGTACGTACGGTAGATGATTTTTTCCTTCGTTACGTTAGCAGAGGAAGTGCTTTCCACGTTCGTAGCGGAGACTTCCTGCACGGGGGTAGTGTTCTCTTCAGTTGCTTCGACTTCTTCGGGGTCGTTAACTTCAAAAGACATATATCCAAATCTTTCTCTCCCCTCCAAGGGGAGGGTTTATGTCCCGCAGAGCGGGAAGTGGTGTTACCTTAGAACAGCGGCTATGCCGCCAATCCTCCATTGAAGCTGCTCAGAGTTATATCCTTTTGAGAGGATATTCTCTTCTCTCCTCCCCTTAGAATCATTGGCCCAATGTGTTGAGGGCGGAGGATTAAGTTCCCCCTTCACACCTGCAACTTGGATTCAATAAGGGAGGAGAGAAGAGAATACGAGCTTTACGCTCATATGCTCTTCTTTTTAAAGCAGTACCTATTGGGTGCCCCGAGGGCTAGGCTTTTGGAACTGCTATTCCGTCGATAGAAATTATCTCAATCCCTACCTCCGGGAAGAAGTTAATCGCTAGATCTCCTTGGAGGTTATCCGTGGGATCTTTTGAGAGGAAGTACTTCTCCTCGTCTAGGGTATTAACCCGAGCGAGGAGAACAAGAGAACGTGCGATTGTTTTAGGATAGAGCGGGGGAGGAGGAGTTGGCATTAGTCGTCGTCTTCCTCGTCCTCTTCATCCTCGTCTTCGTCGTAGTACTCATAGTCTGCACTCTCTGCTTCCCTGTCTTCAATATCCGCAAGAGCAGATTCCCAGGCTTCATCTTCGGTTTTCTCGAAGTATCCAAGCTGAGAGGCACCCTCTGTTTTATCAGTAAGGATACAACACTCAGCATCTTCATCATAATGCACGTGAGCCTCAGGGTATATGGCGAGAACTACATCTTTTGTACTCTTTTCATCAGGCATAGATTCCTCACTCTTTCAATGTTACGCCCCGCGAGGGGGGTTGTCAAGGGGTTAAGTGCATGAAAAAGAGGCGTTTAGGCGTCTTTTTTCTTGATTTGCGTCGACTCAGGAATCGGGTCTGCATGAAGTTCTGAGGATAAATCTGAGACTCTACAAGAAAGACAAGCCTCTCCACAGTACATCTCATCTCCATCAATGAGATCCTCCTCTTTGAAAGGGAGAATAATTATGGATTTCGTTTCTCCGAGAGAGGAAATAACTCCTCGAAGAAGAAACCAGTGATTTGTAGGCGTTCTGGTACGAGAACAATACTTCGTATCACATTCGAAGGTGACTTTTTTTGCCATTCTCTTATCTCCGTTTTAGGAGCTCCTCTGTAGCGTTCTTCGTAGGTTGGATTTTATTCAGCCAGATTTTCTTAAGCTCCTCCAAGCACTCGATGATGGTGTCTTGGCGAGAGTTGAAGATAGCGTAGGAGTTCTTCCCGTATTGCTCCCGGTAGCGTACTACGGAAGCGTAGTATTGTTTCATTCCCGGAAGATAGGAAACAGCGATTCCCGGACAGGAGGGTTCATTTGGGTAGAATTCCTGAAGAGAACGTACTAGGAGATCAAGGTCAAGGAGAATTTGAGGAGGGGTTTTGACCTTACGGGTACGTTTGATTCCAGCGCGGGTAGTTGTGGGGGTTGGATTCTTAGAGGCCATTTTAGCGTTTTTCCTTTCCCTTAGATTTGTGATATGCGTAATCCAAACCGCCACC
>Ga0302266_10003274_pt1 | contig 13185 bp, 13 predicted proteins | sample III_Bog_E1_2_FD_194559 | JGI IMG/M metagenome (GOLD analysis project Ga0302266, IMG submission 194559) | Peat permafrost microbial communities from Stordalen Mire near Abisko, Sweden - III_Bog_E1_2 | ecosystem: Environmental > Terrestrial > Soil > Wetlands > Peat | place: Sweden: Abisko... | reverse complement strand
GTTTCACTGGGTCGGAGGGCGGGCAGTCCGACCGAGGCGTGTGCCTCGGCAATGGTGCCACAGCACGCCGCGCGTTCGCTCCAATGCCGAAGTTGTCGCAGACGATCACGCCCGAGAGCCTGTCCGGTCAGATCAAGGCCGACCTGGCGGCGATGACCGGTTCGTCATCACCGCCAGGCGCGACGCAGCCGCAGGAATGCGCCATAGCCCAACTCAAGGGCGATGCCGACCGGCCGCCATGACGCGATAACCCCCAGCATTGAAAGCCTCGGCAGGTTTCGCCAGATCGCGGCGAAGGCTGCCGTCCCGTCCACCAGCTCGCCGTCCTCGCGGCGGACATGAAGGCGCGCGAGCGCGCGGTTCCGGTCAAGCTGCGGCGCCAACAGGCCGGGATCGCACGTCGCCACATCGACCCACTGGATGTCATCGCCGCCAGCCTGCCTTTGGTAGAAGCCCATTTCGCGTGAACAGACTGGGCAGGCGCCATCGTAATAGACGGTGAGCCGCGTTTGACCGCTCATGGCGTTCCTTTGGAAGCATTCGCACCGGAGATGGGCCTTTCCGATGTGCCGGCTAGAGCGACAAGAACGGCCAGGAGCCGGGCTGCCTTTGGAATCCGGATGGCCTCGACCTCGATATGTTCTAGGACCGGAAGGGGCGCTGGCCGGAGCGCTGGGCCAGCGGAGGCCTGGCGGGACCCAACGACCAACCGTCCAAGTCTAAGGTGGCGGGGCTGACGCGGCGCGTCGCCGTCTGGCGGGAGCGGCGAGCAACCACCCGATCGTTCGCGAGTCTGCGTGTCGCGACCTCGCCCGTGCCGGCGCATGACGGCCAGATCGCCGGGGCCAGGCGCGGTAGGGTGTTCCTGGGCGGGCTGCTGTTTGCGACCAGCGACGCCCCATGTCGGCACGCTATTGCAATGCGGCACAGTCGTCGGGCGGCGAAACGCCGGCGAAGCGTCCGGCGATCCAATCGGCGACTGCGGCGGCGCTGCGAGCCGCAGCCGTATAATGGTCCACCCCCGGCATCGCGAGGTAGCGCACAGGCGTCCGCTCCCAGCAGAGCCGGCGGGCGAAGTCGCGGGTAAGGGGCGGGGGGATAACCGGGTCCTCGTCGCCTTGCGCCAGGAACACCGGCGGGCCGCCGGGCTGCGGAGTCGGCGCGTTTTCCGCCAGAAGGGTGCGCCAATGCGCGTCGGGGGTAACAGGGGTTCGGAAGATCAGTGCCTGGCGGCGTGGGTGAAGGTGCGCCGGGACGCGGGCATGGCGTGCCCACGCTGCGGCAATCCGAAGCCGGGTTGGCTGCACGCGGTGCGACAAGCGCTGGTTGATCACCTCGGGCACCGTGATGGCCGACACCAAGCTGCCGCTGACCATCTGGTTCCGGGCCATGCACCTGATGAGCAGTACCAAGCAGTGTATCTCCGCCGTTGAGCTCGGCCGCCGGCTGGGCGTCAGCTACCCAACGGCATGGTATCTGCACAAGCGGCTGCGCCACGCGATGACGCAAGAGAGTGATCGCTGCCAGTTGGGTGCGCCAATCGAGGGCGGCTGGACGCCGATCGTCGAGCCCGACGACGTCTATCTCGGAGGTGAGAGGGCCGCGGCACTGCCGGCAAGACCCGAGTCATTGCTGCCGCCAAGCGCCATCCGAGTGGCCGCATGGGCGTTGTTGCCCTGGAGGTTGTCAGCAGCTTCTCCAACGCTGAGGCGGAAGCGTTCCGCGACGCGCACATCGCCCCCGGGGCTCAGGTGCACACCGACGGCACCCCGGCCTTCCACGTCTTCGGCGAGGGCGGACGCACCCATGTCGCCACGGTCACCGGCGGCAAGCGTCCGGAGCGCGACCGCTGAAGGCGACATACAAGGTGTTCTCGCCCAAGCATCTGCCCGACTACCTCGGTGCCTTCTGTCGGACCACCAATCACCGGCGCAATATGCGCGGCATGATCGGCGCGCTATGCAGCGCTGCCGCAGCCCGGCTTACCCGGCGGTCTGTCTACGCATAGCGGGCTGATTGGTTGATAAGCGGGTCTGACTTACGCTCACCTCGACCGACATCCCCTCACAGGCGTCGGCCGTTCCCGCGAAACTGCCGGCCACCGGCATCGCCTGCCGGATGTCGCGCGCGACGGCAACAGGGATCAGGTTGGCGCCGCCGACGCTGCGGTTCGTCGGATCGAAGCTGATCCAGCCGGCGCCCGGCACAAAGATTTCCGCCCAGGCGTGGGTCGACCCTGCATCGTCGGCTGTCACGATGGCCGGGTCCGGACGGTAGAGATAGCCGGAGACGATCCTAGCCCCGAAGCCGAGGCTGCGGGCCGACTCGGCGAACAGGACGGCGAAATCCCGGCAGGATCCAATGCGGCGATCAAGAGTCTGGGTCGGCGACTGGGTGCCCTCATCTTCCCGGGTCTGATAGGCGATCCAGCCTGAGACACCGGCGCTGAGGTCTTTTAGCAGGCACAGGGTGTCCGTCGGATTGGCGTGGACGAACGCCTGCGTCCAGTCCCGCAACTGCCCTGCCGGGTCAGGGTATTGCTGAACCGTAAGCGCGCCGAGGTCGATCCATTCATCGTCGGAATACTGGAAGGGATAGAAAATCGCCGATGAGGCAACGTCGAAGACCGGCCATGCGGCCGCGTTGAGTTCAAGTACTGCGACACTCTCGATCACGAGCGTCTCGGCCTCGGCCTGAAAGGTTGCGGTCGCGACGGCATTGCCGAAGACGTCCTGTGCCCAGGTCACCGCCACGGCATTGGCTATCCTGACATCGCTTGAAATCAGGTGAAGATCGCGGCTCTCACGCGGACGCAGCATCAAACGGTGCGGCCCGAGGCTTACCGGCCTGCCATAGCGGTAGCTTGTTCTGTGATGGATATGGAGCGTGATCAAAGAAGGCTCGTGGAAGGCTCGGTTGCGCGGCAGCCTACCGCAAACTGGCGCGCTTTCGCAACCACCCCGGAGCAGCTTTGTCACAAGGGGAGCAACCGCCCTCCCTGGTGCGCTCGGGCCCGGGTCACGCCATTCAGCGACCTGCCGTGTGGAAGCTACTGCGGCCACCGCCGGCCGTTGAACAAGGCGGCGGCGATGTCGCTCGACCTGCCGCGGCGGCTGGCCACCCGGCCCACTTCGCGTGAGGCTGGCACTCAGACTGAGGCTCTGATCGAGCTTGGAGGAGGAAAGGGATTGCGCTGGAGCTGCAGGTTTATCTACCAAGGCGTGCCGATGGCGACGTTGGCCGACGGAGAAAATAGGGATCATCGCTAGTCGGGCAGATACGTGAACTCGAAGGTCAGCAGGGCCGCCGAAACGATGCCGACGATGATGCAGAACGTCGCTTTTTCGTGTCGGTCCTCCAGCGCCATGTAGCGGTATGCAGCCAAACCGCACCACACAATGAAGCCCAATATCTTCACGGAAGCGAACCCGCCTTGCATGCTCAGCCCTTCATGAACGCTGAAGCGCGCCCGACATGCAACATGCTGATAGGTGCGTCGTCATCCCTCCAGCAGGTGCCCCAAGGCGCGTAGCGGGCGCAGGTTGTCGCAGATCGCCTTGGTGATTGCCAGGATCGGGAAGGCCAGGATCGCCCCCGGCACGCCCCACATCCAGTACCAGAACATCAGCCCCAGGATCACCGCCACGGGGTTGATGGTGAACCGCCGCGCCAGCAGCATCGGGGTCAGAAACTCGCCTTCCAGCACGTGAATGCTCAAATAAAGCCCTGCCGGCAGCACGGCCCACCAGGTGACGCCGAGTGTCAGGACAGCCGCCATCAGGAAGACCGCCGCGCCGACCGCAGGTCCCAGGATCGGCACGAAATTCACCAGGAATGCGACGACCCCCCACAACAGCGGGTTCCTGACGCCGGTCGCCCACATCACCAGCCCCGTCGCGATCCCGACCACGACGTTGATCAGCATGACGGTGATCAGATAGGCGGAGATGTTCCTCTCGATGTTCATCGAGATTTCCACCGCCTGCCGCTTGTCATCGAAGTGCGGCAGGATCTCGACCGCGCGGCGCAGGAAGTTCTCGCCGGTGACCAGCAGGTAGAACAGCACGACCAGCGTCGCGACCAATCCCGCGGCGACGCTCGCCGTGCCACTGAACAGCTCACCCATCAGGTTGGCGTGCGGCATCGCCCCGCCGCTGCCGAGGGACTGCAAATCATTCAGCGTCGAGCGAATCATAACGATCGGTCCGCGCAAGACCGCCACGCTTTGCTCCAGCTTCGGCAGCGCATCGGGCAGCCTGCGAGCCCAGTCCTCGGCCGGTCCGCTGAGCGCGCTGACCAACCCGCCGAACACCAGCATCACCAGCACGACTGCCGCCAGCGCACCGAGGCCGCGGGGCACGCCGATGCCGTCCAGCACGCGCACCAGCGGCTGCAACAGCAGCTTCAGCACGATGGCAAACACGATCGGCAGGACGAGCGACGTCGCGATGTACAGCGTAGCCATCACCGCGAGAAGGAACAGGCCGCCGAGAAACATGGTGCGCGCATCTGTGGGCAGCGGCATGCGCGTGAGCGGCTCCTGCACGGCGGCGTCCACAAGCCGGGCGGCCTTCGCTGTGTTGTCAGGCGCCGCGGCAACGGAACGACCGATCGGAGTCCGCCGCAGGCCCCGGTGCGAGTCTTTGGAAAGTTGTTCAAGCGGCCTGACGCGATGCCAAAGGCCGGCCAGGCCCTCAGTCAGCGTCGATGCCTGATTACCCGCGGCGCCCGGGATAAGACGGCGAAACACCGGAACCTTCACAAAATCCAGGATGAACGTGAAGGCGATCGCCGCGGCGAACGTCCCCGCCACCATCGAGGGCGGCAACGGCTTCATGCCGAATCCCGCGATGGCCAACGTCGATGCGATAACGAGACTGGTAATGGACGAAACGACGAGCCAGACGCTGGGGCGCGAGGACCATAGCCGCCGGCGTTCCCGATTGGTGTAGGTCGTCGCCTGATTGCCGAACACGATCACGATGAACGCCAGTGTCCGCAGCGTCTCGATATCGAACCGCATCCGGTAGGCGCCGAAGATCAAGACATATGTGCAAAAGACCAGCTCGCCGATGCCCATCAGCACGCCCGCGACCGTGAGCTTGCCGATTTGCCATGCATTCGGCAGCGGCGACGGCCGCACATTGTCGGTCGTCAGCGACATGCCGAGGAAATCGCCTGTGATCATGATGAGGACCATCAGCATGGGCGTCAGGATCGCGTGCCCGGTCATGATCAGGCCGATCGCCAGGAACAGCACCTGGACGATTTTTTTGGTGATGGAGTTAAGCGTGTAGGTCAGGATGCGCTGGAAGGTCACGCGCCCTTCCTTGACCGCGGCGACGATGCCGGCGAGCCCGGGCTCGGTCAGCACCATGCCGGCGGCCGACTTGGCGACATCGGTCGCCGTCGAGACCGCGATACCGATCTGCGCCTGGCGCAGCGCCGGTGCGTCGTTGGCTCCGTCGCCGCACATGCCGACGGTTCGGTCGCCCTTCTGGAACGCCTTGACGAGCCGGTACTTGTCCTCCGGCAGAACGCCGGCGAAGACCGCGAACGCCTCGGGGCCGACGTCGGCGGGGATCGGCCCTGGCGGACAGACGGCGCCGTCCAGCCCGACCGCATGAGCCACGATGGCGGCCGTCGCCGGCGCGTCGCCCGTCAGCATCACGGTGCGCACGCCCAACCCGTGCAATTCGGTGACCAGCGCCGCCGAGTCGGTGCGGGGCGGGTCGCTGAGCGCGATCAGTCCGGCCAGCTTCATCGCGGCTGGCGGCCCGGCCGCAACCGCCAGCACGCGGAAGCCTTGCCCCTCAAGCTCGTTCGCTGCTGCGGTCGCGGTGGGCGACGGTTGCGTCAGGCCGGCGACCACGGCAAACGCGCCCTTCAGAACACGCTGTGTTCCACCGTCGGGGTCTGCGATCGTCGCCTCGGACATCTTCGTCGCCGGATCGAACGGCACGAACTTGACCGATGTCCCCGCCTTGGTGCTGTCCTTGCCGGCGGCGGCGCGGATCGCGGCATCGACCGGATCATTACCGCCATCGGAGCTTGCCAGTGCGGCGAGCAACAGGACGCGCGCCATATCGAAGCCAGGCATTGGACGAACCGATGTCACCGACAGTTCGTTGCGGGTCAGCGTGCCGGTCTTGTCAACGCACAAGACATCCATCGTTGCCGCCTCGTCCACGGCGGACAGGCGGGTTGGCAGCACGCCCTGCTTCGCCAACACCCGCGCGCCAATCGCCGCGGCAAGCGTGAAGGTGGCTGGCAGCGCAACCGGTATCGACGCGAGGACCGCTGTCAGGACGAGCGGGATGATCTCGGCGACCGGCATCTGCAGAGAGCAGGCGTAGGCCACCAGCAGCAGGATAAGGACGCCGTTGAACGCCGCGAGGTTGCGCACGACACGCAGCACGGCCTTCTGCTCGGAACTGACGACATGGGCGGTGCGGACGAGTTCCGCGGTGCGGCCGAATTTGGTCCGCGTTCCGGTCGCGGTGACCTCCGCCACCGCCTCGCCACGCCGGATCAAAGCGCCAGCATAGGCCTGAACGCCCGGGCCCGCTTCGATCGGGACGGATTCGCCGGTGAGCATGGATTGGTCGAGCAGGACTTCGCCGGCATCGAGCTGCAGATCGGCCGGGACAACGCCGCCAAGCGAGAGCTTCACGACGTCGCCCGGCACCAGATCGGCAGCGGGCACGCTTGCCCAGACGCCGTCACGCCGGACGGTTGCGCTCAGCGCGAGGCGTGACTTCAGGGCGGCGAGGGTTGCCTGCGCCCGGCCCTCCTGAAAGAGCCCGATCGCTGCGTTGAATCCCAGCAGACCGCCGATGATTCCCGCCTCGGCATAGTTGCCGAGCGCGAGCTCGAGGACGATCGCAGCTTCCAGCATCCATGGCACGGGCGACCAGAATTTGCTCAGCGCCCGCCTTAGCGGCTGCGCCGTCATGTCGGGCGTCGCGTTCGGCCCGGACGTCTTCAGTCGTCGGGCGGCTTCGGCGCTTGTCAGCCCGTTCGGCACATCAATCTTTGCCGCGACGGGCGACTTGCCAGGCAAAGCCAATGCAGAAAGCGGCGGGGCAGTGGTGGTCATCATCAAGCCTGGGCTCGGCGGCTCAGTGCAGGATCATAGGCTGAATCGCATCCCAATACGCTCAATGGTCGCGGCTCACTTGTCCTGGGGCCGGATCTTATCCCAGGCGTCCGACAGCTCGCGGGACGCCTTCTCAAAGGAGATCTTGGCGCTCTCCCAGCCATCCGCGCTGGCGGTTTGCAACTTGCCCGCTTCGACCTGGGTTTTGGCCCAGGCTGCCTTCAGGTCATTATCGGCTGCGTTGCTTTCCCTGTTCGCCTCGGCGGCGGTGCGTTCGCTGAAATCTTTAAGCTTTTTCTGCCATTCCTGCATGTCACTCCGTGCCCGCTGTATGTACGTAGCCTGGTATGGGGTGGAATCGGCACTGGTGGCCGTTTGAACGGATGTGTCTGCGGCACCGGCGGCAGCCGGTAGGGCGCCGATCATTGTCAGTATTGCAATTGCGATCAAGGCGGTTTTCATGGAAGCTCCCACTTAAAAGGCCACGTGTTTCGGCAGCATTCAGGCACTCGGTCGAACGAAGCGACAGATCGGCTCAGCGCTTTGGACACCTGCATGCACATAGGTGCCGAGGACCACCCGGGCACGAGCAATGTCCTCTGTCGCACCATACGCCTTCACCAGAAAGCCATTGGGCTGAATGGTGGCCCCATACTGGAGCTTGGTGACTTTCGCCGTGCCGATACTATAGAGCGCCGCAGACAGTGCGCTCAACCCACCAACCACAATAGCACTCGCGACGGTCGAGGCTATCGTGGCAGCCAGAAGCCCAAGCACGTTGGCGCGACCCGCGAAGGCAATGGTCATCAGCAGGCCGCCAAACGCCAGGCCCCAGACACCACCCCAGAACGCTCCGCGCTCGCAGCAGAACTTGATCCGATCACCGGCGTTGCGGAAGCAGGCGACGTCTTCGACAGTCGGATCGCCGCTGCCGGAAACACGGACACTGACCGCCTCGAACCCGGCGCCTGCCAGCTTACGCACGGCTGTTTCCGCAGCGTGGCGGTTTGCGAAGGCGGCGATGACCGCGTCGGGTGTTTCCACCGGCTGCTCCTTAGCACCGAGGCGGCGCCGGCCAAGGGTCTTTGCATCGCGCGGACGCGGCAACCTCTGACCGGCGCGACAAACCGCGTAAGCCTTGGCGATCAGGGGCGGTTGAAAGTCGTGGTGTCGAGGACGCCGACCAGCCACAGGACAACGAGGACAACCAATATCAGGCCGAGTATGCCGCCGAGCCCGGCTCCTCCGTAACGATTGTAGCCGTAATAGCCACCGCCGCCGCCAAGCAGAACGATTAACACGACTATGATAAGAATCGTACCCATGGCACACCTCTATTGTTGTTTGCCGAATTCTGTCAGGACGAGATCCTGATCGCCACGGATGCCTGGACGTAGGCAGGGTTGCTTGTCGCTCTCAGCGGATTGGCGGCAGGCCACCATTGGTCCAGGCACCGTAACGATGAGCGGAATCATAGCCGCCGCGGCCGCGGCGACGACAGACTCGGAAACTACGCAGATCGACCCAGGGAAGCGACCGGCTCTGTGCCGCGGTCGCGTCACCGATACCACCCGTAACCGCGCGCTCCCCCGCTGCCAGAGTAGTATCCGTCGCCAGGATTGGCAGGATAGGCGCCGTAGGCTGAATAGCCGGGATAGGCTGGATAGACCACGCAGCCGCCCAGGAGCGCCGTCAGTCCCAGGGCCGCGCATGCCAGCAAACCAGTTCGTCGGAGCGTGCGGAGCATTCCATTCTCCCGTGGTTGCCAGGGCCGGCGATCGCAAGGGGTTGGCGTGGCATGCTGGCCCTGCCGGCGCGCCCGCCTTTCGGCTTACTGTGCCGCGGTCACCCAGCAGTTCAGGCCCGCTGCATGCAGACGCCTACAGAATTGCGTCGCTTGCGTGGTGTCCTCGAAGCCGCTCGTGCCCAACCGCCACGAGGTGTGGCCGGCATGCACGTTACTGGTGATGTCGGGCTGGCGGCCGCCGAGCAAGCCGGGGACCCGCTTCTGCAGACGCTGCCATTCGGTCTTTGCCGAGGCCTCGCTGGGAATGGAGGCAAGCTGGACGGCGGCAATGCCTGTCTTCCCGACGCTGGCCAGGCTGACCGGTGCGCCCGTTGCCGGGCCGGATGTCATGGTCCCGGCGGCCGGCGGTTCCGGCGCCACGGCGACTGATGCGGCCGCCGCGATATCGGCAGCCGCCGGCTGTGGTGAGGCGGCCTGCGTCCCGAACACGGGCAGCGGCTGTTGCTTGGCGAAAAGGCTCGCCATCGCCTCGTCGAGCGTCGGCTCCATCACGACACTGTCGCCCGTAACGGCGATCACGCGCTTCAACTGGGGAAAGTTCTCCCCCGCGGCCTGGAGGTAGATCGGCACGATATACAGAAACGAGTTCTCGATCGGAGTCACGATCAGCTTACCGCGAATCACGTGCGATCCCCTCTCGTCCCAGAGCGTGAGCTGTTGCGAAATCGTCGGGTTCTGATCGATCATCGCTTCGATCTGGTTCGGCCCATAGATCAGCTTCTCCTTCGGCAGCTCATAGAACAGCTTTTTGCCGTAGTCCGGAAAGTCGCAGCGTGCCGCCATCCACGAAATCATGTTGTCACGGTTTTGCGGTGTGAACGGAGTCATCAGGAGGTATTCCAGCGTAGCGCTGCCGGGAAGCTTCATCAGGATGTAATAGGGCTGCATTGGCTGTTGCTCGCCGGCGTAGGTCTCCTTGGGAGCCACCCACAGATCCTCCCGGTTATAGAAGACCTGCGGATCGATCATGTGGAACGTCTTGTACTCGTCGGACTGAATGGCGAACAGGTCCTCCGGGTAGCGCAGATGGGACTTCAGATCCGGCGACAACTGATCGAGGCTCTGGAAGACGCCGGGAAATGCCCGCTGATAGGCGGCGAGGATCGGGTCCTTGGGGTCCATGACGTAAAACTGGACACTCCCGTCGTACATGTTGGCGACGACCTTCACGGAATTGCGCAGGTAGTTCAGGTTGTCCGTGAAGCCGGCCCGATGGGGATTTGCATAGGGGAACTGGTCCGACGTGGTGTAGGCATCCTGGATCCAATACAACTTCCCTTCGCTCAGCACCGGATAGGGGTCACTATCGAGGCTGAGGAAGGGTGCGACCTTGGCAACCCGCTGCTGAACGTCCCGCCAGATCTGGATCCGGCTCTCCGGCTTGATATATGTGGTCAGAAGAATGTTGATGTCCTTCTGCGTCCAGGCGAACAGCACCCTGCGCCAAAAACTGTCCAGCGGAATGCCGCCCGTTCCGCCATAGCTGGTGTAGACGTTGTCGTTGCCTTTCGGATAGTCGAACTCCTTGGTGCTGGTCGCAACAATGCGGTACCCGGGCATTGTTTCGCCGTAATAGATCGCGGGCTGTGTGATGGCCAGGCCCTCTGTGGACGTGGCTGGTACGTTCTCGAGAAGATATTGCGGAAATCCGCCGCCGACGGTCTTCGACACGAAGTTCATCACCAGTCCGTAGCCATGCGTGAACTGCAGATACTCGTTGACCCATGTTTGCGCTGCCGCGGGGAGGTCCGGCGAGAGCTCGCGGGTGGCAAGCATCACCTGGTGATAGCCATCCTTCAGGTGATACCGGTCGACACCAACGTTGTAGAACTGATAGTACAGACGGATCGCCTGGGTCTGTTAATACATTTGCAGCAGCGGCCGCGCGTCCCACAGCCGGATATTCTCGATCGTGTCCTGGTTCCGGGCAAGCACGGCGGGAGTCAGGTCGGCCAGGGCCGGATAGGAGGTCTCCTGGATCGAGTCCAGGTCATAGGCCTTTCGCGTGGATTCGATGTAGTGCTTCAGATAAGGGGTCTCGAAAGCCAACTCGCTTGGTTGCACGACGAACTTTTGGAAGATGGCCGGGACCAGCAGGATGCCGACGACATAGACGGCGAGGTAGACACCAGCTCCCACAACCAGCGCCCGCAAGCGCGGGCGGAAGACATTCAATGCCAGCAGCGCACATGCCATCACCGAGACGGCGACCATGATCCACAATGCGATCCTTGTCACATGATCGGCGGTAAAGCCGGCGCCATAGACGACGCCTGTAGTCGAGTAGACGAGTTCATAGTGATCGAGGCAGAGCCCGAAGGCCCAGTTGGCGACCAGGATGAAAAGCAGAACCGATAGATGTGACGTGGCACTTCCGCTCGCGACGGGGACACTGCCGCGATCGGCCTGAAGCAATCGGAAGTACCCGTAGACAAGGCTTACCCCGACAATTGCCAGGACCGTTACCACCATCAGACTGGTCTGCAGCAACTGATAGAAGGGCAACTGAAAGACATAGAACCCGACATCGACCCCAAAGAGCGGATCCGACACGCCGAATGACCCGCCGTAGCGAAAGCGCAGGTAGGCATCCCATTGGCTGAAGAAACCAGCGGCTGCAAGCCAGGCGAGCACCAGGCTGGCAATGACCACGCCCGCACGTAGGAGTCTTGGCGTCAGATCGATGTTGATCCGGTCAGCCCCGTCAGCGGGCGATATAATCGCGCCCTGCGTTGGCGCGCCGCCACCGGCGAACGCGCCACTGTTGCGCAGAGCCTGGCGAAGATTGATCCACATGAAAAGAAACACGAACACGAACGCCACGGCGAACATCGTCCACTGAACCGAAAGTAGCGTCCAGAAGATACCTGTGTAGTGGAGTTGGCCCATCCACAGCCATTTCTGCAAATAGCCGGTAACCATGCCGACGGCGATGAGGAGTAGGATCGCCGCCGGGATCAGAAGCTGCAGCAGGAACCCCAACCTGGAATTGCGGCCCTTCTGGCGGGGGTCTTCACCCGAAGGCTGTGGCGAGTTTACGGGGGCTGACGGCATCGTGTCCATTGTTTCATCGCTCCGCACTTCGTCCGTACGACAAGGCCGCGGGAGAAGTTCGCCGCTTCACCCACGTCCCGCTCGTGGTGCGCATATTCGTATGCCGCCACAATCAGGAATCTAGCGAGAGCGGGCTCGGTTCTGGAGCTTCGGAATCTACTCAAGTCGCTCACGTTGAAGGCTTACCCGGTGTCCCGGGTCCGCCCGCCGAGCCCGGCCCTCCTTAGCGGGCGCGGTCGCCCCAGGGGTGGGCGGAGAAGGTCGTATGCTGTCCCCATTCAGCGGCGCCGAGTCCCGTGGTCCGTGACATTTCCCCAGTCTGATCTGAGTAGTTTCCGGTGCTACCGCCGCCGTTCGCTGCCGACTATGGTGACGCTCCTGTCAGGGACAAATCAGGCAGATCAGGGAGTGGGGCGACAGCGTGTTCGCTGCATGCCAAGGCCGACGTTCGATATGCCGCTCGGCGACGTGCTCCTGGCGGAACTGGTCAACGACCCGGAGAGCGCCGGTCGTCCCGTCGCCGAAGTGATCGCCGACACCGAGGCGGGCGGCGATCGTGGCCCTGCGCGCGCCGTGGTGAACCCAAGGCCCTCGGCTGATCGCGAAAAGCGAGACGGAGCCCAAACCCAAGGCGCCGGGTGATCCGGCGCTGCAGGCGGCCGAGTAAGACGATGGATGATACGAACCACAACAACCGTCGGAGGGATTTCCATGAAGATTGATTGCAAGGATTTTCGCGTCCGGGAGGGCGACCAGGTCCATCTCGCGAAGTGGCCGACGAAGGTCGATCCCGTTTACAAATCCAAGGCGCAGTACAAGACGCTGCTGGAAGAGCACGTCGCGAAGCTCAGCGCGATGCAGCAACTCCACCACGCGTCCAACCGTCACGCCATATTGCTGATCCTTCAGGCGACGGATGCCGCGGGAAAGGACGGCGCCATCCGTCACGTGATGTCGGGCGTCAACCCGCAGGGTTGCCGGGTCTACGGTTTCAAGCAACCCACGGAACCCGAACTGGAGCATGATTTTCTCTGGCGGACCTCTCGCGATTTGCCTGAGCGTGGGCGGATCGCGATTTTCAATAGGTCCTACTACGAGGAGGTGCTGGTCGTCCGCGTGCATCGCGACATGCTGCACCGGGAAGCCATCCCAGACGCGCCTCACCATGACCGGAAGGTCTGGCACGAGCGCTATCAATCGATTAACGATTTTGAAAAGCACCTCG
>Ga0302266_10003260_pt1 | contig 13234 bp, 10 predicted proteins | sample III_Bog_E1_2_FD_194559 | JGI IMG/M metagenome (GOLD analysis project Ga0302266, IMG submission 194559) | Peat permafrost microbial communities from Stordalen Mire near Abisko, Sweden - III_Bog_E1_2 | ecosystem: Environmental > Terrestrial > Soil > Wetlands > Peat | place: Sweden: Abisko... | reverse complement strand
TCGATGGCCTGCTCATTCTCTTCGAGCGCAACCGCTTGGCGCGCCCTCGCGGCAAGGCGCACTGAGGGCCGCAGGTTGGCGCCTATGCCTTGGGGATTGGCGGGCCTTATCCCGAACCAGACCCATTTGACCGAAGGGCCTTTCAGCGGGCGGCAAAAAGCCTGAGGGCTCAGGAAACCATGCGCCCCATACGTCGGAATCGAGCCAGCCGCCGCCCGGCCCATGTCAGCGGACAATTGGCGAGGGTTCACGATCAATCCCGCCCGCGCCCATAAGGACCAGCGAGCGCTGCGCAAACGGCGCATAAACCAGAAGCGTAGTGCAGGCCAGCGCCAATCCGAAGTCGATGTGGTGCAACAGCAGGAAGGGCGAGAGCGACCACAGCTCATCGAAGGCAAGCAGAAACGGCCATATCTTGAGAAATTTCTCGCGTGCTCCGGGCGCTTTGAAGAGCGCGGCACATAGCAGGAAGGCACGAACAGGAATCAGGATCGCGGCAGTCACGATCAGGAGGTTGAGCGCCTGAGTTGCTTTCGGTAGCGGCGAAAACAGATCTTCAATCTCCGTCAGATTTGCCAATGCCCCAACGTAGAAGCCCAGATACATGAGCTGCAACAGAACGAAGAGCGACTGCACCACTCGATACGATGCTTTCGGAAGCTCATCCGGAGAAGCCAGAATCCGGCTGAGAAGTTTGGTCTCAGCCGCTGCCGGAGCTACTGCTTGCTCGCGCGATTCATAGGCCATCGACTCAGGCGCCGGAGAGGGCGGGTTGTCGTTTGGCGAGATCCGCTCAACAGGAGCCACGAAGCGATAGCCGCGGCGGGCCATGGTCTCAACGAATCTCGGATTGCCCGCTGCATCGCCCAGGGCTTCGCGGATGCGATTCACCGCTGAGTTCACGCCGTGTTCGTAATCGACAAAAGTTCCGTCGGGCCACAGATCTCTGGAGATTTCTTCCCGAGTCAGCAATTCGCCGGGCCGCTCCAGCAGCAGGAGGAGCAACTGAAAGGGCTGTGCGTTCAGCTTGACGCGAAGCCCCTTCCTGCGAAGCTCTCCCGTGGCGGAGTCTGCTTCAAATACTCCGAAGCGATACCGCCGGCTTGGCCGCAAACTCGTCGCCTGATCCGTCATGGCTTTCGTCCAGTGTATCCGACTGCGCGTTCCATCCAAGACCGCCGCACAGGGTACAACTTCCGCTAACTGGCCAATCTGCAATAGCTTGCGCGGTGACAAACAATCTCGAACAGATGAGATTCCATGCATTGCCTTTGCAGCTGCCGCGGAGCAAAGTGTAATTCATGATGCAAGGCCGGTTCTCAGATTTCCGAATACTCTCCGTCATCGGCGGGCTGACGATATTCCTGTCCTTTGCGGTAACTCCCCGTCCAGTTGTGGCAGAGCCAGATCCGGTAGCTGTTTCAGCCTTCAATTCGTATATCGGAGCTGTCGAGTCGCGCCTCGCCCTTCAGCATCGGTCGCAGGATGGCTTCCTCGCTCCGGTGGCTTCGACGCAGCAGAGCGAGATCCGCCTGCGCCGCGGAGAATTGCTTGTCGAGCAGATCGCGCCCTCCACCGGGGCGGCCTTTCCCGGAGCAATGCTGCAACACTGGCGCGGGACTGCATTTGCCCCTGGCGCCAAAGCCGCGGATTTTGAGCGGCTGATGAAAGATTTCAACGCTTACCCTCAGCACTTTTCGCCGCAGGTGCTGCAAGCGAAAATCCTCGCGCAGCCGGATGATCGCGGTCCGGATCGCTTCCATGCCGTGATGCGGGTGCGGCAGAAGCATGTGATTACCGTGGTCCTGGATACGGTCTACGACATCGCGTTCGGACGGCTGGATAGGCAGCACGGATACAGCATCTCGCGCAGCACACGGATTTCCGAGATTGACTCGCCGGGCACCGGCGCTGAGCGCGCGCTGAATGCCGGCGAGGAGCACGGCTACTTATGGCGGCTGAACACCTACTGGAGCTACGAGGAGCGGGACGGTGGGCTGTACATGCAGATCGAGTCGGTGTCGCTCACGCGTTCCATTCCTGACGGGCTCGGCTGGGCGGTTCGTCCATTTGTTGAGAGCGTCCCTCGCGAGTCGCTGGAGTTCACATTGCGCTCTGCCTGCAACGCAACTCGCAAATAATTTAGCCGGTGCGCACTATGACGCCGTGAAACCCAGCAATCAAAAATGAACCGCAATTGGAAAGGAAAACAAGATGAGTGCGAAATCGCCAGTAGCCCATGATGAAGTCGCATTTGCGTCAGCCCGCAGAATCAACCACTCGCTGACAGCCTCCATGGAGAAGCGTGCTTTGCTGTGGATGGCCGAGCGCGCGCCCCGCTGGCTCACCTCTGACCAGCTCACTCTGCTCGGTCTGAGCGCGCAAATCGGAGCCGGAGCCTTCTATGCCTTGTCGCGCTACAACCGCTATGCGCTGCTTCTCGTGATTCTGTGCCTGGCGCTCAACTGGCTGGGGGATAGCATGGATGGGACGCTCGCCCGAGTGCGGCGGCAGCAGCGGCCCCGCTATGGCTTTTATGTCGATCACATGGTGGACATCTTTGGCGCCGTCACGCTGATGTGTGGGCTCGGCTGCTCAGGATTTCTGCACTGGCAAACGGCGATTGCGATGCTGGTGGCGTTCCTGCTGCTATCGTGCGAAAGCTATCTTGCCACCTACACTTTGTCGTGCTTTGAACTTTCGCAAGGTCTCTTCGGTCCCACCGAGATCCGCATTCTGCTGATCGCCGGCAATCTGGCTCTGCTGCGCAGTCCCTACTCCATCTTGTTTGGGCATAGGATGCTGCTGTTTGACTTGGGAGGCGCCATAGCAGCGTCCAGCATGTTCGCGATGGCGATCGCTGTCGCCATCCGCCACACAGCGCAACTCTACCGCCAGGAGCCTCTGCCATGAACGCGTTCATTCGCTGGGGCAAGTTCAATCTGGTGGGAGCCATGGGCATGGTTGTCCAGCTTGCGGGGCTCGCGTTCTTCGACCGGGTTGCAGCGGGCCATTACATGTACGCCTCAGCCGCGGCCATCGAGCTCACGCTCTTGCATAACTTCGTTTGGCATCTCCACTACACCTGGCGCGACCGGCGCGATGACTCTGCACTGCTTGCTCAATTGATGCGGTTTCATCTCTCAAACGGATTGGTCTCGATGCTTGGGAACCTTGCGCTGATGCGCATACTAGTAGACGAGGCGCGCATGCCTCTGCTCGTCGCCAACAGTATCGCCATTCTTTCCTGCTCAATTGTCAATTTTTGCCTTGGAAACAACTGGGCGTTTGCCACGAAGACCAAGGCGATTGAGGGCTAGGATGCGGGGGTGCGCAGACTCGCCCCATCCGATCCGAATGCAATGCAACCCCCTGGCCATCCTTCTGGCGCACGCGCCTCAACCACACATGGGACAGGCTTGAAGCGACCTACTTCTCCGCCCCATGGCACTTCTTGTACTTCTTGCCGCTGCCGCAGGGACAGGGGTCGTTGCGGCCCACTTTATCTCCCGTACGTCGCTGCGCGGGCTGGCTTGCATCCCCCGCTCCAGCCATGCTGGCCGCCGCCAGCTCCCGCTGCTTCTTGCGCTGGAACTCCTTCTCAAGCGCGTCGATGGTCGTCGAGGGCTGACGCGTGTTGATGGAAATCTCTCGCGGCTCCGCGTCTTGCAACAGCGGCCTGTCGGCGCTGGCCACGGGTGGAGCCGATGGAACCGGACCTCTCGGACGCGGCGCCTCCGGTGCCGCATTCATCGGCTGGCCATCCGGCCCAAGGATCTGCATCCGGAAGAGGAACCGGACCGTGTCTTCCTGGAACTTCATCATCATGGCTTCGAACATGTCGTAGGACTCGCGCTTGTAGGCCACCAGCGGATCCTGTTGCGCATAGCCGCGCAGCCCGATCCCTTCCTTCAAGTGATCCATCGACAGCAGATGGTCTTTCCAAAGCCCGTCGATGACGCTCAGCATCACCATCCGCTCGTGGTAGCGCATGGTCGCCGAGCTCAGAATCTTTTCCTTTGCCTCGTAGTCCTCTTTCAGCCTCTCGAAGATGGCATCGCCCAGTTCGTGCCGAGCCAGTTCGAGCGGCTTGATGCCGGCACGAGTCAGGTTCATGCCGAACTGGTCCACCAGCTTCTCATCCAGCCCCTTCAGGTTCCATTGGTCGGGATGCAGCTTCTCGCCGGCGAACTCGTCCAGCATTCCGCTCAAAAGGCCGCCCACATAGTCCTCAAGGATCAGCTCGCGCTGGTCCACGCCTTCCAGCAGTTGCCGCCGAACGCCATAGACGGCCTCGCGCTGCTTGTTCATCACGTCGTCGTACTCAAGCAGGTGCTTGCGGCTCTCGAAGTTCTGCGCTTCCACCGTCTTCTGCGCGTTCTCGATCTGCTTGGTGAACATGCGCGACTCGATCGCCTCGCCCTCGTTCATCGTTCGCTGGATCAGGGCGCTGGCCCATGCCTTGGCGAAGATGCGCATCAGGTCGTCTTCAAGCGAGAGGTAGAACCGCGACTCTCCGGGATCGCCCTGGCGTCCGGCGCGCCCGCGCAGCTGATTGTCGACCCGCCGCGACTCGTGCCGCTCCGTGCCCAGAATGAACAGCCCGCCGGCCGCGATCACCTGCTCGTGATCCACGTGCGCCGCTTCGGCATGAACCTTGATGACCTCGTCCCAGTCGGGCTCGGCCACCTCGAACTCCTGCCCCTGGTAATAGAAGCGCTGAAATCCCGCTGGCGCCATTGGATTGATCGCGCCCTCGGCCACGCTGATGGCCCGCGCCCGGTTCTTCTTCACCAACTCTTGCCGGGCCATGAAGTCCGGATTGCCGCCCAGCAGAATATCCGTTCCGCGCCCTGCCATGTTCGTCGAGATGGTTACCGCGCCCAGCCGGCCGGCCTGCGCCACGATCTCGGCCTCGCGCTCGTGGAACTTCGCGTTCAGCACCACGTGGCGCACGCCCTTGCGCTGCAAGATCCCCGACAGGCGCTCGCTCTTCTCGATCGACACCGTGCCCACCAGCACCGGCTGCTTCTTCTCATGCAACTGTGCGATGTCATCGGCCACCGCCTTGTACTTTTCCGTCTCCGAGCGATACATCACATCCGGATTTTCAAGCCGCAGCATCGGCTTGTTGGTCGGAATCACCACGATCTCCAGCTTGTAGATTTTTTCGAACTCGGCCGCTTCGGTCTCGGCCGTGCCCGTCATGCCGCTCAGCTTTTTGTAAAGGCGAAAGTAGTTCTGGAAGGTGATGGTGGCCAGCGTCTGGTCTTCCTTGCGGATCGCCACATTTTCCTTGGCTTCGATCGACTGGTGCAGTCCATCGCTCCACCGCCGCCCCGGCATAAGCCTGCCGGTAAAGGTGTCAACGATAATCACCTCGCCGTCCTTGACCACGTACTCTACGTCGCGTTTGTAGAGGGCATGCGCCTTGATGCCGGTCTCCACGTAGTGCTTCAGTTCCCAGTTCTCGGCGTCGGCAATGTTTCCGATCCCCAGCAGCTTCTCGATCGTCTCCCAACCCTCGTCGGTAACGCCGATGGTGCGCTGCTTCTCGTCCACAATGTAGTCGCCGGTCAGGTACTTGGTCTCGCCCTCTTCAACTTCCTCGCCCAGCACCAGGTCGGGGATGATCTTCCGCACGCGGGCATACTTGTCCGTCGTCTGGTCCGTCGGCCCGGAGATAATCAGCGGTGTCCGCGCCTCGTCGATCAGGATCGAGTCAACCTCATCGACAATGGCGTAATAATGCCCCCGCTGCACGCAATCTTTCAACTCGAACTTCATGTTGTCGCGCAGGTAGTCGAAGCCGAACTCATTATTCGTTCCGTAGGTAATATCGGCGGCATAAGCGGCCCGGCGCTCGGCGTCGTCGAGATCATGGACGATTACCCCTACCGTCAGCCCCAGAAACTCGTAGATCTTTCCCATCCACTCCGCATCGCGCTTGGCCAGGTAGTCGTTCACGGTCACCACGTGAACCCCGTGCCCGGCAAGAGCGTTCAGATAGCAGCTCAACGTGGCCACCAGCGTTTTGCCCTCGCCGGTCTTCATTTCGCTGATCCGGCCCTGGTGCAGCACCATGCCGCCGATCAACTGCACGTCGAAGTGACGCATCTCGACCGCGCGCCAACCTGCCTCGCGCACCACGGCGAAGGCCTCGGGCAAAATCTCGTCCAGAGCCTCCTGCTCGGCCGCTTTCACGGCATCTTCGTCCGTAATCCCCTCGAGCCTGGCCGCAATCCGGGCTTTGAACTCCACCGTCTTGGCCCGCAACTCTTCATCGGAGAGCTGCTTCACAGCTGGCTCCAGGGCATTGATCGCAGCCACGACAGGCAACAATTTCTTGATGATCCGCTCGTTCGCAGTGCCAAATATCTTGGTAAGTAACTTATCGAAAAACACAGGATTCTCCGTCTACCAGTGTAAATGGTGGGGGTGTCATGGACCGTGCATTGTCCGTCCTTCAAGGAAGCCAATTCGGCTACCAGGTCTCGATGTTGAAGCCTGGGATGCCCCCGGCGCACTGGCTCATAGCCGCAAAACCAACTGTTCCACCTGCTCACCATTGCGAATCCGCTTCAGTTGCCGGTCGAGCTGTTTCTTCAGGTTTTCCGGATCGCCCTCATCGTCCTCTTCCACGTCAACTTGCTCCCGGACCTCGATTGCGTGGATGAGGCTCGGCTGCCAAAAAGATTGGAGAAAGAGAAAGGCCATCCCCAGGCCCACGGCGCACGGCTGCACCCCGAAAAGCCGTTTTCCGGTCTGTGTTGAGCGCACCCACTTTGTACGCCGGATTTGGTGGCAAGCCAGAATCGCAGCGATCGCCACAATCGGAGCCGCAGTAAACAAGCTCAAGACAGATAGAGCATCCACGTGCATACACATCCTCGCCAATTGCGGTCAGGAGTTCTCGAAGGAATCGGTCGCGGATGCCAAGCAGCCTGAGCCGCCCTGAGCAACCGGACCATTTCGGATGAGTTATGCGCGTGAGAAGGGTGGAGGCCGCTGGAAGAGCGTGGGAAGCGCCGGAGCGTCTGGCGTACGGCCCGCGTAAACGCAGACCATGGGCGAAAGCAGGCTCAGCGGCGAGATTATTCCAACGAAGAGAAGCGGCAGAATCGCAGCCGAGACCCCGGCGTCTGCCGAGGAAGCATGAAGGGCCACCAAGCAGAGAACAGCAACTCCGATTGCGATGGCCGCAACCAGAATCCATTCCCGCCGCTGCCGATTCTGCATCATTCAGACACCATTCTCGCCTTCAGTATACAGATTCTCGCGGCGCGCAGTAGCCGATTTTCTGCTCTGGAGAGTCTCGTGCAAGATTCCATTGAGACTGCAAACTGTGTCAGGGCACAATCTTAGTCGTGCCGTAATTGCCGCAAAATCAACGGGGGGCTTCACTGGTTGCGAAAAACTCGATCCGGAGGGAGGCGGGGGGCTTAACCCACGCATAAAGCCAACAGAATCAAAGCCAGCTTTAGCCGCGGAGGGACGTTCTCCGCGAATTTCATCCAAAACTACGAGATTTTCCGCACAGGTAAAGCCAGAATCGAAGCTGGCCCTTTGCGGCACCCTTCGACAAGCTCAGGGCAACCTTCAAAGCCTGCCCTTTCAAAACGCCGGCTTTCACCACCGGCTGTTAGTGGAAGTCGTGCGAGCCAATCTCGACATCTGCGATAAAGAGGGGCATGATTTGCCGGGCTTTGACGTGGATCACGCCGTCTTGATTCTGAAGGATGCCTTCGATTCTCAGGAATCGATTGCGCGTGACTGTGATGCGGTTCTGCTCGAAGGTGTCGGGCGCAAGGATGACGTTGGCGATGCCGGTTTCGTCTTCAAGGGAGAGAAAGACGAAGCCCTTGGCGGTGCCGGGGCGCTGGCGGGCAATCACACAGCCGGCAATGCTGACCGATTGACTGCTGTGTCTCTGAGTGAGCTCCTCAGCTGACAGAATGCCGTCTTGCCTTAGAGTTTCGCGGTGATAGGCCATTGGGTGTGGTCCTGTCGTGAGGCCAGTACCAAGATAGTCGGCGGCAAGGCGCTCATCGGTGGTCATCTTCTGCAATGGCGTTGAAGTGTGTGCGCCTGTCAGCGCGCTCGCGGGGCCGCGCAGCAACGGGCCAACGGGACGGCCGGCTTGCTCCACCTGCCAGAGGGCATCGCGGCGGTGTTCGACTTCGCCGAGCGAATTGAGCGCGCCGATGTGGGCGAGTGCAACGAGTTCCTTACGGTTGAGAACTGGTATACTCCGAGCCAAGTCATCGACGGATGTAAAGATTCCGCCGAAGTTCCGCGTAGTGAGTAAACAGTTTGCGGACGAGTGCCGAAGTCCCTTGGCGTAGTTGAAGCCGATGCGCAGCGAGAGTGAGCCGTCGTGCTCCGGCTCCAGGGTACAGAGCCATTCGGAACGCTGCACGTCCATGGGGCGAACGCGCAAGCCGTGGCGCTGCGCGTCTTTGACAAGCACGGCGGGCGAGTAGAAACCCATCGGCTGATTGTTGAGCAGGCTGCACGTGAATGCTGCAAGATAGTGGACCTTGAGATATGCGGAGGCATAAGCGATCAGCGCAAAGCTGGCAGCATGGCTCTCAGGAAAGCCGTACATCGCAAAGGATGAGATGCCTTGGACGATGTTGTCTTGCGCTGCCGGGCCGATGCCGTTGCGTGTCATCCCTGCGCGCAGTCTGCCTTCGAGATCCTTCATCCGCTGCATCGACCGGCGCATTCCGACGGCACGGCGCAGCTCCTCGGCCTCTGCTCCCGTGAAACTGGCAACTGTCATTGCCATGCGAAGAAGCTGCTCTTGGAAGAGCGGCACTCCAAGAGTGCGCTTCAACACTGGTTCAAGGGACGGATGCGGATAGGTAACTTCTTCCTTTCCCTGGCGGCGGCGCATATACGGGTGCATCATCTTGCCGACGATGGGGCCGGGGCGGATGATGGCTACTTGCACGACGAGGTCGTAGAAGCGTGTGGGCGCGTTGTGCGGTATGGAAGCCATCTGCGCGCGGCTCTCCACCTGAAACATTCCCACGGTGTCCGCCTTGCGCAGCGTCTCGTAGACAAGCGGGTCTTCGGGCAGCACGGCAAGATCCACGTCCTTGCTGTAATGGCGCGGAATCAGCTCAATGCAATCCTTGAGAACGGCCATCATGCCCAAACCGAGCAGGTCCACTTTGATGAGGCCGAGGTCTGCGCAGTCCTCCTTGTCCCACTGGATCACGGTGCGGCCTGGCATGGAGGCGCGCTCGATGGGGACGACGCGGTTGAGCATTCCGGCGCAGATGACCATGCCGCCAGAGTGTTGGCCGAGATGACGCGGCAGATCCTGCATTCGCAGGCATAGTTCGAGATAGCGGGCAATGCGCGGCTGACGGATGTCGAAGCCTGCCTGGGCGAAATGGTGCGCCATGGTGTCGTTCTCGCCGCGCCACTCCCAGTGACCGACAAGGCTGGAAAGGCGCGCGAGTTGGTCCTCCTCGAAGCCGAGTGTCTTGCCCACTTCACGCGCTGCCGAGCGGCCGCGATAGGTGATGACGTTGGCGGTCATCGCCGCGCCGAGCGAGCCGTAGCGTTCATAAACATATTGAATGACTTGTTCGCGCTGGTCGCCGGAGGGCAGGTCGAGGTCGATGTCGGGCCACTCACCGCGGTTCTCGTTGAGAAACCGCTCAAAGAGCAACTCCATCCCAACTGGATCGACGGCAGTGATTTCGAGCGCGTAACAGACAGCAGAGTTGGCTGCCGAGCCGCGCCCCTGTACAAGAATTCCGAGTCGCTGGCAGTAGAGAATGAGGTCCCAGACAATGAGAAAGTATCCGGCGAAGCCGAGCTTGGCAATCAGTTTAAGCTCGTGCCGAACCTGCCCACGGGCCTTGTCGAGCAGGCTTCGCTTGGTTCCCGAGCCGTAGCGTTTGCGGACGCCTTCCTCTACACGCTTTTCGAGGAAGCTGTCCATCGTTTCGCCGTCTGGAACCGGATAGTGCGGAAACTGATAGCCGAGATCATTGAGAGTGAAGTCGAGCCGTTCGCTCACGATGCGGGTGTTGGCGACAGCTTCTGGAATGTCACGGAAGAGCGCGCCCATCTCGCGGGCGGAACGCAAAGATCGTGAAGCATTCGGCGTGAGCAAGCGGCCAGCCTGGTCCAGCGATGTGTGATGGCGAATTGTCGTAAATACATCGAGAAGCTCGCGGTCCTTTTCCGTAGCATAGCGAACTCCGTTGCTCGCGATCACTGGAAGTCTGAGTGAGGATGCAAGACGCAGCAGCGATTGATTGCGGCACTCTTCGTCGCGCTGCTGATGGCGCTGGAGTTCGAGATAGAGACTGCCGTGACCGTAGATTGCTGCGAGCCGCTCTATGAGCTTGCTTGCCTCGTCATTCCCGCCGCGCGCCAGCGCCGCTGCAACTGGACTCTCATCGCCTCCAGTGAGGCAGATCAATCCGGCGGAGAACTCTTCGAGGTCTTCAAGTGTGGCCGCGCCCTCTGTCTTTTTTGTCTCGCGCATCTTGAAACGCGTGATGAGCTGGCAGAGGTTCTGATAGCCGTTTTGCGATGCACAGAGCAATACGATGCGCGGCGGCTCGTCCGGGCACTGATGCGGAAGCCAGGATGCCGGCGTGAGTTTGTTCCCGGCTGAGCGGACTGCAATCTCCGCGCCGATATGCGCTTTGACTCCGCACTTTTTGGCCATTGTATGGAAGCGCGCTACGCCATAGAGGCCGTTGCGGTCGGCGAGAGCGACAGCGGGCATTTCGATCTGGGCCGCGTGCTCGGCGAGCGCCTCCGGCTGCGAAGCTCCCGCAAGAAAGCTGAAAGCGCTGGCGGCATGCAGCTCGACGAATTCAGCGTCATCAGTCATAGTAGGCTTCCAGCCGCCACTTTTCCTGAACACAATCCCGAATCAGGAGGCACACTATGGCAGTGCCATTGCCCGCTTGGGCCAGCACGTCCCACTCCTCTTCGTCCCAGCCAACGGAGGACCACCAGCAACCGCTGGTCCGCCATGGACCATAGGCTGCCGTAATCTCGAAGTTGCTTTCAGGATCGCGGAAGGCTGCTGGCTTTTCTGCTCGCAGCTTGACGCGCACGGGCACTGGTGGCCGCATCCGCCGCAATGCCATACGGGGCTGGTTGGCTTTTGACGCGGTGGATGTGCCGGAAACAGAGAAACCGTCCATGCGGAAGCTGCCAGACCGGTGCGAGTCTTCGAGCACAGGAGATCCGACGCGGTCCTCGCCGGCAATGGCCTTCAAGCGCGCAATCGTTACGTCCAAACGCGATGGCTCTGGTGTTTGCGGGGCAAAGAGTCCGAGTTGCACCTTGCTCGATTGTCCTGCCGTTGCCATAAGCGTGAGCGAGAGTACAGCGGCCGGTGGCGGATGCGCCGCGATCTCCAGTTGCAGCAGCTTGAGCAGGAATTTGCGATCAACTGAAGGCAATGCCGGCCGTATCGCGCGCTTGTGCTCCCGCCCGCCTTCGAGCGACATTTCAACCGTCAGAGAAGCCAGAGACAGCGCTCGCGTTGAGGCTCTCTCAATCAGGCAGTCAATCATGCGCGCGCCCATGAAGAGCAGAGAGTCCATCTGTTCGACCGGCGTCTCAAACTCAAAGAACTCCTTCAGCTTGAAACCCGGCTCGATTGGCTGAAACGTATGCGGCGCCATTCCGCGCGCAAGATCGCGCCAGCCCCTGGCTGGGGCTCCGAGGCGCGCTATCAGATCAGCCTCGGGCAGCGCGGCCAACTCGCCCAGTGTGCGAATTCCCCATATGCCAAAGGTCTCGGCGTATACATCGGCTAGGCTCAACGCGGCAAGAGGGAGTTTTGCAAGTGAGGCTGCCTCTTGCCCTTCAGGAATCACCGTAATACCACGCGTGGCAGCGGCTTTCAATCGAGCGGTGTGAAAGTTGGCGCTCACGGCAATCGAAGCGCGGAAGCCATTCGCAAGCAGAGCGGCGCGAAGCCTTTGGGCCAGCTCCTCTGCTGGACCGAAGAGCAGTCCAGTGCCGGCGATGTCGAGAACAAAAGCGCAAACCTCGCCTTCACTCGCCTCTTCAATGCGCGGCGAGAAGTGTGCGATGCATTCCTGCAACACAGTTCGCGCGGCGGCCTCAACCTCCACGGCGCGCGCAAGCAGCTGCAATCCAGTAATGCCTTCTGCCTCAAGCCGCGTCATCCCCAGAACCGCACCCTTCAATCGCGCCGTCCGATTCAGCGAGCAGACCTCCTCCAGTGGCGCTCGGCCTTCGAGCACGGCCACTGGCTCCGATTGCAGCTCCGTCCGCATGCGCAGCATAGCCTGCGCGGGAAACTCCGCCGCACAAACACAGGCATAAAGTTCGCTACTCATGCGCGTTCCTCCGTCTCCCATGCGCCGATTGCCGACCAGGTTGAGGCAGGCGGCTTTCGTGCTTCAATTGCAGCCGGTGTGAAACGCTGCCTCCCCCGCCGAATCTCAAACGAAAAGCCGCTTAACAATGTTCCTCCAGCGGTTCGCGGTTGCAAGGGCGCGCATTCCAGGACGACCGCCGCGCTCGATTGCGCGTAAGCTGCCTGTCCTAGCACAACCAGGCAGCAGCGCGTCCGATCGGCCGCCTGGCGAAAACGAAACCATGTCGCCAGTGAAGTCCGGCTCGCATCTTCCGGCGTCATGTCGCTCAAGTCCAGCACGATAGCCGCGAACCCGCCGGCCTGAAGCAACAAGTCGGTCGCCCGCAATGCCTGATCGAGCCGGGTCCACGGTTTTTCCTTCGCTGGCGCGCTCTCCCTGTTGCACCTTACCCAAAGCAACTGCCGCAGACTCACCCCGCTGGCTGCCGCCGACTCAGGATCGAAGGCGTCCCCGGCATCCACCCAGACGCACACTCGTTCCTCCTCTGTCTGCTCAGCAAGAAACGAGAGCGCCAGACTCGCCCGGCCCGACGACTTCGGCCCAATCACTTCACTGATGGCCCCCACAGGCAAACCTCCGCCCAGCAGGGCGTCCGCCTCGGGGATTCCGGTCGCCGCCGTCTCGCGTATCGCCCGAGGAGCAGGCGTCAGCGCCGCCGGAAAGCGGCGTTCAAGGGCGTGCTCGATTTCGATGCGAAGAGCGGTGGAGGAAGACATAGCGGGTCGAAGAATTCGTCTTTTCTTCGCCTATATTCGCGCATAACGATGCTCCGCGTCAACTGCACCCGAGCATTGGAAAAGATTCAGGCCTGAAACAAAGGAAGGAATGCCGCAATT
>Ga0302266_10003252_pt1 | contig 13248 bp, 7 predicted proteins | sample III_Bog_E1_2_FD_194559 | JGI IMG/M metagenome (GOLD analysis project Ga0302266, IMG submission 194559) | Peat permafrost microbial communities from Stordalen Mire near Abisko, Sweden - III_Bog_E1_2 | ecosystem: Environmental > Terrestrial > Soil > Wetlands > Peat | place: Sweden: Abisko... | reverse complement strand
GCGAAACCGGCACGGTGTTCTGGTGGAAGGCCAACGGCGCGCCGCCAAAGGATTTTGCCAAGTGGGGCGAACTCATCCGCCGTACGATGCAACACTGGATCGCGCGCTACGGCCTCGCGGAAGTGCGCACCTGGTATTTTGAAGTCTGGAATGAGCCGAATCTCAACCCGTTTTTTCGCGGCACGAAGAGCCAGTATTTTGAGCTCTACCAAACCACGGCGCGCGTGTTGAAGGCGATTGATCCGCTGCTCCTGGTCGGCGGGCCGGCCACGAGCAATTACGTTCCGGACGCGCGCTTTGCCGGCGAGACGGAGGATTTTTCACAGCACCGGGTGGTGACCGGCGCCAAGGACATCAACGCGCTCGACTGGCAGCCGGTATGGGTGAAAGATTTTCTGGCTTTCTGCCAGCGCGAAAATCTGCCGGTGGATTTTGTTTCCGTGCATCCGTATCCGACCGACTGGGCGCTGGATGAGCACACGCCGGGCGAATTCAAGAAGAACACCCGCGAAGTCGGCGCGACGCCGCGCGACCTCGCGCTCATCAAAAAAATCGTCGCGGAAAGCCCGTTTCCCAGCGCCGAAATCCACCTCACGGAATGGAGCTCCAGTTCGTCGCCGCGCGACCACGCGCACGATTTTTTGCCGGCGGCGACGTACGTGACCAAGGCTAACCTCGAAGCGCTCGGCTGCGTGGATTCGCTTTCGTATTGGACGTTCACCGACGTGTTTGAGGAAAACGGCGGCGGCGACACAATTTTCCATGGTGGCTTTGGCATGATCAATTTGCAGGGCATTGTGAAGCCGGTGTTCCATGCTTATCGTTTCATGAACGCGCTGGGCGACGAGCTGCTTGGAAAATTTCCCGGCGGCATCGTCACGCGCGATTCCCGGACCCGGCAACTTTCCGCCATCGCGTATCATTATCCGCCGGAGTTGAAGCAGACCGTGCCGGCGTCGTTTGAATCGCGTGACCAGGCCTATGCGACGCTTGCGCTGGGCAAACCGGCGACGCTGGCCGTCGAATTCACCGGCCTGAAACCCGGCGCAAAAATCCTCGTCGAAACGCTCGACATACAAAACGGCAACGCGCTTGCGGTCTGGGAGGCGCTTGGTAGTCTGGAAACCATAACCCGTGAGCAAACTAAGCTTCTCCGCGAAAAAGCCCTCGCGACCCGGCTGGAATATTTTTCCGCCGATGCCGCCGGCCGGTTCAGCCTCAACCGGGCCATTGAACCGTGGAGCGTGGTTTTAATCCGTGAACTCTTATGAACGCACCAATTAATATGTTAAAGAAATTTCTCACCACCGTCGCGCTCCTGGCGCTCGCGTCAAACCTGCCCGCCGCCGCGGTGGCGGATCTTCGCTGCGAATATCTTACCAACCCGCTGGGCATCGACGCGGTTCAGCCGCAATTGAGCTGGAACATCGATTCCGCGACGCGCGGCGAGCGCCAGACGGCTTATCAAATCCTCGTCGCCTCCACGCCGGAACTGCTGCAGCAGGATAAAGCTGATATCTGGGACAGCGGCAAGGTGGCTTCCGATGAGAATGCCTATGTGCCTTACGCCGGCGCGGCGCTGAAATCCCGCGCGGTGTGTCATTGGAAAGTGCGCGTGTGGGATTCGGCCGGCAAGGTTTCCGCTTGGAGCCCGCCCGCTACGTGGACAATGGGTTTGTTGCAGCCGGAGGATTGGACGGCCCAATGGATCACGCCGTCGCGTTGGTATATGCCGCCCAGCCTGCGGCCGCCCGGACTGGTCGTTTCCCTCGGCGGCTGGGCGGATGTGGATTTGGGCGCGACGCTGCCGATTGACTCGATCAAACTTTATTTTTCCGAGCCGAATTCCGAGCCGAAGCGGTTCAAGATATTGGGCGCGGATGACCTTCAATTTGCCAACCCGCAAGTGCTCGTGGACATGAGTGCCGCCGATCAACCGCCGGTCGCGCTCGGCCCGCAGGGTTTCGCGGTGCGGAAATTTTTGTTGCATGGGGTCAAGGCGCGTCGCATCCGGCTTTGGATTCTTGACTCTTCCCCGGAGGGTGACGCGCTCGTGCGGCAATACCATGACGGGCCGAGTGACACGCCAACTCATGCCGTGGTGCGGCAGATGGAAGTCATGTCTGGTGGGAAAAATGTCGCGCTGATGCGACCCACGCGCGAAATCGGCACGCAATGGAATTATGGTCACGCGGTGGAACTGGTGGACGGCATGCCGTCGGCCGGCGACGGCAGCCAGGAACCGCCGGATGCCTGCCCGACCCCGACCGCGCCGCTGCTGCGCAAGGCGTTTACGATTACCCAGCCGGTCAAGCGCGCCACGCTTTATGTGGCCGCGCTCGGCATGGCCGACGTAACCCTCAATGGCCGGCCGGTGACGGACGACATTTTGGGACCGCCTTTCACCGACTACACGAAGCGGACGGTTTATATGACGCGGGACATCACGGCGTTACTGACCAACGGGGAGAACGTCATCGGTGCGACCCTGGGCAACGGATTTCAGAGCCCGCCCGGGCGCGGCTTTGGCGAGCGGCATGGGGGTCAAGGACCGCCGCGCGTGTTGATCCAGACGGAAATCGAATTTGCCGATGGCACCCGCCAAACCATCAACTCGGATGAATCCTGGAAATGGTCGCGCAGCGAAATCGTTTATAACGACGTCTTCGTAATGTATATCGAAAACCGCACCGTGGCCAAGCCGGGCTGGGACCGCCCCGGCTATGACGACTCCGATTGGCGCGCCGTCGCGATCACCGCGTCGCTGGGTGGCCCGCTCGTTGCGCCCATGGGGCCGCCGATCCGCGTGACCGGTGAACTCCAGCCGGATCGGGTGCAGGGCAACCACGCCTATTTCAAAGTCCTCACCGCCGGCTGGCCGCAGATCAAAGTCAACGGCCATGCGGGCCAGCAAATTACCGTTCACGGCCATGCGCCTAATTACGACACGCCGCCGATGATTTTCGTGCTGGGGACCAATGGGCCGGCGGTGCTGGAGCCGCGGTTCATGTATCTCTCCGGACCGCTGGATGTCGAGATTCAGGGATTGACCGAACCGCTGAAGCTCGAGGACGTAAAGCTTCTCCTCGTTCACGCCGATCTGAAACGGACCAGTACCTTTGAAGCTTCCAATCCCTGGTTGAACCGGCTTTATGAAGTGGATCTGCGTACCCACCTGAACTACGACGGCGACCAGCCGATGGATCCCATGCGCGAAAAACAGGGCTGGACGCAGGACGCCCAGAATATGTTGGAGACGGCGGCGTATTTGACCGACGTATCGGGCATCTACCGGAAATGGTGGCATGACTTCGGTGATGGCCAGGACGAATCCGGTTACCTCGGCTCGGTGGTGCCGCTGGTGGGCCGGCAGGAATACGGCTGGAACTCGCCCTGGTGGGACGGCGTGATTGTGCTGGTGCCGTGGCAGCATTACCAGCTTTACGGCGACCGCCGGATGCTCGTTGAAAGCTACGACGCCATGCGTCGCTATGTCGATTTTCTTGGTGAATTTGTCGCCAGCGGCTCGGCACGCAGTTGGGACGATTATCCCTATTTCAATTTGGGCGACACGAATTCCCCGGAGGCCAAAGAGGGTATGTTGAGCTGGCTGGGCGCCGGCGACTGGCAGAATCCGTTTGGCAATCGGCTGATCGTGCCCGCTCCGCTCATGGACATGCCGGCGTGGGCTTATTATGCCAACATCGTTAGCCAGACGGCGGCCATACTTGGCAAATCGGACGACGCGGCCAAATATGCCGCCGTCGCCGATGGCGTGAAAAACCGCTTCAACCAGAAATATCTCGATCCCGCCACCGGCTTGTATAACCACCAGTCGGATTGCCAGACGACCCAATTGCTGCCGCTGGAACTGGAGGTCGTGCCAGCAGCGCAACGCGCGCTGACTTATCAACGTCTCCTTGTATCGATTCATGCGCACAATGATCACCAAGGCACCGGTTTCGTCGGTTTGCCTTGGCTGCTGCATTTCCTGATCGACAACCGGGAAACGGCCCTGGCCAATAAAATTGTCAATCAGCAGGATTTCCCGAGCTGGAAAACCTTGATGCATGACGGCATCTTCGGCGAGAACTGGCAGGGAGCCGACGCGCAGATGCCGTCCTGCGGTGGCGCCATCGGCCTGTGGCTTCATCAATCCGTCCTCGGCATCCGCCCCGACCCTGCCGGACCCGGATTCAAGAAATTCATTCTCGCCCCGCAGCCCGACCCGGCCACCGGCCTGACGTGGGCGCGTGGCAGCTATGATTCCGCGCATGGAAAAATCGTGAGCGATTGGAAGCTTGCCGGCGGCCAATTCACGCTCCGCGCCACCATTCCGGCGAATACGACCGCCACGATTTACATTCCGACGCCCAGTGCAAGTACGGTGAAGGAATCCGGCCAATCGGCAGCCAAGGCCAAAGGCGTGAAATTTCTCCGCCAGGAGAAAGATACCGCCGTCTATACCGTCGGCTCCGGCACCTACGAATTCACCGCCGCTGTACCCAGCCAGCCGTGAAAATAAATTAACTTAACTTGAATGGGCGGTTATCCTGGCAATATGAAAGACGCGACGATTTCATATTGCCAGGCGGCGTTTAAGGCGATCTTGTTCATTTTGATCACCGGATTTTGCGGCGGTGCCTTCGGCCAGAATCCGGACTTGTCCATCGTGACGGACAAGCAACCCGGGCCGCCGGCCAGGCATGGCTTGACCAAACTGACGGAAGCGTTATCAGCAAAAGGCATCAGCTTTGAGCAGGTCGGCTCCGTTCGGGCTGCGCGGGGGAAGTGGATTCTTCTGGCCGGCCTGGTGGAGGGTCGTGGCCCGGCCGCGCAGGCTTTCAAGGCGGGCAAGCACACTATCCCACAGGTTCCCGAGGCCTTGACCATCTGGCAAACCACCCGGCACAAAACACCGGTGTGGGTCGTCGGCGGTTCGGATGATACGGGGTTGATGTATGGATTGCTCGACGTGGCCGACCGCATCGGTTGGAGCACCAACCGCGCGGCGCCCTTGGGCGAAGTGAAGGAAATCACCGAACAACCCGATGTGAAGGAGCGCGGCATTTCGCTCTACACCATGAACCGCGCCTATTGGGAAAGCCGGCTCTATGATGAAGCTTATTGGACCCGCTATCTCGACCTGCTGGCGCGCGACCGGTTCAATGCGCTGGTGATCATCTTCGGCTACGAAAACGGCGGCTTTCTTGCGCCATGCTATCCCTATTTCTTCGACGTGGAGGGTTTTCCCGAAGTGCGGATGGTGGGGCTGACGCCGGCAGAGCAGCAACGCAATCTCGCCGCCTTTAACACGCTAATAAAGCTGGCGCATGACCGGGGCATTGCCGTCACCACCGGCTTCCAAAGCCATATTTACAGCGGCGGGGTTCAAGCCGGGGGTGTCCCCGGTCTGCCCGCTGTGCCGGGCCAGCCGGTCAACGGGCAGGTGGCCGGTGTCACCAAAACCAATCTCACCGCTTACACCCGCGCCGCCCTGGCCAAGTTTCTCAAGGCGGCGCCGGGCCTGGATGGGGTGCTCTTCTTTCTGAACAATGAAACCGGCCTCAACGACAATGAACTCCTGGACTTTGCCTCCAATCTGTTCGAGGTGATGAAAGCGGACGGTTCCGGCAAAAAAATCTACGTCCATTCCAAGGGCCTTACCAACGCGATGATCCAGAAGGCCGCGGCTGCCGGGGTTAAAATCATCATCAGCCCCAAGTACTGGATGGAACAGATGGGAATGCCGTTCCATCCCACCCACATCAACCGCGAGAACCAGCTCGACCGCCGCCACGGCTATGCCGACCTGCTGCGCTTTCCGCAAACATATGATATCTACTGGCGGCTCTGGAACGGCGGAACCACCCGGATCCTCCTTTGGGGCGACCCCGATTACGCCCGCCGCTTTGCCGCCAGCACGCATCTCTATGGTGCGGTTGGCTTCGACGTGAACGAGCCGCTGGCCACCAAAATGGCAGCCCAGCCCCACGATGAAAAACCTTTCGATTTATTGAATCCCCCGTACCGCTATTACGATTATGAATTTGAGCGCTACTGGCATTTCTACGAGTTGTTCGGCCGGCTGGGCTACAATCCCGACACTTCGCCCGAAATCTGGAATCGGGAATTTGAATCACGTTTCGGCACCCAAGCCGCGCCGTTGGTCGAGACCGCCTTGCACCGGGCCAGTTGGATTCTGCCGCGTATCGTCGCCGCGTGCTATCCTTACGCCGGCTTTCCCACCACCCGGGGTTGGCCGGAAAAACAGCGGCTGGGCGATCTGCCACAATATGCCCAGGCCGAAGGCAGCGACATCGCGCAGTTCGCCAGTTTTGACGAGGAGGCACAAATGCTCATCACCAGCGGCGAAACGGCCCAAACTCTGCCCTCCACCACCAGCTACTGGCTGGAGCAGACGTCAACGAACATCAACCAGTTGGTCGCCCAAGCCGAAATCGCCGTCGGCACCAACCGGACCAAAGAATTCATTTCCACCATCACGGACCTGAAAATTCTCTCCAATCTGGCGCTGTATCATGCGCGCCGGATACCGGCGGCCGTCAGCTACTGCCTGTACGAGCACACGAAGGATCCGGCCGCGCTGGATGCCGCCATTGCTGATGAGCGCGAAGCCATCGATGCCTGGAGCCAACTGGTGACGGCGGCCGGCGATGTCTATTCTGACGACCTGATGATGGGCATCCGCGAAACCGAATTTTCCGGATTCAACCAGCGTCTCAGCGGCCATTGGCGGGATGAACTGGGTTACCTGAAAACCGGTCTGGCCGCCTTGGAACAGCAACGGCAAGAACTCAAGCCGGACGCCGCGACCAAGCCCGCGCCCCATTATCGGCCCGTGTCCCGGGCAGATTATGAAACCAAGTTCTTGATCAGCCACGATCCGGTCACAATGGCCCAACCGGGCAAACCCCTGACCATCACCGCCCGGGTGAGTGCGGCGGCGGGGATCAAATGGGTGCGCCTGCGCTGCCGCAGCGTGAACCAGAAACAGGATTACCGGTTGGTGCCCATGCTCCCGGCCGGTGCGAAAGACACCTATCAGGTGGTATTGCCCGCCGCTTTGCTCAATCCCAAGTGGGACTTCATGTATTATCTGGAAGTGATGGACAACCATGGCCACGGCCGCATCTATCCGGATTTTAATGAGACTACGCCCTATTTCATCGTCAAACTGATCCGCTCAGGCACCTAGCTTCAGCTTGCGCTTTATCGGCCCGGACGTCAAAATAGGATCATCAACCACAAATCTGCAACCGGATCAGGCAACTTCATTGCGCGTCCGTTCGCACTCATGAAATCGATCCACCTATGAAAATATTATCATTGATCGTCGGTTTGTTGCTGATTGGCCGGGAAATCAGCCCAGCCCAGTCGGCCGCGGACAGCCTGATGCAGGTGAACTACGAGCAGTTGGTTTCGCGGGCGGACCTGAATTACGACACGCCCGTCAAGCAAAGCGTGGAAGGCATGCCCATCGGCAACGGGCGCATGGGCAGCTTGGTCTGGACCACCCCACAGGCTTTGCATTTTCAAATCAACCGGGTGGATCTGTTTTGCATGGGCAACAACAGCCGGAGTTTCCCCATGGGCAACAACGCTTATTCGGGCGGCTGCGGCTACGTGGACATTGGCTTGGAAGGATTTGGCGACGACATCTTCAGCGGCCGCACTTTCCGGCAGCACCTGTCGGTCTATGACGGCTTGACCACGGTGACGGGCAAGGGCGTCACCGCCCGGACCCTGGCGTGGAATGACGCGGACGTGATCGCTGTCGAACTCGATGATCAACGCGACCATCCGTCCGCCGTCAACCTTGACCTGCGGATGCTGCGCTATGCCGTGGATTATATCGCCCAACAAAACTACGTCTTGTTGAGCCATCACGCCACGCAGGTAAAAAACGGCGCGCATACCGCCGAGTCACGGCTGGAAACCCGCGATGGCCGTATCATCCTGGTGCAGGAGTTCCGGGAAGGAACATTTTACAGTGCCTCGGCCGTGGCGATCGGGGTTGTCGGGCGGGAGAGCAAGACTAGCTACTACAACGAAACCACCGTGCGATTGTCCGTCGCCCCTGGGCAGGGCAAGTTCACCGCGCTGATTGCCAGCGCCGTCAGCTACCATCCGGGGGAGGACGTGGCAGCGCTGGCCTTGAAACAGTTGGCGGCCGCCCAAGCCAAACATTTTGATGAAATGCTGGCGGACAACCGCGCTTGGTGGAGCCAATACTGGCCGCAGTCCTTCGTGCACCTGCACAGCGCCGATGGCGCTGCCGACCAAGTCGAGGCAAACTACACTTACTTTCTTTACATCATGGGCTCGTGTTCGCGGGGAACGTATATGCCGCGTTTTGCCGGGATGCTGTGGGGCTCGAACGGCGACCTGCGCGAGTGGGGCTCGGAGTATTGGTGGCACAACCAGGAGACCTATTACGGCCTGCTCGAACCGGCTAACCGGCCTGAATTGTTGGACACCTTGTTTCGGACTTATGACCGGAACCTGGCCTCGTTTGCCCGGGCCGCCCGCCAGCAATGGGGCAGCCAGGGCATTTGGATTCCGGAAACCTCCTGGTTTGACGGGCTGGAGAACCTGCCGGACGGCGTGGCCAAGGAAATGCGCAAGTTGTATCTGGCCCAAAAGCCGTGGAAGAACCGTTCCGCCGAGTTCATGGCTTTTGCCCGGGGCAAGAGCGGCATGGACAGCCGCTGGAATTGGTGGTTGTTGCCCGGCGCCCGCGAGGTTAATCCGAACGGCGACCTAGGTCCCTTTGCCTGGACGTCGCATATCATGTCCGCCACGGCCAAGATTGCCTATGTCTATTGGCTCCACTACGCCTATACCCTGGACGAAGACTGGCTGCGGACCAACGGCTATCCCGTGATCAAGGGCGCGGCCGAGTTTTACCGCAATTTCCCCAATCTCTACCGGGCGCGCGACGGAAAATACCACATCCGTTACGTGAACAACCATGAACGTGACTTGGGCACCTCCGACACGCCGGAGGAACTCACGGCCATGCACGAGATTTTTCCCCTGGCCATCCGGGCTTCCGAGATCCTGGGGGTGGACGCCAATTTGCGTCCGCTTTGGAAAAAGGTGCTCGATCGTCTGGCACCGATTCCAACCGCGCTGGAGCCGGCCGAGTATTACGACCAGTGCAACATCGGCACTGAAAATCTGGCTCTACGCACGAACGTCATCAACGCTTTTCACCTGCGATACACCAACGGCATTTCGGAGATGACCAACGGCAGCACGCTCTCGCGCCTGCCCGTTGCCGTCTGCAACCTGGGCTGGACAGACAAGGCGAAGCCCATGCTGGCGGCTTTGGCGGAACCTTACAAAACGGTCAAACAGCTAGATTACGCCACCAAGGGCGAATGGGACGTGGGAGTGATGCGCAACCGCCTGGCCTTGGATGAAGGGCCGGGAGCGATTGAATGTGAACGGCTCGGCATGTTGTCGCAAGCCCTGCACCTGGCGTTGCTGCAAAGTGCGCCGCCTACGCCGGACAAAGAACCCATAAACTACCTATTCCCGGCGTGGCCCAAGGATTGGGATGCCCAGTTCACCCTGGCGGCGCGCGACGCATTTGTCATCAGCGCCTCCCAACAGAACGGCCAGCTTCAGTTCGTGGAAATCCATTCGCGGAAAGGCGGTCTGTGCCGCGTGCATAATCCCTGGGGCGAGGCCCGGGTTTCACTCTATCGAACGGGAAAATCAGCGGAGACAATCTCCGGCCCGCTTTTGGTGATTCCGACCACGGCGGGCGAGACGCTGACCTTGGTTCCCCAAGGGCAGCCGCTGCCGGAAAAAATGATCATCGAATGAACTTGCGCGCGGTAAGGCGCGTTCAACCTAAACTCTGCCGCCCTTTGCCGGTGCTCTTTTTTTATGATTAACCCGCAGGCTTCACGGAACTAACCGCACGCGATAAAAGCGTTGCTGATCGGTGCCGGGGAGGTCGGTGGTGTAGACGATATTGCTCGTGGCAGTGACGGGACTACCGAGGTCGATCCAGACGGGCGAGGCCAGATTTGTGGTGTACTCGCGACGTGAACCCCGTAAAGGGGCGTGGCTCCACGGGGCTTTACGCCCGCGATAGCGGAACCCCGTAGAACGGGGTAGGCTCAGCGCCAACGGCGGTCGGCTCCGGCTTAATAGGTGTTAGACTCCGGATGTCTGAAACGATTGATCATAATTCATCTTCTTCAATATTTTGCGCATCTTCTTTAGATCATCCGGGTCAATTTTATGCACATCCAGTTCATACTTTCGCGATGTTGTTTGAATGCAAACGACGCCCTCCTCTGCGGAGTAACTTATCTTTTGAAGGAGGTCGTCCTCTTCAAACTGCCCGAATGATACGCTCACACCTCGCTCATACTCCTCCAAAATAAACTCATACTTCGGCGTCCGCATTAGAATTAGACTTTCAATCTCAGACGCATCGTCGTGACATTGAACCGCAAATGACAACACTAAATCGTCGCCTGTCTCAGCCGTTATAAATGCTACTCTTTCCATAAGCGTAAGGACTCTAACCAAAAAAGAAGGCAGGTTGAAGAAGTTGGCGCAACGGGCGACAACTTGTGATGTCGGTATCAATCATAAACATCAAACGAAAATCCAACCTGCCTATGAAAACGAATACGCCTCTGAATCCTGAAACGCAAGCCCGAATCCAGCAGCTCAAACTCGGGGTGGACTGGCACGTCGAGCAGTTCCGCGTGGTGCGGATGTGCGATGGGCAATCACCCCAACCCGCCCAACGGTTCACGCTCGCCACGTTCCTCGCCTGCGTGGAAAAACAACGAGCGCTGGCCGATCAGATCAGCGTCGTTTACGAGGCCGGGCCCGGTGGGTTTCATCTCCACCGTCAACTCAGCGCGCTGGGCGTCATAACCAACGAACGAATAACCAATTTGGGACTCCGCCCCAACCGCACGGCCGCAAAAAACTGGAGTCCGACCGGCCGCAGGCCGGCACGGGCAGCCGGCTTCGACTCGAATGGCTAGCGGCTGGGTTTACTGCAATGTGTTTCTGGACCGCCGTGTGGCGTTTGATCACGTGGCTGGCAAGTGAGTTGCGGCACCGGGCCTGACCCCGTGCTCCGGCTCACTCGACTGAGTCCGTATAGGTGTTTAGCCGGACGTCTCCGCGTCCAGGCTGCTAATTGAAATTAAGCCGGAGAGCTGCGTTCGCTGGACGTTAAACGGAAAAGAAGACTTTTCCGGCAGGAATGCTTTTTTTCTATTGACCTATCGGGCTTGATAGGGGTTAGGTCTCTGGTTCATTTGTCTAAAACGGATATAGGCTAGGCAATACTTTCCCGTTGGTCACAGTGAAACACAAGATGTTGGATTTCAAATCTCCCAGCGTCCACCACACCTGATAGTCACCATCTTTTGCCGAAGGAAATAATGTGATAATGTTGCCAACATAACCATGTACATAACTCTGTCCTGGCTGTAAATCATTAGGAACCAATCCATAGCCTTGGAGCCCATCACTCGCGAAATCATAATGCCGCTCTAGTCCAGACTTCGCTAAAAGGTTAACAACAGCATTGTGATAAATCCCACGGATGCTGCCGCCATTAATAGCTGTCTTCCCAGCATTTTCGATTCTGAAAGCAAGCGGAAATGCTACGTTTGTAATGGTGAGCAACTTTGCGTCACGAATACCTAGGCTGATTTTGAGGGATGGCTCGCCAGCATGGAGTGACACGGAAGCCATCGTTACCAGCCAAAGCAAAATAAAGAGGCGTTTAATCATAGTGAGCATGTGTGTAAGAGACCTAGACGTAAAAAGCTGAGCCACCGCCGACTCGCGGCATGAACCACACCAACGGAACGGCCAGCGCCAACGGCGGTTGGCTTCGGCGACTTCCATGAGAAGGCAGTCAAGGTGAAAGATACATCTCATAGAAACTATGGCGTGACCTATTTTGGCTGAATCATGCCCAATGACTCAGTCGCGCGACTTCTTACACTCGCGTCTGTGTCGTTAAGCAATACAGTGATCTGAGGAATCAATGGTCGTGCCTGGGCTTGGTATGGGCCAAGCGAGCCAACAGCGCCTTCTCTGACCTTGGCGTCAGGGTCGCTTAAAGCCTTTGCCAGTGCAGGAACGGAGATTTGAGGCGCTTGCCGGAGACATCCCAGCGCGAATGCTGCTCGCACACGTGTCTCACTGTCCTGACTCTCCAAAGCTTGGGTAAACAGTGTGATGGCTTCTTCGGGAGCACTGGTTAGCGCGTTAATGGCGTCGTAATGAATGCCGTTATCTGATGATGTCAGCACGAGACTCACTATCTTCGGAACAGCAGGCTGTGCTTCCATGCCTAATGCCCGGAAGCCATACATGGCCTGCCGACGTTTGATGCCACCATTCGTTTGCGAGTCGGAGCATTCGAGGGTGGCTAGCAAGTATGGAATCGCATTTGTGCCGATGGCTTGCACGGCACGAACAGACGCATCCGCTAGCTCAATACGACCATCTATCGAGTGTTGGTCGTCCAACCACACACTAATTGCTTTGCCTTGATAAATCGGCTCATGTGGAATTGGCACACGACGCGTCGCCAGCCAAACACCGCCAACAAGAATTACCAACACAGCAATAATGGGTATGAGCTTATATTTTGACATAGCGAGTGTGGGCCTAACGTCTAGAGCTCAGACACGCGGGAACTGCGGCGTGGCAGAACAGAAATCCGAAGCGCAAAACCAAAGGCGTAGTCCGCGTTGGCTGCAGCGATTAGGCCACGTCATCGTCTCACCGCCTTCGCTAGAAACCAAGCCAACAAACCAGAAATCAAAAGAATGGCAATCAACGCTCTGAAGTAAATGTGCTCAACCGACCAATGCTCTCCGTATCTGTGCAGCTCTAGCCAGCCAAGATACAAATAAAGATGTGGGCCGGTAGTTACTGAGCTGCACGAAACAATCTGAATGCCAAGGGAAATGAGAACAGCCATCGCTACAAAAGACAATCTATTCTGAAAAGTCGTCATATATCTCCGTGGCCTAACGAAAAAAGCTGAGCCACCGCCGACTCGCGGCGTGAACCGCGATAGCGGAACTGCAAGCGCCAACGGCGGTTAGATGCCATGATGGGTTGAACGCAGCACCACTCAGTGCCACGCTGTGAACGTAGTTCAAACAATCAATTACCACATCAATGAAAGAATACATCCTCAAACCCATCATGACACGC
>Ga0302266_10003248_pt1 | contig 13260 bp, 14 predicted proteins | sample III_Bog_E1_2_FD_194559 | JGI IMG/M metagenome (GOLD analysis project Ga0302266, IMG submission 194559) | Peat permafrost microbial communities from Stordalen Mire near Abisko, Sweden - III_Bog_E1_2 | ecosystem: Environmental > Terrestrial > Soil > Wetlands > Peat | place: Sweden: Abisko... | reverse complement strand
TCAACCGCCTGCCAGAAGCAATGGCAGCCTGAACCGAAGAACAAGAACTTCCACTTAGGAAAAAGGCAAAAACTGTCCGAACTACCGGGACCACCTCACAACAAAGGAAAGCGTCGGAATCTAGCAAACTGCGTTGATAAGGTCAGATCAATCGAGCATGGTCCGAGTTGTAATTTGGCTGGAGGAGGTTCTATAACAATGCGCTCATTCGCATCTGTTTGATCAAGTCGCAGACGGATTGATGTATCTGAAAGAAAAGGCATAAGTTGGGCCTCGCAAGATAGTATAGCGTCAATGCGAGTCTCTGAGGTGATAATTATTTGGCGGGTTCTATAAAAGGGGATGTCAAGTAAAAACACCTTTCCTGATCCGCCGGGGGAGAATATTTTTCAGACATCCAGCCCCTGTTGGCAGCGGGTGCCCCTGGTCCCTCGCTTTTGGGGACCGGGGAGACCACGAACCTCGACCGTCCTTCTTCCGCTAGAAAACTTCGCCGTGAGAACCGATACGCACCAGCCGCAATGGAAAATCGTCCGTTTTTTGTTGATAAGAAGCAGGTCGGGCTTCAGAGGTCACTCGCGATGATTCGTAGATTCGCCCGTCAACGGGTGACGCGTGGAATCTCTCCGGCAGGGAGACCAAGAACCCCATGCGAGCGAATAGCGAGCGTTTGGCCCCACCGCAGGTGGTTGCAGATAATTATGCCTTTCACGCGCACAATAGTGAAAAGTGTCTGAAACCAAGTCCCCCAAGGAAACCCGTATGAATGAAGCCAACGAATCTGCCCTCGCCCATGACGAGGCTAGCGAACCCATTGCTGCCTTGGAAAACCGTGCCATCGCACATTGCATGAATGCTTGGACACGCGCTTATAAAATTGCAGAGAAGGCGGGCAGAAGCGATATCTATAACTCGCATGAAAGTGGCATTGCCTACCGCCATGCGTTGCCTCCGCTAACCGGAGAGGAAAACATCTGCAATTTTATCGCCTGCGTAGCCCAGGGAATGCTCATCGGCGCAATCGATGGTCCTGACGGCGCCAGGCTTCTTTACGCCGCCCAGGTTGCCCATACCACTCTCAGTAAAAAGGGGTTAACTCGAAAATCAGCCGCAAAATGATACCCTCCCCCCCGGGGTCAATTTCTCCGTTTCTTCGCCTGTTTTGTGAGAGTCAGGTTCAACACATCTGGGTGCCTCACCCTCGCGACTGCCATCCTGAGTGACCCTGAGCGCACCGGGGCCCCCGGCGACAGGTCTTCGTCGCTGGGGTGGAAAGCGAAGGAGAGTCGAAGAACCGGCGTCTTGTAATTCTGCCATAAGGGTGGGATAGGTCGAACCCGCGTAGAATGAGAACTACCGGAGCCGCGCACAACGGCCCCGAGTAAGATGATCCTTCTCGACCCAGACCTGGAACCCCACCCCGCGCCGAAGGCAACTTCAGCGAAGAGGACGGTCGACCCCGTCCCCAACAAAAATCTCCGCCTGCCCTCTACTCGCACGTTGAGTCGCTTCCTTGCCGAGGCTCAGAAAACCGTCCGCCTCAAGGGTCAAGTCACGGTTTTGCTCACCACCGACGCGGCGATTCGCAAGCTCAACCGCCAATTTCGCGGCAAAAACAAAGCCACCGACGTGTTGTCGTTCCCAGCTGAAGGCATTGGCGCGGAAAAAATCGCCGGCGACCTGGCCGTCTCCGTTCCCACGGCGCGAAAGCAGGCCGTCGAGCAGAATCACTCGCTCTCGACGGAAATCAAAGTCCTTATCCTTCACGGACTACTTCATCTCGCCGGCCACGACCACGAATCCGACAACGGCAAAATGGCCCGCCGCGAACGCCTGCTCCGCGCCAAGCTGGGCCTCCCGCAAGGCCTCATCGAGCGCGCTGCAAAGGTGAAGAATCCATGACCCCGCTCTTCATCTTCCTCATCGTCTTGCTGGTCCTGATTGAGACGCTGGCCTCCTACATCAGCCGCGTCTACTCTGAGTTCGGCAAAATCCTTACCCGCGAGATCGAGGAGAACCTCGACGCATGGGAGGAGTTCGTTGAGCCGCAGCTTGGCCTCACCCGCGAGCACGCTGGTCTTTGCGCAGCGGTTCTGCAGCAGCTTTCCCTGGGTCTTATCGCGCTGGGCTTCGGAGCGGTCCTCTTCGATCGCGCACCGCATCTCGCCCGCCCAACTCCTGCTGAGATTGCCCAGGCCATTCTCGTTCTGGTGCTGGTGGTGGTCTTCTGCAACCAGCTTCTGCCCACGATGCTTTTCAACCGCACTCGCGGACGCTGGGTGGCCAAATTCGTCTGGCCCATTCGTTTGCTGCTCTGGCTTATGACGCCCATCACCGTCTTTGTCCGCTTCTTCTTCTCCGTGGCCTCGTTGGCCGAGGAGCAGGCAACTCCCGAAGAGGAGACAGCCGACGATGTCGAGGCTCTGCTCGAAGCTGGCGAAGAGGAGGGCATTCTGGAAGAGAGCGACCGCGAGCTGGTTCGCTCCGCCGTCGAATTCGGCGACAAGCTGGTGCGCGAGGTGATGACTCCGCGGCCTGCGATCTTTGCCGTGCCCGCGAACATCACCCTCGAAGCCTTCCTCGTTCTGCTGCGCGAGCACAGTTACTCACGCGTGCCGGTTTACTCCGGCTCCATCGACAGCATCACCGGAATCGCCTTCGCTCACGACCTGCTGCAAGTCTCCGACGCCGAAGCCCGCGCACGCGCCGTGGCCAGCCTTCAGCGCCCGGCGGTCTTCGTCCCTGAAACCAAGCGCGTCTACGAGCTGCTGCGCGAGATGCAACGCGAAAAGCAGCACATGCGCATCGTGATTGACGAGTATGGCGGCGTCTCCGGCCTGGTCACTATCGAGGACTTGCTCGAAGAGATCGTCGGCGAAATCCATGATGAGCACGAAGTAGATGCGGAGCCGCAGCGTGAGCCACACGGCGTCTGGCTGGTCACGGGCAACTTTCCCGTCGACCGGCTGCCTGAACTCTTCGGCGAACAGGCTAGCCTGAGCGATCTCGGCGAGGCCTACGAAGCCACCACGCTCGGCGGCCTGGTCAGCGAGATCGAGGGCCGCATCCCTCTCGCCGGAGAAGTGGTTGTCCTGGAAGAGGCGGGCCTCCGCATGGAGGTCGTCGCCTCCACCGACCGTCGTGTCGAGCGCCTGCGCGTCTTTCCGCCGGCTGCAGCCGCGCTTTTATCTGCCCAGTAGCTAGTCGAAGGCGCTATAATTCGGCAGTTTCATTTTGGAGGAGAAATCATTCATGAAAGCTCTCACCGCATTGCTCGTGACCGTTGCGCTCGTCACTCCGGCCTTCGCCCAGAATCCTACCCTTCAGGATTTACTGAAGAAGCAAAAGGGTTCCATTGTAGTTTCAGCCACAAAGCCGGTTCTTCTGCACACCGGCAAGCCCATCACCGCGAATGACAAGAAACAGCTTCTGTCCACTGTGGTAAAGACCTATAAGACAATTCCGCGCCTGGCAGGGGTCAAGGTAACGAATACGGGTGCTGCTCAGTCCGCGCCAACATCCGCCACCCTCACTCCGCAAATGATGTATACGAAGGGCTTGGTCAAGGCGGTGGCATATACTCCTGCGGAAGCATCTCCCGGCGAAAACCTGCTTATGTTTTATTCCGGATACGCAAACAGCCTATTCTTCGACATTGACGCAATTCCCAACACCGCATATATGCTCTCCATCCAAGTGTTCGCTGGGAGTAGCGCGCCTCAGTTCATGGTCTCGAACAGCTTAGCCGATGGTATCTCGCACGGCGATGAAACCTTTACAGGAGTCTTCGGGAACAATGAGTTCGCCTATCTTGTTACTTCCAACAGTCAAGGCACGATCCATGTCTCGCTGTACAGTTCAAACGCTACTTGGGATTTTACGAGTTGCGAGATCACGGCGACTCCCATCAACTAGCTCTTTTCGGCTTCCAGGTTTCCCAAGTCTAGTTTTTGAGACTTGGGAAACCTCAATCGGAATTATTTCAATCGGGTATACTCGCTTGTGCCTTCATAAATCATGAGCAGCCTGTATCAACGCCTAAGCCGCTTATCCGTGATAATAGAAGTCAGGAGCGCTTTCCTTTGAAATCCGGATTTGTCGCCATTCTGGGCCGGCCCAACGTCGGCAAAAGCACGCTGCTCAACGCCCTCACAGGCGAAAAGGTGGCCATCGTCTCCGCCAAGCCGCAAACCACCCGCAATCGCATCGCCGGGGTGGTCGAGGTGCCTGCGCATAAAGGTGTGCACCCGGCGGCGCAGATCGTCTTTGTCGATACCCCCGGCGTCCACAAGCCAGGTTCGCATCTCGACCGCCGCATGTTGCAAGAGGTTTACGAGGCCCTCGAAACCCGCGACGTAGTCCTTGTGTTGATGGATGCCACGCGTCGTGTGCAACTGGAAGCCGCCGCAGAACCCTCAACGGAGCCCAAACACGAGCGCACCAATTGGGCCAGCGAGGACGAGTTCCTCTTCGGCCTCATTCGCAAGCTCGACTGCCCGGTCTTCCTCGTGCTCACCAAGATCGATCTCGTCGCCAAGGACCAGCTTCTGCCGCTGATCGACACGCTCACCCGCCACTTCGGATTTGCGCAGGTGATTCCCGTCAGCGCCCGCAAGCGCGACGGCTTGGACCTGCTGATCCGCAAGATCGTCGAGGCGCTGCCTGTGGGCGAGCGCTACTACCCCAAGGACCAGTACACCGACCAGCCGCAGCGCTTCATGGTCGCCGAGCTGATTCGCGAGAGCATCCTGGTTGAGACGGGCGAAGAGGTTCCTTACGCTTCTGCTGTGGTCATCGAACGCTTCGAAGAGGCCGAGCCGCCCGCTCCGCCGCGAAAAAAGAATCAGGCTCCCGCACGCCTCCCGCTCACCCGCATTGCCGCGGCAATCTATTGCGAGCGCGAAGGGCAAAAAGCCATTCTGATTGGCAAAGGCGGTTCCAAGCTGAAAGAGATCGGCACCGGCGCCCGCCGCCAGATTGAATCACTGCTTGGCACGCGCGTCTATCTGGAGTTGCACGTCATTGTCGAGGCCGGCTGGCGCGAATCGCGCAGCTTTGTCGAGTCGCTGAATTGGCGTAATCAGCTTGAGCGCCTGGCCGAAAACAACATCACGGAAAAGCCGCCGGTCGAAGAAGAGAGCTGAAATAGAAGCGCGGGACCTACGCTCCCTTTACCGCGCCTCGCCCATTGGCTTTTACCCAGTACATGCGGATGTCGGCGGCGCCGATTACGGCGTGAACGGTTGAGCCGTCGTTGGGCGCGGTGGCCAAGCCCACGCTCGCGTCGACGCGCAACTTCAAGCCGTTCTGCATTTGGAATTCGGTCTCCTTCAGCGCTCTGAGCAGCGCGGTGGCTTGCGTCATCGCGGTTGCCGCGCCGATCTCTGGCATCAGAATGGCAAATTCGTCGCCGCCGTAGCGGAAGCACCAGTCCTCTTTGCGGCTCAACTCCCGCAGCCGGTCGCCAACGCCGGCCAGCAGTTCGCTACCCACCAGGTGGCCGTGCTCGTCGTTCACCAGCTTGAAATGGTCCAGGTCGAGGAAGGCCATGCTCACCGGCAGCTCCAGCCGCCCGCATCGCTCCAACTCCCTTCCCAGCACCTCGTAGAGATGGCGGACGTTGTAAAGTTTTGTGCAGTCGTCGGTGATGGTCAACTGCTGAATGCGGGCTACGTCGTTAGCATTCTCGATGGCGATGGCCGCGTGATCTGCCAGAATGTGCAGAAAGGCGATGGTGTAATCGGTGAGCTGCTCGGCGCGGGGGTTGAAGATTTCGATGACGCCGTGCGTCCCCTTGCGCCCGCGCAGGGGAAGAGCGATGACCGAGCGAACAGTAATCGGCTTGGCGCCGTGCTCCTGCTTGACGCGCGGATCGTTCTGGGCCTCGGGAACCAGCAGCGTCTCGCCGTGCTCCACTACCCAACCAGCCACACCTTCGCCCACCTTCACTCTCAAGCCGCGCAGCGACGCCTCTTCCCGGCCTGCGGCAATCGCATAGTAGAGCTCCTGGCACGATTCATCCAACATCAGCAGCGTCCATAGCTCCGCCTCGACGAACCGCTCCATGTGTTCCATGATGGTGCGCAGAATCGTGTCCAGGTCAAAGCTCGAAGTGAGCGAACGCGCTACCTGGTGGAATACGAGTAGGTCGTCGAGCGGGATGCGGTTTGCCGTCTTTTTCGTCATTCTAGGGCCCAGTGTCACGAGTGAATTAGCAATTCTTACAGACTTCGATTTTTTACGGCGGAAAAATGCCGTTGCGCCACCGCGCACATTACGCCGGTCACGTTTTCTCGGGGGAGAGGAGCTATCCTCATTCTCTATCAGAACACCTCAGCCGCCAATGCGCACCACAGAGCGGGAGGGCTTAAGAAAAATCGGCCAGCCGATACAATGCCGTGCTTGCTTGTCTTTTATTGTACGAAAACCAGATGCGGCCAGTTCCACAATGACGGCTCCGTCGCGCAGGTCAGGGGAAAAAGTTTCAGGCTCCAGAAGCAACTCGGGCTCGGGCTCAGTCGATTCGCGGCGTGCCCCGGCGGAGAAGAAAACCGGCAATGCCGCAGACGGCGATAACAACCAGCGCAACGGCGAAGTAATATGCCATGGGATGAGCCCAGCCCGGCGAATAGCTCAGATCCTGACCAACCCAAAGAAGCAGAATCATTGCGATGGCCGCAAACTGTCCGGCGATAACCAGCAACGTGTGGCCCAAGTCGCGCCGTTTGTCCAGCGCCTCCACCTGGTCGGGGGTCAGGTGCAGCTCTGCGGGGGGAAGCAGGGGATTTGCCATGCGGGTTCTCCTGTTGATATATCTTGCATCCGGGCAATACTGGATGACCTCCTCGCCCGGCTGCCACTCTCTCGATTCAAACACAAGTTGCCGCGAACTTGCCAGTAGCAGGTTTCGACGGATGCCCGCGCTATTTCGGCGGATAGCCGACCGACTGCCCATACAGCGGACTTTTCCCTTCAGGCAGCTTCAGCGCCGCGCCCACGGCTGTTGCGTCTTGTTGCCCGTGGAGGGCGTAGAACCAAGCGTTCAGCCCCTCGGAGGCCGCAAACAAGTAGACGTTCTGGCCGATAAAACCCACGTCAACCTGCGCATAGCTGAGCTTGGAATCAGCCACATAAACCAGTGTGACGGCGGCCTGTCCAGCGGGTGGCGCGCCCATCTTGGCGCGCATGTCGCCCGCCGCCACGGGATGCAGAAGGTTGGTTTCGGCCTCGTAGACGTAGGCGCCCTGGACAAGGACCACATAAAGCCCAACTTCCTGCTTGTTCATGGCCGAGGGCGCCGTGCGGCCCAGTCCCGGCTTCACTTCGCGGGGCCGGTTGACGCCAAAGGCTGCCCATAGCAAATTCGAGAGGGTTTGCAGTGGGAGCGGCTTGTCCTGAAAGGCGCGCGTGGTCTGGCGCTCGGCCAGAGCCTGCATCAACGGCATGCCGCCGGTCACCTGCGGCTTGGGCAACTGGATGGGCTTGAGTTCCTGCGCGTAGAGTGCAGGTACGGTCCACAGCAAGGCTGCGAGGCTCAATAGCGCGGCCAGCCGCTTGGGAGCGAAAATTGCGAAAGTGTTCATGGTTCCTCCTCAAAGTATGAGTGTCGGCGAATGCGAATACGGCCGTGGGGGACTGATGTCGCAGCTCAATCCGCCAAAAACGCCACCGACTGCAACGAACTGATCTCGAAGGGCTTGCGGCAGCGGATGTTAGCGCAAGACAGTTTTTCATCGCGCCTTACCATGTAAGACTGCGCCTTGGCGAACTTGGCGCGGTCCCGCTCATCGGCTCCACGGGGCAGTTGCGCCCGCTTGCGCCGCACCACCCAGGTCACCTTGTACTCGCCCGGCTGGCCGCACTTGGGGCAGGTCAGCGTGTGAGCGCGCTGTTCGGTTGTTTCGTTGAAAAAATCACGCTCTTCCATGGTTTTCCAGCTCTCCATCCCGGCAAAATATGGACTCCGGCACTTCCACTCCGGCAGGACTTCCTTCATACTCATACTTGCCATGACGAAACGCAAGCCAGGGAAATTTTCCGCCACCAAGGCCGTCAAGGCCAATGCCCGCGAGCGCGTGGGCCAGCCCAAACCTGCGCGGGTAATCGATACCGAGCCGCGCACCGGCCGCGCCACCAAGCATAAACCCAAGCTCGAAGAGATCATTCGACAGGCGGAATCCTGATCGCGTGCGGTGGAAACGGAAGGCCGTAGGGCAGTGGGATGGCTGCGAAGCCGGCGCAAGGGAAGATTTGTCTTACGGCCTCGGCACACTATACGGACCGGGCAGCACCGGTTCGGCTGGTTTTTCCGCCGGCTCTGGTTGGGGGCGCACGTTGGTCATCTTGGAAAAAATCCGGAAGGGCACATCCAGGTTGAGCATCACCGCGACCGGCTTGCCGTCTTTGATTGCTGGCTGAAAGCTGGCTTTTCTGATGGCTGCAACCGCGTTTTCGTCCAACCCGAAGCCGATGGGCCGGCTGATGGCGACTTCGCCCACCTTGCCATCGGGGCCGACAACGGCATGATATTGCGCCATGCCCGCTACACCATGGGCCTGGGCGAATTCATTCGAATCAGGCTCGAAGGTGGTCAGCAGGCGCGCCTTCTGGTCCACTGTATTCTGGCGGAGGATGGACGGGTCATTGGGCCGGTAGTCTGCCTTGGCCGCCACCGCCTGGTAGTAGAGCTTCCAGAAGTCGGGCAGGCTGGCCATCAGACGCTCGTCGAGTCCCTGAGCAAAAACCTGATCGAGTGCGTCCTTAAACACCTTCGTGGCGTGCGCCGGCGAGATGGTGGTGGTCACGCTTTTGGGGTCGGCCGGGCGTTCTGCTTCGGGCGTGGCGGCGATGGAGGCTTTGAGCTGGTCAGCTTCGCTCAGTTCGGGCGCCGCCGACGGCGGAGCCGGTTGCGCCTGCTCGGTGGCTGGCGCTCCGGCTCGCTTCAAGTGCCAGAATTTACTGCCTTTATCGTTTTCTTCCTTGCCTGTTGTGGGTTCCTTGACGCCCTTGGCTTCTTTTTCCTTTTTGGGCTTCACCACCATCTCCCGGTCGATGGTGATTTTGAGCACTTTCTTGTTGGGGGTGATGCGCACCCGGTCAAAAGCGCTGGAGGTGTCCTCGGAGGGCATCTGGCCGAGGAAGTGCAGGCCATAGCGAGCGCCTTCCAACGTGACCTTATGCTTGGTGAGGCGCACCTTGTCGATCTGGATGGCGCTGAGTGTGTAGGAGCCTTGTGGCGAGTGCCCGATGAGGTGGCCGTACTCATTGAAACTAAGGGAGTTGTCCAGGTAGCCGTCGCGCAGATAGAGAGCCTTGCCCACCAGCAATTGCTTGAGTTCTGCCTCTGAAATGCCGCCGGTGATCTCCGGCGCGGCCATCTGCGGCTGGGCTGGCATCTCCGCGGGCGGTGGGGCTGGAGTTGACGGAGCTTGCGGGGCCGCAATGGGCATAGGTTGTTGATTCGTATCGGGTTGCTCGGACTGCTGTGCAGGCGAGGAAATCGCCAATGCCAAAACGGCGCAGCAGGCAGCGGCGACAAGACGAGGCAAAGACTTGGAATTAGGCCGAGCGTGAGCTATGAACATGGAGGAGCCTTTGAGCGACACTCTAACAGAGCTCCGCTCCCGTAGTCGAACAGAAATGCTCTAACGCCCTAAGTGATTGATCCGCCAAAGGATGCGGCGGAAGAGGCCGAGGATGCGGCGGGTGTCGTGCGCGGAGAGCGAGAGCCGGCGAAGGAGCAGGCGCAGGTCGTGGCGGTTGGCCGGCTGCATGGCGCGCGGCGAGTAGCCGGCGGCCTGCATGGCCTCTTCAATGACCCCGGCCAGCAGATCAAGACGGCCTGATGTTGCAGCGGAAGTGACTGAAGTGGATGGAGTTACTGGTGTGAGTTCGGCATGTCGGGTGAGCTCGTAGAGGCAGACAGCGACGGCTTGGCCCAGGTTCATCGAGGGCTGGAGGGGGTCTGTGGGGATCTCGACCAGGATGTGGCACCAGGAGAGGTCTTCGCGTGTAAGTCCATGTTTTTCAGAGCCGAAGACCAAGGCCACGCGGCCGCCGCGGACCAGTTCCTGACTGACCAGAGGGGCCAGCTCGGGGAGCGGGATGACGGGCTGCTCGGGCTTGCGATAGGTGAGGGTACCGGTGCCGACAACGAGGGTGCAGTTGGCGACTGCCTCGGCAAGAGTTGCTGATTCCACGGCGTTTACCAGCAACTCCGGAGCGCCGATGGCGGAGCGGGCCTCGCGCCAGGTGGGGTCAAAAGGGGCGACAACCGAAAGGCGATGAAGGCCGAAGTTGGCCATGGCGCGCGCCGCAGCTCCTATATTCAAGGGGTTACGCGGGGAGACCAGGACTACTTCGAGCGAGTCGCGTTGGGATTCAGGGAGCACGAAACGATTGTAGTGCGGCGCCTTCATTCGGAGTTGCAAAATGGTGCGTTCAAGCGCACCGGTTTTTGCAAAATGGTGCGCTCTAACGCACCGGTTTTTGGGAAATGATTGCAGATCATTAAGGAGATAAGGGGGAGAATGGGGAAAAGACAGGGACTAGGGACGAGGGACTAGGGAATAGGCCGGAGGCGGCTGAGGGTTGGGAGAGGGGAAGAGGCATGGAGTGGAAGATGCAGATGATTGCGCAGAGGGAGCTGGACCGGCAACTGCGGCCGTTTTTGACGGCGCGGAGGGTGCACCGGCCGTACGGGGGATGGCTGCGCACGGTGCGCAAGGCGCTGGGGCTATCAGCGACGGAACTGGCCAAGGACTTGCGGGTTAGCCCGTCGGCGTTTTTTCGGATGGAGCGGGCGGAGTGGAAGGACAAGATTTCGCTGCAAGGGCTGGACAAGGCGGCGCGGGCGATGTCGTGCAAAGTGGTGTATGCCATTGTTCCTTATAAGGAGAGCTTTGAGGAACATGCGGCAAAGGACGTGAAACATCTGGTGTTACGGCAGCAGTCGGAGCGGAAACGGAAGCGGGGGCTGGCGGTGGCGATGGCGGGGGTCAGCAAGACAATGGAGAAGGGTCAGCAAGGCACCGACGTAGACAAACGGAGGATCCGCAGGTTGGTCGAGGCGCTTCGAGAGAAGATGGAGGAGGAAGGGATAGGTAAGAGGGAGTAGGGACTAGGGAATAGGGAATAGAAAAACCCTGACCGTTGGATATCCCAGTTCTCGAAGGCGAGAACTGGGATATCCGGTCCCTAGAAAGCTCGGTGAGTGTCATGAACTGTGGCAACAATTAAGCAGATGAGTTCGAATCTACATAATTCACGGAATAACTCTCTTCGATTTCATCTTCTTTCTGAATTCCTGTTGGAGCTTATCAAATAAAGCCTCATGCCGGAGAGCTGTTTGTTCGAAGAACCGTGTAATGTTTGCAGTCTGTGATGCTCCAATTACATTACCAAGTATATGATGCATTGCAAGAGCCCCAAGAACTGCTTCGCGGGTCAAATCATGTACGAGTCCGGTATTGATTAGAAGATGTTCATCATCTTGTGATCGCGATCCATGCATGACGTCAGATCGCAAATCGTACGCTTTTCGGGCGGCTCTGTAGGCCTTTTCGACGTGCCCCATCCCCAATCCGCTTGCAAGAAGCGCGACCCGTTTACAGAAGCGGTGGGTTATGCCTCTGTCGATCCACTCCGTTGCGGTGAGCCGCTCAAGTGCCGCAATCCACTTCACAATCTGCACCCCACCCGATTCCTCAAAAGAAGCGTCTCCAAACCATTTGAGAGCGTCAAGAAGCCTGTTCGTTATCTCATCTCGATTTCCACTCAAGCTTTTATTCAATAAATTCGAAGCGAAACCTTGGAAACATCCCGAGGTTCCTGCCAATGGATCCCCGGCAACTAATGCGCCTTCTATACTAGGGCCTTGCCAAGTCCATTTAACGTTGCCTTCAATATCCCTAAGAACACACGTTTCACGGTTCCGTGAGGGGGCTGTATGCGGAAGTCTCATTGATCTTCCATGACGAAGGCCTATGAAAACTTTAAGCAGATTGATCGCCGCCTCAATGATCTCCTCCGCCCTCCGTCGAGATACGTCTGGAGCGCAGCGTGGAATGCTAACTATTGCTACCCAGCCATATTTCTTTCCACTCTCGGAAAAATAATCAATTGCTTTCTCTTGAGTACGTTTGCTGCCGTTTTGAACAGACTCATTGAAGTTCCTCAAGAATGCTTCAAAGCGCTGGAAAGTCACAGGTCCAAGCGCGAATTGATCTGGAGGAGGGGGCCCAAAATACGGGTGGATTGGACCGCAATGCAGAAGAACGCATGGAAAGTTGTAAGAGGCCTCAATGTGCTCAGCCTCTGAATCGCCGACGTAAGATTTTAGAATGCGAATTAGATCCTCTTCATCAGTGACCTGATCTATTACGACCTGGAATATCCTCTCAGAGATGATTTTCGCGATGCGTATCGCACTCAAGTCACAACCGTTTGGCGCCTCGGCGAGTAGCCTGAGCGCCATACGCTGTATCGCATCGATCCCAGACCTGCGGCAGGGAATCAATTCACGAGTGTGAGGCCGATATATTTGACACAGCTTGTCTTCAGGATTCTTCTCGTAATGGCGGCGAATCGCCTCTATGTTCCCTTGCTTTATTATCTCCTGTTGAAGCTCTTGGAAATATGCAACCCCCTCCATCAGGCATTCGAAATCTTGGACGTAGGCAGCAACGGACTCTGAACTCAGTGCACTCATCGGGCTCTCTGTGGCGGAAAACGGCTAAACAAGATCGAGGGGATGATTTCAACCGTAGGACCCCTTACCTCAAGAACTGTTTCGACGTTTTTCCAGCAGTGCATATTATCTCGCAATCAGAAACGATCGTGTTGGGCTGGATGTGCATAATCGCTATCTCGTTCGCCGAATCACAGGATGTTGCGCTCTAGGTGACAGCATTTGTGGGGCGCGGAATTTGAGCGCGACTTCGTCGCGCTGGTTGATTTCTAAAAACTTGTGGATGGGGTTTGTGACACGGTTGAAACCGTGTCCTGATACAAAGCACGAAAAGCAAAAGCAAAAACAAAAACAAAAGCAGATCCTTCGACTCACCACCCCCAGGCTGAAGAGTACGCCTGGGGCCCCGTTCGCTCAGGATGACAAGCATATAGTTAGCTCATCGCTCAGGATGACAATGCAATTGAATATCGTGCTATCCCACCCTTGCGCCAATAAAAAAGCGCAAGGATGGGGCACGGGGCTGGTTGGGGATTGAACAGGATTTGAGTGTGGAAAGCGTCGGGATTAAA
>Ga0302266_10003237_pt1 | contig 13277 bp, 11 predicted proteins | sample III_Bog_E1_2_FD_194559 | JGI IMG/M metagenome (GOLD analysis project Ga0302266, IMG submission 194559) | Peat permafrost microbial communities from Stordalen Mire near Abisko, Sweden - III_Bog_E1_2 | ecosystem: Environmental > Terrestrial > Soil > Wetlands > Peat | place: Sweden: Abisko... | reverse complement strand
CTGCGGCAGCATAGTATTCCGAATCAATGAGCGAAAGAACCAGCGAAAACGCCGCCCCAGCCGAATGCCCGAAAAGATAGATCCGGCTTCGATCGATTGCGTGTTTCGCCGCCACTTCTTCAATCATGGCGTGGAAAAAATCGACCGAGTCCGGCCCGGTGTCCCAGCCTGCGGAGTTCCACGCATCCGGTGCGGCAATAATGAAATGCTCCTTCGCCGCCAGGTCCTTCCAGCAGTCGGCCATCACCAGCCCGTTCCTCCCCGAGCCATGCAGCAATACAACCACCGGCAGCGGACCTTCCACTTCCGGTATTAGCAAATAATAAGTTCTGGTATTCCCGGCGAATTGAAACGTAAGCTTAGTCACTTTTTCTTTCGCCGCAGCAGTCACCGCCAGCAGCAAGCAGCAAAGAAGGATTGTTCCAAAACGAAATTCTTTCAAGACCGTCTCCAGAGTTGCCATTGAAGCGCAGCCAGTATAGCCCTTAGTCCCTGTTCCCTATTCCCTATTCCCTGCTCTAGTAGAATGGAACCATGGGTTACGTCAGCATCAACAAGATCGCCGAAGCCGATTTCCCCACCCGCTGGGGACACTTCCGCATCCTCGGCTTTGAAGGCCAACTGACCGACCCGCGCCCATGCTGCGAGCACGGCGCCCGCGAAGGCAAGCACGTCGAGGGATTGGTCGCCCTGGTCATGGGCGACATTCACTCCACACCGCCGCTGGTGCGCATCCACTCCCAATGCCTCACCGGAGACGTTTTCGGCTCACTCCGGTGCGATTGCCGACTGCAACTGGAACTCGCCTTGGGCAGCATCGCCCAGGCAGGTGCAGGCATTCTGCTCTATGAGCAGCAGGAGGGACGCGGCATCGGCCTGATGGCAAAATTGAAAGCCTATGAGCTGCAGGACCACGGCATGGACACCGTCGAAGCCAACGTCGAGCTCGGCTTTGCCGCCGACTGCCGCGCGTACGAGCTTCCCGCCCAGGTCCTCAAGCTCCTCGGCGTCTCCGCCGTGCGTCTCATCACCAACAATCCTGAGAAGGTCGCCGCCCTCGAATCGGCCGGCATCGCGGTTGTCGAGCGCGTCTCCGCCGAAGTCGTCCTGCAAGACACCTTCGCCGCCTACCTCAAGACCAAGCACGAAAAAATGGGCCACATTCAAGATGGTATTGAAATTAAACAATTTACTGACGCCAATATTTGAATTGCTGAAATAGTGCTGAGCCCTGAATAGTTGTGCCTATGGAAAGCCATTCCGAGTTCGACAATACCGCGGTGGGACTGGACCCAGTTCGCCCATTTGCCGATCGTCAGGGGAATGACCAAGAGCAGCACTCATGATTTGAGGATCCGGCTTCTGTAGATATTGAAAACCGTCCCCATCCAATAAGACATAGACAGATAGAAGAGCAGGATGCTGCTGAGACCTGACTCTCACTGAGCCACAAGCCCGATGCGGGCCTTGCTGAGGCGCGACCGGCGATTCGGCGGAGCCTCATCTTCCTCGACCTCCTCGCGGACTGCCTGTGCGGGAGCAATCCTTTCGAGCCCTTGATATGTCGCAGATGCCATACCCTTACGCTCTCGGCAGAACCTTCTTGATGACTTTGATCAGGTCATCGCCCGCTACCGGCTTGACGATCCAGCCGGTAGCGCCGGCGCGCTTGCCCGCATCGCGCTTGGTATTGTCGCTTTCCGTGGTAAGGGTCAGGATGGGAATGAATTTGAACCCCGGCATCGCGCGTACCTTGCCGATCAGCTCAAGCCCTCCCATGACCGGCATATTGATGTCGGTGACGATCAGATTGGGCTTGATTCCCGAATTCAATTTGTCCAGCGCTGCCTGGCCGTTGTTGGCAGTCTCGACTTCAAAGCCGTTCATGGTCAGAGTGGTCTTGAGGCTCATCACCATGGTGACCGAATCGTCTACGACGAGGACCTTCATTGCCATCGAGGTTTCCTCACGGTGTGGATTGTTCGCATTCTCTCGCCAGGAACGCAATTCTATCCATGCCGACCGCCTCAATCCGAGATACTGTCCGTTCATCGGCATTCTGTGCCGAAAGGTTAGTGGCGGAACCGTGGCGCCGGCGGTTTGCGAGCTTGATCAATGAACGCCGCGTGCGCCGAGGCGGTTCAGTACTTACTGTTCCAGGTCATTAAGGCCATCACCATCTCCCCCTGAAGTTTGTTCGGCAATGGATCTATCGGTCAGATTGCGAAATTGGCGAGTGGGGCGCGCGATTGCGAATTCCAGGACTGGGATACGATCCTCATTCCGGAAGACGATCGAATCTCTTTCTACCGCCGCCGTTCAATCGATGCATTGAATGACGGCCTTCACCAATAGGACTCCCGCCGGCCTTTTCTCAACGCCAGGGTGCGCCGCCAGTTTAGAAAAAACCAATGAACATCGGTGCAATTGGCCCCCTGGATTGCTCCACACATGCCGATGAACAGGAGTAGTTGCGGGACACGCCGACCAAGCCTCGTCCGAGGGCAGAGGTAGAAGGCCCCTGTAACGGTCTCTGCAAGTATGGATTGGCTATAGCCGGCTATGCCGGAGCCAATCCTTCAAGAATCTGTCGAGCGCGGAAGCTGCGCGCCCGAGCAGGACTTCGCCTGGCCGTCCGTGAAATGCAAACACGGAGCCGCGGGTAACCGATCACAGGAGACGGAAGTGGGAATCACTCTGAAGCAAAGCAGGAAGTTGGCCGTGATCCGCCTTGAGGGCGCCATCGACATTGCTGCGGCGGCGGAGTTCAAGAATCTGCTGCTGCAGGCGTGTGGGTCCGGCAAGGACGTCAGGGTGGCGCTCGATGGCGCAACCGATCTCGATGCTACCGCCGTGCAGTTGATCTGGGCTGCAAGGCGATCGGCGGAAGGGGCGGGTGTGGCTTTTACGATCTTCGGTGCGGTGCAGGACTCAGTCTCGTCGGCTCTTGGCTATGCAGGTCTTCACCAGTTTCTGTTTCCTTTGGACGCCTGCTAATCAAGCGGGGTGGATGGTTGTCGATGGCAAACAAGGCCGACCAGTTCAAGATTGCCTTCAGAGAAGAGGCCCGCGAGGTTCTAGTGGATCTGGAATCGGCCCTGCTGGAACTGAACGAGAACCGCGCCGACGCGGAGTTGGTGGGGCGTGTCTTCCGCGCCCTGCACACCATCAAGGGCTCGGGGGCGATGTTCGGCTTCGAGAATCTGGCCGCCTTCACGCACAACCTTGAAAGCGCCTTTGACGAGGTGCGCAACGGGCGGCTGGAGATCGGCTCGGAGTTGATCGATCTCACCCTCTCCGCGCTCGATCAGATTCGCGCGATGCTCGAGGAGGGCGAGGCCGGGGCGCCTCAATCGGACCCGTCTGCCCGTGCGGAGATTCTTGCCAAGGTGCGGCATCTGACGGGAAGGCCGGAAAAGCCGTCGGCCGGAGACAAGCCCGCTGCGCCCGGCGCTGGCACCGAGGCCGGTTGCGAAGCTGGTACGGGCATTGACGCGGGCCCCATGCGGGAGTGGTCGATCCATTTTGCTCCCGGCGCGGAATTCATGTTGAACGGCGCCAATCCTCTGTTGCTGTTGCGCGAGCTGGGTCAACTGGGGGGACTCTCGGTGAGGGCCAGCATGGCGGCGGTTCCGCCTCTGGGAGAACTGGACCCGGAGCGCTGCTACGTGAGCTGGGAGATGGTGCTGGCCACCGCGGCTGAGCGCGATGCGATTCGAGATGTCTTTATCTTTGTCGAGGATTGTTGCGACCTGACGATCGAAGCGGCCACCAGTCCCACTTCGACTGCGGATTCGATTCCGGCCAAGGGTCAAGCCTCGATTGCTGCCCAGACGGGTTCGGCGGTTGCCGGTACGGCAGACTTGACGGCCAGGGTGCTTGAGGACCAGCGTGCCACCTCCGGCGGTCGCCGCATCTACGATGCGCCCGACCACGCTTCGAGCCTTCGTGTTCCCGCCGCCAAGCTGGATCAGTTTGTGAATCTGGTGGGCGAACTGGTGACAGTGCAGGCCCGGTTGAGCGAGATCGCGGCGCAACGCGACGATATAGAGATTGCGGCGGTCTCGGAAGAGATCGAGCGGCTGACTTCGTCGCTGCGCGAGAACTCGATGAACATCCGCATGATGCCCATTCGCGCCACGTTCGAGAAGTTCCGCCGCCTGGTCCACGATCTGGCGCGCGATCTGGGAAAGAACGTCGAGCTGACCATCGAGGGCGCGGATACGGAGCTGGACAAGACCGTGATCGACCAGTTGGGCGACCCTCTGATGCACCTTATCCGCAACAGCATGGACCACGGCGTCGAGCCGCCAGATGTCCGCACGGCACGCGGCAAGCGACCCACGGCAACCATTCATCTTTCGGCGCGGCACTCCGGGGCGAGCGTGCTGATCGGAGTGTCGGACGACGGCGGCGGTATCGATGTTGAGGCGGTCGAAAAGCGAGCCGTCGAGCGGGGCTTGGTGGCTGCCGGCGCCCAGCTCACCGAAAGAGAAGCCTTCGCACTGCTTTTTCAACCGGGTTTTTCGACGGCCAAGCAGATCACGGATGTCTCCGGTCGCGGCGTGGGGATGGACGTGGTCAGGCAGCGGGTCGACAGCCTGCGAGGCTCGATCGATGTGACCAGCGAGCCCGGCCTGGGTACCAGAGTGACGCTGCGCCTGCCGTTGACCCTGGCCATCATCGACGGCCTGTTGGTGAGCATTGGAGAGGCCAGCTTCGTGCTGCCCCTGGCCAACATCCTGGAATGCATCGAACTGACTCGCGCAGACATTGAAAGAGCCAACGGCAAGCATATGGCCAACGTGCGCGGGGAGATAGTTCCTTACATTCGCCTGCGCGAACACTTCAACATTCTGCCCCCGCGCCCGGAGATCGAACAGATCATGGTCGTCCAGACCGAGCAGGGGCACTACGGTTTTGTCGTCGACCGGGTGTTGGGGAACTGCCAGACAGTGATCAAGAATCTGGGCCGGTTCTACCGGCATGTGCAAGTGGTATCGGGAGCGACCATTCTGGGGAACGGAACGGTGGCGCTGATCCTCGACCCCGAGCGGCTGGCCCAGGACGCGGTCCGTGCCATCTCGCACCGGGCGCGCGGGCGTCCGGCCGGGGCCGCGCTCCGGGCAGGCATCGGCCGGGAAGCGAAGGGCAGGGCGCAAGCAGCTTCTTAGGGCATCGTCGGTGCTGGATCGAGCGCCAGCACATGGTCAAACAACGTTTAACAAGCTGAGTCTCGTACTCCTTCCGTTCCCAAATTCTCACCCAGAGCGTTGGAACGGATGGTAGAGGACGAATTTCAGCGGAGGGAGGAACGGACTTCATGGCGACTACAACATTGGTAAGGGACGGCCGGAAGCTTCATGGCGCCGGCAACGGAAATAGCGGAAATGGACACAACGCACACGAGCGTGCGAATGCCAAGGCGCCGCTGATCGAGGACGACTCGATGCTCGTCTTGCAGGAGATCATGCGCCTGGTGGACGCGTCCAAAGAGGGACGGCTATCGGAGCGCGGCAAGGCAACCATCTTTAACGGCGTCCATCGCGAGATGATTCAGGGCGTCAACGAGATGCTGGACGCGATTCTGCTTCCCATCGGGGAGGGCAACCGGGTTCTCGCGCAGATATCGAGCGGCAAGATCGACGAGTTGATCACGCAGACTTATCAGGGCGACCACGAGAAGATGAAGGTCGCCGTCAATAATGTGGCTGTAGTCGTGCAGGCGCTGGAGAAAGAAGTGGGACGGCTGACCGAGGCGTCCAAAGAGGGCCAGCTTTCCGAGCGCGGCAAGCCGGAGCAGTTCCACGGCGCGTACGCGGAGATTGTCCGCGGCGTCAATACCATGCTCGACGCGATTCTTCTGCCCATCGGCGAGGGTAATCGCATTCTGGCCCAGGTCTCGAACGGCAAGATCGACGAACTGATCTCGCAGACCTACAAGGGCGACCACGAGAAGATGAAGCAGGCGATCAACAATGTGGCCCAGGCGCTGCAGGAGTTGCAAAAGGAGTTGGCGCGGTTGACCGAAGCAGCAAACGCCGGCAAGCTGATCGAACGCGGGCATCACGATCGGTTCCGCGGCGCCTATGCGGAGATCGTGCGCGGCGTGAATGCCATTCTCGACGCCGTGATTGTGCCGCTGAATGTGTCCGCAAAATATGTGGATCAGATCAGCAAGGGCGACAATCCGCCGCTCATCACCGACACCTACAACGGCGACTTCAATCTGATCAAGAACAACCTGAACGCGCTGGTTACAGCCATGAACGAGATCACCGGGGCGGCCGAAGAAATATCGAACGGCAACCTGACGGTGGAGCTCCGCGAGCGTTCGCCGAAGGACAAACTGATGCAGGCGCTGGCAGCGATGGTCGGCGGGCTGACCCGGACGGTGTCCGATATCCGGGGGATTGCCGGCGAAGTGGCGGCCGCCAGCCAGTCCATATCGACGGCATCGATCCAGGTTTCCAAGGGCGCCAGTGCGCAGGCGGCGGCGGCCGAGGAGGCCTCCTCTTCGATGGAGGAGATGGTCTCGAACATCAAGCAGAACGCCGATAATGCGCAGCAGACCGACAAGATCGCCAACAAGTCGGCCAAGGATGCGCAGGAGAGCGGCAAATCGGTTCTCGAGGCTGTATCCGCAATGAAGGAGATCGCCAACAAGATCTCGATCATTGAGGAGATTGCGCGCCAGACCAACCTGCTGGCGTTGAACGCTGCGATAGAAGCGGCGCGCGCCGGCGAACATGGCAAGGGCTTTGCTGTGGTGGCGGCTGAAGTGCGCAAGCTGGCCGAGCGCAGCCAGAAAGCGGCGGCGGAGATCAACCAACTCTCCTCGACAACGCTGAGGGTTTCGGAAAAGTCGGGCGAGATGCTGGACAAGCTCGTTCCCGATATTCAGCGCACCGCCGAGCTGGTTCAGGAGATCACCGCAGCCAGCAAGGAGCAGGACACCGGCGCCGAGCAGATCAACAAGGCGCTGCAACAGCTGGAAAAGGTCATTCAGCAGAATGCCTCCGCATCCGAGGAGATGGCTTCGACGACCGAGGAGCTGACCGGCCAGTCCGATCAACTGGTCAGCGCGTTGGGATTCTTCCACACCGGAGACGAGGGCGGATCGGGGCGGAAGGGCGCAGGCTCCAAGGCCGCCAGACCCGCCCAGGGCGCATCGGCGCACGCGGTGCGGCCAACAGGCCATGCCTCACAGAGCGCGCGGGCGGCGGGTGGCGGAGTCAATCTCCGGCTCAAAGACAAACACGATGAGTTGGATGGGGAGTTCGAGCGTTACTGACGGGTCAGGCGCGGAACGCACAGCGGTCCGCGCCATGTCTTCAGGATGAGAGAGGGGTTTAAGCATGAGCGTTAGCGAAATCACGGAGACTCGGCAGTATCTCACCTTCAAGCTCGGCAACGAGATCTTTGCCACCGACGTGGCCAAGGTAAGAGAGGTGCTCGACCTGACCACCATTACACAAATCCCAAGGACCCCCGACTTCATGGCGGGAGTAATCAACCTGCGGGGAAGCGTGGTCCCGGTTGTCGATCTCAGGCTGTGCTTCGAGATGTCGAAGACAGAGAGCACGCGCAACACCTGCATTGTTGTCGTCGAGGTGCTGCTGGACAACGAATCGACAGTCATCGGCGCCCTTACCGATTCGGTTGAAGAGGTCATCGATCTGGAGCCGGATCAGATTCAGCCCGCGCCGAGGATCGGAACCCAGATACGGACCGATTTCATCAAGGGGATGGGGAAACGCGACACGCAGTTCATCATGATTTTGGACATCGATCGCGTCTTCTCGGCCGAGGAGCTTTCTGCAGCTCGCGGACAAGAAGCCGGCAAGCCGGAGAGCGGTAAGCAACCTATTGAAAAGCAGGTTGTAGACAAACTGTTGGTGGAAGCTACCGCGTAAGGGAGGGGATGGGGCGGATCGTACCGCCCCGTTTCAAACGATGAGTGCACACGACGAATCGATTTCCGGAAAAGACTATGCGCGCCTCTGCGCGTTGATTTACAAAGAAGCGGGCATTCACCTGGGATCGGAACGAAAGACCATGCTCGAGGTGCGCATCAAGCGGCGCCTGAAGACTCTCAATCTTGACTCCTATAGAGAGTACTGCAACTACCTCTTCGGGCATCAGGGGCTCAAGGATGAGATTGTTCATCTCATCGACGTGGTGACAACCAACAAGACCGATTTCTTTCGCGAATCTGGACATTTCGATTTTCTGGTGGAGAAGGCGCTGCCGGAACTGGCGGAGCGCATCGCCGGACGTAATTTTGTGATCTGGAGCGCGGGTTGTTCGACAGGCGAAGAGCCGTATACGATGTCCATTGTTCTCAGCGAGTACGCGCTGACTCACCCCGGCTTCCGCTTTCGTATTCTGGCCAGCGATATATCGAACCTGGTTTTGGCCAAGGCCGAACTGGGCGTTTATACAAACGATGTTGTCGCTCCGGTTTCGCCGCTGCTGAGGCGCAAGTACTTCATGCGTAGCCGCGAGCCTGACTCCGAGCAGGTGCGGGTTGTTCCGGAGTTGCGGCGTGGCGTCGAGTTTCGCCGCTTGAATTTCATGGATGCCGACTACGGCTTTAACGAGAAAGCCGATGCGATATTCTGCCGCAACGTGATCATCTATTTCGACCGGCCAACACAGGAACGCATTCTGCGGAAACTCTCCAACTGCCTGGCGCCAGGTGGCTACATGTTTGTTGGCCATGCCGAGACTCTGCACGATATGGATCTGCCGCTGACGCCGGTAGCTCCTGCGCTCTACAGGAGAACTCATGCCCGAGCCTGATGCGAGATTGCCGGAGATCTACGTTCAGCCGGGAGAATCGCGCCTGGTCAGAAAGCCAGCGATCCTGCGGACCTTGCTGGGCTCCTGTGTCGGCATTACCTGCTGGATTCCGCGTCTCGGCGTGGGTGCACTCTGTCATCCGATGCTGCCCATTTACCCGGCGAAACCGCCGGCGGATTCGAGTCGCGAAGCCGGTCGCCGATATGTGGATTTCGCGATTCGCGATCTGGCCCGGCAATTCGACGATTTAGGGGCGCGTCGCAACGAGGTCGTGGTGAAGCTCTTCGGGGGCGGAGATGTGCTTCTAGTAGCGAGCGATTCGACGCGGCCGACGGTGGGGAAACTGAACTGTGACGCAGCGGTAAAGGTGCTAGAGGAGGAGGGTTTTCAAGTTGAAGCGTCTTCCTTGGGAGGCAACTGCGGCGTCAACATTCATTTCAATACGAGAACTGGGGAAGTGTTGCTCAAGCGCCACTCTTGAGCGTCGATTTACGCGGCATGGCCCTTGGGTTCGCCGGGATCGCCGGCCACAGGCAAAGGAAAGCAACGAGGTCCGGCTCATGAGCAATCCGAAGATTCGCGTTCTAATTGTGGACGACTCCGCCGTGGTTCGCCAGACGCTGCGCGAGGTCCTCGAGTCCGACTCTGAAATCGAAGTGATTGCGACAGCCGGCGACCCGTTCGTGGCCGCCGACCGCATTTCGGAGCAAGTGCCGGATGTAATTACCCTGGACATCGAGATGCCGCGCATGGATGGGCTTACCTTCCTCAAGAAGATCATGAGCCAGCATCCGATCCCGGTGGTGATCTGTTCGAGCCTGGCCGAAGAGGGCGCGCAGAGCACCTTCAGAGCACTTGAGTACGGCGCGGTGGAAATCATCACCAAGCCCCGCATGGGCACCAAGCAGTTTCTTGAAGATTCTCGAATCGAAATCTGCAATGCGGTGAAGTCCGCTGCAGCCGCCAGGCTAAGCTCTTTGAAGCCCAGCCACACGGTCGAGCCCAAGCTCAACGCCGACTGCATCCTCTCGCAGGCCACCGGCGCCATGGTCGAGACCACCGAGAAAGTGATAGTGATCGGCGCGTCTACAGGCGGAACCGAAGCGCTGAAAACTGTTCTCGAAGCGCTGCCCGCCGATACTCCCGGCATCGTGATCGTGCAGCACATGCCGGAGTTGTTTACGCGCGCCTTTGCACAGCGGCTCGACGGCCTGTGCGCCATCACCGTCAAGGAGGCGGAGACGAACGATACGGTGATTCGTGGGCGGGCGCTGATTGCGCCAGGGAATCATCATATGCTGCTCAAGCGCAGCGGAGCGCGCTACTATGTTGAAATCAAGGACGGCCCTCTGGTCTGCCGTCACCGGCCGTCGGTCGATGTGCTGTTTCGCTCCGCGGCCCGCTATGCCGGGCGGAACGCAGTGGGCGTGATACTGACCGGAATGGGCGACGACGGCGCTCGCGGCATGCTCGAGATGAAGCAGGCAGGCGCCAAGACCATCGCCCAGGACGAGGCTACCTGCGTGGTCTTCGGCATGCCCAAGGAGGCCATCAAGCTGGGTGGAGTCGACAGAATCCTGCCGTTGCATTCGGTGGCCCGGACGATCCTTTAGCTGGGCTTTTTTCTTGTTCGAGCGAAAAGTCCAGAGTCGGTAATGGAAAATGACTTCCCCTTCAGGAATCAGCTGAACTACTCAGATCGAGACTGTTCAATGTCCGTGTAACTCGACGCTTGCGCGATTGCTTATTACTCAAGCAAAGGCGGCGCCAGGCGCAATCTACCGGTTGAGTAAGTCAGGAAGTTGGCACCTGGATTTCTGAATCGCACCTGAACGAACGGCGTCTCTACCGCGGCGTCTCGGGCAATTCAAAGTCCACCCCCGCTTCGGAATTCGCTTTCGCCGTCGCCGCCATATCGATCTGGTCGATGGGGATCACGCGTTGATGCCGATCCCACACATAGACGACATTCCGTGTCAGCACATAGTCATGGATCTGCACCGGCGCGCGCCCATCCTTGAACACCAGCGTCACACCATCCTCGTTGGTCAGCGCAGGCGCTATCTGCGGAGCCGCAGCGGCCTGCGGATAGACGCCCGGAGCCACTGGCGGAGCCTGCGGATACGGCTGCTGCATGTCGTATCCCTGGTATCCGTTGTCCTGCGGGGTCAATCCAGCGTCGTAATCGTAGCCGTCGGGGTAGTCAAGAATATAGGGCCCCGGAACACCGTACCCGGAAACCCCGTAGAACACCGTCGCCCCATACGGCGATACATACGGCCGTCGTCGCCGATAGTTTCCGCCATAGGGCGCGCGCGCCCCCGCAGCGCCGACGGTGCCCCTTTGCAGGCCCTGAACCGCCAGCGGAGCCCGGCTGGCGGTCACGCCGCGATAGCCTGAAACCATCCTGGACCCGGAGGCGGCAAACCCACCGCGCCCCCCTGAAGCATGGCCAGAGGACCCTCCTCGCGCCCCACCCCGCTGAGCGCAAACCGGCAGCGCAATCACCAGCGAAGCCAACGCAACCGCAACAAGACGCTTCATGAGCACATCTTACGCCTGTTTCTAATGACAGAAGTGTTTGATTTTCGCGACACTTGAAAACTACATCTGCAAATCGAAGGGGACGGAGGGAACAGGGGTTGTCCGTAAGCCAGCGACGTCGGAGGGAGCAGGGGTTGTCCGTAAGCCAAGCGACGTCGGAGGGAGCAGGGGGTTTTAACCCCCTGAAAATGAAGCGCAATTGACATGGCCTTCAGGCCCGGACATTTGAGCCGCCCCGCACACCCCGTGCGAGCCTCCCGCGAGCGTCTGCCCCACCGCAGGTGGTCAGCCCCGCAACCCCTTCAAAACCTTGGCCGTAGTCACCACCTGCCCCACATGCCGCTGCGTGTGGTCGGCCACGTGGATCAGCGCCCCGCCAATCGACGTCGGCAACTGTTTCCGTCCTACTCCGCGAAACACGTCAAAGTCCGCCGTAGCCAGCACCCGCACCCGCTCCCCCGCATCGCTGAACGCAATCTCAACCTCAGCCAAAAGCATGGCAAGCGTCTCATCTCCACGCTTCTCTCCCTTCAGCGCCACCAACTGCTCTGCGGTCAGCTCCTTTCCCTCCGCATAGGTCAGCAGCCGGTCGGTTGAGCCGGCAATGTGACGCAGATGAAAGGCAACCGAAGTAAGTCCCAGCGGCTGAGCATGAATCTGGCTATCCGCCAACCCATCGGTCCACTTCGTCAAATCATCCAGCGCCAGGTCCAGCGCATGCAGCACAGCGCGCCCCACCGCCGGAACCTCAGCATGTGTCCCGCGCAACCACGGCTCAACATAAGGAGTAGAAACAGGAGAATTACTCATTTGGAAACTCCTCATTGCGACAAACAAGATGCAGCAATCTCGCAATTGTGAAGGTTATTTGCCCACGAGAACGCTCACTAGGGCGTCAAGCTTCTGGGCAACCTCCTGTGGAATGTTCTTGACGTCTGCGAATGGCACTAGACGATGCAATTCGCCCTTTCGAAGGAGCATCGGCCTACCTAGCTTTCCTGCGAGTCTCCGGAAAAACTCTTCCGCGAATGTGCTCAACTTGATCTGTTTGGTTGTGCTCTCCCAAATAATCCTTGAGAGTTCAGGGGGCGCCGATTTCCAGGGTTTGAAATCAGTCTCCAATCCTCCGAAAACAGTTTCCACGACAAGCGCGTCAAGTACACTCTCAATTTCGTCGGGGTTCACATAATCGAAGAGATTCCCCGTGCTATATTGATCAACTACGAACGCCTTCAATACCTCTGGTGAGATAAAGTAGTTCTCTGCTTCGTATCTGCTCCAATAGAGTATCTGAAGGCCTTGTTCTGTTGCGTTCGGCCTGCCGCGCCCATCATTGTCGAGAATCGCCAACCCCCGCAGGCTCGGCAATAGGGAGCGGATGTGGCCGAAATGCTTTCCAGGCTTGGTCTCATTCCCCATCTCAACACGGTCGAGTTCACTATCTGTTGAGATTTCCGGATAGATATTCTGCACGTAGTAGGCATTCAGACGGTCATCTATCAGATCCGCTGCTCGGTGCCCAATTCGGAGAGCAAGCGCGCGAAGCATATCAACGTCCGTGCTTCCCTCAACATAGAGCACATACCCACGATCGCGAGCCCGAATGTAGTTATCCGTTCCGAAGATCTTAAGGCTGCTCCTAATTTTCGCTTCGTTCGAAACGTCTTCCGCTTTGCCCTCAAGTATCAGCGTCAGGCTGTTGTTCACTGCCTCGTCGAGTATCACTTCTGAGTGGGTGACCATAATGATTTGAGATTCGTTCTCAGTAGCAATGTCTCGCAAAAGTACATACATCTGTCTCTGCCGCAGTATCTCCAGGTGAGCGTCAGGCTCATCGATCAGAAGGACACTTTTTGTATGCGAATACAAATAGGAAAACATAAGAAGCATCTGCTGGAACCCACGCCCCGATGCAGCCAGTTCCAGGG
>Ga0302266_10003230_pt1 | contig 13303 bp, 14 predicted proteins | sample III_Bog_E1_2_FD_194559 | JGI IMG/M metagenome (GOLD analysis project Ga0302266, IMG submission 194559) | Peat permafrost microbial communities from Stordalen Mire near Abisko, Sweden - III_Bog_E1_2 | ecosystem: Environmental > Terrestrial > Soil > Wetlands > Peat | place: Sweden: Abisko... | reverse complement strand
CCAACCGGTAAAACCGGTGAAAAAAAGCGCCCCAGGTTAGTAACCGAACCAGAACCGACGCACCAACCCAAGCCACTAGACACAAATCTCCACCGCTTGTGGATCACCTTCACGTCAGTAATAACTGAAATTTGAAAACCTCGCTTTATTCAGCGTCTCCTTAAGTTGGCTTTGAGATCAGTGCCGGCGTCCAAACGCCACCAAACACACAGCTCCGATCAATGCAGCCAAAGCCAGAGGCGAAGGTTCGGGTGTCGGAGTAATTGTCGCGTTGACGACAATATTATCAATTCTGTCAGAGCCCGTCGTGCCAACGTTGCCGCCATTGATGGCACCGACAGTAGTTGGACTGTCGTCCACGATGCGAAAATAAATGGTGCTGGCCTTATCAAGAGCCGTAATCAATGAAAAATCGTCGCTGAACTGGGTTGCATGATTTGGACTGGAACCGGACCAGGAAACTCCAGCGGGGAGTCCGTAATCAGATCCAAATTTTGTGAAAGATAGGCCGTTGCAACTGTAGGCGATGTAAAATGATTTCGGGCCGGAGGAACTTCCATTTTGATCATAGGACACTTTTATGCCGCTGTAGGAGTTGTCAATTAAATCCAAGCTTACTGAAAATTGATAATAATCACCCTGCGCCCAAGCAGTGGAACTTAACGAGTCGAGCGAACCGTTTCCTAACGGACTTGAGTAGGTTGCAGAGCCGGCGTGCAGGCCTGATACCGCTGCGGCCCCCGCTTCCAATCCCAGCTCGGCATAAAAATTAGTGGTCGCAGTGTTTGGCCCGGGCGAATAAGAAGCCAAGCTGCAGCTTTCAAAAGTCCAGTCAGCGAGTGTGCTCGCATTCGAGGTTTCAACAGCTCCAATCGCGAAGAGTGCGCCCAAAAACAAAACAATTGATCTTTTCATACATTCGTTCCTTCCGTGAATCCTGCCCCTTCAATTGATAAACAGGGCAAGTCAGAATGATACGCCGAATTGCTGAAGTATCAAGAAAAAAGATAAGCGGAACGCCTAAATGATAATGTGCATATAAGTTTGTTTAATAATAAGAATAATTACATCTGTTGGACGATTTCCATGCCCAGTGTTTCCAGGCCCTGCTTCAAGACGCGCGCCGCCAGACCGCACAACGCCAGCCGGGAATCGCGCATCGCGGCATCCTCGGCCTTCAGCACGGGACAATTTTCAAAGAAGCGCGAGAAGTGAACTGCCAGTTCAAACAGATAATTGCACAGATAATTTGGGCGATATTCTTCAGCGACGGCCTCCAGCGTGATGCCGAAATTTAACAGATGTTTGGCGAGCGCAATTTCTTCCGGTTCGGCCAGGGCAATTGCGGACCGTGGATTTCGGATTTCGGATTCAGCTTCTGATTTGCGAAAAATGCTTTTGATTCGCGCATAAGCATACAGCAGATACGGCGCGGTGTTGCCGGTAAGCGCGAGCATTTTGTCCCAGCTAAAAATATAATCACTCTGACGGTTCGGCAGCAGGTCGGCGTATTTAACCGCGCCGAGGCCGACGACTCGCGCAATTTCCTTTCTTTGCGCTTCCGACAATTCGGAGTTTTTTCCGGAAACAATCTTGAATGCGCGCGCCTCGGCCTCGTCAAGCAAGTCGCCGAGTTTCACCGTGTCACCGGAGCGCGTCTTGAACGGCTTGCCGTCGTCACCGAGAATTTTCCCGAATCCGACGTGAATCAGCTTTGTCCTTGTGGTCGCGTCCGGCTTCCAGCGCGCTAAAACTAGAAACAATTTTTTGAAATGCCCGGACTGCCGGTCATCCACGACGTAGACAATTTCATCCGGTGACCAAGTTTTGAGCCGGTAAGCTATCGTCGCTAGGTCGGTGGTGGTGTAGTTGAAACCTCCGTCGCTCTTGCGCACGAGCGCAGGGTCGGCAATCCATTCGCCGTCGCGGTTGACGAGAAACGGGTCTTCTTTCGGCGGCAGCGAGCCATCGCTGAACACGCCGACCGCGCCTTCGCTTTCGCGCGCGATTTTTTTTGCGAGCAAATCATTCACAACTTCGCCGAGCCACGGATTGTAAAAACTTTCACCGAGCGCGTGATCAAAATTCACGCCGAGCCGCGAGTAAATCGTGTCGAACTGGATTTGTGAAAGCCGGATCATTTCCTTCCAGATGGAGATGTTCTCCGCGTCGCCAGCTTGAAGTTTTACCAATTCGGCCTTCGCTTCTTCGAGGCGCTCCGGGTTTGCATCGCACTCGGCATTGATGACCTTGTAAAGCCGTTCTAGTTCGGCAATGGCGTCGCATTCAAGCGCGGCACGATCCAAAGCTTGTTTCCAGCCGAGCAGCAATTTTCCGAACTGCGTGCCCCAGTCGCCGATGTGATTGTCGCTGATCACATGATGCCCGAGCAGGCGCAGTGTGCGCTGCAGTGCATCGCCGATACCGGTGGAGCGGATGTGGCCAACGTGCATCGGCTTGGCGACATTCGGCGAACTGAAATCAATGACAATGGTTTTCGGCTTGGCTGCTTTGTCGAAAAATAAATGTTCGCCACGCGCCGCCGTTTCCAGCGTCTGTACGAGAGCGGAATTTTTCAACCGGAAATTCAAGAAGCCCGCGCCGGCGATTTCCACTTTTTCGCAAACTTCGGAAACGTCAAGCTTAGCGAGCGTGTCGGTGGCGAGCTGGCGCGGATTTGTTTTGCGCACCTTGGCGAGCGACATCAAGGCGTTGGACTGGTAGTCGCCAAATTTCGGATCGCACGGGCGGACAAGCACAGCGGAGACATCTGCGTCCGGCAAAATCTCAAGGACGGCTGCTTGGAGCTTCAGCTCAATTTGTTTGTGTGGCAACACGGAGAAAATTTAATCGCGAAAGACACGAAAGACACGAAAGAAACGGAAATGCTTGCCGGAAATTTTTCGCGTGGTTCGCGTATTTCGCGGTTTGAAATTGAATTTACTTTTTCCCGTACTCGCGGATGACGGCGAGCATGGCATCGGCGTCGGGCGATTTTTCGAGAGATTCCCTAAAATCAGCTTTATGCAGCAGTTTGGCGATGTTGGCGAGCGTGTGGAGATGTTTCTGGAATTGCCCCTGCGGCACGAGAAAGAGCATGACGAGCTTCACCGGCTGGTTGTCGAGAGCGTCGAAGTTGACGCCTTTGGGCGATCGGCCGAGAGCGCCGACGACTTCAAAAATCAAATCGGTCGAGGCGTGTGGGATGCCGATGCCGAAGCCGATGCCCGTGGACATAGAGGTTTCCCGCTTCTTGACGGCGGCGGTAACAGCGTCGCGGTCGCCGGGCTGGATCTTGCCGGTGGCGACAAGATTGCCGATGAGTTCGTCAATCGCTTCCCAGCGGTTCGTCGCGCGCAAATCGGGAACAATCTGCGCCTTTGTCAAAATGTCAGCCAAGTCCATAACGTGCGCCACAAGATTTGAACCGAAACGCCGGACATATCAAGACTGAATTACTCACAAATTTTCTAAGCATCAAATGACATGGTGCAGCCAAAGGAAATCATCGCCCGTTTCCCGGCACCATAATCCGAGCACTTTCATCAATTCAGCCAGAAATCCGGACTTGGCCGTGAGCAACGGAATTCCAAACAACAGCACGCAGACATTCCCGAGAAAGATGATGACGGCGGAAAATAAATATCCCTGCGATGTGATGTCCGACTGCCGCGTCTGCAACGTATGAAATGTCAGTGTCACATGAAACGCATACGCCGCGCCAACGCAAAGATGAAACCAGACAAGGTAGCCGTGCCAGTTCCAGATCAAATTGCCCAGAGCGAACAGGCCGACGACCAGCGCGGCGTAGAGCGGGAAAAAATACGGCGCGAGCGCGATGACAAAATTGGTTTTGGAGATGACGACATGGCCGCCGGACGACGTGACCTTCATTTTTTTTACCTGGCCGCCGAACAGCCACGTCCACAGCGCGTGCGTCAGCTCGTGGCCGAAGACGTAAATCCACATTGGTTTCGGCAGCATGAAAAAAATCACGACCCAGCACGCCGCGCCCGCAAGCAGCGGAATCCAGACCGTGTCCGCGCCATAACCGGCGCGCAGCACGAGCCACAGAGCGTTCGCCGCGCCCGCGCAAACCGGCAGCAGCAGTAGGGCGATGATGAATTTGATCCACTTCGGCACGCGCAAAGTTTATCCGCAGTTTTCGAGGATTGAACAGATTTTTAAAAACGGGCTCTTAAGAAGAGCTTGAAACTTGAAACTTGAAACTTGAAACTTTGGCCCATGACAAAAAATGAAGCATTGCAGATTTTTCGCGACTCCGGCGCGTTGCTCGAAGGCCATTTTATTTTGCGCAGCGGCCTGCACAGCCGGCAGTTTTTCCAATGTGCGCTCGCGCTCCAGCAGATGCCCGTCGTTGAAAAACTGGGCGCCGAGCTGGCGGCCAAATTAAAACCGCTCGGTGCGGTCACCGTGGTTTCGCCGGCGATGGGCGGACTCGTCATCGGCCAGGAAGTCGCGCGGCAACTCGGCCTGCGCTTTATTTTTGTGGAGAAAGAGGACGGCAAACTGGTTTTGCGCCGCGGCTTCAAGATTGCGGCGGGCGAAAAAATTCTCGTCGTCGAGGATGTCGTGACCAAGGGCGGGCGCGTGCAGGAGACGCTGGACATCGTCCGTGCGCATGGCGGCAATGTCGTCGGCGTGGCGATGGTGGTGGATCGCTCCAACGGCGCGGTCAATTTTGGCGTGCCCTTTGAAAGCTTGATTTCCTTGCAAGTGGAAACCTTCGACCCGGCGAACCTTCCGCCGGACCTGGCTAAAATTCCTGCGGTCAAGCCCGGCAGCAAATGAGCCCTCGCCAAACTGCCGGTGGGAATGTTTTGTCCCTCTAAATTACCCGCGCGCGGATTTGAACACCAGCCAGCCCCAGCCGAACAGGAAACTTACGCCGCCAATTGGCGTCACCGCGCCGAGCCAATGCACGTCCGTCACCGCCAGCAGATACAGCGAGCCGGAGAACAGGCCAATGCCGATCAGAAAGCCCCACCACGCCACCGCCGGAAACGGCTTCCGTTCCGCCAGCACGAACAGCATCACCGCGTGGATGAAATGATAAAACACCGCCTTTTCCCAGACGCCGGCCATTCCATTTTGCGCGAACAGCTCCTTCAGCCCGTGCGCGCCGAACGCACCGAGCGCCACAGCCATGAATCCCATCGCGGCGGCGATGCGTGTGGCGAGGGTTGAATTCATCGTGCGTCTTGTCACGGAAACCGCAGCACGCACACGCCGTAATCAACTTCCTTCCCGGCTACCGTCTCGCGCAACCAGCCCGGCGGGATGGCGTAAAAAACTTTGCGCCCGTCGCCATCCGGCGGTGTCACCCCGATGACCGCGCCCGCCTTCCACATCGCGTCCAGATGCCGCGACGCCGAGACTTGGGCGCAACCGAGCGCAGCGGCGACATCGTTCACTGATTGCGGCCCGGCGGACGCGATCAGGCGCAGCGCGTTCCAGCCGATAGGCTGGCCGAGCACGTGCAGCAGGGCCACCGCGTCGGGAACCGGCGCAATGGCCGATGGAGGAGGAAGATTGTTGGCCATGTCCGAACCTATCAAACCTGCGACTGGAAAACAACCGGCCAAAACACGACTCAAGTCCCGCAGAACCGGACCGGGAATCCGATGAAGAGGACGGGGTGCATCCGGAACAGGACGGGGTGCCTGCAAAAGAGGCCTCCGGTCCCTTAAGACTGGAGTCCGGGCCAGCGAGATACCACTCAGGATATGCATAGATCTAGTCCGGTTCCGCGAGATACCAGACAGGTTGTGCATAGAGCGACTCCGGTTCCGCAAGAAACCAGACAGGATATGCATAGATCGAGTCCGATTCCACAGGATAACAAACAGGATATGTATAGACCGACTCCAGTCCCGCAGGATACCAGACATGTTATGCATAGACCGACGCCTCTTTTGCAAGAAACCCTTTGTTTTCCATGAAAACGGCCTCCAGCCCCACGGAAACAAGGTTGTCTTTCAGATATTTGGATGCCTCTTCCGCAGGCTCGGCGTCCGGATGGCGATTCTTGTAGTCCAGTTCCAGCGAAGACCAGGCGTCTTTGTGCCGCCCGGCTTCCGTGCTCAAACACCGCCGCTTCAGTTGCCGAGAACTGGCTTGCCGAGCCGGAGCTTTAGCGAAGGCTGGTGCGCAAATCTTTTTCCAGACGGCTTGTCGCGCCGAAGCACTGCGTAGGCGGAGCGAAGGCGCGGGCAATGGCGGCGGGGTTTTGTAGCGTCGGTCTGTGACCGACGACGGCGCTGACACAGCGCCGCTACAGGAAATCAGGGATGTGATATTTGCGGACTTCTTCCGCCAAATCTTCGCCGGTGTCCGAGTCCAGGCACTCCCATTTTTTCAACGCCACGTAATCCGTCAACGGGATGGGAAAAAGTTGCGCCGCTATTCCGCGCGCTCGATTTTGCACGAGCCGGGAGTTACTCGATTACTAAAAAGTTTTCGACGATGTGGCCATCTATGTTCACGGCTAAATTTCTTAAATATGAGCCGTGTTCTATCGCGGTTCTAACCGGATACTTTGTAAGTTTGCCGTGTGCAATATCATTTCGTATTCCACGAAGATTATGAAACTTGCTTGTGTCTGCTGGTGTCATCGGAAACAAGAGTGCTTCCTGAAGAACTTCGGGAATCTTCACAGCTTTTGTATGGCTAATCATATTTTACTTCGGCATTTCCAGCTTCACCTTCGCCGCCACCTGCGCCACGTCTTTGTCGCCGCGGCCGGAGAGGTTCACGATGATGAGCGCGTCCTGGCCCAGCTTCGGCGCGCGCACCATGCACTCGGCCACGGCGTGGGCGCTTTCCAGCGCGGGGATGATGCCTTCGAGCCGCGCGAGTTTCATGAAGGCGGCGAGCGCCTGGTCGTCGGTGGCGTAGGTGTATTCGGCGCGGCTGGCGTCGCGCAGCCACGCGTGTTCCGGTCCGACGGCGGCGTAGTCCAGCCCGGCGCTGACGCTGTGGGTGGATTGAATCTGGCCGAATTCGTCCTGCAAAATGTAGCTGCGCGTGCCCTGCAATACGCCGAGCGAGCCGCCTTGAAACCGCGCCGCGTGCTGCTCGGGCTTGATGCCGAGTCCGCCGGCTTCCACGCCGACGAGCTTCACGGATTTGTCGTCGAGGAACGGATAAAAAAGGCCGATGGCGTTCGAGCCGCCGCCGACGCAGGCGATGAGCATGTCGGGCAAACGCTTTTCCTTTTCCAGAATCTGCGCGCGCGCCTCGTCGCCGATGATGCGCTGGAAATTCCGCACCATCACCGGATACGGATGCGCGCCGTAAGCCGTGCCGAGAATGTAATGCGTGCTGCGGAGGTTGGTCACCCAGTCGCGCATGGCTTCGTTGACGGCTTCCTTTAAGGTCTTTTGTCCCGCATGGACAGGCACGACTTCCGCGCCGAGCATTTTCATGCGATAAACATTCAGCTCCTGCCGTTGGCAATCCACCGCGCCCATGTAAATGACGCATTTCATCCCGAACATCGCCGCGACAGTTGCGGAGGCGACGCCGTGCTGGCCCGCGCCGGTCTCGGCGATGATGCGCGTCTTGCCCATGCGCTTGGCGAGCAGGATCTGGCCGATGGCGTTATTGATTTTGTGCGCGCCGGTGTGATTGAGGTCTTCGCGCTTGAGATAAATTTTCGCGCCGCCGAGTTCCTTGGTGAGGCGTTCGGCAAAATAGAGGGGCGACGGGCGGCCGACAAATTCGGTGAGATAGTAACTCAACTCTTTCTGAAATTCGGGATCGTGCTGCGCGCGGAAATATTCTTCTTCCAATTCCTGCAACGGGCGCATCAATGTCTCCGGGACATAACGTCCGCCGTAAGGGCCGAAGTGGCCTTGGGCGTCGGGCAAATTCAAATTGGCAACTGCGCTCATGGTTTCATTTTCACGCAAAGAAGCTGCTGGCGCAAAATAATTCTAGGCAAGCTGCTTATGGCGGAAGCAGGTCACGAGATGGTCGTTGACCATGCCGACGGCCTGCATGTTCGCGTAGCTAATCGTCGAGCCGACGAACTTGAAGCCGCGCTTTAGTAAATCCTTGCTCATCGCGTCGGAGATTTCCGTCCGGGCCGGAACTTCCTTCATGCTTTTCCGGCGGTTGACGATGGGTTTGCCGGCCACGAACTGCCAGAGGTATTTGTCGAAACTGCCGAATTCCTCGCGCACTTTCAGGAACGATTTGGCGTTCTGAATGGTGGCGGCAATTTTCAGCCGGTTGCGGATGATGCCTGCATTGTTCATCAACTCGGCGATTTCCGGTCTCCGTATCGCGCGATTTTTTCCGCTTCGTAATTGTCAAAGGCGGCGCGGTAATTTTCCCGCTTGTTCAATACCGTCTGCCAGCTCAAACCCGCCTGCGCGCCTTCGAGAATCAAGTATTCAAACAACAGGCGGTCATCATGAACCGGCACGCCCCACTCGGTGTCATGGTAGTGAATCATGTTCTCCACCGTCGGCCACGGACAACGAATCTTTTCCGTTTTCATGTGACGGATTTGGCGGCGGCGATGAATGCCTTCATCTTCGCATGATTTTTCTTGCCGGGCGAAATTTCAACTCCGCTCGAAACATCTACGGCAAACGGCCGGACTTTCCTCACGGCTTCGGCGACGTTTTCCGGCGTCAATCCGCCCGCGAGGAAAATAGGTTTGCCGAATTTTTGCGCTTCGACGGCCTGGTCCCAATTGAATTGTTCGCCTGTGCCACCGAGTCCGCTCTTGGAATGGGCGTCGAGCAGAAAGGCGTCGGTTTGAAAATTCGCCAGCGCCTTCAACGACTCCGCGTCGCGCACGCGCAGGGCTTTGATGCTCATCAGGCTGAATTGCGTGCAGAATTCCGAGGTCTCATCGCCGTGAAATTGCAGCAGGCTCAAGTTGCATTCGCCGATGGCGCGGGTGACCAGCGCCTCCTCGGGATTCACGAACACGCCGACGCGCATCACGAACGGCGGCAGCGCGCGGGAAATCTCCACGGCCTGGGCGACTGTGAGATAACGTGGACTTTTTTCGTAGAAATTCAGTCCTATCATGTCCGCGCCGGCCTCGGCGGCGGCCAGCCCATCGGCGACATTGGTGACGCCGCAAATTTTCACCCGCGTTCTCATGGGCGTTTTATTTAACCCAATTTCACTGCGTCCGCGAACTTTTTGTCTCGTCGCCGCGCGGCATTTCTTCAAATATAAGCCGGATGCCGCGCACGATTTACTTCGATTACAACGCCACCACGCCGCTGGACCCGGCGGTGCGCGAGGCGATGCTGCCGTATCTGGGCGAAGTCTGGGGCAATCCTTCAAGCGTCCATCATGTCGGGCGAAAAGCGCGGGCGTTGCTGGACGACGCACGCGACCGTGCGGCGAATTTTCTGGGTGCAAAGCCGAGCGAAATCATTTTCACGAGCGGCGGAACGGAGTCTAACAACCTAGCGATTTTCGGAACGGCGCGGGCGCTCAAATCGAAAGGCAGACATTTAATCACTTCTTCTGTCGAGCATGACGCGGTGCTGCAATCGTTCGACTACTTGGAGAAAAAGGAAGGGTTTGAAGTCACGCGGTTGACGGTCAATTCCGAAGGCCGCGTTTCGCCGGACGATTTGATAAAGGCGATTCGCGCGGACACGATTTTGGTCTCAATCATGGCGGCGAACAATGAAATCGGCACGATCCAGCCGGTCGCGGAGCTGGGCGCGATTTGCCGCGATCGAGGAATTATTTTTCACACGGACGCGGTCCAGTGGTTTGGCAAAGAGCCGTTTGAAAACATCGGGCAATTCAACGCGGATTTGGTTTCCGTCTGCGCGCATAAATTTCACGGGCCTAAAGGCGCAGGACTGCTTTACATCAAATCACCGCTGCATCCCGATCCTGTCTTTTTTGGTGGCGGACACGAGAATGAGCGCCGCGCCGGCACGGAAAATCTCGCTGGTATAATCGGTTTGATTGCTGCGCTGGAAAGATTTATAAAGCCGCCGGTTTTCGAGAAATCAAAACTGTTACCGCTCGCGGATTCTTTGTTTTCTGCCATTGAAAAAATTGATGGTTGTGAAATTGTCAGTCCTAAATCTCGCGCTTCTAAACTCAATGGCGAGATGCCTGTGTCACTTTGTCTGGCTAACATCATTTCCTTCGTCGTTCGCGGCGCGGACAGCATTGCGCTTTTGGCAGGTTTGGACGTTGAAGGCATTTGCGCGTCGAGCGGTTCGGCCTGTTCGGCTGGTTCGATTGAGCCGTCGCACGTCATCTTGGCGATTTGTAAATCAGATTTGGCGAATTCCCTCGTTCGTTTTTCGCTTGGCCGACAAAATACTGTGGGTGAAGTTGAATTTGTTTGCTCCTCTTTGCCGGATATCATCCGCCGCGCACAACTTGGCAAATAAACGACTCACCTTGTGTGAATAGCTGACCAACAACGCGAACAACTTTCACTTCCAAATTTATTAAGTTTCTTTATCTTAACTTCTGCGATGACTCAAAAATCACAAAACCCAGTGGCCGCCTTGACACGCGGAGTTGTTTGTCTTATTCACAACCCTTAATAATAAGAGAATTTTTAAGAAAAGAATTTACTATTAAACGAACATGAAACTCACGATCTCTAAAGAACAGATTCTTGCCGGGTTGCAGGCTGTCCAAAACGTCGTCAGCACCCGCACCACGCTGCCAATATTATCCAACGTATTGTTGCGTGCGGAAAATGGGAACGTTGAATTCACAGCCACAGATCTGGACGTGACAGTAGCTTGCTCTGTCGAGGCGAAAGTTTCCAAATCCGGCGCGACGACTGTGCCGGTGAAAAAACTTTTCGGAATAGTGCGCGAAATGAATGGAAACGAAATAGATTTGGAGACCGACGAAAAGAACATCACTTCCATCCGCAGTGGATCGTCGTTTTACAAAATTCACGGACTAGGGGCGGATGAATTTCCACCGCTGCCAAAATTTAAAGACGACAAGAAAGTAGCGCTTCAGCAGGAAAACGTCCGGGCGATGCTGAAAAAAACCTCTTTCGCGGTTTCCACCGACGAATCACGCTACGTTCTAAACGGCATTTTCATCAGCCTCAAGGAAGGCAAGATGACGCTCGTCGCCACCGACGGCCGACGGCTGGCGCTAGTGGACGAGGATGTGGACATCTCAGAAAAAAGCAGCGGCGAATTCATTGTTCCGGCAAAAGCAGTGAATGAATTGAACCGTCTGCTTCAGGACAAGGGCGATGTTGAAATCAAATTCGGTGAAAACCAGGCTTCGTTTTCGCTCAAGGACGACAAGGGATTTTCCGTGCTGCTCGTCACTAAATTGATCGAGGGGAATTATCCGAATTATAGGCAGGTCATCCCCGGCGAGGCCAAGGAACGCATCCCTCTCGTGCGTGAGGAGTTTTTGCAGGCGCTGCGCCGCGCCGAAATAATGACCAGCGAAAAGGCGAACTCCGTAAAGCTCACGTTCGGGAAAAACAACCTCGCCATAACCGCCAACTCGCCCGAAGTCGGCGAGGCGCGCGAATCGCTTGCGGTGAACTACAAGGGCAAGGAAATGGCCATCGCCTTCAACCCGCGCTACCTGATTGACGCGCTGTCCGCGCTGTCCGAGGACGAAGTGTTCTTCGAGCTGATCGACGAATTGAGCCCGGGCGTTTTGAAGATCAACGGCCCGTTCCTCTACGTCGTCATGCCAATGCGGTTAAGTTGAAAAAAGGCAGAAAACAAGTGATTTGTCCATCTTCACTTGCTGAATTAAAGCCGCGCGGCAATCCTTAACAAATGGCAAATCCGCCGCCGACATCGCGGGTGATAAAAAATCCGAAGACGCGCTTCAACTGGCGTGTCAGCGATTTCATCCGCCGCGCAAAATCGCGCTGGATTGAAATCCGCGCCAGAATAACGGGACAAAAATTCTATTGCAGCGCGCTTGCCGGCGAATCGGAATACAACATCACCATCAACTCCGACCTGACCGTTTCCTGCAACTGCCAGGATTACGACGGCAGCGGACACATTGGAGATCTTCGGAAGAATTCGTTCGAGGAGGTTTTCTTCGGCCCGGTCGCAAAAAAATTCAACGACGAATTAGACAAAGGAAAAATTCCAATCACGACGTGCTCGCGCTGCGGCGATTTGAAGCGGCTGAAAAAAAACCAAGCGCCACCGAAGTCGCAACTGCCGCATCGCGGGATGCTTCTGGAAAACACGGTCATTTGCAATGTGGACTGCGTCGGCTGCGCGAGGGAGGGTGCGGCGAATATCCGCGCGGGCAAGACGATGCCGCTGGCTGAATTGTCGCAGATGGCCGACCTGCTGGCGCGGCTGAAAATGGAGCGCATATTTTACCTGAATCTCGGTGAACCGTTTTTGTCGCCGAAAGTATGCGAGGAACTGCCGATGTTGCGCGCGAAAAATCCCCAGGCACATATTTTGGTTTCGACGAACGGAGTTTTGCTGAACACGGATGCCAAGCGCGAGGCGGCGCTGAACTTGAGTCAGATCCTTTTTTCCGTCCACGGCATCAGCGACGCGATGTGCGAGAAATACATGATGAATGGGAGTTTTGAAAAGGCGTTTGAAGCAATGAAAAAAATGGCCACGTATCGCGATGCGCGCGGATTGAAACAACCAGTGCTGGAATGGAAATATCTTTTGTTCAACTGGAACGACAGTCCGAAGACAATTTCGAGGGCGATTGAAATGGCGAAAGAGACGGGGGTTGACATCATTTCATTCTGGCCGACGCACAATCCATTTTACGGAATGTCATGGCGCTATCATCTTGGCTTGATGAATAAAATCGGTGAGAAAACTTGGAAAGGGCGTGAAGTATTTTTACGAGTGAAGCAAGGCGAGGCGAAATGAGCGAACCGGCGGAAATCAGCTTTGTGATTCCCTGCCACAACGAGGCGGCGAACCTGAAGCCGCTTGTCGCGGCAATCGCGTCGGCGATTGCACCGCTCAAGACGAGCTATGAAATTGTAATCACGGACGATTTCAGCTCGGACAATTCGTGGTCGGTGCTGAAGGAAATGGCGGCGAGCGATATAAAAATAAGAGCGCAAAAATTCGCGTTCAATTGCGGGCAATCCGCCGCGCTTTGGGCAGGCATGAAGGCCGCGCGCGGGAAATTCATCGTCACACTCGACGCGGATCTGCAGAACGATCCAAAGGATGCGCCGAAGCTGCTGGAAGCACTGAAAAATTTTGATTGTGCTTGCGGCACGCGGATACAGGTGCGCAGCCACGGCGATAATTTCATCCGTATCGCGTCGTCGGGCATCGCG
>Ga0302266_10003216_pt1 | contig 13341 bp, 9 predicted proteins | sample III_Bog_E1_2_FD_194559 | JGI IMG/M metagenome (GOLD analysis project Ga0302266, IMG submission 194559) | Peat permafrost microbial communities from Stordalen Mire near Abisko, Sweden - III_Bog_E1_2 | ecosystem: Environmental > Terrestrial > Soil > Wetlands > Peat | place: Sweden: Abisko... | reverse complement strand
AACCCTCAACTGCTGATTTCAGGATTAATGGGTGGGCAATATGAGTCCGACCGGGCCCATGACTCCTGCCAGGTGTCCGAGGGCCCAATCCGCCTTTGCGCCTCGGTCAGGATTTCCAGGGTGACGCGTTCGAACCTGTTGCGGTCGAAGAAGGCCAGCCATCCGGATATGTATCTGCAACGGAAGTCGCGCAACGTGCGGCAATTCTGACTAGCCCGCCCCGGGAGCAAAGGCCAGAGCACCAGAAGATAGGCAAAGTATCTGAGTGTCATGATCCTCCTTTGGCCCGGGGTTAGGTTTCGCCGCGCGTATATGAATTTGTTGAGCGTGTAATTGTAGACCGTGAGCACCGGATGCCCGAGCTTATGGCTCGACTGCTCCCCATGGACACACACGAATTTGGGGCTGTATACTATCCTGAGACTCCGCTTCAGGGTTCTCGTGGAATACTCATATTCTTCGTAGCCGAAATAGTAGGCCTCCGGAAGAAACCCGACCTCGCTGATGGTCCTGCGCGCGATGAGGCAAAGCGTGCCCGCGGCCCATTGCGTGTCACATACCTCGTCGTATTGCCCCCGGTCCATTTCGCGCGGTCCCCTGCCTATGCCGCGAATGCTTCTCTCGTCGATCCTTCCCCCGGCATGGAGGATCAGCCCCGGCGGCGTCCTGGAAAGGCACTTACCGGTAACCATTCCAACCTCTGGCTCGACGCGCATGATCTTGAGGGGTTGGTCAAGGAAGCCGTCTAACACTTCGACGTCGTTGTTCGCCAGAAGGAAGAAGTCACAGTCTTCGCGCCAGGCCTCCCTCAGTCCGACGTTTACACCACATGCGAATCCGAGGTTCTTCCCTGTGAACAGGACTGTCGCCTCCGGAAACTCGCGCTGTATTTGCTGCCCGGAGCCGTCAGTGGATCCGTTGTCTACGATCCAAATCCGAAGCAAAGATGAAGGCGAGCCACTGCAAAGGCTTCGTATACAGCGCGCGGTCTCAACGTAGTTATTCCAGTTGAGTACCACAACCGCCACTCTTCCCGCACATCCATTCATACTCGATCCGGCAGTTGAAGCTGCCTTTTACGCGCCCTCCCATAGCTTGTGGGATACAAGTTGTTCTCTTCCTCTATTCGCCACCTTTTGCAGTCTTGCTTGCGGTCTTGTTCACGATTCATCGGGAATTTTGAGGGCACAGATCGACCTCAGGCATTTTGTTGTTCATTCTAATCGCCGATCGTTTTCCTTTGCGCAAGTTCTTCGGCTCCCAGGGTTGCACTCCCTTATTCGTAAGATGGCGGCACTGCAGTGACTCCGAACGCTTCGCGCCGCTGGCGTTTGGGCTCAGCGGCAAGATCGTTCAACGCGCGCATTCGCAGAATGCCCTTGTTACACTTCCGCCACTAGAGGAATTTGAGGCCAACGCTGTCCTAGGGAGTGTGATCCCTCTCGCGCCACCTCGGCCGAAAAAGGCCAATTGAATTGAATATGGCCCGTATTACGCCCCAAAATTACGCATGATCGGAGGGATCGTTATAGTGTTACTTGTTGTACTGTTGTCTGCCGCGAGTGCTTTTGCGTGGCTGGTTCGCCAGATTGGGTCAGCGCAATTCTCTTTTTGTCGCGTTGCGCTTGGCGCTTTGGGTGTTGGGGGCCTCGTTCTTGGCAGTCGCCTATATCTATCGGAAGGCTATGTGTCATGGGCCCCCTATTTGGACCAAATAGCGGCCGACTTTACTGGGCTATTATTACCTTTAGCTCATGGCGCATTGACGTGGCGCGACGTGGTTGCCGCGAACAATGAGCACCGCGTCATCCTTACTCGGTTAACGTCGCTGGCTGAAGTTTATGTCAATGGCCAATGGGACAATCGCATATTGGTTGTAGCGATTTTCCTCCTTCAATCAGCTATTGCTTCTTGGATATGCACCCTTTCTTGGGTCTTTTTGGGATGGATGCGGGGAACCATCGTCTGTTTCGCCGCGTTGCTTCCGATGTTTCTAGTATGCGACTGGGAGAATATGGTCTCGGGATTTCAAACCCAGTTTATGTACATGGTGTTGGGATCGCTGGTCGCCTTCTCGTTGATCAATGGACGCCGGGAAACATCTTTTGATCGTATCGGGAGCCTACTTATCGCTCTCTTGGTTCTTGGGACAATGGCATCGGGCCTTTTGACTGCCATCACATTGGCAGCAGCCAGCCTTTTCTTTTCGGTCATTTCGCGACGCGGCTGGCGATCGGCCGTGTTCTTCGTTTTGAGCGCGTTGACGGTAGCTGCGTTCGGATGGTTTACCCGACACGAGACTCCGCACACCCCGGATTTATACGCGCAGGATTTCGCTACATGGAGTTCCGCTTTCGCGGCCTACGGCGCTTGGCCCCTGATGCCTAACCTCCTCGGGTTTGTGCTTCTTTGGCTGCCCTCGATTTGGCTCTTAATTCGTACGATCCGGCGACGCGAGGTGCCCCCCTTCGTATCCTTTGTACTGGCGCTAGGATTTTGGGTGCTGCTACAGGCAGCAGCCCTAGCGTGGTCACGGGCAGGGCTAAGGGGCCTCGTCAGTGCCCGTTACACAGAAGTATTGGCTCTGGCCTTTGTCGCCAATGCCGCAGCCGGTGTCCTCCTCCTTCCAAGCGCTAAGTCTACAATTCGCAGCCGAGTGATAGCATACGGGTGCCTATCGATATGGATCGCTGGAATTGGGTTTGCCGAATGTTGGAGGTCGCATGAGCTTTACCGTCCCTATCTTGAAGTCTTTAGAAATCAGACGATTGAACATGAACAACGGCTTGGGTCGTTCATGCGGACCGGGAATCAGGGAATTATCACTAGTGTACAGTTTCCTCGCATCCCCGGCGGAGCCAGCGAGATCATTGGCTCGTTAAGCGATCCGAATGTGCAGCCGCTGCTTCCGGGACCTTTGCGCAGGGACCTTATCCGGGACCACAATCCGGAATTGTTGCCCACGGTTAAGGATGGGCCGTTGGCTTCAGCCGCCCTATTTCTCGCACGCAATGGCCTATGGATCGCCCTAGCGGGAGCAGCACTCCTTCTATCCGCAATTTGGTACCCGGGAACGCACAATGATCGCGCCCGTGCTGATTCGCTCCAGTAGCCCATAACGTTCATTTTGAGCGGGCCCGGCTGCCCGCTTAAGGCTTTCGTAATCCTAGGCCACAATATCATCGGCCGAAAATCCGGGCCCGGCCTTATTCGGATTCTTTTTTCCCCTTCTCGCTTTCCGCATTCGTAGCCTTGGAGAGCCAATTTCTGTCTTTGGTCAGTTATACCGAGGTTTAACAAGGAAACTCGGTGCACCCAGACGGCGCGGCGACCGTCTGAATCCGCCCTCGCGCTAGCTCAGGGCTGGTCCCCATTCTCATTTGATACCTTGGACGCCGTTACCAGGTGCGCGTAAAGCTCGCCGACAAGGTGCGGGAATTTGCGTTACAAGTTAGGCACATACCGCCTACCTGTTGGCTCGCATGTCTTCCCCTGCCCCGACCGCCGCCGAAGCGCCCCGTTATCGCCACCCCCTGCTGTGGGTCCCCTCGCTTTACCTAGCAATGGGAATCCCGAACGTGACGGTCGGCCTCGTCTCGGCGATCATGTATAAGAACCTCGGCGTCTCGAACACCGAGATCGCCCTCTACACGAGCCAGCTCTACCTGCCCTGGGCCCTCAAGCCACTCTGGTCCTCCTTCCTTGAACCCTACCGCACCAAGCGTTTCTGGGTGCTCACGATGGAGTTCACCATGGCAGCGTTGCTGGGCCTGATCGCCTTCAGCCTGCCGATATCAAACTTTTTCTCGGTCTCGCTCGCCTTCTTCTGGATCGCCGGCTTCGCCTCCGCCACCCAGGACATCGTGGCCGACGGCGTCTATATGACCACGCTCCCCCCGAGCGAACAGGCCAAATACATGGGCATCCAAGGCATGTGCTGGAACTTTGGAAGCGTGCTTGCCTCGGGCCTGCTGGTCTGGGTGACCGGCTTCCTCCACGAGCACCTCCAGTTCCCCTGGATCAAATCCTGGATCATCGTGATGAGCACCATTGGCGGCCTTATGGCCCTGCTGGCCGTCTGGCACATGAAGGTCCTCCCCGAGGGCGCGCGCTCCGACATTAAGGGACACGGCCTTCAGGGAGCCTGGAAGGCAACCAAGGAATCCTGGATCTCGTTCTTTAGGAAAAAAGGAATCTGGATGATGTTGCTCGTCGTGTTCGCATACCGATTCGGTGAGGGCTTCATCGAGAAGTTTGGCCCTCTCTTCCTCATAGACTCGCGCGCCGTGGGCGGCCTTGGGCTGAGCAACCAAGCGATCGGCAATATCTACGGCACACTTGGCACCATCGGTTTCATCACGGGCGCCCTCCTCGGCGGCTTTGTTGCCTCCAAGATCTCGCTCAAGAGGTCCTTCATCTTCCTCGCCATTGCCCTCAATCTGCCCCATTTGACCTACTACTTCCTTAGCTGGGCCATGCCCCACAACCTGGCGCTCATCAGCGCGGTGGTGACTCTCGAGAAGTTCGGCTTCGGCTTCGGTTCGGTTGGTCACATGCTCTACATGATGCAGCAGGTCGCCCCCGGACCTTTCAAGATGACCCATTACGCAATGGCCACCGCCGTCATGGGCGCCACCAAATGGGCCACCGGGTCGGCCAGCGGCTTCGTTTACGAGTTCTTCGACAAGAACTACCAACATTTCTTCATCTTTATGTTGGTGGTCTCCATCCCGCCAATTGTCATTGCTTGGTTCGCCCCCTTCCCCTTCTCAGAAGAGGAAAAGGTTCGAGGTTAGGTTCTGGAATCCAGGGATTGCTTTGGCTACACCGGCAGCTACGCCGTCAAATACCAAACTTGCGGCCAGCGACCATATTTCCCTACGCATCCAGGTAGCCGATCCATTGCCAACGGCTTGAGTAGCCGGCTCATGACCGGGACTGGCACATCATGCTGCTGGAAATTCAGTACACAGGCGAACTGCTCTTAGGGCGGTCGTGTAGGATGCTGCCCTTGAAGTCTCCACACGGCAGCTAGGGTGCTGAGCAGCCAATCATCGATGCCAAGAGCACAATGCATCCACCGGGAACGCTGGCTTAGGGTCGCCAAGGAAAGAGCGTTCGCCCCGTCGCCCAAAACTCCAAGCCATCACTTGCTAGGAGCCGGAGAACCTTGTTTGACCTGATCTTCCGGAACATCTCCGAGGTTCCTCACGCCACCTATCTCGACGTGGCCCTCGGGTAATGGTTTATGCGTCAGTCCATTACTATCCTGACCAAAGAATTTTGAAGCCTGTAGCGTCATAGACGCGAGCTGCTGGTCAAAGGCGTGAGTACGCTGCCTGATGCTGTACCTAGTTTCCCAAAGGAGCTTGTGCTTCTTCTGCTTCGTTAAGAGCTGATAGTCGTACGCCATGACGACCACAAAATAGCGGGCCTCCTCTAGCTCACTAATCATCTTCGATCTTTTAAAATCCTGAGCAGGTCCACTTAGTCCCCCCATGACTTCGCTCCATTCCGAATCGTACCCGAGCATAACGGCATTCCGGAAATTTGCCTGGTCCCGTGTTTGGTTTTCGGACTGAACTACCGCTAGGGATGAACTCATTGCGTCGGAATCTTGGGCCTCCAGCGTTTTGGCAATTCGCACGTCAGACGCGCTACCCGCAGGCTGGGTGCTCGTACTTGCTTTCCCACCTTCAGCCAATTCAGCATCGATAAGGCGTTGGTTCGACCCGTGCTCATCCGCTGCTTTCTGTTGCGCCAAATTATAGGCATTCGACTCGCTCGCATGCTCCGGTGCATAGGTTGTTCCCCAATACACGACCAATAAGAGTTGGGTGTTTTGCTGATCCGACGTTGGCCAGTAATTCTGGCTCGCCAGCGGAACTGATATAATCCGCGCGATGTCGAGAAACTCCATCTTGTCGATCGTCTTGTCGAATATGGGACCACTCCAATAACCGCCTTTCGCAAAGGCATACGATTCGGGAACAAATGATCCGTCCGCCCCCTTCTTGCGTCCGTAATCGGGGCTCACCCTCGCGGACATAGCTTCAAATTCTTCTCCTCTTGCTGTTGTCCCAGTAACCAACGCCGCCATGCACACCGTTTCGACCCACAAAAGCACCGTCACCCAGCAAGCCGCATTCGCAACTGTTATTCTTCTGAAATACACGCGGCCGAGCGGGCTTGGTTTCATTTGCCAGGGGTTAGGCCATTAAGTCACGAGCGTTGGACTATTCTGTTGAACACCGATAATCATTCAATCCCTTCCTGCGCGGTCCGTGGATTGAGCCCATTTTGACGCCCAACGTCTGAAACGTTTTGCGGAACGAGCGGAAGTGAGCCACCCGCCCCATGGCGTCCTTCTTTTTAATGCCAGCTTTCTTAAGGTCGGAGCGCAGCCAATCGTAGGTTGGCCAGCAGTAGCAAAAAACCTTCTTAGTAGGACCAAAGTCGACAGGAGGACTCGCCTGAAGCGCGTCCTCTGTCTGCGCTCGTAGGGGAACGGCGCGCTTCTCCTTTGCGGAGCCTTGGCCCTCCAGCGGAAGAGTGCGGCACCCCAACGAGCCTACGCATGTAAGGGTGCGATAAACTCGCGAACCTCTTGATTTCCTCCGTCGCTGTCACCCACACGAAGAAGGCCCCCGTCTGGGGATTCCCGCATGAGTTCATCCGCTTTCCCAAAAATCACCACTATCAATCATTAAATCCGTTCCGCGATCACCAGAAACTGCTTCCCAAAGATCCTCCATGCGATTGGTAACTTAAGGTAAGCCCTGATAATGGCCAGAGGGTAGCGGGGGCCGTTAACCATTGAGTAAGGCAGAAAACGGGCCCGTTCGACTACCACACGATATCCGTTGTTCTCGAGCGCCTCGCTCATCGAGCGTTCCGTTAGGCAAAGGAAATGATCCCAGAAGTCCCAGTAGCTCCCCGGCACGCATTTGATGTTCGGGCCCATGGCGATGATCTTGCCCCCGGGCTTAAGGCAGCGGTGCGCTTCGGCGATCGTCTTGCGAAGCGCCAGCTTGTCAGGGAGGTGTTCGAAGAAATTACTCGAGAACACTACGTCGAGCGAGGAGTCCGGGACGCCCCATGGCTCCGAACAATCCTGCGCTATGAATTGCACATCGGATTTGAGGTACTTCGGAGACTCGGGATTGAGATCCAAGCCTATTTTCCGCTCGCAGGAAATGTGGTTGATGAACTCACCGTAGCCGCAGCCTAGGTCCAGTACCGCGTCCGTAGGCCGAACATATTGCTGGAAAAACTTCTTCACCAATACTTCCCATACATCCATGCGATACTCGACGAGCGCGCCGAACCGTTTTCTATAAATGTTCTCAAGTTCCTTGGGGTCCTTGAAGCTTTCTCCCATAGCCATAACTGAGTGTCTGAAAACGGCTTGAATCAAGGCCATACTGCCTAACGATTTCACGGCATGGGGAATATGCTCGGGCCACCGTTAAGCAAATCCCCCTTCTCCCGTTCAGAAAGCGTTCCCTTCCGTTCACGCGCACTCGATGGAGGAATCAGGCAACCTCGATTCAGTGAATGCGATCCACGCTGTAGGACTCGCTCCCCAGCCTCGTCTCTTTGTACCTTGGGTCGCCGGTAATCCAGGTGCTTCCTCCTTTGTCCCAGTAGTAGAATCGGTCGTTTTTGGAAAGAAACCCAGAGGCTTGAACGACCTTGAACTCGGGGAAATTCCGCTTCAGAGCGGACATAATGTTGTAATCCGTCACATAGCCCGCATCGGGATTGGCAAGTGCGGATGGCCAGTCGAGGACGAAATAAACGTCCACTCGGGGTTGGAAGAGGGTTGTATAGAGGAAGTAATGCCCGAATTGCGTCGCGACCGGACGGTCCATTGCCGGCCGCGTATCAACAAACCTGCGATTATTCGGGAGTTCCTGAGCCCTTAGGTAGAACTGGTGGAAGCATACGGCGACAACCAATGCTCCCGTCGCACCGATTAGAAAATGGAAGCGCCGGACTCCGGTTACCCATTGCCGAATCCGGCTGTTACAAACCCTGAGGATATAACCAAGGAGCCAAGACAGTATCACGCACCAACCCAGCATTGCGGGAAGTTGATAGCGATCGAGCCAGATCGGCTTGATTAACACTGAAACGAACCAAGTCGCGAGGGGCACGAGCAGCACGAGCAAGGCACCTGCTACCAGGACCGGCTCTGCGAGAAACGAGGACAAGTCCCGTTCCTTGCCAGCATTTCGTATCCGATCGATCGCGAATGATGCTCCGCCCAGCAGGACCACGGCTGCGACCACAAATAAAGGTATCCCAAAAAGGAAGCTTGTCGGATCCCAAAGTACGGACGCAGGGGGTCTCGGAATCCACAACCGTGGTTCACCAATCTTCGATTGTTGGAGGAATGCTGAAACCCACGGCAAAAATGCGAGCCAACCCATTGGTGTTGCAAGGTAGCAAAAGGGCCTGAAACGGCCCCTTGCTGCGTCCGACACAACTAAGGCAAGCATCAGGATTCCCGTGATCAGAAAGCCAAACATGTGCGTCATCACCAGCATGGCCACCGTGCAGGAATAGAGCAGGATTTCACTGCGAGCGACCCTCGCAGTCTTGCCGAACCTCTGTAGCTCAACCAGCGCGAGCGAAGTAAGTGCGATGAGAAGCGAATAATTGCGACACTGCGTGCAGTGGATGAACACCTGCCCGTTTAGAAAGAAACACATGGTAACCGCGAGCGTCGCCGACCAAAATCCGGCGAGCCTCCGACAAAGGACCCAGGCGCCCAAAAATGCTGCTCCAGTCGCAAGGGCAGAGAATAGGCGAAGGTCGAGGTCGGAAAGTCCAAATCCTCGTGTCCATACCCACATCACCGACCAGTAGAGCGGCGGCGAAATGTCGACCCCATCGGATACTGCTCGAATCATGTGGGAAAAATTGGGACTGCCTAGGAGCACACGAGTAAAGATCTCATCCATCCACAGGGGGTTCCTCTCCGAGGCGAGCTTGCACGTGCCGATAAAGACGGTAAGGGCTGCGACAGGCACCACCCAGTACCACCAAAGGAATCGATCCGCTCCAGTCGTTGGCTCCGGAGATTTCCCTAAGGAATCCAAAGCACGGTTACTGGTATGTTCGGCCTTCAATGGAATTCGTGTACACGGCTCAATACACGGTAGCAATCCCGCCTTACCATCGATGCCCCAAAATACTTGCCGCCCCGTTCAAATTCGTACGAAGCGGTCAATGCCTGAGTGCCTCGAAATCTACTGGCGCCGAACGAGGAAAATTGGCGTTCAGGGGTAATTACGGTCCACGCTTGATTTCCTCTGGAGATCGGCATTTGGAAGCTGTAATCGCAGCATTAAATGTCCGATTCCGGACCGTCGTAATTTGTTACTGGCCGCTCCGCCATGCGTAACGCAATCCCGAATCGCTGCTGTCAGAGAAAGCATCAGCAAATTGAGGCTGGGAAGAGCCAAGGAAGGTACTCGTGGTGTTTCGCCCAGAATGGATTGGCGCATTATGAATCAGAAACGCGCCCCGTAGGGCGCGTTTCGGAAGAAGTCTTGCTCACCCAAGCTATCCTATAGGAGCCGCCTTGCACCGAGTTCACACGGTGGCCGGATCAGGGTGCACCCAGGGCAGCCTGTAGGGTCGAGCGAGGAGGCGCGTCGCCTCCGGGTCACCAGGAACCGAGCGAGTCTTGGAATCGTAGCTGAGCGGCCGGCCGAGCTGAAGTGATATATTCGCGAGCTCGCAGCACGCCGTAGAGATATGTCCTTCCTCAATGTCGGAAATGGGCCTGGTGCGATTCGCCCGTGCCGCCATAAAATCCAGCACGTGCCGGTCCTGGACCTTGTCGTAGACTTTGCCGTCCGCACTGAAATCAATGTTCTCCAAATTTCCGGTTTTCGAGAGCATGTGCACGCCTTCGCGAGGGCCGCCATCAGCAGGGGTGAATGCGTACTCAAGCATGGTGAGGTTGAGTGTTCCCTTGTCCCCAACGAAGCGGGCGCCCCATTGATCGCTCCAGTGGCGCTGCGCAATTGGCGATCCGCCCCAGGCGCGGTACTCCCAGCTCACGTCGAGGTCCGGATACTGGAAGACGCTCCGGAGCGTGTCGGGAATGTTGGCAGACGATGCCTTGTCCACGTAGATGCCTCCCGTGGATCGGATCGAGCTCGGCCAGCCGAGGCCCAGGAGCCAGCGCACCTGATCGACCATGTGCACGCCCAGGTTGCCGATGGACCCATTGCCGTACTCCATGAAGGGACGCCAGTCTTTGTCCTCTTTCATCGCCTTGAACGGGGTCATCGGCGCCGGCCCGGTCCACATTTCGTAATCCAGGTGGGCGGGCACCGGTGCATCGGGGATGAATCCCACCGGGCGGTCGTGGAGGTAGCTGTACGTCTCGACCAACCCGATCTTGCCGAGCCTTCCGCTTCGGATGTAGGCGTCCCGGGCGTCCACATAGAGGCGGTTGCTGCGGCGCTGGGTGTTCACCTGGACGACGCGACCGTACTTGCGCGCCGCTGCCACGATCGCCTCCCCTTCGATGACGTCGACCCCGATGGGCTTCTCGAGATACAGGTCGGCGCCCGCCTTGATCGCCGCGAGGGCGGGCAGCGCATGCCAATGGTCGGGTGTCGCGACAACAATGATGTCGTGCTCCGTAGAGCTGAGCATCTCGCGGTAGTCCGCGAACGTCCGGGGCACGGAGGTCTGGTACTTGGCGACCAACTCAAGCGTCTTGTGGAGGAAGTGCTCGTTAACGTCACACAGTGAGACGACATCTACTCCAGCTGCGCGTGCAAAAGACTCAAGATTCACGCCGCCGTACCAGCCGCAGCCGATGACCCCGAGCTTGGGCCGCCGTTTCGTGTCGACGGCAAAGATACGGGCACCGGTGGCAAGGGCTGCGCTGGTCACTGCCAGCGTGGACACAAATTTTCGCCTGTTCATAAGGAGTGGGGGGGCGCCCACCCTGCAACAGGATCGCCCGAACTACAAATCCTGTGCGTAAGAAATATATCCCCGGTAGGTCGCGAGGATCGCATCGATGGCCGCAACGTGAGCGGCGACCTGAAGGTCCATGGGCGCCCCCGCCGGCGTCTCGAATATGAGGTTAAAAGGCTTTGGCCTCTGTGTTGGAGGGGGCGACAGGATGCCATCGAAGCAGTCACGGATCACCCCTTCACTGGCAGCAAACCCATCGATTTTCGTCCGGCAATCGCGCGGGAGCACGCGCTCGGCAGCCTCCAATGCGGGACGCAGCAGCGAATCCTCCATCGCCAGGCCGTGGGAGTAGCCATAGTGGCCCTCGCAGGTGTCGTCGGCGTGCAATGTGATGATTCCATCAAACCTACCCCGTTCTAGCTCCGCCTCTATCAACCTAACCTCGGACTGCGCGGAGTTGCGCCAAAACTCGCGGTTCAAATCCTTGCCCGCCCAGTTCTCTCGGGTTCCCCTTTCGATCCCTGTCGGGTTAACGACCGGATATACCCAAAGATCGTAGCCCTCCGCCCGCCAAGGCTCCTTTCCAAGCGACCGGAGGAAGGAGACCAGGGCAGCAGGCCCGGCCGGCTCATCCCCGTGCACGCCGCCAAAGAGGGCGATCCTGATCGGCTTGTGCCCTGCATCGGGCCCCACGTGGCGGAAACACCGGATTACGTGTGCCTGCCCGATCGCGGTAAATTCGCCTACCGCGGTGCCGGTCATCCCGGGTGCGTCGCCTTCAAAAGACATGATGAAATAGAGGCAGGAAATGATTCATAACACATTGTCAAGGGCCGCTCTACGTAAAGCGGTCTGCAGATCCCAACCGGCCTTGTCCCCAAAATGAACGGCCTTCCAGGAGCGGCTTCATATATGACAGAATTCGTTCTCGCATCCTCCATATCATTTTAATGTATATTTGTTCAGTCAAGTTTAGACCGATGATCCGTTTCCCTCATTTAACCGCCATAACGGTCGCCGTTTCCGAGGCTTCCTTGGGCACCGCGTTTGCACCCGGGATTGCCCCCACGCCGCGACCGGGACCCGCACGCGCCCACCCGCAAATTAGGGCTCTCCTGCCGCTGGAGCGATTCCGGCAGCAGACATCCCGAAAGATGACCAGGCCACCGGAATCCGACTCAAATTTCTTCCGATTTCCAGTCATGGACCCTCTTAACGCCCAAGTTCATCCTGTTGCCACCGACATCGAGGCTCCTAAGCCCCGACTTGGAGGGCGCTGTGGCTCGGGTTTTCCTTTGGCCACCCGTGCAGTCCGACGTCTCGCCTGGCACCGAATGGACCGCGAGGCACTCCGCCGGGCGAACGGGTGCGCCGAATCTTTTCTGCGTCCGCCCGAAGATTATTGGGGTTGCGTGAATGGCCGCGGGCCAACTGCGGTAGTTACGACGGGCGGACGTAGAACCCTTTTCCTGAGGGCCGATTCGGCCTCTTGCTTCCCCCGCCAGAGTGGCGACCGCTCAGGGGTCGCTTTCAACTACCGTTTCTGACAAGGCCTTCCAACCGCTGATCCCGACCCCCCAACCACACATCCCATGGCTTCCACGAAATACCATACCGCGACGCTTGCGCTGCATGCCGGCCAGGTTCCCGACCCGACCACCGGCGCCCGCGCGGTTCCGATCTACCAGACGTCCTCCTACGTCTTCAAGAGCACCGACCATGCCGCCGCCCTCTTTGCTTTAAAGGAGTTTGGCAACATCTACACGCGGCTCATGAATCCCACCACGGATGTCTTTGAGCAGCGCATTGCCGCGATCGAGGGGGGAACCGGCGCCCTCGCGGTGGCCTCGGGCATGGCCGCGGAGACGCTCGCACTGCTCGCCATCACCCAGGTCGGCGACGAGATCGTGTCGGCCAATAACCTCTACGGGGGCACCTACCAGCTTTTCCACTACACGCTCCCCAAGCTCGGACGAACGGTAAAATTCGTCGATTCGAGGAACCCGGAAGCCTTTCGCGCGGCAATCACCCCGAAGACGCGGGCGCTCTACGCCGAGACGATCGGCAACCCGAAGCTCGACGTACCCGACTTCGAGGCGCTTTCCAAGATCGCCCACGAAGCCGGCATTCCCCTGGTCATCGACAACACGATCGGCGTGGGCCTCGTCCGCCCGCTCGAGCACGGTGCCGACATCGTGGTCGCCTCGGCTACCAAGTACATAGGTGGACACGGGACGAGCATCGGAGGCGTGATCGTGGACGGCGGGAAGTTCGCGTGGAACAACGGAAAGTTCCCCGAGTTCACCGAGCCCGACCCGAGTTACCATGGTCTCAAGTTCTGGGATGTCTTCGGGGCGTTCCCCGGCTTGGGTAACATCGCGTTCATTATCA
>Ga0302266_10003212_pt1 | contig 13347 bp, 10 predicted proteins | sample III_Bog_E1_2_FD_194559 | JGI IMG/M metagenome (GOLD analysis project Ga0302266, IMG submission 194559) | Peat permafrost microbial communities from Stordalen Mire near Abisko, Sweden - III_Bog_E1_2 | ecosystem: Environmental > Terrestrial > Soil > Wetlands > Peat | place: Sweden: Abisko... | reverse complement strand
TGGAAACACCGCATCAGCAATGGGCGCATGGAAGGCATCAACAACAAAATCAAGACGATCCTCCGCCAAACCTATGGCCTCCGCGACGAGCGCTTCTTCACACTCAAACTTTACAGCCTGCATCATTCAAGACTCACACTTCTCGGATGAACCAGATAAAGCTTATCACTGGTCCAGGCCGCATTGGTATCGGGCCAGAGCCGCCAACCGGCGCGCGCGAGATCTTCGGCAATTGTTTGGGGCGGTGCCAAGATGCCACACCAGCAAGCCAGCAAAAACATAACCGCTAGCCGGTTTTGGAGTTTATAAACTTTGAGGAATGACATAAAATGCCTGGTATGGGCATCTCTATCTCCAAGCGGATGCAGTTCAATTTTCTGCCCCTGCGGTTTCTGAGGATGACGGCCTTGGTGCTGTGGTGCCTGCCATTCCTGACCTTTCAATTTTTACTTGGCTTACCAGATACCAGCCATCTTTGACAGGTGCATCCATTGCTAGGTTTAGCGGTCGGTGCTGGTTATTAGGATCAATCAAGGCAACGGCCAGTGTGTAATCTCCGTTAGGCAAGCCGGCAGGAACCAGCATTTGCGTGGCGATGTCAAGTTCGCCGGGCAGCCACTCGCGTGGATCAGTATTGGCGACAGAAGTGGCGACCGTCTGCCCGGTGTTGTTGCGCAATGATAGCTGTAGCACATAAGGATGATAAAGTATTCCGACTCCCACATTAGCCCACTTCATTTCCACGTTCAAATTTGATCCGGCAGTTATGGATTTTTCATGCGACATCTCTTTCAAAGCAAAACGATAGCCGGCCAGACGCGTAAGTTTATCGAGCTGCGCCCTTGCTTTCGGAGGCACATACCCAATGTTGTCATTTATGAGGCTGACATGGTTACTGAGCATGAAACTCACCGCCGCGTCGAACGACCAACCTTTAGCTTCGAGATAGTCATAATTGCCATACCATTCAAAGACCACCGGAGCTTTTTTCCAGGTTTGTTTTATCGCTTGAAGTGTGACCAGGGGATAAAATGGATGTTTTTCGTCAGCCTCAGGCGTCCATCTGCTTTGAATACTGGGTGAGCCGATTCCGTCACACCGATAACCTCCGCCGTGAGCCAGTGTGTAGGCCAGGGCTTCCCCATCGTCAACCATGCCAACCAAAGGTGTCTTGTGGAAGGCGCGTAGATACATATCCACAATTTTTTGACGGACAGAAATGGACGCGGGATGCTCCGTATGCCATTCGCCCCAGATGCCGTAGGAACCGATGTCGAGAAATTCCACGTTCGGATTGCCGTCATAACGCTTCCCCAACGCGGCGATAAAGTTTCCCTGTTTGGCTAAGTAAATCGGGTCGGAATAATCCGGCTCAATGCGTGGTATGCGTCGACCGCCGCTGGTCGGATCATCGCCGCTGACGGTGTATTCAAATCCATGGCAATCGAGGTCAAAGAGCCATTTGGGCGAGCAGTAATAGCCTTGTGAGTGCGCGTCAGCCGTCATCGCACGCATTGCCACGGCGGCTCCGCGCAGTTTGCAGGCGGCAATTGCATCGTCAATATATTTCCAATTGTAGCGGCCTTCCTCCGGCTCAACGATTGCCCAATCGAAGCGAAGATAGACAACTGAGGAGGGGAAACGCTGGCTCATCCAGCCTTGGCCGGGATTGGCAAACAAAGTGTCCACCTCATGAAAACGAACCTGCTGCCAGTTGTTTTCGCTGGCACACATTAGCAACGGCAGCATCAGCAGCCCAATGAGGCAAGCAGGCCGTATCGTTTTCATAAACCTTGATTGGCTTTCGCGCAACAAATTGCAAACACCCAGTGAAATTCAGTGAATTTACCCGATTCGCCAAGTGTTTGGAATTTGGCAACAGGCGATAAAATCAATGCGGAACTTAAAATGTATTCAGACACGGATTGTTCTCCTAAAAATATTTGATAGCATCTAAAAGTGTTTTGCATGAAATCAGATGGCAAAATACTCAGGGCTGACGGTTGCCGCAACATCCCTAATCAGGTGAGCCTGCCCGTTTGGCTTGCCCATAATGTGAGGTAAAATAAGTGCTGGGCTGGCTTATCGGACATGTGTCGGTTAAAACTTAAAAGCTTGTCATTTTAGATTTCCTCCCGAATAGTGGCGCAAAATAATGAAATCAAAAATCCTCAAACAGGACAAGCTGTTGAGACTGGTTGCTGCCCGGTTATTTTCTTTGTTCGTGCTCATTACAATTATGCAATCCGCATTGGGCGCAACCCTTCTGATTGAGCATTTTGACGAAAAAGTTCCGGATTACAGTCCCATTGGCAATGCTCCCGGCTGGCGCGTCTTGGTCGTGAAGGGCGGGGTGGTGTTCGATTGCACCACCAATTTGCCAGGGTTTATTTATGACTACCCCGCGCTTTCCTCAAGTTATGGGGGGGCCCGAAGTGGTCCTGGCCAATGGAGCGTTGGTTTTCTTACCCTGATTGGGAATGTGGTCAGCAATGCGCTGATCTGGGTGGAGGCACCGACGAATTTTCAAGGTCACGCCATCACCGGATTTAGCTATTATAGCCGGAATGATTCGGCTGCCTCTAGCACGCGGATTGTGGTGCGGGCGAATGGCCGGTGGTATGCTTCCACAACCAGTGTGCATGATTCCGGCGTGCCGGCGGACTGGGTTTTGAATACTTTAAGATTCACCACCTCCCCGGGAGCCTGGCAAGAACTCAACACCAACAACCTGACCTTGGGATCCAAATTATCCCAGCCCTTGCCGACAAATAACATTTCAGCGGTCGGATTTTATTGCCTAACTGCGGGGCGCAGCCGAATGCGGCTGGATGAATTTCGCGTTGTGACCGGTTCGGTATGGGATCAGGATTTTTCCGTCGGTTCATGGATCTGGGCGGAACAACGGATGGATCGGGTCACTTGCCGGCTCTGGAAGTTGATCGAGATACCCAGCGGTGTGCGGGTCAAGCGTGCGCAATTGCGGATGACCGCACATGATACATTTCGCGCCTTTCTTGACGGAACCGAATTTGGTCGGGGCTCGGATTGGGGGCGCTTGACGGAATATGATTTGACGCGAGTGCTTTCGCCCGGCCGCCATGTGCTCGCCGTCGAAGCATTCAACGAATATGAGTGGGCCGGCTTGGTAGCCGGCTTGGTGGTGGAATTGTCGGATGGAAAAGTAATGAAATTCCCGTCGGACGACACCTGGCGGATTGTCCCCGAAGATTCCAAGGGCTGGCTAACCGCCGATCTGCCGGAGAATAATTGGCCGGCTGCCACGTTGCTTTTTCCGTTTCGCGATGCGCCGGGCATCCCGGACTCACCCAAAGTTGACTCCTCATTGCCTTTGCAGCCGATTGTGATTCAGTTCTGGCAGACCGGCTGGTTTCAAGTGACACTGCTCTCATTTTGCGGGGTGGTGGTGGGAATTTGCCTACGGCTGCTGGCCAAGGTGACAATGCAGTCAAAAGAACAGCAGGTTCTTCAGCGGGAGCGCGCCCGGATTGCGCGCGACATTCATGATGATTTGGGCGCGGTGGTGACTCAGCTTGTGCTCCAAGGCGAAACCGCGCAAAGCGAACTCCCGGGCGAATCGGAAGCGCGCGCCAAATTCAAGCGGATTTCTGACACCGGGCGGCGGTTGGTTCAGTCCATCAATGAGGTGGTCTGGATGGTCAATTCCCAGCGTGACAGCCTGCAAGATTTTGAGAATTATGTCTGCCGCTACGCCGAAAACTTTTTGCGCGCCAGTTCCATCCGTTGCCGGCTGGACGTGGATGGCGAGATTCCCGAAGCCGCATTTGACCTGGCACGGCGGCGCAGTTTGTTTCTGGCCATCAAAGAAGCGCTGAACAACGCCGCCAAACATTCGGGCGCGACCGAAGTTTTGCTGAAGTTGCAAATCGAGAAGGACGACGTGAAAGTGACGGTGGAAGATAACGGCAGGGGATTTGATCCTGCCGCCAGAGATCGCACCCGAAATGGACTATCTAATATGGCTCAACGCATGACTGAGGTAGGTGGAAAATGCCAAATCGTGAGCAGGCCCGGTGCCGGCTGTCGCGTGGAACTGTCAGCCAAGGTGTCGCATTTGTCCGACCACCATAGCTCCTGGTGGCGATTGCGGGACCATTCGTCCTCGACTCTAGGAAAAAAGGAAATCCAGCCATGAGCCGCCCACCTGAAAAATCTGTTCTGACGGCGAAGACGCCTTCGGTGACCGTGGCCATGGTAGAGGACGAGCGCGAAATTCGGGAGAGTTGGGTAAAATTGCTGGGAACCTTTCCTGACTTTGCCTGTGTTTGCACCTGCGCCTCCGGGGAAGATGCGCTCAAACAACTCCCCTCCATTCGTCCGCAGATTGTGCTGATGGATATTTTCCTGCCCCGTATGTCCGGCATTGAATGCACCTCGAAGCTGAAGGAACTTCTACCGGATACGCACATCCTGATTCTAACCTCGGTGGCCGACGACGAACTCGTGTTCATGGCGTTGCAGGCGGGAGCCGATGGGTATCTGCTGAAATCAACGCAACCGGTGGAGCTGCAAGCAGCGTTGCGGGACTTGTTGCGCGGAGGTGCCCCGATGACAGGGGCGGTAGCGCGACGGGTGGTGCGCTATTTCCGGCAAAAGGAAAAGCCGAAGGATGCGGACTTGGGCCTGTCAGCCCGGGAGGAGGAGGTTTTGATTTTGCTGTCCAAGGGACATGGCAACAAGGAGATCGCCGCCCAGCTGAAATTAAGCCTGGATACGGTGAGCACCTACCTAAAACAGATTTACCGGAAGCTGCACGTCCATTCACGAACTGAAGCGGTTATGCGCTACTCGCAATCCAAGTTTAATTGACTGCCAGTAGTTGTAACACTGTCGGCCTAACAAGCGTGGCCAACAGCTTTTTCAGCAGCACATCGTAATTGTCCAACCCGGCGTGTCAGTTCAATCTCCAGTGACAGGAGATTGGCTGGAATCAACCACGCCATTCAGGTTGCTCATTGGGTCGAGCTGGCTCACCTGTTTAGGGGTATTGGCAATTAAGGTAGTCGTGCTATTTTTTCCAAAAGCTCCAGCCATTATAAAAACGTTCAAGAATCCGATTGTTTATGAAACATAAATATTTGTTGTTTGCTATCATTTGCTCGTTAGCCATCTATGCTCCAATATCCCGAGCCGATGTTTACACGGACGCAACAGGAGATCTTTTTACTGCCGGTGCACAGCAATTGGATATCACTTCTGTGGTGGTGACAAATGACAACTCAAACTTATATTTTACCATAATACTTGCGGGTAATCCGCAGGCGACGAATTGGGGGTCTTATGCAATCGCCTTGGTTACCGGCCCGGGTGGTGCCACCAACAGCACCGGCACGACAAATGCGATCAGCTTGACGGAGGGAATTAATTATTGGGTAAACTGCCTGGGCTGGGGCAACCCGCAACTGTGGCAATATAATACAAACACATTGACGTGGACCAACATCGGGGGAGCCATCTTTTCCAATAGTTCCAATTCAATATCACTTACAGTGCCCTACGCCAGTGTTGGCCTGACGAATGGATCGAGCTTTCAGTTTGACGCCTATACTTTCTCCGGAACCGGCGGCGCAGTAGATGATCTTGCCAACCCCGTTCAGGCTTCAGGTTATTGGTCAACTCCTTATACAAACAACCTTGTTGATATTTACCCCAACCCTACTCCAGGCTATATTTACTATGACAAAACGAATGATTTGTTCACCGCCGGTGCACAGCAATTGGACATTTCATCGGTGGCTGTTGCTGCGCCAAACAGTTCAGAATTGATGTTTACCATAAATCTTGTAGGAAACCCCCAAGCGACGAATTGGGGGTCTTATGCAATCGCCTTGGTTACCGGTCCTGGTGGTGCCACGAACGGCAACGGATCAGGGGCGGAAATCAATCTGACAGCAGGAATCAATTATTGGGTAACCTGCCTTGGTTGGGGTAATCCACAACTGTGGCAATATAATACAAACACCTTGACGTGGACGAACATCGGTGGCGCCATCTTTGCAAACAGCCCAAATTCAGTATCGCTGACCGTGCCGTATGTGAATGTGGGGCTTACGCCAGGAAAGCAATTCAAATTCGATGCGTATACGTTTTCTGGAACGGGCGGCGCAGTTGACGACCTTGCTAAGTCGGGTCAGGCTTCGAGTTATTATAATGTTCCATACACCAACAATCTGGTGGAGACATATCCAGTCGCAATATACAATGATGCTACGAACGACATTTGGCTTGAGTCCAGCAGACCGGAACTGGACATTGCCTCGGTGGGTGTGTGGAATGACAGCACCAATCTGTCCTTTATTTTAAATTTGTCCGGGAATCCAACAAATGTTGACGGGCTTGGCGAATTCGCGGTCGCCTTGGTAACTGGCCCGGGCGGTGCCACAAACAGCAATGGCTCAAATGTTGGGATTAGCCTGACTGAGGGGATGAATTATTGGTTAGTCAGTTACGGATATGGCAGTCCGCAACTATGGCAATATAACACCAACACCTTGACGTGGACCAACATCGGCGGTGCCACATTTGCCAACAGCAGCAGTTCGGTATCGCTGACAGTGCCCTATGCCAGCCTGGGTCTGGCTTCCGGGTCTGGCCTCCAGTTTGACGCCTATACATTTCTATATGGAAGCGGGGCGGTTGATGATCTTGCCAACCCGAATGAGACCATTAATTGGTATAGTCAGTCTTATTCCAGTAATCTGGTGAAAAGCTACACCTTGACCGGTTCTGTCGTAACTACGCTCGGAACAAATGCGTATCTGACCTCGTTGGTGCTGACGCCGGCGGGGCTGACCTCGACCTTTGGATCCAACACCTTAAGCTATCTGGCGACCTATGCCTACGGCAATGCGCCCACGGTGACGGTGGTGAACGGCGACACGATGGCGACCAATGTGCTGATTTACAACAACAACATTATCACCACCACGAATGTGTTGACCTCAGGATTTGCGAGTGCCGGCCTAGCGCTGACGTTGGGAGTGACGAACGTGGCGCAGGTGCAGGTGACGGCGCAGGATGGCGTGGCAGTTCAGACTTATCAAGTGAACATAGTTGAACAGCCGAGCCAGAGTGTGCCGAAACTGACGAACAGCGTGAGTGGTGGGACGAACCTGGTGTTGAGCTGGCCGGCGGATCACCTGGGTTATCGGCTGCTGGTGCAGACGAACAACCTGAACAAGGGCGTGAGCAGCAATACGAATGACTGGGGCTCGGTGCCCGGCTCGATGTCCATCACGGCGACCAACATCGGCATCATCAAGGCGACCAACAACGCCTATTATCGCCTCGTCTATCCATAAGCGGCAAACCTGCAAATGAATTGTTTTTTGATCTCGTGTTCGCCGAATATCTTGAAGATATGTGAAGAAGTCCGTTGCGGTCAAATTATGAAAATATGAAAATGAACGAAACAAAATCTGTCCGCCAGACGGGCTTCACGCTCATAGAATTGCTCGTGGTGATTGCCATCATTGCGATCTTGGCCGCCATGTTGTTGCCGGCTCTGGCCAAGGCCAAGCAGAAGGCGATGGCAATCGCCTGTGTGAACAATCAGAGACAAATCGGCGTCGGCTTTCAATTGGTCATAGACGATGGGCCTCCCGAATCGAGCAGCGGATGTTTCCCCTTCACCATTGGATATGAAAGTGGTGTATGGAATGGATCGTCGAATTCATACCAATGGTTTTCTGTCGTCGGGAAGGCCATTGGGATGAAGCCCACCCAAACAGCAAATTATTATGACGATCATAATTATTTTTCGGTTACGAACAATAGTGCGGGAGTGTTAATCTGTCCCAGCACGGATCCAAACAAGCGCGGGACTGGCAACGATACCAATTCTTACAGTTATAATTTCAGGCTGTTTGGATATTCCTCTGCGGCTAACTCGGCGGTAAAGCAAAGTCAGATCAAGACGCCGTATGCGGATCTGGTCACCTGCGATTCAGACGGCGATGGTAATTATGACAGCCAAACGCAGGCTTGGTCTTCATACGAATATCCGGGACGACTGCATAGCGGCAGCGCCAACGTGCTCTATGCCGATTGGCACGTTGATCGCCCTCCCCAATGGGCTTCTTTTTTGATCTTTGCTCCGGGGGCACCGTTTTACGAGTATAATTACTGAAAAAGAATCTAACCTGTGAACACCCTGAAAATCATCGGCTCGTTTCTAATAATTGTGACCATGCTGGCGTGGCTTCATCGCTCCCTGCATCCAAAGCCGCTCGATGATGAGGCGATGCCGCCATACGCCGTAGGTCTGGTGCTAGCTGAACAAGCCGCAAAAACGGTTCACGACAACGGGCGGGTCGTGATGATCTGTATGCCAATGGATTCAGTTCGGGGACAGGCCGAACTGGAAGGCTTTAAACAAACCCTCGCTCAACATAAGAATGTTATGCTCGTCGGCACAAACATTTTTAAGCACGCCGATACAGTCGTAGGGTGTCTGACGTTTCCACAGTTTGCCGAAGTCATGAATGAGAATTCCAATGCAGACGTGATTGTTTCATTTCTAGGAGTGACCTCATTCACTGACGCTCAAATTGCAACCTTGCCGAAAAATACCCCCAAACTGGTAGTCATGGATTGGAATTCCGGGGATGTAGACCGGGGGATGAACGCCGGATTGGTGAAGGCGGCTGTGATGACCCGGCGGCTGTCAGCGCTACCGACAAACCATCCCAAATCACCGCTTCAATGGTTTGATCGCTATTATGACTTGGTGACACCCGAATCAAACGCCAGTCCTCAATAATTTATTGCGCCTTTGACGGAGCAAAAAAACATGAGGAGCAATTTACTTTTAATCGTGGTCGCCTGCCTGCTGGCCTATTTTGATTTATCGTCACGCGCGGCGATTTACCTTGATGCCACGAACGACCTCTTCGCCGGCGCCAATGCGCCACAACTGGACATCACCTCGGCCGTGGTGACCAATGACGCCACAAATTTGTATTTTACCATCAACTTGCTGGGAAACCCAGTGTTGACCAACTGGGGTAGTTATGCCATTGCACTAGTCACAGGTCCGGGCGGCGCCACGAATGGGAACGGTTCTGGCGCGGCCATCAGCCTGACTAGGGGGATTAATTATTGGGTAAACTGCCTAGGCTGGGGCAGCCCGCAACTTTGGCAATACAATGCCAGCACGTTGACGTGGACGAATATAGGTGGTGCCACGTTTGCTAACGGCAGCAATTCGGTGTCGCTAACAGTGCCATATGCTAGTGTTGGCCTGACAAACGGAGCGAGTTTTCAATTCGACGCCTATACCTTCTCGGGATCCGGTGGTGCGATGGACGACTTGGCAAATCCGTCACAGACCATCAATTGGTGGTCGGTCAGTTATACCAACAGCCTCGTGAAGACCTACTCCATATTCTCCTACACGAATCCAGCTTCAAGCTGGATTTACTACGATACCACAAACGACCTTTTTACCACCACTGCGCCGCAATTCGACATTTCATCAGTGTCCGTTTCAAGCGACTCCAATAATATCAGCTTCACCATCAGTTTACTGGGGAATCCATCGTCGGTTAATTGGAACAATTACGCCATCGCTCTGGTGACCGGTCCGGGTGGTGCCACCAATGGGAACGGATCAGGCGCCTTGATCAGCAACCCCAAGGGGATCAATTATTGGGCAACTTGCCTTGGTTCCGGAACCCCGCAACTATGGCAATACAATACGAACACCTTGACTTGGACTAACATCGGCGGCGTCACGTTTGCCAACAGCAGCAGTTCGGTATCACTGACGATGCCATATACCAGTCTGGGCCTGACATCTGGGGCGAGTTTTAAATTTGACGCCTATTCATTTTCCGGGACGGGAGGAGCCATGGATGACCTAGCCAATCCGGGCTGGGCATCCAGTTGGTGGAATGTTTCATACGCCGGCAGTCTCGCCGAAGATTATCCGCCATTAAACACAAATCAATCACCGGTTGTGCGCGGCGGGCTAACCACAAATGACTCGCCATACATACAAGTGCTACCCGCGGACGTCGGTATAATCGTTTATGCGACCAATACGTTAGCGGGGGCGCAATACATAATCGAATCCACATCCAATTTAGCAGCGGCAACTTGGGCACCGGTTTCCACCAACTTGACCACGGGGGGTGCAATAACCAATATCCTAGCGACAGAATCTGGCAACAGGAACGCCTTTTTTCGTTCTAGGGTGCAAGGTATTTCTCTGACGATTCATACCATTGGCGACTCGACGATTCAAATCTGGAATTCAAATAATTACCCTAAAACCGGCTGGGGTCAGGTGCTTGGTTATTTTTTTGATTCTACGAACGTGACAATTGATGACGCAGCGGTTGGCGGAACAAGCGCCAAAAGCTTTTACAACAATTATTGGGCCGGTGTAAAAAAGAATATTAAAGCAGGCGATTTTGTGTTCGTTCAGTTTGGAATCAATGACAGCAATACCAACTCGATTACTTATACCGACCCGGAAACGACGTTCAAGGACTACCTGGCCGACTACTTGAATGAAACAAGAGCCTTGGGAGCGTATCCGGTTTTAATTACGCCCATGAGGGCAGACATTGGCAACACAGGAAGCCCCTATGGTATATATGCTTTGGCGGTTCGCGAACTAGCCGCCACCTCAAACATTCCATTAATTGATCTTGATGTTCTAAGCGGCGCGTTGATCTATTCGGTAGGAACTAATTATGCAACGCAGTATTTCTATATGAATTTGCCGGCTGGGGTTTACACCAATTACCCAACCGGAAGTTCAGACGCCACGCATTTTCAAGAAATGGGGGCTATTGCCATGGCGAAGCTGGTGGTCAAAGGGATTCAGCAACTTGGCGGCGATACCAATGTCTGCAAACTCATTCCCTCATTAAGTCCTACGTATTACGTCAATTTTTCGGGCGGTGGCGCTTCCGGCCTAGTCACCTTGAGCGATTATTTTCCAGCGGGGATTTCGGTGATGGCGCAGGCCACACCTAGTTCCGGTTTTAGTTTTGCGGGTTGGAGCGGAGATCTGACCTCCACTAATGCGTTCACAACTTTTATTATGGGCAGAAGCCAAAAGAGCATCATCGCCAATTTCATTACACAATAGCATATATCACAGCACAGAAATAACAAACGTTTTAAACTCATGATTATGAGCCTAAATAAAAACATTTTCCTCGCTGGTTTGATGTCTGTCACTCTGACGATTCGCGCACAAGAATTAACAGTGGCGCCAGACAAAGCCAGTGGCGTTTACGAAATCGGACAGATGGTTCATTGGTTGGCAACATGGAGCTCAAATTCCCCGACGCCTGAGGTGCAATTCCGCCTGTTGAGTGGCGGACTAACCGAGGCCACCCATGGCTATTTGGCGTTTAGCAATCACCTGGCCACACTGGATACCAAATTGGAGTCGCCCGGCACAATGCTGCTTGAACTGAAGGCTGGCAATAATGATTCGCATCTTCGGGTCACTGCCGGTATCGTTGTGGCACCGAAACAGATTATGGTGTCCGCACCGCAGCCGGCAGACTTTGAAGCATTTTGGCAGGCGAAGCTAATAGAATTGGAAAAGATTCCGGTAAATTCCAAGCTCGAGAGCGTGGATGTCGGCAATGCGAATTTGTCCTACTGGAAAATTTCGATGGACAACATTCGCGGCACGCACATTCATGGTCAACTGGCGCGTCCGGCGCAAGGCAAGAAATTTCCGGCACTGCTGATCTTGCAATATGCAGGCGTTTACGGTTTGAAGACGAGCTGGGTAACTGACCGCGCTAAAGATGGCTGGCTGGCGCTAAACATCGAGGCACACGACCTGCCGATAGACCGCACTGAGAGTTTTTATCAGGAACAGCGCAACGGGGCGCTCAGGGAATACCAGTCAATCGGCAATGATGATCGCGACACTAGTTATTTTCTCCGGATGTATCTTTCGTGTTTTCGGGCGCTGCAATACCTGACACAACGCGAGGATTGGGACGGAAAAACGCTCGTCGTCATGGGCGACAGCCAGGGCGGCATGCAGGCCTTGATGCTTGCCGGGCTGCATCCGCAACAAATCACTGCTGTGAATGCGCTCTTGCCAGCTGGTTGCGACCTGAACGGGCCTGATATCGGTCGGGCTGGCGGCTGGCCCAACTGGTATTTCAGCACCGGCGGTGGCAAAGACCCGGAAAAAGTTCATCAAGCGAGCCGCTACTACGACGTTGCGAATTTCACCCCATCGATCCGTTGTCCCGTGCTCGTCGGCGTGGGCTTGCGCGACGAAACCTGTCCGCCGGCTGGCGTTATTGCCGCATTCAACAAAATCACATCGCCGAAGGAAATTATCATTCTCCCCAAGTCCGCCCATTTCGGCACTCCACATGAAGATCCCAACGCGCTTGCAGCCTTCAATGGCCGGCGTTGGAAAGTTTGGATGCCGACACTGATTCGCGGTGAACCAGCACCGGTGCAAAATTAAATCCAACTGCGCTTGAAACCATTGCGCTCAAGAATCGGCATCGCATAACTTAAAAGAAATGTGGCAGCTCGCTTAATCAACCTCCAGTAAAAGCTCCAGTAAAATAATAGTTCCGCAATAGTTGGGGGGCGCATTGAGAATAGTTCCTCCCCTACCCCAAATAGTTCTTGAAGTCAGGCAATCCTTGTGAGATGGTTGATTTCATTGGGGAACGAGCGCAGAGGCTTATGCTGCTGGGAGTTGTGATGTTTTGAATCGGACAACAATTGATGTTCGATTCCGACTCCCGCCTCCATTCCTAACTGTTATTGCAGCAATGGTTTAAGAGGTGCGAGGGTGTCAAAGGACACCAGAACGGACACCAGTTTATCTACTCCGTTAGAATCTAGCGTAACCGGCACTAACCCGCCCACTACTCGCTAACTCTGCGGAACCGGCTTCAGTTATTCTTGCGATTGCGTAATACTATGAAAACACGTTATCGCTTAATTCGTCGTGGTATCCGGGGCAATAAGTTTTATTGCGTGGACACCAGCACCGGCAAGCGCACCAGTCTCGGCACGGCCAATGAGGACGATGCCAGGCAGGTTGTCGCGGCCAAGAACAACTCCGAACGCCAGCCCGTTCTTAACCTGCAAATCGCCAAGGCGTATCTGGCCGGTTCGGACACGGGCATGACCACGCGGACATGGCAGAACGCCATTGAGTCGTTGATTGGCACCAAGCAGGGAGCGAATCAACATCGCTGGAAAACCGCCGCGAAGGACAAGGCACTGGCGATGCTCTTGCCGCAGGTCATCATCGAAAGCAAGGGCGAAGCGATTCTAAAAGTCCTGCAAATGGGA
>Ga0302266_10003208_pt1 | contig 13366 bp, 10 predicted proteins | sample III_Bog_E1_2_FD_194559 | JGI IMG/M metagenome (GOLD analysis project Ga0302266, IMG submission 194559) | Peat permafrost microbial communities from Stordalen Mire near Abisko, Sweden - III_Bog_E1_2 | ecosystem: Environmental > Terrestrial > Soil > Wetlands > Peat | place: Sweden: Abisko... | reverse complement strand
GCTAGCTACACGCTTACTCCGTCTGGAGCGGCCCTCGAACTGGAAACCCCGGCAGGCGCAGCCAGAGTCAACTCGCGGCTGGCTGGCGAGGTCAACATTCTCAACCTGCTGGCTGCGCTTACCGCAGCACACGCGCGCGGCGTGGCGTTTGCCGATTTAGTCGAATTTATTCCCCGCCTCCAACCCGTTCCCGGCCGCTTTCAATCCGTCGATGCGGGCCAGCCCTTCACCGTCATCGTGGACTACGCCCACACAGACGATGCTCTGCGTAACCTGACCGCGCTGGCCAGGCAGATGACCGCGCAATCCGGCAAGCGAGTGATTACGGTTTTTGGTTGCGGCGGCGACCGCGATCGCACCAAGCGCCCCAAAATGGGTCTGGCTGCGGGTGAGGGAAGCGACTTCGTCGTAGCCACAAGCGACAATCCCCGCTCCGAGGAGCCGATGGCGATTCTGGCTGAGGTCGAGCCGGGCCTCAAGACCACCCATGTCCGCTATACCATCGAACCGGATCGTGCCGCAGCCATTCATCTCGCGCTCAAGGAGGCCGCTTCCGGCGACGTCGTTCTGATTGCAGGCAAAGGCCACGAGAAGGAGCAAATCCTTGCCACTGGCGTCATACATTTTGACGACGTTGAGGTTGCCCTTTCGGCGTTGGGTGAAATGGGTTATGGTGGTGTGCAATGAATCTCACACTTGCAGAGGCTGCCATTGGCGCGGGTGCGGTGCTCGAAGCGCCGGCCAGCGCGGCTAATGCCGGGGCGCTGGTTGTTTCCGGCTATTCGATTGACTCGCGCACCGTGGCCGCGGGCGAGCTCTTTTTTGCCGTGCGCGGCGATCGGTTGGATGGGCACGATTTTGTGGCCGCGGCCATCGAACGCGGGGCCGTGGCCGCGGTGGTTTCGCGTGCGCGTGTCGCCACCTTGCCTGACGCCGCGCTCGCCGCGCCGCTCCTCATAACCGAAGACCCGCTTATCGCAATGCAAGCCCTGGCCGCACATGTTCGTCGCCAATGGGGACGGCGCGTGGTGGCCATCACCGGCTCGGCCGGCAAAACCACGACCAAGGAAGCGATTGCCGCGGCTCTGGGCGCAAAGTTCAACGTGCTCAAGTCCCATGGCAATCTCAACAACGCCTTTGGAGTGCCTCTGCAACTGTTGCGGCTCTCGCCCGAGAACGAGATCGCGGTCATCGAAATGGGTATGAACCACCCCGGCGAAATCGCCGCCCTGGCCCGCATCGCCTCGCCCGACTGGGCCGTGGTCACTAACGTGGGCACGGCGCACATTGAGAACTTCCCTGACGGCCAGGCCGGCATAGCCCGGGCCAAATTCGAGTTGATTGATGCTCTACCGGCGAACGGCGTTGCTTTCCTTAACTGCGACGACCCATACCTTTCCCAGTTTGGTCGCGACTTTCACGGCCGCGTGGTTTATTTTGGCGCCGGCCCCTGCGCCGATCCGCAGATTCTTGGGGCCACGGAAGACCTTGCCGGCCTGCACGTGCGTTATCGCGCTGGGCAGCGCGAGGGCCAACTGACCCTCAAACTGTTGGGTGCGCACAACGCATCGAACGTGATGGCCGGCTTGGCTGTTGCGTTGGAGGCGGGCGTCGAACTGGATGCGGCTGTCGCAGCTCTCGAAACTCTCACCGCCGGAGACAAGCGCGGCGAAGTCATCGAGATCAAGGGCGCGACAATTCTGAACGACAGCTACAACTCCAACCCCGAGGCGCTCCGCTCCATGATCCGCACGCTGGCCGCGCGGCCCGCCAATCGCCGGATTCTCATTGCTGGCGAGATGCTCGAACAGGGTGAGCACGGCCCCGCGCTCCACGCCGAGTGTGGACGTGCCGCCGCTGAAGCTGGCCTCGATCTGGTCGCCGGAGTCCAGGGCAATGCCGAGCATCTGGCCGCCGCCGCCTGCTCTGGCGGTGTTGCCTCGCTCTTTTTGCCCAACGCCGAAGCCGCTGGCCGCTGGCTCAAGCTCAACCTGCGCAAGGGCGACTTGGTTCTCGTCAAAGGCTCGCGCGGTGTGCATCTGGAGCGGGTAATCGAGGGGCTTACACGGCTGCGGAAACCCAGCTAAATTCGCGTGCAAACGCATCCTGCCGCCCTCCGGCCTAGTAAAATTAACATGAAACCCGCCTCGTTCCGGCTCTGGAGGCCCTTTGCTTTATTGGCTGCTCTACGAAAAGCTGTTTCCGTTCGTTCGCCCTTTTCGCATCTTCCGCTACCTCACATTCCGCACCGCCTTCGCCTCGGGCACGGCGCTGCTGATTGCGCTGCTCATCGGCCCTTGGGTCATCAGGAAGCTGCGCGAATTTCAAATCGGCCAATTCATCCGCGATGACGGGCCGCAGTCGCACCTGAAGAAATCCGGCACACCCACCATGGGCGGCGTGCTCATTGCGATTGCCATTTTGCTGCCTACCGTACTGTGGTCCGATCTCGCCAACCCCTTCGTTTGGGTGGCTGTGTTTTCCACTCTCGCTTTCGGAGCTATCGGCTTTGCCGACGACTATATAAAAGTTGTCCAGCGCCGCAGCCTGGGCCTTACAGCGCGCGCCAAACTCTTCTGGCAGGGCGTTGCCGGAGCCTCCGTTGCGGTCTTCCTGGTCATTCTTCAGCAATTCAAGCTCTTTTCCACGCAGTTGACCGTGCCGTTCATCAAAAGCTGGCGTCCCGACCTCGAATGGCACTGGCTTGGCTCCATCCCTCATCTGGGCTTGCTGGCGTTTCTGCCCTTCATCATCTTTGTCACGCTCTTCCTCGCTCTATCCTCCAATGCTGTCAACCTGACCGATGGCCTCGACGGTTTGGCCATCGGCTGCACCATCATCGCCGCAGCCGCCCTCGCCGTGCTCACTTATGTCAGCGGCCACGTGGTTTTTGCCGACTACCTCGAACTCCAGCGCATGCCCATGGTCGGCGAGCTGACCGTCTTTTGCGGTTCCATGGTGGGTGCCTCCATCGGCTTTCTCTGGTACAACGCCCATCCTGCGGAAATCTTCATGGGTGACGTGGGTTCGCTGGCTCTGGGCGGGGCCATCGGCACGGTCGCCGTTCTCATCCGCCAGGAATTGCTGTTGCCCTTCATCGGCGGCATCTTCATCATCGAGGCGGCCTCCGTGATTCTCCAGGTGGGCAGTTACAAGCTGCGCAACAAGAAGCGTATCTTCAGAATGGCCCCCTTGCACCACCACTTTGAACAATTGGGCTGGAGCGAATCCAAAATCATCGTGCGCTTCTGGATCGGCGCCCTGGTGTTTGCATTGTTTGCACTCACCACCCTGAAATTGCGATAAACAATGCCAGAAGTTGAACTCATCGGCGCACAATAAAAAGGTCGAATAGGCCAGAGGAAAAGACTCGATGTTGGAACTCAAAGGCAAAAAAGTTTTGGTTGTTGGACTGGGAAAATCCGGTCTCGCGGCAGCGTTGTTTCTCCGCCGGCGCGGCGCACACGTGACTGTCTCCGATGTGCGGAGCGCCGAGGCGCTGGCCAAGGAGATCCCTGCCCTCATGGAAGCGGGCATCATGGTCGAAACCGGCGGCCACGGCCTGCTCACCTTCCGCCGCCAGGACTTGATCGTGGTCAGCCCCGGCGTGCCGCTTGACACTCCCGAGCTGGTGCAGGTCAAGCACTTCGGCCTGCCGGTCATCGGCGAACTGGAGCTTGCCGCGCGTTTTCTCAAGGGCCATACGCTCGCCGTCACCGGCTCCAATGGCAAAACCACCACCACCACGCTGCTCGGCGAGATTCTCAACGCTGGCGACCTGCCCACCCTGGTTGGCGGCAACATCGGCGTCCCGGTTGTGGCGCTCATCGACGATAGCTCCGACGAAAGCTGGTCGGTACTCGAGGTATCGAGCTTCCAGCTGGAAACCACTGAGGAGTTCCATCCCAACATCGCCGTGATTCTCAACATCACGCCGGATCATCTTGACCGTCACGGCAGCTTTGAAAACTACATTCGAGCCAAAGAGCGCATCTTTGCCGCGCAAACCGCCGAGGATTGCCTCGTCCTGAACGCCGATAACACTCCCTGCGAAGAGGCAGCCACGCGTGCGGCAGCCAGGGTTTATTGGTTTTCAATCGAGCATCCAGTACCACAGGGAGCATGGCTGGAGCAGGGGTCAGTCGCCTATCGCCCCGCCCCGGATGCGGCCACGGAATATGTGATTCCTTCGAGAGGGATTCCGCTTAAAGGCGCGCACAACGTCGAGAATGTGCTGGCCGCTGTGGTTGCCGCCCGTCTTGCCGGTGTTCCGGCTGAAGCCATTCGCCGCGCCATCGAAAATTTCCGCGCCGTCGAGCACCGCCTCGAATACGTGGCTACTCGAAACGGCGTCGAGTACTACAACGACTCCAAGGCCACCAACGTAGACGCCACCGCCAAGGCCGTCGCCTCCTTCAGTAGCGGCATTCATCTCATACTCGGCGGCAAGGACAAGGGCTCTCCCTACACCGTGCTTGCTGACCTACTGCGCGAGCGCGTCACCGCCGTCTACACCATCGGCGTCGCCGCACCCAAAATCGAGAAGGATTTGCGTGGTGTCGTCTCCATCCTCTCCTGCGAAACCCTCGACAAGGCCGTCAGCGCCGCAGCCTCGGCAGCGCGCGCCGGCGAGGTCGTGGTGCTCGCCCCCGCCTGCTCCAGCTACGACCAGTTTGAAAACTACGAGCAGCGCGGGCGTGTCTTCAAGGAACTTGTCAAGGCATTGCGTGATTAGTTTGAAGGGCACGGGCATTAGCCCATGCATCAAGGACAGGATTAGTTTGAAGGATGCAGGATTAGTTTGAAGGGCACGTGCATTAGCTCATGCATCAAAGACAGGATTACTTTGAAGGGTACGGGCATTAGCCCATGCATCAAGGACAGGGTTAGTTTGAAGGGTACGGGCTTTAGCCCGTACATCAAGGACTCAACCAGGAATGGGCTTTAGCCCCTGAGGGAATCGAATGCAACGGAGCCATTCCATCAGTCCGGGAGATTACTGAAGAATGGCAAAGCGCGCAGGGGTCGATAAATGGATGTTCTTCATCACCGTGCTGCTGATTGTGGCCGGGCTGGCGATGGTTTTCTCCGCGTCGGCCATCATGGCGGAGGAGCGCTATCACTCGCCTTACACCTTTGTCGGCAAGCAGGCCCTCTGGGCTCTCTTCGGTTTGGCGGCGCTGCTGCTCCTTTCGCACATCGACTACACCATCTATAAATCTCCGCGCTTCATCTATCCCGCGCTCTCCGTCACAATCCTTCTGCTGGTGTCGGTTTTTCTCATTCCCGGCTCGCACAACACTCACCGCTGGATTCGCTTTGGCGGTTTCTTCACCTTCCAGCCGTCAGAGATCGCGAAACCCGTGCTGGTTTTATTCCTCGCCTGGTTTCTCTCCACGCGGCTCGACAAAATGCGTGATTGGAAGAACACCCTCGCGCGCGCCATCCTCATTCCGGCGGTCTTTGTCATCCTAATCGTGCGCCAGCCTGATCTGGGAACCGCTCTGGTGCTGGCCGGCGTCACCGTCACGATGTTGTTCCTCGCCGGCATGAATTGGAAGTACCTGGCCGGCGTCGTCTGCGCCACACTGCCCTTTCTGGCCGCGCTGCTCATCTGGGTGCCCTGGCGCTTGGCGCGCGTCATGGTTTTCCTTCATCCCAACTGCGATGCAAAGGAACTCCCGGCCGCCAGCTACCACGTTTGCCAGTCGCTCATCGCCGTTGGCACAGGCGGCGTGGCCGGCCGCGGTTACATGGAGGGCGTGCAGAAACTCTTTTTCCTGCCAGAAGCGCACACTGACTTCATCTTCGCCAACATCGCCGAGGAGATGGGCTTCATCGGCGCCATCGCCATCGTGCTGCTCTTCGCGGCCTTCGCCCTGCGCGGCCTGCGCATCGCCTTTCACGTGCAAGACCCCTTTGGCCGCCTCACTGCTTTCGGCATCACCGTGGCCGTCGTTCTGCAAGCCTTCTTCAACATCAGCGTAGTGCTCGCCTTGCTGCCCACCAAAGGCATTCCCCTGCCGCTGATCTCCTCCGGAGGAACCTCGATCGCCGTCACCCTGGCCAGCATTGGCATCCTGCTCAACATCAGCAGGAAGGTGGACTAGAAGCAGGGAACAGGGAACAGAGAAAAGGGAACCGTGCAAAGGGAACGGCGAATAGGGAACAGGGACTAGGGACTAGGGACAAAGAACCTCCCGGAGGGAGCGAAGGATAATAGCCCAGCATGGAGCGAAGCGAAATGCTGGGAATGGTTGTACACAGAGAAATTGCGTCCCGTAGGGACGCTGCGAAAATTGTTTTGTCACGGAAAGGCGGCACGCACCGATGGGCGACGGCAGAAAACTGATGTACTGGTTCTTCGCATTAGAGTCAATCATTTGCTTCCGTCCAGAACTTTACTTTTTCACAAGCAGCTACGTATTAGCGGTCCTTTTTTCGGCTCAATCAATCCTCTATGGAGTAGCTTGGTGGATCATACGGAAGCGAAAGCCATCGGCTAGAGTATGGGGATTTATTGCAAGCACAGCATATTTTCTCATTTATTTCCAGCCAATCATTTTCAACACGAAATTCGTTTGGTGGCATGGGCTTGGGGATTTGATTTTGGGAGTCGCCGGTCTTTTTGTATTCTTGCCCCGGGACAAAATGGGCACTGAAATAGACAACACCGAACCAGCAATCGATCCCTCGTGAAAGGCAATAGCTTGTCTCAACTGCGAGAACTCATCACTGGCGGCGGCACCGGAGGCCACATCATTCTGGCGCTGGCCGTGGCTCGCGAACCGGTTGCTCACTACGAAGCCGAGGCGATCAATTCCGGCGCGGGATTTGCAGACAATTACCGCCATTTGGCGCACAATCTTCACAGCACGGGATGGGCAGGGATGACAAGCAAAGGTCGAGTGACGAAGTCGGTCGAACGGTCACAAGAAGGCTACCCCCCTACCCCCCCCTTTATATTTTCAAAACCTTGCAGGTAATTATTTAGTTACGATGCGAAGAACGTAATCGCATTAGTGTTGGAAAGGAACGAATTTGCCAAACCTACGCGTACTCATCGCCGGCGGCGGCACCGGAGGTCACATCATTCCGGCGCTGGCCGTGGCTCGCGAACTGGTTGCGCGCCGCTCCGCCGAGATCCTCTTCGTCGGCACGGCGCGGGGCATGGAGAGCCGGCTTGTCCCCGAGGCCGGCTTCAATCTGCGCCTGGTCGATGTGGGTCAGCTCAAGAATGTATCGCTGCTCACCCGTCTGCGCACGCTTTTCGCGCTGCCCCGCGCCATCTTCGCTTGCAAAAGGATAATCCGCGAGTTCCAGCCCGATGTTGTCTTCGGCGTGGGCGGATACGCCTCCGGCCCGGCGATGGCCGCAGCCCTGTGGCTCAAAATCCCAGCCATGGCCTTCGAGCCAAACGCCATGCCCGGCCTCGCCAATCGCCTTGTCGGTAAGCGCGTTCAGGCCGCCGCCGTCAATTTTCCCTCAGCGGCCAAGTGGTTCCGCAACGCCGAGATCTCTGGCATTCCGGTTCGCCCGGAGTTCTTCACGCTGGCTCCGCCGCCCGCCGGCGCTTCGCCTCACCTGCTGATCTTCGGCGGTTCGCAGGGCGCGCGCATCTTCAATGTCCACTTGCCCGAAATCATCGTTGATCTACTACGCGCCGTTCCCGACCTCACCGTCCTCCACCAGAGCGGCCAGCGCCATTTCGAGCAGACCCAGGCAGCCTATGCCGCCAGCGGCGCCGACCCCACCCGGTGGCAAGTCCGGCCTTTCATCGATGACATGCCCGCCCGCTTTGCCCAAGCCACGTTGGTCATCTCCCGCAGCGGCGCATCTACCGTGGCCGAACTTGCCGCAGCCGGCAAGCCGGCCCTGCTGGTTCCCTTTGCCGCCGCCGCCGACGACCACCAGCGGCGCAACGCCGAGGAGATGGTCAAGGCCGGAGCCGCCGTCCTGCTCGACGAATCCGACCTCGGTGTGCCCGGCAAGCTGCTAACTGCCCTTACCGGCCTGCTCACCAGCCCGGAGTGGCTGGCCTCGATGGCCACGGCGGCCCGCACCCAGGCCAATCCTGCCGCCGCCGAGCGCATCGCCAGCCGCCTCGCAACCCTCGCGCAGCTTACCGCTTGACGATCTTCTGGAGGCGCGGATCAGTCCAGAGCGGCGCAAAATCCTTGTCCTCATATACCTTCGACAGATCCGAATAGTGCCCTTCCTTGGCACGGCGCAAATACTCCAGGGCGCCTTCGACGTTGCCGCGTTTTATATACGCTTTGGCAATCAGGAAGGAAATGCGGGCGCGCTGCTCCGGCGTGCTTACCTGGGCGAAAGCTCCATTGTTACTATCGCTCAGAATATCTGCATCAAGTTCCAGGGCGCGGGAGTATTCGGTCATGGCGCGATCCATCTTGCCCAGGCCGATCCACGCTTCCGCCAGGTTGATATGCGTGGCTGCAACCGACTCATCCATCGCCAGCGCCTGCTTGAAGTACTCCATGGCGGATTTGTACTTCCTGTCCAGAAGGGCCACCGCTCCCAGGTTGTTCAGCGCGGACGTGAGCTGCGGATCGTACTTCAGCGCCCGCCCAAATTCCTTGTGCGCATCCCCTCGATTGCCCAGTTTGAGCTCGGCAACGCCCAGCTTGTTATATAGCGCGGCATCCTGGCGGGAGATATGCAGGGCAGTCTGGTAATAAGCGGCTGCGCGTTGATAATCGCCGTGAATGCCCGCCAGATCTCCCTTTTCTTCCAGCGTCTTGACCTTGTCAGCCTGGTCCGTCTTCGCCTCGTCCGACGCGGGGTCCGCCCATCCTTTGGGGGCCGCGCAAATCAGCATGGCCGTTGCTGCCAGCATCATCATCAGTCGTTTCATATCTCACCTCTCCTGCGCGGGCACGTTCTGTGGAGCGGCGGTTGCGCTTGCTACTCCGGTCTGGCCTCGCATCCATCCCAGTAAAGAGCACCTGCGGCCAGTCCACAACGCTATACCTGCTACCCGCCCGTTGCGCCGGGTTAAACATCCGCCTGAATTAACCGAACTCTAAGTCCTGTTTATACTTACGGCTCTTGAGTATACGGCACAATCAACCTTCCGGGCATTGGGCGCCTGGGGTTACACGCCGTTACATGCCAATTTCCGCTGTCTCCTCAACCGTTAAGCACTTGCCAGAAGGAGATACGGCATCGCTACATTACAATCAGTCCGAGCATGGATAAGGATGGACAAAGGTAGATAGGATGGCAATTGTGAGTCAGGAGTTGACCGATATCGAAGCCCAGCGCGCGGAATTGGAGGCCGTGCTTCATTCCGAGCTCTTTACCCGCGCTCCAACACTTGCCCATCTTCTGTCCTATTTATGTGAGAACCTCTTTGCAGGCAAATCCGGCCAAATCAAGGAATATTCCGTCGGCGTCGAGGTCTTCCATCGCCCGCCCTCCTTTGACCAGGATTCCGACTCGATTGTGCGCGTGGAGGCCAACCGCTTGCGCAAGCGCCTGGCTGCGTACTATGCCGAAGAAGGCGCATTCCACCACCTCCACATCACCATTCCTCTGGGACAATATATTCCGCGGTTCGAATCAGCGGTTTCTCATCCAGAGAAACTGGTCCCCGCTAATGCCACGGCTTTGCCGCCCTCGGGGATCAAGGGTGCCATAACCCGGCTGACAGAACCCATGCTTCGATTTTCCAGCCGCCCCATCTGGTGGCTTGTCGCCGCGCTCGCGCTTCTCTCCCTCGGCTTGGGTTGCGCCCTCCTGATTGCCCGGCACATCAAGCAAGCCGCGCCGTCGGCACGGCCGAACCAGCCGGCTCCGCCCGCAGAAGCGCAGCTTGGCCCGCCCGGCGGGGAAGAGGTCCGCATCCTGGCCGGCTCCAGCCGCAGCTTTGTCGATCATGCCGGCAAGCTGTGGAATGCCGATGCGTGGTTCGATGGAGGCGCGGCTGTAAGAGGCGCCGCGCAGCAGATCTGGCGCACGCAGAACTCCGATTTCTACGTCACCAGCCGGCAGGGGCAATTTCGCTACGCCATTCCTCTGAAACAGGGCGTCTACGAACTGCACTTGTACTTTGCGGAGACGGTCTATGGTCCGGAGTCCAGCGGAACCGGCGGAGAAGGCAGCCGTATCATGATCGTGCGCGCCAACGGCAAAGAGCTGCTGACCCGCTTCGATATCGTGGCCGATGCTGGCGCCAGTCGCACCGCAGACGTCAAAGTGTTCGCGGGGATTGAGCCGGCATCAGATGGGCAGCTCCATCTTGAGTTTTCCGGCGGCGACGGCAAGCCGGCCATTCTCTCCGCCATCGAGATTCTGCCCGGTTTCCGAGGGCACATTCGGCCCGTGCGCGTGCTGGCCCGCCAGAGCCCCTATTACTCCAACGATAGCCACTGGTGGAGTCCCGACAACTACTTCGAAGGCGGCCAACTGGCAAGCTATACGGCTCCGGTAAGCGGGACCGACGATCCTGAACTCTATGAAACCGAGCGCTGGGGAAACTTCTCCTATGCAATTCCCGTTTCGCCGGGAAAATACTCCGTGACGCTGCACTTCGCGGTGCGCCACGGCGACTGGGACCAGCCCTCATCCGCACCCGGCGAAAACAGGACTCCCGTCGCCCATATCTTCGATGTTTTCTGCAATGGAAATGCGCTCCTCAAGAAGTTCGACCCGGTCACAGAGGCGCGCCAGACGGATGTGGTTATTCGCAGGTTTACAGGCCTCGAACCGAATGCTCAGGGCAAATTGCTTCTGAGTTTCGTTCCGGTCGAGGGCTATGCAACCGTGACCGGCATCGAAATCCTTCCCCAATAACTCTCGTTTGTTCTGCAACCCCTTGGTTTCGGTTTACAAACCAACGAAAAAGGCCCGTCTGCCGAAGCAGACGGGCCTTTTTTTGGAAAAGCCGCAAAATTTACCGATGTCCGCCGCCGCCGTGTCCGCCGCCACCACCCGCGTGACCGCCGCCAAAGCCGCCGCCACCAGAATGGCCACCACTAAATCCGCCGCCTGCATGACCGCCGCTAGAGCCGCCGCGTGCACCACCGCTAGCATGTCCGCCGCTGTATCCGCCTCGTGCTCCACCGCTGTAACCACGCGCACCGCCTGCATAACCGCGGCCACCGCCTGCGTAGCCACGGCCACCGCCTGCGTAGCCACGGCCACCGCCAGCGAAACCGCGACCGCCATAGCCGCCATGGCCGTAGCCGCCGTGACCCCAACCGCCGTGACCCCAGCCCCAGCCAGCGTGGCCATACCAGCCGCCGTGCCAGCCCCAGCCCCACCATGGACCTACGCCGATAAACAGTCCGTCGTTGAACCATCCGGGCCCGTAAAAGCCGTAGGGAGCGCAGGCGTAGGGATAGTAAGAGTAATAGCCCCAATCGCAAACCGGAGGAGCGTAAACCATGGGAGCGGCAACAAGCGCCGGGCCGACTCCTACATCTTGGTCAACATCTTCATCCTGGGCTATTGCCGCTACCGAGAGCGGCAGAACCAGGAGCATTGTTAACAGAACCAGACGAAATCTCCGCATGACGTCCTCCTTGTGCTGCCCGCCCTCACTCAGAACCGGGAACCCGGAGTTGACCTCCGTCTCAGCACTGCCGGCTGCTGGGAATCTCTTCCCAACCGGCTCCTGTTCTCTCAGACAACAATCCCGCAGTTAAGTTGCGGTCTTCTGCAAGAAAGTTTTGCTCTGCGGAAGAGCACACCCCTGGAGCCAGCCTGAAACGAACTCCGGAATCAGGATCGCTGGCGCCTCCCCGTAAATAAACCCTTCACAATCAATGTGGAGTTCATTCCCAGGCAGGCGTCTATTTGCCAGCCACTTAATTTGTCAGAACCGCCCTGTAGCGCACCTTGCTCTTCTTCACCTTGTCGATAGCCGTGTTGGCCTGGGCCATGGGGAAGGATTCTGTTGTGGCTTTCACTCCGTGGCGCGCCGCCACATCCAGCATTTCCTTCAGCCGATAGGGGCTTCCCGTGGGGTTCCCGGTGATCGAGCGCAGGCCGCTGATCAGCGGAAAGGCATGAACGCTGACCGGCGACGGCGGAACGCCCACAAAGCACAGTGTTCCGGTAGGCCTGAGCGCAGCCACGTACACTCCCCAGTCCTGGTCGGCGTTGGCTGTGTTCAAAATGAAATCCATCGTCCCGGCCACGTCTTTCATGGCCTTCAACTCACGGGTATTCACAAAGTTGTGCGCTCCCAGCGCGCGCGCTTCTTCTTCCTTGCCGGCCGATGTCGAAAACGCCGTCACTTCCGCGCCGAAGACCCGCGCGAACTGGATGGCCAGATGTCCCAGCCCTCCGATACCCACAATTCCCACCCGCGAAGACGGATTCACGCCATGCGTGCGTAGCGGGTTATACACCGTAATGCCGCCGCACAGCAGCGGGGCCGTATGCTCGCTTTCGAGAGCTTCGGGAATCGGAATCACAAAGCGTGCATTGGCGCGCACCTTGTCCGCATAGCCGCCGTGCCGATGGACGCACGTACTCTCTGCCGCAAGGCAAAGGTTCTCCATCCCGCGCGTGCACCACTCGCACACTCCACAGGAATTCGATTGCCAGCCCAAGCCCACGCGCTGGCCTACCGTGATCAACTTCACCTCGGAGCCTACGGCCGTCACTGCGCCCACAACCTCGTGGCCGGGGATGAACGGATACTGGCTGATTCCCCAGTCGTTGGCAATCAGGTGAAGGTCGCTGTGGCAGATACCGCAGTGAGTAATCGCAATTTCCACTTCCTGTAGGCCAAGCTCACCGGGGTCATACTTGAACGGCAACAGCTCTGCTCCTGCCGCGTGTGCTGCAAGTCCTTGAATTTGCTCCATAGTTAGTTCCGAATCCTTCGTGGGGGAAATCTCAAACAGGGCGGCTTGAATGTGGGGCACCGTCTTGGTTGTTGGCTTGAGGTCTTCTTCGCCTCACCTAGTTTAACCCGCCGCCCGGCTCGACGCGCAGATTCAGCAGTTGAAAACCGCTCAGAACCCCGCCGGCCGGCGCATCGGCTTCCAACACCGCTGACTCTCCATTCAGGCTTGCATCCTGCGCGGCGCGCATTGGTTCCAGTGTGTTGGCTACGGAAAGTGGAAGACTTGAGAGGGTTTGGCCCTCGATGCCGGCCTGAGTCTCCGGCACCAGCAGGCTCACAAAAATGCGATCCGCCGCGTGTTGTCCGCGCGCCTGCGCCAGCGCGGCATCAAGGCTGGCAGGGCGACTCTGTTGCCGCGGTTGGTCCAGAGTCCGGTCCAGCGTCCCGGCATCCGACACCATCAGCCGCACATTGCCAGCGCTCAGCCGGGCAGGCAGTTTCACCGCAATCCGTACGTTATGCGGTGTCTGTTGCCACGGCCGCAGC